>Ga0180732_1000008_pt1 | contig 363065 bp, 334 predicted proteins | sample KR11_01MetaG_FD_148674 | JGI IMG/M metagenome (GOLD analysis project Ga0180732, IMG submission 148674) | Groundwater microbial communities from the Olkiluoto Island deep subsurface site, Finland - KR11_0.1 MetaG | ecosystem: Environmental > Aquatic > Deep subsurface > Groundwater | place...
GAGAAGAGTGATGGCAAAACGGTCGAACCGGCGGTGGGAGAGACTGAGGATTCCGGAGGCCTTCGAGGCCGCAAAGCCGTTGAGTCCCCGCCGCGCGGATGCCCATCATGGCCAGGAACAGCAGCATGGTTCCACCCACAGGTCGGATATACGGTCGCAGTCGCACCCATTTGCCAAATCTCAGCTCGCTCTTGCAAATCGGGAGGAGTCCATATACGGAATCCAGGAAAATTTATAACCTGGACACCGGCCTGCGCCGGTGTGACGGACTTAATCAGTGCTTCCCTACGGAGCAGGAGCAAGGCGAATCAATTTGCCGTTGGCGCTATCGGTGACCACATAGATGAAGCCATCCGGCCCCTGGCGTACGTCACGAATCCGTTCGCCGAGCGATTCCAGCAAGCGGGTTTCCTTGACCACCTTGCCCGCAAAGGGGCGCTCCAGTTCGAGGCGTGCCAGGTGGGTGAATTTCAACGAGCCGACCAGCAGATTGCCCACCCAGGCTTTACCGTATTTTTCGCTGGTCACGAACGCCATGCCGGAAGGCGCAATCGACGGCGTCCAGTGATGCAATGGCTGTTCGGTGCCGGCCTGGGCGGATTTGCCGTCGCCAACGGCCGTGAGGTCATAATTCCGGCCGTAGCTGACCAGCGGCCAGCCGTAGTTGCCGCCAGCGCGGGGCAGGTTGATTTCATCGCCGCCATACGGGCCATGCTCGTGAATCCAGAGCACCCCTTGCGGATCCAGCGTGGCCCCTTGCGGGTTGCGATGGCCGAAGCTCCAGATTTCCGGGAGCGCAGCGGGGCGACCGACGAACGGATTGTCCGCGGGAACGGTGCCATCCTTGTTGATGCGAATGAGCTTGCCGTGGTGGTTGTCCAGTGTCTGGGCATCATCACGCTGGTGATAACGTTCGCCCAAGGCCAGGAACAGCTTGCCATCGGCCTGCCCCTGGGCATTCTTGCTTTCGACGATGCGACACCCAAAATGCAGTTGGCTGGCTATTTTGGGACGCTGGGAAAACAGGATGCGCAGCCCCTCAAGCTGGCGCAGGTCGGCAGACAGTTGGGCGCTGGCCAGCGCGGTGCTGTTGCCATTGCCACGGCTGGCCGGCTCGGAATAGCAGAAGTAGATCGTCCGGTTACGCAGGAAATCGCTGTCGAGCACCACATCCAGCAGGCCACCCTGGCCACCCACGGCAATCGCCGGCAGTCCGCCAATCGGCTGGCCAAGCTTCCCCTCCGGCGTGACAACCCGCAGCGCACCAGCGCGCTCGGTTACCAGGAAATGGCCATTCGGCAGAAAAGCCACCGCCCAGGGATGGTCGAGCCGCTGGGCAATCGTTAGCGGAACGATATTCTGGCCCAGGGCGAGTGCCGAAACCGCAGAGAGGATCAGTACACAGAACAAACGTATCAACATGACTCCACCCCCTGAAAATATAAGGGTTGGGCGCTGCTGCCCAACAAGAAGCGATGTCGTCAGCAGCCGGTCAGGACCGGCAAGCCGGATCAACCCAAACGCTTGCTGTGCTGTTCCTCAACCGCGCGCGGCCGATCCAATGTGGCCAATCCCTTGATTTCGTCAGCATCACCAGGCTGATCATCTTCCTGGTGACTCCTTGCTGCAGCAGCTTTGCCGCGTGGCACACCACATCTGCCGCTCTTGCAACTGCCGGGGGCAGCCACTTCCACGCCGTCCTGCCCCATGCTCCTTAAAAGCAGATAGATGGCACCGACGGAAACGATTAGCAGGACGATGGCGGCAAGCACGACTAGCATGGTTGTGGCTCAATATTTTTGAAGTAACAACTATAGCCTACCCACGGCCCTGAGTAGACCGAGTAGACCAAGCGGCCACCTTGCGGACAATCGCGCGCCCTACTTTGCCAAAACCGGATAGTCCGTATAGCCCTCCGGGCCGGGTGTGTAGAACGTTGCCGGAATCGCCTGATTCAGTGGCGCCTTGGCTTTTATCCGGGCCGGCAGGTCAGGGTTGGCGAGAAAGCCGGTACCAAAGGCAACGGCATCGAGCGTGCCCGCTGCGACCGCCGCTTCGGCTTCCTCGGGTGTATAGCCCATGTTGCCGATCAACACGCCCTTATAGTTAGCCCGCACCGGTGTGACGACATCGCCCTGCTGCTTCCCGAAGAAGTCGGCACGCATCAGGTGCAGATAGGCCAGGTTGAAGCGGTTCAGTTCACCCGCAAGCCATGTCGCCAGCCCGATGGGATCGCTGTCGATCATGTCGTTATAGCTATTCAGGGGCGATAACCGCAGACCAACGCGGTCACTGCCCCAGACCTCGCACGTCGCCGCGACAACCTCGAACATCAGGCGCGCACGATTTTCCAGGCTGCCGCCATAGGCGCCGTTACGCTTGTTGCTGCCGTCGCGCAAAAACTGGTCGAGCAGATAACCATTCGCACCATGAATCTCGACACCATCAAAGCCGGCCGCCTTGGCATTTTCTGCCGCCTTCCTGAAGCCCGCGACAATGCCGGGAATTTCATCATCGCGCAGCGCGCGCGGAATCACATAAGGCTTTTTCCCCTCCGGGGTAAGCACCTCATCGCCGGTGATGGCGACGGCACTGGCGCTGACCGGCTGAGCACCCCCATTCAACAGTGGATGGCAGGCACGCCCCCCATGCCAAATCTGCAGGAAGATGCGGCCACCCGCAGCATGGACCGCGTCGGTGACCAGCTTCCATCCAGCAACCTGTGCCGGTGAATGGATACCGGGCTCCATCCAGAAAGCCGAGTTGCCCTCCATCGCCATGGTGGCCTCGGCGATCAGCAGGCCAGCACTGGCACGCTGCGCGTAATACTCCGCCATCAGGTCATTGGCGATGTGCTCACCACCGGCGCGGCATCGGGTCAATGGCGCCATGAAGATCCGGTTGGGTGTCGTAATCGCACCCAGGCGAAGTTCGCTAAACAAAGTGGTCATCGTTTGAATTCCCGTCGGGTTGAGGTGAGGGATAGAACGCCCATGCGGCATGGGCCAATATTCTTAATTGCGGCCGATGATTGCATATTCAACGTGCCGTTGCCAAAGCAGTCATTCAGAACACCAAGAATACCGCCAGCAACGATGCTGGCGGCACTAATTCTGAAGCGCCTTTTGTGGGTTGATGCTGGCCGTCGTGTTTTCGGCCGGTGCGGACGTTTGTTGCTTTCGTCTAGAAGTCAGCTACGCAGTGGTTGCTGTCATTGGTTGCTGGAAACCAACTTCGGCGCCCGGCCAGAAGTGGAAGTTCGTCAGCTTGCCGCATGGCAGACACTTAGACGGAGATTAGGGGATGTGAAGATTTTCACTACCGACACTTCATCAAGTGAAACTCCTTGATGACATACTCACCCTCATCTGACATCTCCTCAATTACCAAGACATCACCCCGAATCTTCTTTACGCCGAATAGATCAGCCGGGGCCAAATCAGGCGAGAGAACCAATTTCTTTCGCTTATCAGACACCTCATCAATGACGGCAATCCAGCCGGACTGGGCGTAGTCAATGTCAGATCGGTGAATGTCAATTTCAACATCGGAGAGTTCATAGACATTCTTTGCCTCTGTCTGCGCAATCTCGATCTCTGTCGGAATTTCATCAATTGCATCGCGCGGTACAGCAACCTCGCCCTTGACCAAAATCTCCGCATCCGTTTCTGCCTTAGCCGGAGAGAAAAACTCATATGCCTTCTTAATAAGCGATTTGAGCTTTCCTTCGCTTAGTCGTTTCTTGAGGTTCGCCTCGATGGTGCTGGCATCTATACCAGTCATACGCGCAAGCTCAAGCAGTTTTATTTCGTATTCTTCTTTTAGCCTCTTTACTTCCTTGCCTGGAAACAAACGTTCGACTGCCGTATTTATGATGTACATGGCCACAAGTAGCACCGTTACAGTAACAAGGGCTTCCATCCCATTTGGTGCCTGGTAGCCGAACACTTGTTGGAGGATAGTTGGCACCTCTTTCTCCAAGTCCTTTTGGTAGGTCACAAAAAGCGCCAACGCAAATACTTCCTTGAGCGGACTGGTATTGCTGACATGAGCGACCTTAACGGTGATCTTTTGAACTTGAAGCCCGTCGATGCAATCGCCGAGAACACGAACCGACTCGTGGATAAGCCGTTCGTTTGCAAGGAGGTTCTTTGCTACAACAGAAACTGGAACATCACCCTTAGTTGAGTATTCCAAGGAATGCAGATAGGAAATCTCCATGCTCAGCTACCCCTTCTATAATCGTAGTAACGCGTCATCATACTATGGCATATGTGTATGCCCTGCCCCCACGTTGCAGAGGCTTGGCGCAAGAAGCTGTGCCAACCCCCTGAAATAAAGTTGAATGTCCGCTTTGCCAAGACGCCATGGTCATCTTCGTGGCGTACTAAGCCATTCATCTTGCGTGCAAACGTCATCATGCGGTAGTCGGCCAGAAGCGGTCATTCGCCGCTTCAGTAGTGCGCTAATCGAGATGGTTATGGAATGGGATCAGGCGCGGATGCCACGGCGACCGCTACTACCAACGAGGTTTTCCATGCGTCTAACCACCGATTGACTTCAGTTATACACAGGCACTCATCGTTACCTTTTCCTTGTTCTGCGCCTTGTTGAGCAATGCCGACGACACGATAATTTTCGTCCACAAATGGACCGCCACTATTTCCTTGTCGAATGCGCTCCTTAATTTCGAAGCGCGGCAAACCGGCGCGGGGGAATACATTGACAACTTGAGCATTGACTTGATTGGCCTGCCGACCGCGCGTCGGGTTCGGAAATCCGATCAGCACACCGCTCTCATTCACGGTAATCGGCTTTTCCCCCCGGATGAAATGTCTACTCACAGGAGGGTTCGCAGTGTCGAACTGAAGTATGGCAAGGTCGTGATCTTTGTCTCGGTGAACAATTCTCACAGGCCACGTCTCATCCGTCTCTGCGTCGCGGACGAATATCTCTGATCTAGGAATATCGTCCGCGTACGGGCCATGATCCTGGTGCTTAATTACGTGTTCGCACGTTATCAAGCCAACGTCCTCGTATTTGAAAGCAGTACCGAGGCCACCCACATCTTTACCGTCAAGCTCACCATACCATTCGACTACGAAAACCGCCTTTTTCGCCTGATTCGAATTGCGCACGATGGAATCGATAGGAACACTGGAACATACGAATTCACTTTTCAATCTTTCCCGTGCGCATAGGGCGTTGTAACGTTCAGCTAACCGCAAATAGAGTGTGTTGGTGGCGCCGCGCACCATGCGAACGTATAGCAGCTTGCCCCACAGCACATTCTTGAGGGCAGGTACAGTTCTTGTTCTAGTTTGCCGCTTCCACGGCCGTTTTGCATAGGCTTCCTCAGCCGCCTTGTTCACGCGCCTTTCCCACTCCAGTTGTGCATGGTCGTAGCCGTACTTGTCCCAAGCATGGAGAGCACCCCGAATGCGATCAGTAAATTTGCGCTTAATGTTTGGAAACTCGTTGATCGTAATACCCGTTACTTCAAGTCTGTGCAACCGTGTGCTCAACCGACTCTTGTTTGGATTGATACGAAAGCTGTGGTGTTCAATAAGTGCTTGTAGTTCGTGGCCAAGCGTCAATATTCCGCTGTCGAAGCTGCAAATATTTGACGGCAAACTCTCTGCTCGGCGAACTGAAAATGAGAGCGTCAGGTCATCTGCATAGCGTGTGTAGGTCGCCCGATGGCGTTTCGCCAACGTCATCAGATCTCGATCCAGTGATCGGCACACCAAGTTGGAAAGTAACGGTGATGTCGGTGCGCCCTGCGGCAATACGCCGCTGAAAGTGCACAGATGGGCCAGAACGGTTGCCACTGGAAAGGAGAACTCAAAAGGCTTTTTCTGAAATACGCCACGTACGCGGTAAAAAGTGATGGACGGGAAGAAATCCTCGATGTCGATATTAAGAAGGTGTTGTGTCTTCTGAGAACAATGCATTTGCGCGTTCGTCACGATACTGCGCTTAGGGGTAAATCCGTGAACGCAAGGTTTTGCAGGGGCGGCATGCTCATAGAGGAAGGCCAGCACCCTCTCCTGAAGTACCTTCAATCGTTGGCGTGGCTCATGGATGACCCGAGGCGTACCGTTGCGCTTCATCAGTGCAAACGTTTTATATGGGGGGAGCGGATAGATCATTGCCTGCAAGGTGTCATAGGACACACCAAGCACATGGCGTGACATGTACGGCAAGTTGTTTCGAATTAGCAGTGTGTGAAGTGCTGAGGGTGTGAGCGGTACGTGTACTGCCATAGTGACCTCGGACAAGATGCCGTCCTGGCATCTTTCACCATTACCCAGTCGCGCACATCACACTCAAACAGCGCGCAGAGGCGGGCTTACTATGTTGCAAGCTCTGCGTTAACGCGGAGCAGATTAAGTTTTGGCCAGGACGGCGAATACCATTGTAAGCCCTATATACGACAAAGCCATACGCGACACCCTACGCTCGGCAATTCTTTAACCTTACAACCGAACTTCCTGTTGAATACTTTGTGGATACAGGGGGTAGTTCTCGGCGCCCAAACCAGACCTGCGCGATAAAAAGCCGCGCAGCCACGTGATTTTGAACATTTAATGGCTGGTCTTGCATGACGTCACCAGCCGCTTAGGGTTGACTGCACTCCGTCGGATAGAAATCTTGAACGGCAGTAACCAGTCTTGAAGAGTCATTCATCTGATGCCGTTGGCCGTCTGCTCCGGCCTACTACCAGCCTCTAAACTTCCCGAACCGCCGTCCCGCCAGCGCCGACTTTTATTCTTTCCGACGGTGTTCGAAACCGTTGAATACACCACTGCCGATCTCTACGGCCATATGCTCGACTTGCGCCGCGGGCGGGCCGTTCCGCGCGCGCCGAGTTCAGTCAGCCGTGAGTTGAAGCGCAAGAATCTGGCTTACCAGTATTTCTCGAAGGCCATCTGTCCCGGAATGCCGCGGCGGTTGGTTGCGAATCCTCGCGCCGCCAGCGATTGGCGCAAATCGCGGGCCATTGCGGGATTGCCGCAGACCAGCACGCGCGATGTGGCGACGTCGATTGGGCAGGCTGCCGCAGCTTCGAGGCGGCCATCGGCGAGCAACAGCGGGATGCGTTCGGCTAGCGGGGTCGCGCCCGGCTCACGGGTGACGATCGGCAGATAGGTGAGGGTGGCTTTCGCGTCGGCGAACAGTTCGCGCTTCGGTATGCCGGCAATTTCGTCGCGCCAGGCCAGCTCGGACGAGTGGCGCGCGCTGTGTGCCACGATCAGGCGTGCGTAGTTCTGCCAGACGGCCGGATCCTGGAGTATTGACAGGAAGGGCCCGAGTCCGGTGCCGCTGGACAGCAGCCAGAGGTTCTTGCCGGGAGCCAGCTGATCGACGGTGAGGAAGCCATAGCTGCCCTTCTCGACGCACAGCGCGTCACCGACGCGCAGGCGCTTCAGTTGTTCCGAGAAGGCGCCGCCCGGCACCAGCACGGCGATGAATTCGAGGAAGTCGTCATAGGCCGCCGAGGACACGGAGAAGGGGCGCCAGACCAAGTCGTCTGCCGCGCCCAGCCCGAGCCGCGTGTAGTGCCCCGGCGTGAAGCGGAAGCTGCGATAGCGCGTGGTGCGGAAGGACACCAGGCTCGGCGTCCAGTAGCGGATCGACAGGATGCGCTCGCTGGTCCATTTGTCCCCGCGGGCGGGGTCGTTGCGCTTGTCGGAAAATTGCAGGGCGGGTTGTTCGCTGGCGCCCATGATGTGGCTCCTTGAGTGGCTCCTTGATTGGCGGATTCGCGGCTGCCGCGAGATCCCCAACAAATCGACGCCATCAGCCTACGGCAAACTCCAGACAGCGCCGTTGGCGTCTGCATGACATGGTTGTTTGTGGTCGCCAGACAGGCAGCTTGTCATTCCTTGCTAGAACCCCCCGAGCAGGATCAGTGCTGCGAGACCGAATGATCGAAGATGGACTTGTAGGAATCAATGAAGTCCTCGAATTCCTCCTGATCGTGTTCTTGCTTCAGGAATATTTCGAATTCACCGCGCATGCGGTCGGCTGACGCGCCACGCAGCAAACCCATCCGCCCATGGCGCTTGTCGAGAATCTCCAGGGCGTCATGCCCCGGGTAGTCGATCACGTAAAGTAGTGGATTGTTGAACAGGACATTCATGGCAATAACTCCGTTGTCTGCTTACAGGCTAGATGCGGCCGATAAATCCGGAATCAAGACCTGGACGGGGCCTGAGATCAGAAGCAGCCTGCAGGCACTGGCGCCGCCGCAGCCGCAGCCAAAACCGTGGCCTCAAATATTTCTGGTCTGCTTGATCATGTCGTGCGCCAGTTGAATCTCTTTGGCCTTTTCCGTTGCCATGGCAATCATGTCTGCCGGCAATCCTTGACCGATCAATTTGTCCGGGTGGTACTGGCTGATCAGCTTGCGGTAGGCACGCTTGATTTCCTGGTCGGTATGGTCTTTGGTGACCCCTAGCGCCTTGTAGGCATCGTCCAGTGCGGCAGCTGTGCTGGGTTTTCCACCCGCGAAGTGGGACTGGTTCAGCACCATGTCCACCAACTGCTTGAAGTCGGACGGGGTATAGCCAAGATGACCGGACATGTCAGCGAGCAGTGCTTCTTCTGCTGCATGCATATGGCCATCCGCTACTGCCATCGTGATCAGATAAACCAGCAATATTTTCTTCAGTTGCCGGGTATGGCCGCACACGGCCATGAACCGCGTGTAGATCGGCTCGATGGCAAAATCCGGACTGGCACCCTGCTTGAACAACTCAATCGCCCGCGTGCGATGTTCAGGGGTCATGCCCAACTGCTTGATCATCCCCTCGGCATGCGCAATCTCCTCGGGTGAAACGCGCCCATCGGCCTTGGCAAGCTTGCCCATCGAGACGAACATCGTTTCGAGAAAAACAGTTTGACGCTGCGCATTCTGCAGCGGGTTGATGCCGCCAGAACCATAGTCTCTGAAGCGGTCGATCATTGACCCGACAAACAGGCCCAACAGCGCGCCGAAGAAGCCGAAGAAATAATAGCCGGCGATAAATGCAATGAACTTGAACAAGACAACTCCAGAATGTGGTGGGGGGTTAGCTATCGAGCAGCTACGCTGCAAACTAGCGGCCCTTGCAATGTAATTAGCCTATATTTGGATAGGGTTATAGTCAATCATTACTCTCAATAGGAGGCCACCATGAAAACAAACGTATTTTATGCAGCTGGCTGGATTGTTGTAGGGATGCTTCTGATGGGGTTGTTGGTATGGTTTACGATGCCCTCGCTCATGCTGATCGAGCAGAAGAGCAATCGAAGCTACGATGACACCGTTGCGGCGATAAGTGATGCTCTGGCGAAGAAACAGGACTGGCGGGTGCTGACAGTAAACGACTATCAGAAGGCTACGGCAGCTTTCGGTGACATGGAACGAGTTGGCAGTATGAATATCTGCAATCCACGCTATGCCTCAAAGATTCTGGCCAACGATGCTGACCGCGGGGTTACGTCATTAATGCCGTTAGCTATAGGGGTCTACGAAGACAAGAAAGGGCAGGTATTTGTTTCACAACTCAATGTCGGACTTCTGGGCATGATGTTCGGTGGCACCATCGCCGAGGTGATGGGGATGGCTGGCAATGACCTGAATGAGGCCGTGGCATCCGTTGTGGCCAAGTGAAGCCTTGCTGCTGGGGCTTACCAAGCGGGTCAGACCCCGGAATCAGACCCCGGAACCCTGCTGCACGCCGCCTTACCAGCGCCGACTTTTGTTCTTACCGGCGCTGTTCGAATCCGCTGAATTCACCGCTGCCGATCTCAACGGCGACATGCTCGACTTGCGCTGCGGGCGGTCCGCGCCGCGCCCAGTTCATGATGGCGGCCACCTGTTCTGAGGTGCCGGCGACCATGGCTTCGACGCTGCCGTCGCTGCGGTTCTTCACCCAGCCGGTGACGCCGAGGCGCTCGGCTTCCTGTGCCATGCTGGCGCGAAACCAGACACCTTGCACGCGGCCGGTGATGATGAGGTGGCGTACTTCCTTCATAGTAAACCAGCACCACCGCAGCCCACACCCCAGTAGCCTTGCCGCCGGGCCGCCCCAAGGCAAGGTGGCACGCGGCGCCAGCCGCAACCCGCATCGACGGTTGATCGGAGCACCCCGTAACAGACGAGCGCAGCGAGCCGGTGAGAACCCCCCGCGAGGGGGGCGAAGGGGGGCGGGCTCATTTCACCTGCATGCCCGGTGTGGCGCCGCTGTCGGGCGACAGGAGATAGAGGCCGGCGGTCTTGCCTTCGGGGTCGGAGGCGGCGAGCACCATGCCTTCGGACAGGCCGAACTTCATCTTGCGCGGCGCGAGGTTGGCGACCATCACGGTGTGGCGACCGACCAGCGTGGCGGGGTCGTAGGCTGACTTGATGCCGGCGAATACCTGGCGGGTGCCGAGCGGGCCGAGATCAAGGGTGAGCTTCAAGAGTTTCTCGGCGCCTTCGACGTGGCTGGCGTCGGCAATCAGCGCGATGCGCAGGTCGACCTTGGCGAAGTCGTCGATGGAGATGTGTTCGGCCCCCTTTTGCGCCTTGTCCTCGGCCTGCTGTTGATGCTGGGCGTGGCGCTGTTCCGACTGCGGGGCCGGGGTCGCTGTGGCGGGTGCCGCCGGGGTTGCAGCCGGGGTTGCAGCCGGGGTTGCCCCAGTTGCACCCAGCGATTCGCGATTGGCGGCGAGTAGGGCTTCGATCTGCTTGGCCTCGATGCGTGTCATCAGGTGCTCATACGCATTGATGAGGTGGCCGGGCGGCAGCAGGTGGCCGGCATCGGCCCAGTGCAGCGGGGAGATGTTGAGAAATTCTTCGGCGCGCTGGGCAAGCTTGGGCAGCACCGGCTTGAGATACAGCGTCAGCAGGCGGAAGGCGTTGATCAGCACGGTGCAGACATGGTGCAGCCGCTCTTCGTTCTCCGGTGCCTTGGCCAGAACCCAGGGCTGGTTCTGGTCGACGTACTGGTTGACCTGGTCGGCCAGTGCCATGGTGCGGCGCAGGCCGCGGGCGTAGTCGCGCGACTCGTAGTAGCCGGCGATTTCCTCGGCGGCTTCGCTGATGCCGGGCAGGTCGGCGGCGAAGGCTGCGCTGAAGTGCGCATGCAGCAGCTTGCCGGCAAAGCGTTTCTGGATGAAACCGGCGGCGCGGCTGGCGATGTTGATGTATTTGCCGACGAGGTCGGAATTGACGCGGCTGACGAAGTCGTCGAGATTGAGGTCGAGGTCTTCCATCGAGCCGTTGAGCTTGGCGGCGAAGTAGTAGCGCAGCCATTCGGGGTTCAGGCCCTGGGCAATGTAAGACTCGGCGGTGATGAAGGTGCCGCGCGACTTCGACATCTTGGCGCCATCGACGGTCAGAAAACCGTGGGCGAACACGTTGGTCGGCGTGCGGTAGCCGGCGTGCTGCAATTCGGCCGGCCAGAACAGGGCGTGGAAGTAGAGGATGTCCTTGCCGATGAAGTGATACAGCTCGGCGGTGGAGTCGGGCTTCCACCAGGCGTCGAAATCCAGCCCCTTCTGCTCGCAGAGATTTTTGAACGAGCCCATGTAGCCGATCGGCGCATCGAGCCAGACGTAAAAATATTTGCCCGGCGCACCCGGAATCTCGAAGCCGAAATAGGGCGCGTCGCGCGAGATGTCCCAGTCGGTGAGCTTGTTTTCACCTTCGACACCCAGCCACTCCTGCAGCTTGTTGGAGGCCTCGCTTTGCAGGCGGCCCTGCTGCGTCCATTGCCGCAGAAAGGTCTGGCAGCGCGGGTCGGAGAGCTTGAAGAAATAGTGGTCGGATGACTTGAGTTCGGGCTTGGCGCCGGAAACGGCGGAGAGCGGATTCTTCAGGTCGGTGGGCGCATAGGCGGCGCCGCAGGCTTCGCAACTGTCGCCGTACTGGTCGGCCGCGCCGCATTTCGGGCATTCGCCCTTGATGTAGCGGTCCGGCAGAAACATCTTCTTGACCGGATCGTAAAACTGCTCGATCGAGCGCACCTCGATGAGGCCGGCCGCCTGCAGCTTCTTGTAGATGTCCTCGGCGTAGAAGCGCGTTTCGTCGGAGTGCGTCGAATGGTAGTTGTCGAAGGCGACATGAAAACCGGTGAAGTCGCGCAGGTGTTCGCCATGCACGCGGCGGATCAGCGCCTCCGGCGAAATGCCTTCCTTTTCGGCGCGCAGCATGATCGGCGTGCCGTGCGTGTCGTCGGCGCAGACATACCAGCAGTCATGGCCGCGCAGCTTCTGGAAGCGCACCCAGATGTCGGTCTGGATGTATTCGACGAGGTGGCCAAGGTGGATGGCGCCGTTGGCGTAGGGCAGGGCGGAGGTGACGAGAATCTGGCGGGGGTTCATGGCGGCGGGAGGTTGAATTTATGGGGCAATTCTAGCAGCGGGGCAGGCGTGGCGCGGCTTTCATGATGGTGCCGCAAGGGTTGGCGCCGTCCCCATGTCACGCGGCGTGACGGCTGACGCCGTACCCGCTGCGGGGCATTTCATCCCGCCAGCGCCGACTTTTACATACACAGCCAGGCCGCCAGACCGCCGCCCGGTCGTGGCTCCAGGCGGACGTCCCAGCCGTTGGCGCGCGCCAGTTCGCGCACGATGGCGAGGCCGAGCCCGGCGCCGCCGGTGGCCGGGCTGCGCGAGGGGTCGAGGCGATGGAAGGGCTGGAACATCGCTTCGATCTGTTCGGGCGGAATGCCGGGGCCGCGGTCGAGCACGCCGATGCGGCACTGCGCATTTTCGATTTCGCCGACCAGTTCCACCGCTGCTGCCGGGGCGTGGCGCAGCGCATTCTGCAAGAGGTTGCCGATGGCGCGCCGCAAGGCCTGCGGGGGAATGCTGCGCTGGCAAGGAGGACAGCTTACGGTGACGGTGCGTTCCGGCGTCGCAAAGTCGGCGGCAAGTTCGCTCAGCCAGTCGGCAAGGTCGACCGTGACCGGTGGTTCGCGCTCCAGTCCGCGTGCCAGATCGAGCAGGGTGGCGATCAATCCGTTCATTTCCTCGATGTCGCTTTCCAGCCGTTCAATCAGGGCCGGCGTCGGGTCGAGCTTCAGCAGTTCCAGCGCCAGGCGCATGCGCGCCAGCGGTGTGCGCAGGTCATGCGAGACGCCGACCAGCATGGTGGTGCGGGCCTGCAGCAGTTCGCGCACCTGGCGTGCCATGGCGTTGAAGCGGCTGGCTAGCGCCGCCAGTTCGGTCGGGCCGGTTTCCGGCAACAGTTCCGGGCTTTCACCTTGGCCGATGCGTGTGGCCGCCTGCTCCAGCCGCGCCAGCGGGGCGGTGATGCGGCGCGCCAGCCAGACGGCCACCCCGCTGGCCAGCGCCAAGCCGCCGAGCAGCGCAATCAGGAAGGCGGCCCACGGCTGGGCACCGATGCGTTGCTGCGACAGCCCCACCGCCAGATGGCCGCTGCCCGCCGGCAGGTTGGTCCAGTACCAGGTCGCGTCGCCGATGCTTTCGCGCACCAGATGTTGCCGCGTGCCGCTGCGGTTGGCCAGCGCATCTTCCAGCAGATAGAAGTAGGGTGGGTGCCATTCATCGACTCCTACGCCCGGTGTTTCTGCGCGCAGCGCCAGTGCGTGGTTCGCCAGCAGCTCGAACTCGAAATCGATCCGCGTTTGCGGCGGCAACTCGGCCCAGGTCTGCGCCGACAGGATCATCAGTCCCGCCAGGTCGTCGGCCGAGCGTCGCGCCAGCGGCAGTATCAAGTACACCGACAGGGCGACCGCGGCCAGCAATTCGATCAATATGAAAGCCGCAGCGAGCAGCAGCGTGTTCTGCCGCGCCAGGCTGGTTGGCCTGTTCATGACCCTGGCTGGTCGCCGCGCGGTGTGAACAGATAGCCCTCGCCACGCACAGTGCGGATGTAGGCGGGTGCGGACGGGTCGGTTTCGATCTTGCGGCGCAGGCGGGTGACGCGAATGTCGATGCTGCGGTCGAATGGGTCGCGGTCATAGCCCTTCAGCAGGTCGACCAGCGTGTCGCGCGAGAGCACGCGGTTGGGCCGGGCGAGGAAGGCGGCGAGCAGGTCGAATTCGGCGCCGGTCAGGCGGATTTCCACGCCGTCCTTCAACAGGCGGCGACTGGCGAGGTCGAGGCTGAAGGGGCCGAACTGTGGTTGCGGTGCGGTGGCGGCTGGCTCAGTGGGCGCGGACTGGCCGCGCCGCAACAGGGCGCGCAAGCGGGCCAGCAATTCGCGCGGGCCGAACGGCTTGGCCAGATAGTCGTCGGCACCCACTTCGAGGCCGATCACCCGATCCACTTCCTCGCCGCGTGCCGACAACATCAAAATCGGCACCGTCGATTGGGCGCGCAGCAGGCGCGTCAGCGCCAGCCCGTCTTCGCCCGGCAGCATCAGGTCGAGGACGATGGCGTCAGGCATCCCATCGGCCACTGCGGCACGCATTGCCGTACCATCGCCAACCGCTGCGACGTCATAGCCGTTCGCAACCAGATAGTTGGTCAACAATTCCCGCAAGGCCGGGTCGTCATCGACGATGAGAATGCGGGGAAGCGCGGAAGTGGCCATGCGGCCAAGTGTAACGCCTGGCATGACCTGCCTGATCAACCGGATACGCAGCGATACCCACAGAAACAAACGGAAACAGTCAGAGGCGGGCGAGACATGGCACTGTTACGCATCACGCAGATGATGACAACACCAAAACACGGACACCATGAATACCAAAACTTTCACCCTTCAACTAATGCTGCTGGCGCTGACGCTGCCCGCATGGGGACAGACTTCTCCTGCGGCGCCCGAAGCACGGACTGCGCGGCCCTTGAATCTTTCACTGCCAAAGGATGTCATCCGCTCGACCCCTACCCCCTTTATGGGCGAAGTGGCGGATGACACGGTGGCACGCAACCTGCGGCCGGAATCTGGGCGTTTGCCCTACGGCAGCGGTTACGAAGCCCGTCAGCGTGAAAAGAATTCGGGGGACGGCGCAGGCTGGGGCAACGGCGATGGCGGCAGAGGTCCTGGCGCTGGCGCTGGCAGCAGCGGTGGCGGCGGCAATGCCAGCGGCAGTGGCGGAGGTGGTGGCAGGGGTGGTGGCGGTGGTGGACGTGGGCGGTGACGACATTTCATTCATTACAGAGGAGAAACACCATGAATACATTGAAAATACTCGCGATTGTGCTGGTTTCCAGCAGCCTGGCCACGGTGGCTTTTGCCCGGGGCGGCGGTGGCGGTGGCGGGGGTGGTGGCATGGGCGGCGGCTCGGGTGGCGGCATGGGCCAGGGCTCGGGCCAGTCCCAATCCGAAAACCAGTACCGCAACCAGAACGGTCAGGGTGCCGGGCAGGGTACGCAAACCCGTACCCAGACGCGTACCCAGACACGCGACCAGGTGGGCAATCCGACCGGACAGCAGACCCAGACACGCGACCGTGACCGGATTCACGCACCGGCTACCGCACCGACCAACTGAGTTTTCTTCTTGGTTGCCTGACTTTGGCCAATGCAGCCGCAAGGCTGCCGGTCAGGTCGGGCAGGTTGCCGTTTCGAGCGCAGCCAGCCAAGCCAGCGCCTGATCGCGCGTTGCTCCGCACATTTCTGCCGACGGCTGCAGACTGGCGCAACAGGCGGGCCGTTTCGGCTGGCCAAACAATCCACAGCGCAAATCGCCCGTCAGATGGCCGCAGGCAACCCCTGCCGGTTTGTCCAGCGAAGAGATTGACGGTGCAATGCAGCACGCGGCACAGCCCGACCGACAGGGGAGCGCCGTAGCGCCAGTCCCGAAAAGGGGATTCCCTTCGGTCAAGCCGATTTTTATTGGATGCCCGGATTCCATGGCGCCATTGTCGCGCCCCGGACAGATAGATACCAGTCTTGAATGTTCCGGCAGGCGCCCCCAATTGCTGACAATTCGAGCCTGATAAAATTGCTCAGGCAATTTTCCCCACCACGTCCACCAAGAGGTTTTTCCCATGTCTCTCACCGAACAATCCATCCAGACGGCCCTGCAAACGGTGGTCGATCCCAATACCGGCAAGGATCTCGTCACCACCCGCAGCACCAAGAACATCAAGATCAGCGGCGCGGATGTTTCTGTTGATGTCGAGCTGGGTTACCCGGCCAAGAGCCAGATCGAGCCGATCCGGCAAGCGGTGATCGCTGCCATCAAAGGCGTGGCCGGCGTCGGCAAGGTCACGGCCAATGTCACCCACAAGATTGTTTCGCACTCGGTGCAGCGTGGCGTCAAGCTGATTCCCGGCGTAAAGAACATCATCGCCATAGCCTCGGGCAAGGGCGGTGTCGGCAAATCGACGACCGCCGTCAACCTGGCGCTGGCGCTCGCTGCCGAAGGCGCGAACGTCGGCATTCTCGACGCCGATATCTATGGCCCGTCGCAGCCGCAAATGCTCGGCATTGCCGACAAGCAACCCGAGTCCACCGACGGCAACAAGCTCCAGCCGCTGGAGGCCCATGGCATCCAGGCCATGTCGATCGGTTTTCTGATCGACCCCGAACAGCCGATGGTCTGGCGCGGCCCGATGGTGACGCAGGCGCTCAACCAGTTGCTGGGCGACACCAACTGGCGCGACCTCGACTACCTGGTGGTCGACCTGCCGCCCGGCACGGGCGACATCCAGCTGACGCTGGCGCAGCAGGTGCCGGTGACCGGCGCGGTGATCGTCACCACGCCACAGGACATCGCCCTGCTCGATGCGCGCAAGGGATTGAAAATGTTCGAGAAGGTCGGCATTCCGATCCTCGGCATCGTCGAGAACATGAGCATCCACATCTGCTCGAAGTGCGGCCACGAGGAGCACATCTTCGGTTCCGGCGGTGGCGACAAGATGTGCAAGCAATACGATGTCGAAATGCTTGGCGCCTTGCCGCTCGACATGTCGATCCGGGTGCAGGTCGATGGCGGTACGCCAACTGTCGTTGCCGACCCCGCTGGCCGCGTGGCGGAAATCTACAAAGGCATCGCCCGCCGCATCGCCGTCAAGATTGCCGACCAGTCCAAGGACCACAGCGCGAAATTCCCAAGCATCGTGATTCAGAACACCTGATTCACCGGGGCGGGCCGGCCACGCGCCGTCCCGCCAGCGCCGACTTTTACGTGTCGCGCGGCCTGCTGTCTATGTCTATGGTGTAACATTCGCCCTGATGTTATCAGGATCAGGCACCATGAACTTCACGCTGCAAACGCCTTTCCTCGCCGCGCTGGCCGTTGTGCTGGGTGCTGTCTGGCCGGCGGGCGCCGCTGCCGCCGATACCTTGATTTTCGCCCCCCTGCCGCTGGAAAGCCCGGGGACCGTGGCTGCGCAGTGGAAGCCGGTGCTGGGCCATCTCGAGAAGTCGCTGGGCATCACCCTGCGCATCGATTACTCGGCAAGCTATGGCGAAATTCTCGACAAGCTCCATGCCGGCAAGATTGACCTGGTGCAACTCGGCCCGTTGCCCTACGTTCGCTTGCGGGAAACGTTCTTGCAGGCAGAGCCCATCGTCCATTTCAACGAGAGCGATGGCCGGCCTGACTATACCTGCGCCTTGGTCGCCCCCGCCGAGGCGAAGCAGGCGCAGCAAGGTATCAGGGCCATCAAGGGAAAAACGGTCGCGCTGACACAACCCTTGTCCACCTGCGGCTATTTCTCGGCCGACACCCTGTTGCGGCAGGCGGGTGTTGCGCTAGAACACAACCGCTACCGTTACCTGGGCAGACATGACGCCGTGGCGCTGGCGGTCATTCGCGGCGAATTCGAAGTGGGATCAATGAAAACCGCCATTGCGAAAGACCATGCCGGCCTGGGGCTGGTGGTGATTGCGGAAAGTGCTCCGCTGCCTGGTTTCGCCCTGGTCGCGAATACTATGACGATCAAGGCCGAGCGCTTCGCGCAGATTCGCCAGGCACTGCTGGAAGCCGACGCCGAAACCCGCAGCCGCTGGGGCGTTTATCGATACGGCGTGACGGCTGCTCAAGATGGCGACTTCGCAGCGGTGCGGCGCATGCTCGGTAAAACCGTGATTCCCGAAAAGGGCAATTTCTGAAAGGTTCCCCCATGTTCCGCGGCGCGTTTGCCAGTTTGTTCCTGATTTTCGCCGCGCTGCCTGCCGCCGCGCAGACGCAGGTGCCTTCGCTCGTGCTTGCCCCACTGTCGATCGAAAAGCCCGAGCTGGTAACTCGCCTGTGGCGGCCGATTTCTGAATACCTCGAAAAAACCGCGGGGGTAGTGCTGCGTATTGAATATTCCCCCGGTTTCGACAAGGTGCTGGAGGACTTCCGCGCCGGCCGGATAGATCTCGCCGTGCTGGGCTCCATGCCCTATCTTGCTTTGCGGGATAGTTATCCCAAGGCCGCGCCGCTGGTCTTTTTCCGGGAGCCGGATGGTCAGGCTGCCATGCGCTGTACCTTCGTCGCACCCGCCGAGGCAAAGCTGACGGTGAAACAGATCATGAACAAAAAAGTGGCCCTTTCCCAACCGCTGTGCACCTGTAGTTATTTCGCGGGCGAAGTGCTGTTGCGCGCGGCGGGCGGCACGCTGGAACAAAACCGTTATCACTATCTGGGCAACCATAATGAGATCGGGCTGGCGGTCATGCGCGGCGACTTTGACGCTGGCGTGATGCGTACCGATGCCGCGCGCGGGTTCGCCAGCATCGGGCTTGCCGTGATTGCCGAGACCGCGCCTTTCCCAGGGTTTGTGCTGGTCGCCAACACGGCCACCGTGACGCCGCAGCAACAGGCGCGCATTCGGCAGGCACTGCTGGATGCCGCCCCGGAAACCCGCAAGGATTGGAGCGCTTATGCCCGTCACGGCACGGCCCCGGCGGCGGATGCCGATTTCGACGCGTTGCGGAAAGTTTCCAGCGGGATCCGCGGAATGCCCGCAAAGGGTAACTACTGATGCGTCTGAGGGTCACCCGCCAGCTCTGGATTCTGGCTGTGGTGTTCGTCATGGCCTGGTCGGCGGCGGCCTGGCTGCTCCACGCCAACTGGCAGGAGAAAGTGCGCCAGCTTCTCGCCGCCGACACCGCCGTGCTGGCGACGACCTACCGCGCCAGTGTCGAGATGTTTGCCCTGGCGACGGAAACCCTTTTTGAGAACGTGATCCGCCAGCCCGCGACGATCAACGCCTTCGCCGATGGCTTGCGCGCGCCGGACGACGCGGCGCGCGCCATCTTGCGCGGCCGGCTCTACGCCCGGCTCGCGCCGGCCTACGCCCATCTCAGGGGGCACGGCATCCGGCAGTTGCACTTTCATTCCAACCAGGGCGTGAGTTACCTGCGCATGCACGATCCCGCCAAATCTGGCGATCCACTGTTCGATGTCCGCCCTGCGGTGAAGCTCGCCAACATCGAAAAGCGCGCTGTGCGTGGTTTCGAGGTTGGCCGCAGCGCTGCGGGTTTTCGCTATGTGTTTCCGCTATTTCAGGGCCAGGATCACCTCGGCAGCGTGGAAACCACCGTCACTTTCCGGTCTATCCGTGAGGCTATGGAGCGCATCGATGCAACGCGCGAATATGCTTTCGTGCTGCGGCGGGACGTGGTCGACGCCGCGCTGTTCGCTGAGCAGCGCGCGCTCTACGATACATCGCCCATCAGTGTGGATTTTCTGGTCGAGGATCCCGATCTCAAGCTGCCTGACGCCAGCGCGCCGCCCTCGCCGACGGCCTCAGCGCTGAATCTTCGCCTCATGCAGCATCCACTGGTGCAGGCCAACATGGCCGCCGGCCGGCCGTTCTCGCTGCCGGTGGCGGACGGCGCGGTCGACTGGGCGGTTTCCTTTGTGCCAGTACAAGACGTGCTGGAGCGAGAAGCCGGCTATGTGATCGCCTACACGCCGGCGCCGCTCATCGGCGTCTTGCGCAAGGAATTTTTTGCCAGCCTGGCGTTCGCCACGGCGCTGCTTGGCCTGCTTGGCTGGATTGGTTGGTGTCTGCTGAGATCGAGGGCCGATCTGGATCAGGAAAGGCGGCAACTGCAGACCATCACCGATACACTCGCCGAAGGTCTCTACGTGACGGATGCAAACAACGCGCTGACGCGGGTCAATCCGGCCTTCACACGACTGCTCGGTTTTCAGGCCGAGGAGGCGATCGGGCGCACCGGCCACGATCTTTTCCATGATTGCGTCAGCGGCATGCCGTTGGATCAATGTCCGTATTTTTCACCAGAACTCTCGGGCGCAGGTTACAACGGCGAGACTCAATTCCGGCGCAAGGATGGCAGTTTGCAGGCGGTGGAGATGACGAGTCGGCCGATCAGCGAAGGTGGGCGTGTCGTTGGCGCGGTGGCCGTCTTTCGCGACATCACACAACGCCGTGCCGCCGAAGAGCAGATTAACCAACTGGCTTGGTACGACAGCCTGACCAGTTTGCCTAACCGGGCTTTGCTGCGGGATCGTCTGGACCAGGCTACGGCCGGCGCCTTGCGCGACAAGAAAACACTCGCCACCTTGTTCATCGATCTGGATCATTTCAAGAATATCAACGATTCACTCGGCCACTCAACTGGCGACCGTCTGTTGCAACAGGTTGCGGAGCGCTTGACCGACTGCACACGCGCCGTTGATACCGTGGGACGCCTGGGTGGCGATGAGTTCGTGGTGATCATGTCGGATATCCGCGCACCCGCCGATGCTGCACTCCTGGCCGAAAAAATAATTGCCACGCTTGGTCGACCGTATTCCATCGACGGGCGCGAATTGCACATCACGCCCAGCATCGGTATTGCGGTCTGCCCGGAGGACGGCTGCGACGCATCGGCCTTGATCCAGCATGCCGACGCAGCGATGTACCTCGCCAAGGAGAGCGGCCGCAACAATTACCAGTACTTCACGGCGGCGCTCAACGCGCGCGCCGTCGAGCGCCTGTCGCTGGAAAACGCCCTGCGCGGCGCGCTCGAACGGCGCGAACTCAGCCTCCACTACCAGCCGCAAGTCGATCTGGCGAGCGGCGCCCTTGTTGGCATGGAGGCGCTCTTGCGCTGGCATCACCCGGAACTGGGCCAGGTGCCGCCGGACCGGTTCATCCCGGTGGCCGAAGACAGTGGCCTGATCAATCCGATCGGCGCCTGGGTGCTGCAAGAAGCCTGTCGGCAGTCCATGGCCTGGCAGGCGGTGGGCTTCCCGCGGATCATCATGGCCGTCAACGTTTCCGGGGTGCAGTTCCGGCAGCCGGATCTCGTGGAACTCGTCGGCGCGTCGCTGGCCGAATCCGGCCTGGCTGCCGGCGACCTGGAAATCGAGATGACCGAAAGCGTACTGATGCAAGGCGCGGATGCCACCGTGGAGGTTTTGCGGCAACTCAAGGCGCTGGGCGTGCAGATCGCGATCGATGACTTCGGTACCGGCTATTCTTCATTGGGTTATCTCAAGCGTTTCCCCATCGACAAACTGAAGATCGACCGCTCTTTCGTCCGTGATCTCGCGACCGACCTGGATGATGCCGCCCTCGCCAGCGCCATCATCGCCATGGCCCACCGGCTGCGTCTCAAGGTCATCGCCGAAGGGGTGGAAACGCCAGACCAGTTGCGCTTCCTGCGCCATGAAGGCTGCAATGTGGCGCAGGGTTATCATTACAGCAAACCGTTGCCGGCGGAAGAGGTGGAGCGACTGTGGCGGGAATGGCCTTATCTATACGATACGGCGCGCGCAACCTCGAGTTAACCCGGCGCTATACTGATCAACCCATGGATCTTGCCAATGCCTCGCTGGTCATCCTGACCGAACATCTGGGGCATGGTCGAATTTTTTCGACGGATATGCGTGACTTTGGGGCGTATCGGTGGAAAAATCACGCTCCTTTTAAAAATCTGTTGCTGGCCGAGGACGTATGAGCATCAAATCCGACAAGTGGATTCGCCGCATGGCGAAAGAACACGGCATGATCGAGCCGTTCTCGCCCGAACTGGTGCGCGAAGAAAATGGCCAGAAGATCGTCTCTTACGGTACGTCGAGCTACGGCTACGATATCCGTTGTGCCGACGAATTCCGCGTCTTCACCAACATCAATTCGACGATCGTCGATCCCAAGAATTTCGACCCGAACTCCTTTGTCGAGGTCTCGGGCAAGGGTTATTGCGTGATTCCGCCGAATTCCTTCGCGCTGGCGCGGACCCTCGAATATTTCCGCATTCCGCGCAGTGTCCTGACGGTCTGCCTGGGCAAGAGCACCTACGCGCGCTGCGGCATCATCGTCAATGTCACGCCCTTCGAGCCCGAATGGGAAGGCTATGTGACCCTGGAGTTCTCCAACACGACGCCCCTGCCGGCCAAGATCTACGCCGGTGAAGGCTGCGCGCAGGTGATCTTTTTCGAGGCCGACGAAGTCTGCGAGACGTCCTACAAGGACCGGGGCGGCAAGTATCAGGGGCAGGTTGGCGTTACCCTGCCGAAAATCTAAGCCTAGCGCCAAGCTTTTTCCTACAATAATCTTGTCCCGCTCCCGATCCCGGGGCGGGTTTTTGCTTTTGAGGCCTTGCCATGCGTTTCCACTTTCCCATCATCATCATCGACGAGGACTTCCGTTCCGAGAATGCCTCAGGCCTCGGCATCCGTGTGTTGGCCGATGCCATTGAAAAGGAAGGCATGGATGTGCTGGGCGTCACCAGCTACGGCGACCTCACCTCGTTCGCCCAGCAGCAGAGCCGGGCCTCGGCCTTCATCCTGTCGCTGGACGACGAGGAACTGGCCAATGACGAAGAGCAAACCATCGCCTCCCTGCGCGCCTTCGTCGGGAAAATTCGCTACAAGAACGCCGAGATCCCGATTTTCCTGCACGGCGAAACCCGCACCAGTCGCCACATTCCGAACGACATACTGCGCGAACTGCATGGCTTCATCCACATGTACGAAGACACGCCGGAGTTCATCGCCCGTCACGTCGTGCGTGAGGCGAAGAGCTACCTCGATTCGCTGCCGCCGCCCTTCTTCCGTGCGCTGACGCATTACGCCGCCGACGGCTCGTATTCGTGGCACTGCCCCGGTCACTCGGGCGGTGTGGCCTTTCTCAAGAGCCCCGTCGGCCAGATGTTCCACCAGTTCTTCGGCGAGAACATGCTGCGCGCCGACGTCTGCAACGCCGTCGAGGAACTCGGCCAGTTGCTCGACCATACCGGCCCCGTTGCAGCGTCCGAGCGCAACGCTGCGCGCATCTTCAATAGCGACCACCTGTTCTTCGTCACCAATGGCACGTCGACCTCGAACAAGATTGTCTGGCACTCCACCGTCGCGCCGGGCGACGTCGTGGTGGTGGACCGCAACTGCCACAAGTCGATTCTCCACGCCATCATGATGACCGGCGCGATCCCCGTCTTTCTGATGCCGACGCGCAACAATTACGGCATCATCGGGCCGATTCCGCGCGAGGAATTCCTCTGGGAGAACATCCAGAAAAAGATCGCGGCCAATCCTTTTGCCAAGGACAAGCAGGCCAAGCCACGCGTGCTGACCATCACCCAGAGCACCTACGACGGCATCATGTACAACGTCGAGGACATCAAGCAGATGCTCGACGGTCACATCGACACCCTGCACTTCGACGAAGCCTGGTTGCCGCACGCCGCCTTCCACGATTTTTATGGCGATTACCATGCCATTGGCGCCGACCGGCCGCGCTGCCAGGAATCAATGATCTTCTCGACGCAATCCACGCACAAACTGCTGGCCGGCTTGAGCCAGGCGTCACAGATCCTCGTGCAGGATGCGGTGAACCAAAAACTCGACCGCGACGTGTTCAACGAGGCTTACCTGATGCACACCTCAACCTCGCCGCAATACGCCATCATCGCCTCTTGCGACGTGGCGGCAGCGATGATGGAAGCGCCGGGTGGCCCCGCACTGGTCGAGGAATCGATCGGCGAGGCGCTCGATTTCCGCCGTGCCATGCGCAAGGTGGACGAAGAGTGGGGAGCGGACTGGTGGTTCAAGGTGTGGGGACCGGATGATCTGTCGGAAGAGGGCATCGAGGAGCGCGAAGCGTGGATGCTCAAGCCCGGTGCGCGCTGGCACGGTTTTGGCAATCTGGCCGAGGGCTTCAACCTGCTCGACCCGATCAAGGCGACCGTCATTACCCCGGGCCTGGATGTGGATGGCGAGTTCTCCGAAGAAACCGGCATTCCTGCCGCCATCGTTACCAAGTATCTCGCCGAACATGGCGTGATCGTCGAGAAATGCGGCCTGTACTCCTTCTTCATCATGTTCACCATCGGCATCACCAAGGGCCGCTGGAACACACTGGTAACCGCCTTGCAGCAATTCAAGGACGACTACGACAAGAATCTGCCGTTGTGGAAAATGCTGCCAGAATTCGTCGTCAAACATCCGCGCTACGAGCGCATCGGCCTGCGCGATCTATGCGTGCAGATCCACGAGGTCTACAAGGCCAATGACATCGCGCGGCTGACCACCGAAATGTATCTGTCGAACATGGTGCCGGCGATGCGGCCGGCCGATGCCTTCGCCAAGATGGCGCACCGCGAGATTGACCGCGTCGGTATCGACGATCTCGAGGGCCGCATCACGGCGGTGCTGCTGACCCCTTATCCGCCGGGCATTCCGTTGCTGATCCCGGGCGAGCGCTTTAATCCGACCATCGTGCGCTACCTGCAATTCGCCCGCGACTTCAATGCCAAATTTCCTGGCTTCGAAACCGACATTCACGGCCTCGTGAAGTCGGAAGGCAACGGCTACTACGTGGACTGCGTGCGCTCGTAGGTGATAAAAGCGTAGTCGAAGCCGGCTGCCGCTGGGGGTTGTTCCGCCCGGGCAGTTTCGTGCCACGCGGTCGGGTCGATTTCCGGAAAGAAGGCGTCACCTGGAAATTCGCGGGCGAGTTCGGTCAATTCCAGCTTGTCGGCCAGTGGCAAAGCATGGGCATACAGTTCGGCGCCACCGATGACAAACGCGCTGTGGCCCGCCGCAGCGGCAAGTGCGTCAGCCATCGAATGCACGACCGTGGCGCCTGTTGCCGTGTAGGACGGATCGCGCGTCATCACGATGTTCAGGCGGTCAGGCAATGGACGGAACCGCAAAGGCAGGGATTCCCAAGTCTTGCGTCCCATGATCACTGCATGGCCGCTGGTAAGCGCCTTGAAGTGGCGCAGATCTTCGGGCAGATGCCAGGGCAGGGCGTTGCTGTCACCAATCACGCCATTTTTTGCCACGGCGGCAATCAGGGTCAGTCGGGCGCTCATTTTTTCAGCAGGGCGGCATAGAGATTGCGGTAGCGTGCCGCCGGTGCGCGCCAGCTGTAATCGCCGGCCATGGCGTTGCGTTGCAGCTGGCGCCAGCGTTTTGGGTCCTGCCAGACTTTGGCCGCCCGGCGGATGGTGCGCATCAGGGCGGCGGGCGTGGTCTCGGCAAACACGAAACCGTTGGCGCTGCCCTGGTTGAGGCTCGCCACGGAGTAATTCACGACGGTATCGGCCAGTCCGCCGGTGGCACGCACCAACGGTGGTGTGCCGTAAGCCAGGCTGTACATCTGGTTGAGGCCACAGGGCTCAAAACGGGACGGCATGAGGAAGATGTCGGCACCGGCTTCGATGCGATGCGCCAGCGCCTCGTCGAAGCCGATCCTGACGGCGATTTCTTGCGGGTGGCGTTCCGCCAAGGCAGTAAAGGCGGTCTCCAGTGCCTTGTCGCCGGTGCCCAGCACCACCAGTTGCGCCGGCAGCGCGGCGAGTCGCTCGCCCGCCGCGGCGACGAGGTCGAGCCCTTTCTGGCTGGTCAGCCGGCTGACGACACCGAACAACGGACAGTCGGCGCGCTCGGGCAGCCCGAACTGGCGTTGCAGGGCCGCCTTGTTGGCGGCCTTGGCATCGAGGTGGTCGTGGTCGTAGGCAGAGGCCAAGTGGCTGTCGCCAGCCGGGTTCCAGACCGTCGTGTCGATGCCGTTGAGGATGCCGGTCAACTGGGTGCTGCGCCGCTGCAGCAGGCCCTGCATGCCCATGCCTTCCGCCTCGGTCTGGATTTCCTGCGCGTAGGTCGGGCTGACCGTGGTGAGGGCGTCGGCATAGCCCAGGCCGGCCTTGAGAAAGGAGATCTGGTCGTGATACTCGACGCCATCGATGTGCCAGTCGCTGAGCGACAAGCCGATAGGCGCGACGGTGTTTGAGGGGAACAGGCCCTGAAAGGCCAGGTTGTGGATCGTCAGCACCGTAGCCGCTTCGCCGCCCTCGTAAAAGCGCAGGTAATAGGGGGCGAGGGCGGTCTGCCAGTCATGGCAATGCAGCACGTCAGGCTGCCAGTCGAGTGGATTGCCGGCACCGGCCAGGCGGGCGGCAACGCGCGACAGCAGCCCGAAGCGCAAGTGGTTGTCGGGCCAGTCGCGACCGTCGGGTCCCAGATAGGGGTTGCCCGGCCGGTCGAACAGCGCGGGACAGTCGACCAGCCAGAGCGGCAAGCCGTCCGGACTGGTGGCTTCGAACAGCTCGGCCGCCGGCAAGAGGCCGCCCAGCTTGTCCAGTCGGGCAACCTGCTTGGCAGCGGGGAAAGCCTTGCGCAATGCAGGGTAGCGTGGCGTCAGCACGCGCACGTCGCAACCCGCTTCGCGCAAGGCCTGCGGCAGTGCACCGGCGACGTCGCCCAGCCCGCCGGTTTTTACCCAGGGAGCGATTTCCGAGGTGGCGAACAATACTTTCATTTGCATGCCGCGATCAGCCCGGCGGTAGAGCTGTCGATATTGGTCACCGGTGTCTTGCCTTCGATCATCGGCAACAGGGAATTGGCAATCTGTTTGCCGTATTCCACGCCCCACTGGTCGAAGGCGTTGAGGTTCCAGAGTACGCCCAGCGTGAATACTTTGTGCTCATACATGGCAATCAGGGCGCCAAGCGTATGCGGGTCGAGCTTCGGCAGCAGTAGCGTGGTCGATGACTGGTTGCCGGGGAAGACCTTGTAGGGTGCCAGGAAAGTCGGCGCTGGCGGGACGGCGGCAGCCAGTTCAGCGCTGGCTTCGGCTGCGGTTTTCCCCTGCATGAGTGCCGCACTCTGGGCAAAACAATTGGCCAGAAGCTTGGCGTGATGGCCGGCGAGCGGAAAATCGGCTTCGCGACAGGCAATGAATTCGCAGGACAGCGCCCGGCCACCCTGGTGGAGCAACTGGTAGAACGCGTGCTGGCCGTTGGTACCCGGCTCGCCCCAGACGATCGGCTGGGTCGGGCAGCCGACCGGTTGGCCGTCGCGGTCGGTCTGCTTGCCGAGGCTTTCCATTTCGAGCTGTTGCAGGTAGCGGGGCAGCAGGCCGAGCGACTCGCTGTAGGGCAGCAGCGCGCGGGTCTGCAGGCCAAGAAAATCGGTGTTCCACAACTCGATGAAGGCCAGCAGCGCGGGCAGGTTTTCCAGCGGCGGCGCGCTGAAAAAATGCTCGTCCATGGCGCGCGCGCCCGCCAGCAGGGCGGTGAATTTCTCGAAGCCGATGGCCAGCGCCAGCGGCAGGCCGATGGCCGACCATACCGAAAAGCGACCGCCGACCCAGTCCCAGAAGGCGAAGGCGTTGTCCGGGTCGATGCCGAAGGCGGCGACGCGATCGAGGGCGGTGGAGATGGCAACGAAGTGACGGGAAACCGCCGTTTCGCCGAGTGCTGTAGTAAGCCATGCACGCGCGGACACGGCGTTCTGCATGGTTTCCTGTGTCGTGAAGGTCTTGCTGGCGATGATGAACAGCGTGGTGCGCGGTGCCAGTCCGGCCAGTGTGGTGGCGAGATCGGCGCCATCGAGGTTGGCCACGTAATGCACGCGCAGATGGGGCACGTGGTGGGCGGCGAGTGCCTGCGTGGCCATGCGCGGGCCGAGATCGGAACCGCCGATGCCGATGCTGACGATGTCGCTGATCGGTTCGCCGGTGGCGCTACGCCAGTGGCCGGAATGGATGGCATCACAGAAGCCGCGCATCTTGTCGAGCACCGCACGGACGTCGGGCATGACATCGCGGCCATCAACATTGATTGGGCTGCTGGCCTGGCCAAGAAACACGCCGGGCCGCCCCAAGTGTTTCTGCCCCCCTTGGGGGGAGATCGCCGCAGGCGATTGCGGGGGGGGGCTAAAGTTACGCAAGGCCATGTGCAGGACGGCGCGCCCCTCAGTATGGTTGAGCGGGTCACCAGCGCGCATGCGGGCAATCCATCCCGGCACGTCGGCGGTATTCCACAACTCAGCCAGCAGCGGCAGGGTCTCGGGGGTGATGCGCTGCTTGGACAGATCGAGCAGCCAGTCATTCCAGCGCACCGACAGGCGCTGGAAGCGCAGCGGGTCGGTGCCAAACAGGTCGCGCAGATGCCGGTCGTGCAGATCGCGGGCGTGGCGTTCGAGGTTTTTCCAGGCGGGAGAGGAAAGCAGCGGTGTCATGGATTGCTCAGAGCCAAAGCATCAGGCCCATCTCGAAGGGCTGGGTCAGCAGTTCGTGGCTGGGATAGGCGCGGATGCGATAGTCGATCTTGCCGCAGAGATCCGGCGTCAGGATGATGGCGTAGATGTCTTCACCATCATTCAGCCCCGGTCCCTGATGTTCGAGGGCGAGCCGATACGGAGGTTTCGATTTGGCATTCGAACTCGGCCGTGCCATCAGCATTTCAACCTCGATGTCGTCCGGCGCGAGGCCACCGAGCCGCACTACCACCTCGAAGCGCAGACTGGTGCCGAAGGTAATGCGCTTTTGGGGACTGTCGCCCCGGCGCAGGCTGACATTTGGCCAGGCATGCTGCACCCGTTGTTTCCAGTTGGCGAGCGCGCATGCGGCGGCGAAGTCGTTGGCGCTTTTTTTGCGCCACTGCTGGTCGGCGCGCGCATAGAACCTGGTGGCATATTCGCCGACCATCCGCGTCGAATTGAAATCCGGCGTGATGGTGGCGATCGCGCGTTTGGCGGTGGCCAGCCAGCCGGGCGAATAGCCCAGTGAGCCGCGGGCATAGTAGAGCGGGATCACCTGATCCTGCAGCGTCTCATACAGCGAGCGGCCCTCTTCCTGATCGCGCCGTTCCTCGTCATGAATGCTCGATGCCGGTTTGATCGCCCAGCCGTTGCAGCCTTTTTCATCCCGCTGAAAGCCTTCGCCCCACCAGCCGTCCAGCACCGAAAGGTTGATGACGCCGTTGATGGCCGCTTTCATGCCCGAGGTGCCGGAGGCTTCGAGCGGATAGATCGGATTGTTGAGCCAGACATCGGCCCCGGACACCAGCCGGCGCGCCAGCCGCAGGTCATAACCCTCGACCAGCAGGACATGGCCCTCGAACTCGGGCATCTCGGCTACCTCGTGGATGCGGCGGATCAGCTCCTGCCCTGGCAGGTCGGCCGGGTGGGCCTTGCCGGCAAAGATGAACAACACCGGCCGTTCGGGATTGCAGATCAGGCGCTTCAGCAGTTCGAGATCGCGGAACAGCAGCATGGCGCGCTTGTAGGTGGCGAAGCGGCGGGCGAAGACGATGGTCAGGACGTTGGGATTCTCCGGGTCGGCCAGCCGCAACAGCCGGTCGATGTGCGACTGGGAGCTCTGGTTTCTGACATGCTGCTGCGTGACGCGATGGCGCACCAGATGGAGCATCTGTGCCTTGATCGACTGGCGTACGCTCCAGAAGGTATGGTCGGGAATGGTGTGGATTTCCGACCAGCACTTTGGGTCGCTCAGCCGCTGGCGCCAGGCTGGGCTGAGCACGCGGTCGAAGGTGTCATGCCACATGTCGGAAAGAAAGGTCGGCACATGGACGCCGTTGGTGACGTAGTCGATCGGATTCTCGGCCGGTTCGATTTGCGGCCACAGGCCGGCGCAAATCTCGGCCGAGACGGTGCCATGGATGCGCGATACGCCATTCTGGAAGCGCGAGCCGCGAATCGCCAGCGCCGTCATGTTGAAGTCGGCCTGGTTGTTGATGAGCCCCAGAGCGAGCAGGCTGCCGATGTCGCAGCCCATGTCGTGGCAACATTCCTCGAAATAACGGCGGATGATGTCCTCGGCAAAATGGTCGTGGCCGGCCGGTACGGGCGTGTGGGTGGTGAACACGGTGTTGCTGGCGACGGCTTCGAACGCGCCGGAAAAATCCAGTCCGGCCTTGATCAGGTCGCGGGCGCGTTCGAGGATCAAAAAGGCGGCATGTCCTTCGTTGATGTGCCAGACGGTGGGCTGCAAGCCCATTTCGGTGAGCGCACGCACGCCGCCCATGCCCAGCACGATTTCCTGTTCGAGGCGCGTGGTGCGGTCGCCGCCATAGAGCTGATGGGTGATATTGCGGTCGTGCGGCGAATTTTCCTCGATGTCGGTGTCAAGCAGATACAGGGTGATATGGCCGACACGCGTCGCCCAGACCTTGATTTGCACCGTGCGACCCGGCATGTGGAGGGCGACCTTGAGGTCGCTGCCGTCGGCGCGCTGCACCGGCGTCACGGGCAGGTCGTCGAAATCGGCGGCGCTGTACAGCGCATGCTGATGGCCCGTGCCGTCGATGCTTTGCCGGAAATAGCCCTGGCGGTACAGCAGGCCGACGCCGACGAAGGGCAGATTCATGTCGCTGGCGGTCTTGCAGTGGTCGCCGGCCAGAATGCCCAGTCCGCCCGAGTAGATCGGCAGGCTTTCATGGAAACCGAACTCGGCGCAGAAATAGGCGATCAGTCCGCCAGCGGGCAGGTGCGCGTCCTGCTCGCGCTTCGGGCTATTGTGGTAATTGTCATAGGCCGACAGTACCTTCGCGAGGGTGCCCAGAAAGACCGGGTCTTCGGCGGCTTCGTCGAGCTGGTGCTGGTCGACGCGTTTCAGGAACGCCTTCGGGCTATGGCCGACGATGCCCCAGAGCTTCTGGTCGAGGCGGGCAAACAGGGAGCGGGTGGGGCGGTCCCAGCTGTACCACAGGTTGTTGGCGAGTTCGTCGAGGCGGGCCAGCCGCTCCGGCAGTTTGGGGTTGATCTCGAGATGGAACAGGGTACCAGCCATGGTGTTTTCCGTTGTTAATTACGTTTCAAGGTCAATCTTGCGTCGCTGGCGCGCTTTGTCCGCTGGCGCGCCGCATCGTGCCGCCGGCGTCGACGCTGGCCTGGTCGGAGCGGCCCGTCGATATCGGTATGTCGAGTTGCACCGGCGGCGCGAGCTGCAGGCAGCGATACAGATTGGCCAGGTTGCGGCGAAACAGCCGGTCGAAGCTGACTACCGCCTGTGCCGGGTTGTAGTCGCCGAACCACCAGAACCAGTCGGAGCTTTCACAGATGGCGAGCTGCGCTTCCGCCGTTGTTGCCGCAGCCTCGCTCAGACGTCCGCTGGCCAATACCCGGTCATAACTTTGCTTGGCGGCGCACAGCAAATCCCACGCGTGATTCTTGGCGGGGTCGCCGATCCAGGTCGAGAGTGTGCCATAAACCCAGCTGCCGGCGGTCAGCCGCGGTAAATCCGGCGCCGCCGAACGGCTGCCAGCTTCCAGTACGTCGGCATAGGTGCGGGTGCGGAGCGCTGGCTTGGCTTCGAGCAGTTCATACAGGTCGCTGAAAAAATAATAGCCGTTGTAGGGGTAATACTCCCAGGCGTTCTCGCCGTCGAGAATGATGCTGACCACCGGCGTCTCTCCGGCCGGCGCCGCTGCGGCGATGGCTTCGAGCTGGGCGACGAAGTGTGCGGCGGCATCGCGGCCATGCCATTTGGAATATTCGAAGCCGATCTGATCGGAGAGCCGGTCGTCGCGGAAGAACAGGGTGAGCCCCGGCGCCGCGGACAGTTGCCAGGGATGGTGGGCGGCATGCGCCTGCGGCGCGCCGAGGCTATGCTGCAGCACATTCTCGCCGCTGGCCGTCCAGCGACAACCCGCCGCGGCGAGTTGCTGGGCGAACGCGGCGGACAGCGCGCCCTCGGCCGGCCAGAGGCCGAGCGCCGGCTTGCCAAACCGTCGCGCGTGGCTTTCCTGCGCTGCCACAATGTGCTTGCCCACCCGCTCGCGCCCGCCGGGGTAGAGCGTCGCCAGTGGCAGGGCCGCCTCGGGCTGGCTTTCGCGCGCAGTCTTGAAGTCGAGCAGCAGGGGGGCCAGCGGGTGGCAGGCCGGCGTCGTCGACAGTTCGATCTGGCCGCGTTCCTGCAGCGCGCGATATCGGGGCACCAGGTTGGCCAGGGTTTTGCCGATGAAGGCCAGCAGGTTCTGCCGATCGGTCAGGCTAAAAGCTTCGCCCTTGGCCATCAACTCCGCCAGGAGCGGTTCGCGGCGCCGCTCGGTCTCGCCGGTCCAGGCCAGGTGATACCAGGTCACCAGGTCGGCCAGGTAGGCGCCCGAAAGATAGTCCAGCGCCGCCTCGCCTTCGCGCGACAGCGACTCGTAAAGTTCGTGCAGGCGGCGGTAGCGGGAAAAGGGCGCCAGCATGGTGGCGTGGTTGCAGCGGAAACAGGTTTCGAACAGGAAGGTGCGTTCGGCTTCGGAGAGCGCATCGAGGTCGGCAGTGGCCAGCAGGCGCAACAGCGGGTCGCGGAATTCTCCGGACGCAAACTGCCCGATGTAATCGTCGAGCTGATCGAGCAGCACCGGCACGAAATTCACCACCGCCCGGATTGTCGGGTGACGTTCCAGATGTGCCGCCATGTCGGTGTAATCCTTGATGGCATGCAGATAGGTCCACGGCATGATGAAAGTGCCGCTCGCATGGTCGCGATAGTCCGGCTGATGCATGTGCCAGAGAAAAACCAGATCGAGCGGTTTTGCAGCCATGGCGCTCAGCGCTCAGCGAATCTGGTGAATGCGCTGCCCCAGCATCTCGGGGGTGACCAAAGTGATGCCTTTGGCGGTGACGTGGAAGCGCTGCCGATCTTGCAGCGGATCGTAGCCGATCACCATGTCATCCGGGATATGGCAGCTCTTGTCGATTACCGCACGGCGGATCTTGGCGCGCCGTCCGATGGTGCAATTGGGCAGCAGCACCGAATCTTCCACCTCGGCCCAGCTATGCAGAACGACGCGCGAAAACAGCAGCGAGCGGCGTGCCGTGGCGCCGCTGATGATGTTGCCGCCCGAGACCAGCGAGTCGATCGCCATGCCGCGCCGATCGTCTTCATCGAAGACGAACTTGGCCGGCGGCAGTTGCGCCTGATAGGTCCAGATCGGCCATTCCTCGTCATACATGTTGAGATCCGGCGAGATCTTGGTCAGTTCGATGTTCGCCTCCCAAAAGGCATCGATGGTGCCGACATCGCGCCAGTAGGGGATGCCACTGTCCGGCATGCCGACACAACTGTCGGCGAAGTTGTGAGCCAGGCAGCGGTAGCGTGTGATCACGTGCGGAATGACGTCCTTGCCGAAGTCGTGACTGGAATTCGGGTCGTCGGCATCGCGGATCAGTTGCTCGAACAGGAAGTCGGTATTGAAGACATACACGCCCATGTTGGCCAGTGCGCGGTCGCTGCGACCCGGAATGCACGGGGGGTCCTGCGGCTTTTCGAGATAGCTGACGATACGTTTCGTGTCGTTGACGCCGATCACGCCGAAAGCGCTTGCCTCATGGAGTGGCACGTCCATGCAGGCGACCGTCAGGTCGGCCCCGGTCTGGGCGTGCTGGGCCAGCAGGCGGCCGTAGTCCATCTTGTAGATGTGGTCGCCGGACAGGACCAGCACATACTTCGCCTTGCGCCGCCGCAGCATGTCCATGTTCTGAAACACCGCGTCGGCGGTGCCCTGATACCAGCCTTCGCCGGTTTGCTGCTGCGCGGGCAGGAGGTCGATGAATTCATCGAAACGCCCATCGAGGAAGCTCCAGCCGTGCTGCAGGTGGTGGATCAGGCTTTGCGCCTTGTATTGGCTGGCAACGCCGATGCGGCGTACGCCTGAATTCACGCAGTTCGATAGTGCGAAATCGATAATGCGGAACTTGCCGCCGAACGGCACGGCGGGCTTGCAGCGCCAGTCGGTGAGCTGCATCAGGCGGCTACCGCGGCCACCGGCCAGAATGATGGCGTAGGACGAGCGTGTCAGCTGGCTGACGAAACGCCCCTGTACCGATTGCGGATCGTTGAGCGACAGATCTTGTTGCATGTGCAACTCCCTTGCATGCTGAATGGCATACCCGCCGCTTATATGTTTTGTCTGTCCGCGTTTGCTGCGGACAGTTTCCCTCTGGCGGGCGGGAGTAGGTCGAGCGTGTCCGAAGTTATGGGTTGAGAACGCCTTCGCGCAGCAGGCGATCCACCTCGGCTTCCGCAGCAGCCCAGTCCTCAACTTCATTGCCACCATGAAAGCCACGGCGCTCGGCAATGTAATAGGCGGCAACCTCAATATAGTAGCGGCGCTGATCGGGTGCCAAAATGTTCGCGGCGCCACTGGTCTTGCTTGCCTTGGCTGATTTTGCCGCGCTGGCGACAGGCTTCGCTGTCTTGGCGGGCGCCGTGCTTTTGGCTGCCTTAGGTGCTTTGCTTGCCGCAGCTGGCTTGGCTTTGGCTGCCGGTGTGGCCGCTGCTTTTGTCTTGACTGCCGGTTTGCGGGCTGTCGTTGCGGCTGTCGGCTTGACCGGTTTATCGCCGGATTTGGGGGATGTTGCCATCGCAGTCTCCTCGTGAGTGTTGGCCAAGGTAAAGAGTCATAGTTTATCTTATCCGCCGGGCATGCCGATGCCTGGTGAATTTATTATGAACGCAGCGGGCGGGATGACAGGAATGCCCGCTGCGCCAGCGTTGCGGCGCCCTGCAGGCCGATTTCCGGCGCGGTGACGACATGCACGGGGATTTGCCGGGCAATCGCGGCATGTTCGGCCTTGGCATTGAATGCCGTCATGAAGGCGCCATCCTTTAGTAGCGGCAGCAGTTTCTGGGTGACGCCGCCGGCCAGGTAGACGCCGCCGTGCGCCAGCAGCGCCAGGGCCATGTCGCCAGCAAAGGCGCCATAGCTGGCCATGAAGATGTCGACCGTGCGACGGGCCAGGCTTTGGGGGTTGGAGAGCGCCAGCGTGCCGATGGCCGCTGCCGGGTCGTCGCTCGCGAGCGGATCGGGTAGATCCGCGGCTTCACGGGTGACGAGAAAGCGATACAGGCTGACCAGCCCCATGCCGGAAATGGCCCGCTCGGCGGTGGCGCGCTCCTGCTCGTCGCGCAGGAAAGCAGCAAATTCGGCCTGCAGATTGTCGGCGGGCGCGTAGCCGACATGTCCGCCTTCGCTGGGCAGGATGTTGAAACCATCCTCCGTCGGCACGATGCAGGCCATGCCCAGGCCGGTGCCGGCGCCGATGGCCAGCCGCACGCCATTGCTGCGTGGTTGGCCAGTTTGTAGACACAGTCGATCTTCTGCCGGCAGCACGGCGATTCCGGCGGCGACGGCGGCGAAGTCATTGGCCAGCGTGACGTGGCTGCCCAGTACTTTTTCCAGTGCTGCCGCATCCGCCTGCCAGGGCAGGTTGGTGAACCGCGCCTGCCGCCCGTCGTCGCTCACCGGCCCGGCCACCGCCAGACAGGCGCCGACCACACCGTTCAGCGCGTCGCCGGCATCGGCCCGAAACTGCGTCAGAAGCTCTTCAAGACTGGCAAAGTCGGCGCTGGCGTAACGGCGCGTCAGTGTGAAAATGGGGATGTCGCCGGCGAATTCAGCGATGCCGAAGAGCGCTTTGGTGCCACCCAGATCGCCGGCAAGATACAGACCCCCTTCCCCCCGCCCCCTTCCCGAGGAAAGGGGTGACGATGGTTCGCGGGCTTTGCCCGCTCCGGGTTGTGGCTGCCCCGCCTTGGGGCGGCCCGGCGGCAGGGCGTTCATACCGCAATCGGTGCAGCAATGTGCGGATGCGGGTCGTAGCCTTCGAGCGTGAAATCCTCGTAGCGGAAGGCAAACAGGTCGGTGACCGCCGGGTTCAGGCGCATCGTCGGCAGGGCACGCGGCTCCCGCGATAGCTGCAGGCGCGCCTGTTCGAGGTGGTTGCTGTAGAGGTGGGCATCGCCCAGGGTATGCACGAAATCTCCCGGCCGCAAGCCGCACACCTGCGCCACCATCAGGGTCAGCAGCGCATAGGAGGCAATATTGAAGGGCACGCCGAGAAAGATGTCGGCGCTGCGCTGATAGAGCTGGCAGCTCAATCTGCCATCGGCAACATAGAACTGGAACAGCGCATGGCAAGGCGGCAGCGCCATGCGGTCGACATCGGCCGGGTTCCAGGCCGTGACGATGTGGCGGCGCGAGTCCGGGTTCTTCTTCAACCCCTCGATCAATTGCGTGATCTGGTCGATCTCGTTGCTCTTGTCACCATTGCGCCCCGGCCAGTGCCGCCACTGGTAGCCATAGACCGGGCCGAGGTCGCCATTCTCATCCGCCCAGTCGTCCCAGATCGAAACCTTGTTCTCCTGCAGATAGGCGATGTTGGTGTCGCCGCGCAGGAACCACAGCAGTTCGTGGATGATCGAGCGCAGGTGCAGCTTCTTCGTGGTCAGCAGGGGAAAGCCGGCGGCGAGGTCGAAGCGCATCTGCCAGCCGAACACCGAGCGCGTGCCGGTGCCGGTGCGGTCGGCTTTGACATGCCCGTGGTCGAGCACATGCTGCATGAGTTCGTGATATTGGCGCATCAGTGGATATAGGGCAGGGTAGAAGGGTGGCGGGTGCTTATAATCGCTTGAATTATAAGGTGAGGTGATCCGATGAATTCTTCTGCGCATTTTCCTGCTCTGCCACGACTGACTGTCACCTCCAATTCTGCCAAGGCTGCCCATACGCTTTACCTGCTGCCTGCCGGCAAGTTTCTGCCCGACGCCCTGCCCGAACTGGAATTCTGGCAAAAGGTGCTCAAGCGCAAGGCCGTCAAACCGGCCGAGCTGGTCAAGACGCCGCTGGTCGCCGATCTGCCGCAGGGCGGGCGCGCGGCGCTGGTAATGATCGATCCCGTCTCACAACGCTTCGACCGGCTGAGCGCCTTGCGCAAGGCACTGATGCCGCTGCTCGAAGAGTCGCCCGAAACGCTGGCCCTGCTGCCGCTGGATGTCAGTGCCGAAGCCGTGCAGGATGCGGTCTATGTCGCGCTGGTGAATGGCGTCCCCCTGCCGGCGCAAAAGAAGAAGCCGGCCAAGGCGCTGAAGGAACTGCTGGTTGCCGACCGCCGCTCAGTTGGCAATACGGCCAGCGCCGACTTTTCGTTAGTACAGGCGCTGGCCCGTGCCAACCTGCTGGCACGCGAACTGACCGCCTTGCCGCCCAACCAGCTGGATCCGGCGCATTATCGCCAGCGTCTGCGCAGTCTGGCAAAGTCAAATGGCTGGGGTATCGAGGAATTTGATTTCCGCCAGCTCAAGAAAATGGGTGCGGGCGCCTTTTGCGCGGTTGCCCAAGGCAGCGATGACAACGGCGGCGGTGCCGCCATCGTGCGACTGTCATGGCGGCCGAAAAAGAAGGTGCATGGCGTCAAGCCGCTGGCGCTGGTCGGCAAGGGCATCTGCTACGACACCGGCGGCCACAACCTCAAGCCGGCGAAATACATGGCCGGCATGCACGAAGACATGAACGGCTCGGCCGTGGCCCTGGCGATACTGGCGGCCGCCGCGGAACTCGAACTGCCTGTGGCCATCGACTGCTGGCTGGCCATCGCCAAGAATCATATTTCGCCCGCCGCCTATGCCCAGGGCGACATCGTCCGTGCGCTGAACGGCACCACCATCGAAGTCATGCATACCGATGCCGAAGGTCGCATGGTGCTCGCCGACACCCTGGCGCTGGCCGTCAAGCAAAAGCCGCAATTGCTGATCGACTTCGCCACCCTCACCGGCAGCATGCACACCGCCCTCGGCCAGCGTTACTCGGGCGTCTTCGCCAGCGATGCCACGCTCGCCGCCAAGGCCGTGGCGGCCGGCAGCGCCAGCGGCGAACGCGTCTGCGTCTTTCCGCAAGACGCCGACTACGAAGCCGCGCTCGACTCGAAAGTCGCCGACATCAAGCAATGCACCCTCGAAGGCGACGCCGACCACATCCTCGCCACGCGCTTCCTCGGCCGTTTCGTCGGCAAGACGCCCTGGCTGCACGTCGACCTGTCGGCAGCGAGCTGCACCGGCGGGCTGGGCGCGGTCGGCACCGACCTCACCGGCTTCGGCGTCGCCTGGGCCATCGCGCTGCTGCAAGACTGGACGGGCGACGTGGCCTTGCAATGAATCCGGGGGGGAGGGGAGAATCCGCAGCGGCGCATGCTTGTCTGCCACTCCCAAACCGCCGCCCCGCCAGCGCCGACTTTTTTGCTGCCTATGCCGATGCGGATTTTGCTATGAGATTGCGGTTCCTCGTGCCTGGAAAAACAGGATCTGCCAGCGGTATTGCTACCAGTCTTGTTCTACTGTTCGTCGCGGCCTTTCTGGCATTTGCAGCGAGTCCGGCGCATGCTGTTATCACCTACGTCGCTTCGGCATCGAACCCTGCCGATAATGGCAGTCTGGGTACAACACCGGTCGCCGTCGCGCCGCCAGGGGGAATGGTGGCTGGCGATCTTGTCATTCTGGTCGCCAATACAACAGTCAACACCGTCACGATGAGCATGTCGGTAACTGGCGGACAGGCTTGGACTGCTCAGACGAATATCAATACAACCGGATCGCAAAGGATGTTCTGGGCCCGCTACAACGGTACCTGGACGGCAAGTCCGAGCGTGGCTTTCAGTGATTCATCCAATACCACGGTTGTGATGCATGTCTTTCGTCCAACTTTAAGCTCAAACCCTTGGGCGATCGATGTCGCGCAGACAAGCTCCGCAGCTACCCCGGGAACTAACAATGATGTGACGATAGGTGGTATCACGACGAATACAGACGGCGCCCTGGTACTTGCCACATGGACCAGCATCGATGACAACACTTGGGCATTGCAGACAACCGGCTGGACAAATGCAGGTGGCGCCAACTACCGAAACCGTTCTTCCAGCGATGCATCGCAATCCTCTGCCTATCTGGTCAAGACAACGGCCGGTGCGACCGGAGCCGTGGTCAATAGGCAAACAGGGCTTGGCCCGGACAATGGAAACATTTCCATCCTCGCGTTCAAGGAAATCCCCCCGCTATTCCCGTCGGTTGTTTCGATCAACCGCGCCAGTTTCGATCCGACGAGTGGCAATACCGCCGTGACTTGGGTCGTGACGTTTGATCGGAGTGTGACTGGTGTCGATATTTCAGACTTTTCGCTGGTGCAGGCCGGCGGGGCAGCGGGGGCCGCTATCACCAGCGTGACTGGTAGCGGCGCGATCTGGACCGTGACCGCCAATACGGGCACGGGCACCTCCGGCACCGTTCAACTGAAACTTGTCGATGACGATTCGATCAAGTCCGGCACAATCCCCCTCGGTGGTGCGGGTGCCGGTAACGGAAATTTCACCGGGCAGGCCTATACGATCCTTCCCTCCCCCTGCACCGGTGCTGCCGACATCGTTTTTTGCGACAACTTCGAGCGATCGAACCCAGGCTTGGTTGGCAACGGCTGGACTGTCACCGAGAGCACGCCAGCGAACTGCAACGGCACTACAGGTAACGCGCGATGCGCCGGCATTGACAGCGACATTCCTCCCTTCAACAATTACGCTAATCCCCGTGCGAATCCGACGCGCGCGATGTTCACCCGCTGGAGCCAGGTGTGGGTGACCAGCCCGACCATCAACATGGCGGGTAGGGTCGGTGGCCAGTTCAGCTTCTGGATGCGGCGGGGCCACGACGACTTCAGCGAATGCCCCGAAGCGATTGGAGAAAATTTTCTGGTGGAGTACCGTGCCAGCGACAACACTTGGAAAAGCTTGGCGCAATACCCTTCCAGCCCGACGGCCGCCTTGTGCGACGGACAAATATGGACGCCGACCATAGAGCTACCCGCAGATGCGTTGCACGCCAACCTGCAACTGCGCTTCTACCAGCCCTCGGGCAGCGGAGCTTCGGGGAGCGGCGGCGCACCAGGCGTGGTTGGTTACGACTACTGGCACATGGACGATGTCATCGTCCGTGAAAAGGCCGCGCCCAGCTTTACCGGCGCCTTTTGCGATAACTTCGAAGGCGGGCTTGGCCGCTGGAGCATTTCTTCCGAAGGATCGCCTGTCGGCGCCACCATCGGCGACGCTAGCCTGGGTACGCTCACCAACTTGTCGCCGACGCATTCGCTGGATATGCGCTGGGGCTACGTGACGGCATCCACCTTCAAGACAGACATCACTGGGGTGACGGGCAACATTACTTTCTGGGTGAAAAGCGGCTCGACTACGGACCGTGATCCCGACCTTAACGAGGACCTGATCGCTGAATACCTGAACAGTTCCGAAACATGGGTAAATCTGGCGACCTATCTAGGCAGTGCGGCGGCCAATACCGTTTATAACGCTAGCTTCCCGATTCCGGCCGATGCCAAGCATGCCAACTTCCGGTTGCGTTTCCGGCACCTCAATGCCAGCGGCTACGACTTCGATTACTGGCATCTGGACGACGTCTGCGTCGGCGACCCGACGCAGGCCGATCTTTCCATCACCAAGGTGCGTAACGGTTCGCTGGTGCCGGGCACCAATGCCTCGTACTCGATCACCGTGAAGAACAACGGACCGAACACGATGTCCGGGTCGTTGCAGGTGACCGATACCCTGCCGGCGACGCTGAGTTACCTGTCGGCCACGGGTACGGGTTGGTCATGTAGCGCCGGAGGTGCCACTAACCGCGACATTACCTGCAACTGGTCGGGCAGCATCGCGAACGGCGCCAACGCCGACTTGCTGACCTTGACAGTGTCCGTCGCGTCAAGCGCGACAGGTACGGTCAGCAACACGGCGGTCGTGGCCGGATCGGTCACCGACGGTAACCTGGCGAACAACACCAGCACCGACACAGCAACAATTTACATTCCAGGCTATGTCTTCACGGACAAAGCCTGCACGACTGGCGTCGCCATCGGCTCGGGGGCCAACCCCTGCAACCTGGTCGACTGGTCGTCGGTGACGGCGGGGCAGTCAGTTGGCAATGTGTTTCTGACAGCACTCAATTCAGCCGGCATTCCCACCCAGTTGAGTGCTACTAACCCCACCACGGTGAATTTCCAGTTTGCACAGTCGTGTTTCGACCCGACGACAACGGCGGGAGTGCAGGCGACGTTCTCGGCGGTTGCCAGCGCGCTGCCGACATGTGCCGCCAGCGGGGCGGTGCCGACGACATGGTCTGCCAGTACTGCGCTTGTATTCCCGGCAGCGTCACCCAGTGTCGGACCCTACACCTTCAACTACGCAGATGTCGGCAAGGTGGAATTGTATGTGCGGAATGCCGGCGCGACGTCGCAAATCGGCCAGAGCGGGGCGTTCGTGGTCAAGCCGGCGGGTTTCGTCGTTTCAGGTATTCGTTGCACGACAATCAATGCGGCGAATTGTGGCGCCGGCGCCCTGGCCATGGCGACCCCAGGCGATAACCCGGCGGCGGCCAGCGCAGCGGGCGTGACCTTCATCCGAGCCGGCGATCCCTTCACCGTCACGGTCACTGCAGTGAATGCCAACGGTGTCGCAACGCCGAACTTCGGCCGCGAGACGGCCGCAGAAACCGTGAAGTTGACGCCGCAACTGGTGGCGCCGCTCGACTGCGACGGCAATCCTGCAAACGACCCTGATTGCAACAATCCGGCGCTGAGTGGTGCGCTGGGCACCTTCACGAATGGCGTCGCCAGCGGCACGGCTTTCAGTTGGGGTAATGTGGGCATCGTCAAATTGCTGCCATCCATCGGCGATGGTGATTATCTGGGCGTGGGTAATGTTACGGGGACGGCTACGGGCAATGTCGGCCGTTTCTATCCGCACCACTTTGACACGACAGTTAGCCATGCCTGCGGCAGCTTTACTTACTCCGGCCAGCCTTTCCCGGCCAAAATTACGGCAATGACGACTGCCGGCGTCCCCACGACGAACTACCAGGGTTTATTTGCCAGAACCACCACGTTTGCCGATGCCAATGGCGCGGCCGGTGTATTCAGCCCGCTTAGCCTGGCAGCCGCTGACTTTGCTGCTGGCGAAGTGAATCTTACGGTTACCCCGTCACTGAAATTCACCTTCACCAACAAGTTGACTGGCGTGTCGGCACTGAAGCTCAGGGTGACCGACACGGATAGCGTAAGTTCTGCGACGGGGGCCGAGGGAGTGACATCCTTGCGTTCTGGTCGCTTGCGCCTGATCAATGCTTATGGCTCGGAGCTGCTGCCCATCCGTGTCGAATATCGCGCCGAATACTGGGATGGCAACCGCTGGCTGACCAATACGAGCGATACTTGCAGCGGAATTGCCGCTGCCAACGTCGCCGGTATGACGCCCTCGGGGAGCCCTACCTTCAACAACGGCGTGGGTTTCATTATCTTTCCCTCGCCTGGCGTGGCTTTCCGCGACATTGCGGTCAACCTCGGTGCCACCGGTGGGGACGCCAGTTGTAACGTCACAGGCTTCCCGGCCGCGACTTCAGGTGCCGACAAGTCCTGGCTGCGCGGCAATTGGTGCGGCACATCCGGTTACGTCAAGGACCCCAACGCCCGCATCCGCTTCGGCTCGCCGAAAGCTCCCTACATCTACTTGCGCGAACGCTATTGATGTTGCAACGCCGTCCCGCCAGCGCCGACTTTTGCCCCTGGTTGGCGACTGCGGGTAATGGCAGGCAGCTTGCCGTGATACAGTTTTGTCCCGCCCTGCTGCCTTGCTGCAACGGGGTTGCCGCGCGGAGTCTTCGTTGAACCCACAGATGCCGACCAGATCACTACCAGCCTACTCTGCCATTGCCATGGCGGAGGGGGGTGCTGCGCCCGGGTTCAGAGGTATTTGCCCAGCGGGCACTTTTGAGCAGACAAGGCAGGACGGCTTCACGATGGTCGAGCTGATCGTGACGCTGGTCATCATCGGCATCCTCGCCGTCGTGGTGCTGCCGCGCTTCGATTTGCTGCGGGGGTTTGACGAGATTGGGTATCGCGATCAGGTGAAGGCGACGCTGGAATACGCGCGAAAGGCGGCGGTGGCGCAACGGCGCAATGTACGGGTTAGCCTCGCTGCCGGCAGTGTCAGTGTCGCGATTGCCAGCGATATTCCCGAGGGTGCGGCGGCCGCTACTTATGACCGGAATCTGGTCCTGCCCGGTAGCAACAGCAATACTTTTCTGGCACCCAACGGTGTGACGCTGAGTCCGGCGACTACCCTGACCTTTGATCCGCTGGGCCGCCCTTCTGCGGCGGGCAGTTTCACAATCAGCGGAATTACGCAGCCGATCATCGTCGAGGCAGAGACCGGCTATGTGCGCTGACCGACGCCAACTCGGCCTCACACTGATCGAGCTGATCGTCTTCATCGTCATCGTCGGCGTCGCGCTGGCGGGCGTGCTGACGGTGCTCAATCACACCACGCGGCATTCCGCCGATCCGCTGGTGAGGAAGCAGGCGCTGGCGATTGCCGAAGCGATTCTGGAAGAGGTGATGTTGCAGCCGTTTACCTGGTGCGATCCGGATGATCCGCAGGCGGCAACGGCGACGAGCAACGCGGTTGGCGCGACCGGATGCACCAGCGCGGCCACGGTCGAGGCTTTGGGGCCGGAAGGAACCGAAACCCGTGGCACTTTCGATAACGTCAGCGATTACCACGGCCTGACGACTACGACCAACATCGCCGGCGGTGGCAGTGCGCTCTATACCGCCAATGTCACGGTCGCGGCGGCGGCCCTCGGCACCATCACTGCGGCCAGCGGAGCTGCGCTGCTCGTCACGGTTACTGTCACCGCTCCGGGCGAAACCATCCAGGTGCAGGGTTACCGCACCCGCCATTCGCCCAACCTGCTGCCATGACGAAACTACGGGATTGCGCCGGTTTTACCCTCATCGAGGCGATCATGGTGATCGTCATCACCGGTATTCTGGCCGGCATTGTCGCCGTCTTCATCACCAAGCCGGTTGAAGGCTATGTCGACTCGGTGCGGCGTGCCGAGCTGACCGATACCGCCGATGTCGCGCTGCGCCGCATCGCACGGGATGTGCGGCTGGCGTTGCCGAACAGCTTGCGCACGGTGTCCAACGGTTTCGAGTTCATCATGACGAAATCAGGCGGGCGCTACCGTGACCCGACGGATGGTTCTACCGGCGGCAATTTTTTGAGTTTCACTTCCACTGCTGCAACGTCATTTGACGTGTTGGGGCTGATGCCTGCCATGAATGGCGGCGACCTGATCGTCGTCTATAATCTGGGCACGGGCTACACGCCGGCGGATGCCTATACCCGACGTAACGTTGCCACGCTCGGTGGCACGGGGGCGATCACGGCGAACCCGGTTGCGTTGACCAGCAATCCCTTCGCGGACCAAGTGCCGCCGCTGCCGTCTCCGTCGGCACGTTTTCAGGTGGTCGACCAGAACGATCTGGTGGTGCGCTATGTCTGTGACGGAACTTCTCTCACACGCTTTCGCGGCTGCACGCTGGCGACCCCGTCGGCATGTGCCGCCGCCGGAGCACTGCTGGCAGGCGCGGCGGCCACCTGCACTATCGACTACGCTGCTGCTGCCACCGGCCGCAACGGCCTGCTGTATATCAGCCTCACGCTGACCAGCGGCGGCGAATCTGTCACCCTGTTCCAGCAAATCCACGTCGATAACTCGCCATGAAACGACTGCGCGGCTTCGCCATCGTCTCCGCCATTTTCATCCTCGTCGTGCTGGCGGCGCTGGGGGCGTTCATCCTCAACATCTCGTCCAGCCAGCAGATCGGTTCGGCGCTCGATGTGCAGGGCGTGCGTGCCTATCAGGCGGCGCGGGCGGGGGTTGAGTGGGGACTGTTTCAGGCCCAATCGACGGCCGCCTACAATTTTGGTTACGCCTCAATTGACCCCAACCAGCGCCGCTGCCCCGGCGGCGGCTTGAGCAGCACGGATTCCTTGGCCATTTTCGATTTCACCGTCACAGTGGTTTGCACCGCGACGACCGACGCAAATAACGGGCCGACTATCTATGCCCTGACCTCGACGGCGTGCAGTCAACCTGTCACCGGCTGGACAGCGAATACCGTCGCCTGCCCGAATACCGCCAACCCCGGCGCCCTTTACATCGAACGCCGCCTGACCGTGACCTTCTGATCGCCGTCCCGCCAGCGCCGACTTTTGTTCAGATGAATCCCTGCCGCCAAGAATTGCATCATGAGGTTTGTAAATGATGAAACTGTGGACTGAGAGTGTTTTTCTGTCCTGTTTTTTGCGCGCCAGAAAGTTGGCTGCCACCGTGGTCTTGTTTGCTGCGGGACTGCTGCTGTTGCCGATGCCGGCCAACGCCTATGGGCCGACGCAGTGTGCCGCTGATCGTTTTGGCGGTAATCTTAACTGTACGGCCAATGATGTTTCGATAACCAATATCTCTTATGCCGGTTCCGGAACGCTGACTTGTACCGGTGGAGAATTCGTTACAGTCCCCATCACCTTTACCGTCAACTTTGGAAATCCGTCCCGTTACGATGCGGGAATATTCGTGGCGAATGATGGCAAGGATCTGCAGACCACCTCGGCGAGTGGTGGTGCGGCTACTTGCGCGGTTTCGGCATTGCCGATCCCGCCGTTTCTTGATTTGAGCGACAGCATGAGCCCCAGCAACACCTGTGGCGACGGCAGGAGTGGCCTCAGTCAGGGCCATACGATGACTGTGACCGTCCCATGCCAGTTGGCGGCGAGCGGTGGAACCAACCTGAGCATCCCGTTCCTGGTGAGTTGGTCGGAGAGCAAAAGCCAGGCATGTACAGGCGCGAACGACGTTGTTCCCAGCACGACCTCGAAATGCAATGCGCCCGTCGGTCAGGCGGCAACCATTCCCGTTGTCGTGGTTCCCAAAGTCACCATCACGGACAGCTTGACGGTCATCAATTCGGGCACGGCGTCGACCTATACAGTCGTCATCAGTAATAATTCGGGTGCACTGATGAGCAATTTGCTGTTTACGGCCCCGGCTGTCCCTGGTATCGCCGTCAGTGGTGTTACCTGCAGTTCATCCGGCGGGGCCAGTTGTCCGGGGAGCGTGACGGTCGCTGGCATCCAGGGTGCGGGTCTGGCGATCTCATCCATCCCCCATGGTGGCAGCGTTACTTTCTCAATTACCGCCACACTGACGGGAAGCCCTGGCGCCACCCTTACCAACACCGCGATCGTGGCGATCAGCGGCCAGTCTGCCTCGGCCAGTGATGTCAATACCATCATGCCGCAACCGCTTGCCTACTTTGCTATGAATGAAGCTAGCTGGAACGGCACGGCCAATGAAGTTGCCGACAGTTCCGGCAACGCGACCACCTATCCTGGTACGGCGGCCAGCTTGTCTGCCACCAAACCAAGCACGGCAAGCGCGACCCCGGCCATCGCGGGAAACCCCGGGACCTGCCGCTATGGGGTTTTCAACCGGACCAACAAGGACTATGTGGCGCTGCCTGCCAGCTTCCCGAATCTCGGCGCAAACGGCGGCGCATTCACGATCGCCGCGTGGATCAGGACGACCAACAATGCGCTGTCGGGGCAGCGCATCTTTGTCGACGACGAAAACAACTCGGGTGGATTTGGCTTCAGCCTGGGAGATGGCGGGACAGGATTGCTACGTTTCTTTACCCGCGGAACCCCTTCGGCGCTCATCCTCGACACGGCCAACGTCATCGCCAACAACACGTGGTATTTCGTCGCGGCGGTTGCCGATGTTCCCAATAAAACGAAAAGGATCCATGTTTACAGCGCGACCGGCACCTTGTTGGCCAATGTGAGCGCAACCTGGACCGAGGCCAGTTTCGGCTCCGATGCTGGACTTGCCTCGATTGGCGGTGAAACCAATGCTTCTGGAGAAAGAACCAATTCGTTTGGTTTTGCGGGGAACATTGACGAGGTATCCATTTACCAATCCGCCCTGTCCCTGACGGAAATCGATGTGCTCCGCACGAGAACGCGCTCCTGCGGCTGTACGCTTGGTTCCTTTCGCCTGACCCAGGCCGCGACGGCGCTGGCCTGCCCCGATACGCGGGCATTGGTGACGGTTGAGCCGATGTGCTCTGACGGGACAACCGTGAAGAGCGATTATGTTGGGACCGTCAGCCTGACGACGTCGCCAGTCCATGCTTCCGCTGCATACTTCACCGCCGCCAGCGGCGGTAGCACAACAAATTCAGTGACCTTCATCTCTGGCGAACTGTCCAAAACTGCTTATCTCTACTACCCGAACGAAGCCAGTGTCTGCGCCGTGGCGAGCGATGGGGCGGTATCGACTACATCAGCAAGCTGTACGAGTTTTCATGCCTATGGTTTCAAAGTGAGCGAGCAGCCGGTGGATCAGGTCTGTGGTGCCGCCACGCAAGTGAAGCTCACGGCCTACGGCAAGACCCTGAGTGGCAGCGGGCAGGCCTGCGAAGTCATTACCGGCTTCTCCGGCAACAAGAATCTGAAGGCCTGGTTTACATCAGGTATTGATCCCGACAACCCGGCAACGGTGCAGACAAGCAACCGTGCCCTGAGCATTACCGGCAGCACGACGGGCATTACCAACAAGACCGAGCCGGCAACGGCCAATCTCAGCAACGTCAATTTCAGTAATGGTGTCGCCACGCTGGCGGTGAGCTACCCTAACGCAGGAAAAATATTTGGTCTCAACTTCAAGCACGATGCCGCGCCATATAACGGCGGCGCCTGTACTGCTACTGCGCCGTTCTGCCCGCTGACGGCCGCAACCAATGCCTTCGTCGCCTATCCGAATTTTGCCTTGACGGTGACCGATAGCGGATCGGCTTGTGCGGCCGGCGACCTTGGCTGCGCGGTCTTCACGGCGGCCGGCGCCACCTTCAACATGAAGCTTCAGGCGCTGTGCTCGGACGGCACAACGCTGGCGACAGATTACGTCAACGGCAGCGCTGCGATTTCGCTGGGATTGAATGCGCTGGTAGCGCCTTCCGGTGGTTCTTCAGGCGGTGTTGGCACCACTGCAACAAACATTAGCAGCGGTGGAGAAAAGGCATTTACCCAGTCATGGAGCGAGGTTGGCGTGGCAAGCTTCAACGCATCGCCGCCTGCCTGGTTTGGCCGCACGTTCGCGCCCGCCATCACCGGCAGCATCGGGCGCTTCAGACCGAACCATTTTGCTATCACGCCGGGCATGTCGACGGCGGCTTGCAGTTCAGGAGCTACGCCATTCACCTATTTCGGCCAGGACGGGTTCACCACGGTGTTCACGCTAACCGCCCAAAACACCGCCAACGTCACAACCGCCAACTACGTGGGTAGTGGCAGTGGTGCCACCAGCTGGGCCAGGCTGCCGCTGACGGTCTGGGGTGCCGCGCCAGCCTCCGCAGCTGCGCCTGGTTTTGGTTTTGCCGTCGGCACCTGGGCGCCCTCCCAGCCTGCAGGTGCCAATCTTGCTGCCAGCAGCGCCGCACCGACCGCGACCAATGTCAACACCTGGGTAGCCGGCACGACGACGGTTACTGCCAGGCACAAAGTCACTCGGCCAAACAATCCGGCTTTACCGACTACCGTGACGGTAAGCACCTTGCCCGTCGATTCGGATGGCGTGACCGTGGCCGCTGCCGTACCGGTGGGTTCCTCAGTGCAGCGCTTCGGTGTCCTGCGCCTCGACAACGCCTATGGTTCGGAACTCCTGCCCATCCGCGTACCGGTGCGCACCCTGTACTGCAATGCGGTGAGCGGCACGAGTTGCACCGAATGGCGAACCAATACCGACGATTCCTGCACCTCTGTTAATGCCGCCACCTTGCAAATCGGCAGCATTGTCAAACCAGCGGGTAGCGCCCTGGCGCTATCGACTCCGCCAACTGGCGTGACCGTCACCCAAACCTCGCCCGGTCGCTGGACCCTGATAGTTACCCCGGCGACCAAGGGGGTTGGCAGCGGCGACATCCTGCTTAACCTGGGTGGAATCGTGACGACAGCCAGTTGCACAACATTGACCAGCGCTGTCGGAGGTGGCGTGCCAACGCCGGCGCTCGACTATCTGGCTGGCAATTGGTGTGGTGCCAACTACGACAGAACATCTGCCGCCCGCATCCGTTTCGGCTCGCCAAAGGCCCCGCACATTTACCTGCGCGAACGATACTGAATGACCACCTCCGCTGACTTTTGAACTCATGACCCGCATCGAACAAAGGAGCGCGCAGTGAATTCTTTATTCTCGCGTGGCAGGAACAAGAAAATCGAGCCTGGCCCCCTTGGGCTCTTTTTCGCATTCCTGTTGTATGCGATGGGGTTCATGCTGTGGTCAGGTTCCGCGCAGGCAGTGACCTATGCCAACGTCGCGACGACCTTTAACTGGATCGACGCTTCAACCCACACCAAACTGGGCCCCACAACCGGTGGGGTCTATTCTCCACTTTACCGATTCAGCAACACGGGCGGTTGCGGTTCGACGCCGCCGTACATTGATGACAGCTTGTCTGACAATATCCCCATCGGCTTTACTTTTATGTACGGCGGAGTGAGTTTTACGCAAGTGCGCATCATGACAAACGGTCGCCTGCAGTTCAACACCACTACCCCCACCACCACCACCACCTGCGGTTATGGCAGTCCCGTCACCCAACTGCCATATCCCAGTGCTGGGTTGAACTACACCATGCGTATTTACGGCGGCGACCTCGATCCATCTTTGCAGTCTGAAATAGGTTTGGCATACATCACTAGCTGTACTACCCGCGCCAGTTGTTACGTCAGTTATGCCGTGCTGGGCACCGCACCCTATCGCAGCTTTGTCGTCACTTGGAGCAATGTTCCGGAGTGGACCACGGCGACTTCGGCTTCGGGCAGTTATAGCGTGCAGGTCATACTGCAAGAGAATGGTGAATTCGTCTATCAGTATGGTGCGAATACCCCTGGCCCGGGCAATACAGTCGCGCAGATTGGCTGGCAGGTGGATAGCAACAGCAACGATTTCGAAGTGCCTGCCGTCGGATTCCCCGCCAACAACAGCGCGATCAAGTTCTACATTCCCCGTCCGGTTGCCGAGTACCGCATGGAGCAGCCGAGTTGGAATGGCACGGCCGGCGAGGTCTTCGACACCAGCGGCAACGGGCGTCACGGCACGGCGGTAGCTGCCGGCGCCGCGACGCGCCCGACGGCGGTAGCAGCCGGGCGCGTCTGTCGCGGCGGACAGGTTGCCGACAACGCTACTGCCGCGGACATCAGTGCCGTCAACACTGGCTTGTCGATTCCGACCGCGGTCGGGAGTGTCGGCACGATCTCTTTCTGGTACAACAATTCCAGTGGCGACCGCATGTTGTTCGACGCCAGCGTCACCAACAACCGTTGGTTCTATCTCAGGCGGACCAGTAACCGTGCCCTGAGTTTTGTCGTTACTGACAGCGTCAATACGAATCGAACGGCCACCACGGCCAACAGTGCCATACCCGATACCGGCTGGACGCATATAGCGGTTACCTGGAACTTCAACGCGCTGGCGGCCGCCAATAGCGATCGGGTGCGCGTCTATGTCAATGGAGTTTTGTCCGTCACGTCGGCTTTTTCCTCTGCGGGTACGCTCTCGCCTAGTATCGACACGCTCTACATTGGCGACAACCGTAGCAGCGTCAGCCCGGTGGGGGCTTCAGCCGGCAATCCGGGTGGCGCCAATGCCTCCATCGACGAATTCCGCATCTACAATTACGAGGGCGGCCTGGCCCTGGTGCAGCGTGACATGAACCAGGCGGGCGCCTGCCTTCACCACTATGCGATTACTACATCCGGCACGCCCTCGGTCTGTTCGCCGCCTCAGCCGGTACAGGTGACGGTGACGGCGCACGACAGTGCGCACGGCGTAGTCACCATGCCTAACAACACGACACAAGTTGTGCTTTCCATCTCACCTACCGCGACGCCAAGTACCACTGCCGCCGCGCTGACCAATGGCGGCAACTGGAGTCTGGTGTCGGGATACGGCACATTCAACGACGGCACGGCCGACGATGGACTGGCCACGTATATCTTCAATGGCGAGTATCAGGTGGTGCTGAATTATCAGCCGACCGTTTCTGGTAACGTTTACGCCCATGTTACCGACGGACAAATTGTTGAGTCGGAGAACACTGTGCTCTCGGTGGCCGGGTGCGTATCGAACTTCAACGGTTGCGAACCGCCTATACCGCCCGCACTGCAATGCACACCGACCGCGCCGCCGGCGCTTGGTTATGCCGCCCTTTACACCAAACTGTCTGGCTCAAATTTCAATCTTGAAGGTGTTGCGCTGAAATCCGACGGAACGCGGGAGCCCGGTTTTTCCGGAAGCGTTGCCGTCGACCTGCTCGCCAATATCAACACCGGCGTGTCGCTTGGCGCAAACAACTGTCCATCCAGTCAGGACGCGGTCATCGCCCTCGGCAATGCGAGTTTCAGCAGCGGCCGGGCAACGGTCAGCGGGGTCAATGTGACCAATGCCTATCGGGATGTGCGCATGCGCTTTACCTGTTCGGTGGCCGTTTGCGGCAGCGCAATTACCCGCTGTTCCAGCGACAACTTTGCCATCCGCCCGCAAAGCTTCACACTGTCAACAACGACCGCGCTGAATCCGGTCGCGCCTTCGACCAATAAGCTCGCCGCGGGAGAGGATTTCAATCTGATGGCCAATCCAGGCGTGACGGTCGGCTATACCGGCACCCCCGCTGTCAGTACCGCAAATGTCGTCGATCATGCGGCGACTGCTGTCAATGCCGCGCTCACATGGAACAATCCAACGCTCCCGCTGCCGGGTGCCGCCGCGCCGAATGGCTTTCCGCAGGCCGCCGGCGGCAGCACCAGCAATATTTTCCAGTACCACGATGTCGGCACGATCACCCTCCGTGCCGATGCCGTGACGGATGCTGGCTACACCAGCGTCGATCAGGCCAATAACGATTGCGTCACGGGTTCGACCTCGAATACCGCTGCCAGCGGCAAGTTCGGCTGCACGATCGGCAGCGCGGTGCTGGGGCCGCTCGGCCGCTTTCATCCGCACCACTTTGCGGCCAATGCGAGCTTCACTCCCGGCTGTGTCGGAGGTGGTTTCACCTACATGGATCATGACGCGCTGGGCATTACTCTGAACATCACCGCGCAGAGCAAGACCGACGCCACCGCGACACGCTATGCGAGTCCGGCGAGCACTTATGTTCTGCCCGCCACGCTCGGCGTCACTTTGCTCAACGACGCCAGCGCGACCGATTTGCTGTCCCGGCTCTCGCAACCGTCAGTGCCTGCACGCATCTGGACGGCAGGCGCTTATACGGCAGGCGACACCTATCGCTTCGATGCCCGGAACCTGGCGACCCCCGTCATGGATGGCCCATATGACAGTTTGCGAATGCGGGTGGCGGTGACCGATGCCACGGACGGCGTGAAGATCACCAAACTCAACGGTACAGCCGTCGCCCCTGCGGTTTCGAGCATTGATTCGCCAACCACAAGGGTGCGCTACGGCCGCCTGCGCATGCAGAACGCCTATGGCTCGGAGCTGCTGCCCATCCGCGTGCCGGTGCGGGCGGAGTATTTCAAAGGCACGGGCTGGCTGCTCAATACGCTCGACGATTCTTGCACCACGATTCCGGCAGCCGCGCTTGCCCGTGGCAATGTCCTGCCTCCGGCAAGTCTGCTTGCGCCAACCGCAACCCTGCCGGTGACACTGAGCAGCGGCCAGTCGAACATCATTTTGACCCAAGGGGCGACCAAATATGTCGGCAGCGTCGATCTGGCGCTGAATCTGCGTAGTGGCGCAGGCAATGACCAAAGCTGTGTCACATGGGGGACAACGCCGGTTACTACCGGCGCCGACTTGCCCTGGCTGCAATTTCCTTGGTGTGGCGGCAAACTGGACCCGGCCGCCCGCATCCGCTTCGGTTCCCCCAAGGCCCCCTACATCTACCTGCGCGAACGTTACTGAGCGGCTAGCAAAAGTCGGCGCTGGAAGGACGGCGTCTCGTCCCGGCCTCGCGTTTCCAGCCGCCTCTCCAGCGTCCAAGATGATTGCCACGAGGATTAACCGCCCAATCCTCGCCTTTTCTCCGGTTCCCGTTTGCCCTCCACCGGCAATAATTGCCGGTATATGAGCGAAAGAACCGTCCATGGCTGAAGAGAGCGATCTCGAAAAGACCGAACCCGCATCTGCGCGACGCATAGAACAGGCGCGCGAAGAGGGACAGGTTCCGCAATCGCGGGAGCTGATGGCGTTTCTCGTCATGGCGGCCGGTGCCGGCGGGATCTGGGCCTTGTCCGGCTGGTTCGCCAGTCGCGCGCAAAACATTTTCCGCCGCGGGCTGACGCTCGATCGGCAGGATGCCTTCGATACCAGTGTGATCGGCCTGAACCTGCTGTCCCTTGGTACCGAGGCGCTGACCATGCTGGCACCCCTCTTCATGGCCACGATTGTTGCTGCCATCCTGACGCCTTTTTTGCTGGGCGGCTGGGTGATTTCGCCCAAGGCACTGGCGCTCAAATTCGATCGCATGGATCCGCTCAAGGGCTTGAAACGCATGCTTTCGTGGCAGAGCATTGCCGAGATGGTGAAAGGCATCTTGAAGGCCTTCATGCTGGTCGGCGTGGTTTTCTGGGTGGTGAGCAACGAGCGCGACAACCTGTTCGCCATGCTGACGCAGCCGATCGAGGTCGCCCTGCCGTCTTTCGGCAAGATGCTGCTGTACGCCTTCATGGCCTTCGTTGGTGTACTGGCGGTGGTGGCGCTGATCGATGTGCCGTTCCAGCTGTGGCGCTACTACCAGCAGTTGCGCATGACGCGTGAAGAACTGCGCAAGGAGATGAAGGAACTGGAGGGCGATCCGCAACTGAAGGCGCGTATCCGCAGTCAGCAGCGCGAGCTCGCCAGAAACCGCATGATGTCGGAGGTGCCGAAGGCGGATGTGGTGGTGACCAACCCGACGCACTTTGCCGTTGCCCTGAAATACGACAGTACGAAGATGGGGGCGCCGCAGGTGGTGGCCAAGGGCATGAACCTGGTGGCGCAAAAAATCCGCGATCTGGCCGGCGAACACAATGTGCCGGTGATCGAGTTGCCGCCGCTGGCGCGTGCCCTGCACCGCCATGTCGATATCGGCGAGACGGTGCCGGCAGCGCTCTATACAGCGGTTGCCGAGGTGATGGCCTACATTTACCAGATGAACAGCTTCATGGCGCAAGGCACGGCAGGCGGTTTGCTGCCGCCGGTGGCGCCGGTGGCGGTTGCGGTGCCGACTGGGCTAGACCCTGGAGAAATCCGCTAAATGGCCACCCAAGCCCTCTCCTGGCAGTCCCTGCTGCGCCCTGAAAATATGAAGGCGCTGGCGGCGCCGATCCTCATCATCCTCGTGCTGTCGATGATGGTGCTGCCGCTGCCGTCCTTCATGCTCGACCTGTTCTTCACCTTCAACATCGCGCTGTCGGTGATGGTGATGCTGGTGGCGCTCTACACGCTGAAGCCGCTGGATTTTTCGATCTTCCCGACGGTGCTGCTGGTCACGACCCTGCTGCGCCTCTCCCTCAACGTCGCCTCGACGCGCATCGTGCTGCTCGAAGGCCACACCGGCCCGGACGCGGCCGGCAAGGTGATCGAAGCCTTCGGCCACTTCCTGGTCGGCGGCAACTACGCCGTCGGCATCATCGTCTTCCTCATTCTCACGCTGATCAACTTCATCGTCATCACCAAGGGCGCCGGCCGTATCGCCGAAGTGTCGGCGCGCTTCACCCTGGATGCGATGCCCGGCAAGCAGATGGCGATCGACGCCGATCTGAATGCCGGCCTGATCGGCGAACAGGAGGCGCGCAGCCGGCGCAAGGAGATCGCGCAGGAAGCCGATTTCTTCGGTTCCATGGACGGCGCCTCGAAATTCGTGCGCGGCGATGCGATTGCCGGCATCCTGATCCTGATCATCAACATCATCGGCGGCCTGATCATCGGTGTCCTGCAGCACGACATGACCGCCGGAGCGGCAGCCAAGACTTACACCCTGCTGACCATCGGCGACGGCCTGGTGGCGCAGATTCCGGCGCTGATCGTTTCGGTGGCGGCTGGCCTGGTGGTGTCGCGCGTTAGCGACGACAAAGACCTCACCACCTCGTTCATGGCGCAGTTGTTCGGTAATCCGACGGTGTTGATGCTGGCTGGCGGCATCCTCTTCATCCTCGGCGTGATTCCCGGCATGCCGTCCTTCGTGTTCCTGCTGCTGGCGTCAGGATTGTTCGCGCTGGCCTGGATGAAAGCGCAACAGAAGCAGGCTGCCGCATTGGCTGCAGAGGAGAAACCCGCCGCTGCCGCCGTGTCGCCGGAGGAGAGCGTCGAAGCCAGTTGGGCCGATGTCGCGCCGGTCGATGTGCTGGGTCTCGAGGTCGGTTACCGCCTGATCCCGCTGGTCGATCGCGGCCAGGATGGCGAACTGCTGAAGCGCATTCGCGGTCTGCGCAAGAAATTCGCGCAGGAAGTGGGTTTCCTCTCCGCGCCGGTGCATATCCGCGACAATCTTGAGCTCAAGCCGAATGGCTATCGCATTACCTTGAAAGGTGTTGAGGTCGGTGCCGGTGAAGCCTTCCCCGGCATGCATCTGGCCATCAACCCGGGGCGGGTCAGCGGCATGCTGGCCGGCAACCCGACCAAGGACCCGGCCTTCGGCCTGCCGGCCGTGTGGATCGACGCGGCCATGCGCGATCAGGCGCACATCATGGGTTACACGGTGGTCGATGCCGGCACGGTAGTGGCCACCCATCTCAATCACCTCATCCTGACGCATGCCGCAGAACTGCTGGGACGTCAAGAAACCCAGGCGCTGCTCGATCACCTGGCGAAGGATGCGCCGAAGCTCATCGAAGAACTGGTGCCGAAGGTGCTGCCACTTTCGACCGCCCAGCGCGTGCTGCAGAACCTGCTGGAAGAGGGCGTCAATATCCGCGACATGCGCACCATCATCGAGACACTGGCGGAAAACGCGCCGCGTACGCAGGATCCTGCCGAACTGACGGCGCTGGTGCGCGTCAGCCTGGGCCGCGCGATTGTTCAGCAACTCTATCCGAACGGTCAGGAGCTGTCCGTGATGGCGCTCGAACCTGGCCTCGAGCGCCTGCTGGCGCAGGCGATGCAAGGTGCCGGTGCCGACGGTTCGGGTATCGAGCCGGGCCTGGCCGACACGCTGTTGCGCGAGACGGTGGCGGCGGCCAAGCGGCAGGAAGACCTCGGCTTGCCTGCCGTACTGCTGGTGCCGAGCAGTTTGCGCTGGCTGATGTCGCGCTTTTTGCGCCGTGCCTGGACAAATCTGAAGGTGCTGGCGAACAGTGAAATTCCGGATTCGAAAACGATCAAGGTGACGGTCGTCATTGGCGCCAAGGCCTGATGACCAGCGACAACAAAAGGAAATTAAATGGCCCCCATACTCATTATGTTCGCTGCCCCCATGAAATCACCCGAAGCGGTGACGGGGGTCCTCATTTTGCAACTGAGCTCCTTCGGGACGGCCCTTCAGGAGTCATGACATGACAGTTAAACGATTTTTCGGTGAAAGCGCGCGCGATGCCTTGCGCAAGGTCAAGGAGGCGCTTGGCCCGGAGGCGATTGTCATCTCCAATAAGGCGGTGCCCGGCGGCGTCGAAATCACCGCCATGAGCGCCGACAGCCTTGATGCCTTGTCGCGTCAAGGCGCCCCGAGCCCTGCGCCTGCCGTTCCCGCGTCCGCGGCGAAACCGGCTGGCGCCGTACCCGCTACGGGGCATTTCATACCGCCGGCGCCGACTTTTGCGACCCACGGCGGGATTCCCGACGAAGACGATTACACCGTCAGTCTTTCGACAAAGGCACGCGCGCCGCAGCCTTTCCAGTCCTGGCAACCCTGGCCGCAACCCGAGCCGGTGCGCCAGAACATTGCGCCGGTCAGCGACGAAAAAGTCAAGTTGCGCCCCTTGCCGCCTAAACCGGCTGCAGCACCCGGGCACGACCGGCTGCCCGATCTGTCCGCTACGGTCGATCATGCTGCCCGCAACAGCGGGCTGGCAAACTTGAATGGCGGAATCGAGAGCGGTGTGCAAGTGCAGCAATTGATGGCCGAAATGCAAAGCATCCGGGGCATGCTCGAGCGCCAGCTGGCTGGCTTTGCCTGGGGCGACATGACGCGCCATGCGCCGGCCAAGGCACAGTTGCTGGGCGAAATGCTGGAAGCCGGGTTTTCCGGACTGCTGGCGCGGCGTCTGGTCGAAGACATGCCTGACGATCTTGAGTTGCAGGATGGCCGCAAATGGCTGGTCGGTGCCGTCAATCGCCGTTTGCGCACCTTGACCAGCGAAAACGACCTGATCGACCGCGGTGGCGTGTTCGCGCTGGTGGGGCCGACCGGCGTCGGCAAGACCACCACGACCGCCAAACTCGCCGCGCGCTGTGTGGTGCGCTATGGCGCCGACAAGCTGGCGTTGCTGACGACCGATGGCTACCGGATCGGCGCGCATGAGCAGTTGCGCATCTATGGCCGCATCCTCGGCGTGCCGGTGCATGTCGTGCGCGACAGCGAAGATCTGCGCCGCACGCTCACCGAGTTGCGCGGCAAGCACATGGTGCTGATCGATACCGTGGGCATGAGCCAGCGGGACCGCATGGTGGCCGAGCAGGCGGCGATGCTGATGCGTGCCGGCGAAGTGCGGCGGCTGCTGATGCTGAATGCCACCAGCCGCGGCGACACGCTCGATGACGTGATCCGCAGCTATGCCGGCGAAGATCTGGCCGGCTGCATCCTGACCAAGGTGGATGAGACAGCCTCGCTGGCGCCGGCGATCGATGCCGTGGTGCGCCACGGGCTCCTGCTCTCCTATGTCGCCAATGGCCAGCGCGTTCCGGAAGATCTGCACCTGCCTAATCGTAACTACCTGCTGCATCGTGCCTTCAAGCAGCCGAAGGCCGAATCGGCACATCGACTGAAAGCTGAAGAGGTGGGTCTGATCATGCCGTCGCGGGCCGAGACGGTGTTAGCGGCTGCGCCGCGTGGAGCGGCGCTTGTCTGATTTGCGTCGCCATGGCGAACTGGCGGGCGACCAGGCGGATGGGTTGCGCCGCCTGTTTGGCCCGGCTGCCGTGACGCTGACAGTGGCGGCACACGAAACGGCGGTGATCGACGCCTATGTAACGATCAAGCGCGTTGCGCATGAGCAATGCTGCGGCTGCTTCAAAATCGCCATCACGCATGCGCGTTCGGCCAACGAAGCGCAAGCCGTGTTCGACAACATGCGGCGCGTGGCGCATGAGTATTTGGGCGTTCATCTCGAATATCTTGGCATGGCCGCGCCAGCGGCCGGCACGCTGCGCGGCTCCGGCCCCGTCCCGCCCGGGATGATGCGGCGTGATTCGGTGCTATAGTTTGCCGGCCCGATGTTGCCGATGCGTGCACCATGCTCCGCCAGCCGCGCTTCACCAGCCACGCTTCACCAGCCATTTTTGAGTCTGATGAATCCGACGATGTATACCTCCCAGGGCACGCTCGAAAAAGAGCGGCTCGTCAATCAATATGTTCCGCTCGTCAAACGGATCGCCTTTCATCTGATGGCGAGACTGCCGGCCAGCGTGCAGATCGATGATCTCGTGCAGAACGGCATGCTCGGCCTGCTCGATGCACTGGGGCGTTTCGAGGAGGGCCTGGGCGCGCAATTCGAGACCTATGCCGTGCAACGGGTGCGTGGTGCCATGCTCGACGGCCTGCGCGAGAACGACTGGTTGCCGCGCGGCATCCGCAAGGAAATGCGCCGCGTCGAGACCGCCATCCAGAAACTCGAACACCAGCAGGGGCGCCATCCCAACGAGGGCGAACTTGCGGCAGCGTTGGACATGCCACTGGCCGATTATCAGAAGCTGTTGCAGGATGCACGCGGCCATCAAATTGTTTATCTCGAGGACCTGGCCGAGGAACATGAGGATTACCTCGAGCGGCACGCTTCAGGAGTTTCTCCCGACCCGCTGACGCTGCTTGAAGAAAGCGATGTGCGCGGAGCGCTCGTCGCGGCAATTGCCGGTTTGCCGGAGCGCGAAAAGATGATGATGGCGCTCTACTACGAGCAGGATCTGAACCTGCGGGAAATCGGTGCGGTGCTGGGCGTCACCGAGTCGCGTGTCTGTCAGTTGCATACGCAGGCCGTTACCCGCCTGCGCGCCACCATGCTGGGTGATGAAGGTCCGCTCAAGACCGCGACGAAGCGGCGTGGCCGCAAACCCAAGATGCCGCAACCCGCCTCCGCCTGACCGCCATGGATAAGATCAGCATTGTCGGCCTGGCCCTCGGTATTTTCGCCATCCTTGGCGGGCAGGTACTTGAAGGCGGACACGTCGCATCATTGTTCCAGCCGACGGCCTTTCTGATCGTCATTGGCGGCACGCTGGGGGCTGTCATGCTGCAAAGCCCGCTGGCGGTTTTTGTGACCGGGCTCAAAATGGTCAAGTGGGTGTTTGTCCCGCCGGCGACGCGACCGGAGGCGTTGATCGAACAGATCGTCCGCTGGAGCCATGTAGCGCGCAAGGAAGGCTTGTTGGCGCTTGAGGCCCAGGCCGTGACGGTGAGCGATCCCTTCATGCGTAGAGGGCTGCAACTTCTGGTGGATGGTGTCGAGCCGGATCGTCTGCGCGGGGTGTTGGAGGTCGAAATCGACGCCTATGAGGCGCAGATGAAATTATCGGCCAAGATCTGGGAAGCGGCTGGCGGTTACTCGCCGACTATTGGCATCCTCGGTGCGGTGATGGGCCTGATTCATGTCATGGAAAACCTCACCGATCCATCCAAACTCGGCGCCGGCATCGCCGTGGCCTTCGTTGCCACGATCTATGGCGTCGGCGCCGCCAACCTGATATTCCTGCCGATTGCCAAGAAACTACTGTTCAACATCAATCGTCTGGTAACCATCCGCGAGATGTTTATCGACGGCCTGATCGGTATTTCGAATGGGGATAATCCGCGCATCATCGAGAGTCGTATGCAGGGCTATATCGCCTGAGCATGGGATTGGTCATGGGGCGACGACGCAAGGGCGAGGATGAGCACGAAAACCACGAGCGCTGGCTCGTCTCCTATGCGGATTTCATTACATTGCTGTTTGCCTTTTTTGTGGTGATGTATGCACTTTCGTCGGTAAATGAGGGCAAATACCGGATATTGTCCGACTCGATTTCCTCGGCGTTTCGCAACGTGCCGGGCAGCACGGTCGGCGCGATAGTGCAGATCAATCCCAATGCACCTTTGCCGATCGGGATTCCCATCAAGAAGCCACCGCTGCCCAATATCAAGCCGGATGCCGCCCGCGAAAAAAACCGTGAAGTGCTGCGCAACAAGGCGAAGGAGATTACAGCGGCGCTGGCCCCGCTGGTGCAACAGGGGCAAGTGCGGGTTACCGAGGGAGCACTGGGCATCACCGTGGAAATCAACGCCAGCGTGTTGTTCGACTCGGGTGAGGCACGTCTGCAAACTCCCGCCGTGAGAGCGCTGACAGCGGTAGGGCAGATTCTTGCCACCACGGACTTTCCGATCACCGTCGAGGGGCATACCGACAATGCCCCGATCAATACCCCACTGTTTCCTTCAAACTGGGAGCTGTCCGGCGCTCGCGCCGCAAGCGTGGTGCGGCTGTTTATCGACACAGGTGTCAATCCGCGCAGTTTGACAGCGACCGGCTACGCGGAGCAGCGGCCGATTGCCGACAACGCGAACGCCGAGGGGCGTCAGCGCAACCGACGTGTCGCCATCAACATGGAATCGCGCACGCCAGACCAGATCAAAGAGTTGGCGTTGCCCGAATAATCCTGGAAAAGCAATCTGCCACTAGGCAGACAGCGGGCAGACAGCGTCAAGCCTTACCGAGGATCCTGCCACCCAATTGGGCTTGCGGCTGGCCATCTGGGCCGTAGTTCATCGCCCGGTTCGTTGCTGTCATCAGGATGGCGAAGGCTTGCTGGTTATGTTGAAGGTGCAGGCCGATCAGTTTGCCATTGCTGACATTGAGGCCGCGTGCTTCGGTGGCGAGATCCAGTAGTTTCTGCCATGCCTTGGTGTTGTCTTCGCCGGAGCTGGCCAGCCAGGCCTCCATACCGACGCGTCCTCTGGCGAGGCCGAGGCGTTCCAACTGACCCTCCCGTGCCTGGGCGAGTGCAGCAAGCTGGTTAGTCAGGCTGGTTTTGTTTTCGGTGAGCGGCAGCAGGGCTTCGATGTCACCTCGGGTGAGCAGTTCCTGCTCACGCTTCAGAAGTACGACGAATTCCTCAAGTCTGCGGATCTCTTCGCTCAGCGTGTTGCCAAGCAGAAAGGCAGGATTGAGAGTGGAAGAATGCGCCACGCCGGATCAGGCGGTCGGGTTCGGGCGTCCGAGCATTTCACGCACGCTGGACAGCAGGCCGTCGGCAATGCGCTCGGGGTTGATCTGGAAACGGCCTTCGGAAATGGCGGCCTTGATTTCGGCGACGCGTTGGGCGTTAACCGGCGCCTCGCCAGCGCCGACTTCCTGCATACGGGCGGATAGCGAGGAAATGTCGACGCGCTCGCTCGTTCCAGCGCGTGGCTGTGGCGAAGGGGCCGCAGCGCCGCGCGCACGTCCGGAATCCGGAGTAGTACCGACGGATGGGGTTGCGCTATTGATCTTCACGTTGTTTTCCTCTTGTTTCGGTATGGCATGCGCAGTTGCGGCAAACATCAAACCACGCTAACTCATTGTTATTCCATGAACAATACTACTCTGGCAGTATTTACGGCATAACTGGTGAAAACCTGAGAAAAAACATCGCCAGCGCCGAAGGGAATCCCGGCTTGATTATAGACGTATCCCGTTCTGGCATGACGAGTGCGTCAGTAGCCGACTTCCACGGTGCCACCGGCTTTGGCAATCCCGCTGATGACCTGACCATTGCCAAGCCTGACCTGGGCGACTTGTCCCTCGACGGCATTGTTGAGCGCCCGGCCTTCGTTGGTCACCGCAAACCCCGGTCCGCGTGAAATGACCCTGACGGTTTGTCCCTGGCGCACCACCATCATCGCCTTGAGCATGTCAGAACGTAGCGGCCGGCCGGCCGGGATCGATGTGGCGGCGGCCTTGCCGACTGCGCCGGCAAATTCGGTGAGGATGTTTGATGGCAGCTCGGACAGGTCGCCCAGTTGGGTGGCCAGATCATCCTCGACCACGACCTGCCCCTGCGCGATGGGGCGCGCACTGATCAGGTAATCGGCCTTGACGCGGATATGAACAGGTACATAAACTCGCCAGCCGGCTTCGTTGAGGCAGCGCACCAGGACGTTGATGCGTCCCCAGCCCTGCGCCCCCTGCGGGCGGCTGACATCGAACGAGTTGCAGGGCGCGAGCTGGTTGCCTGGGTCGAGACCGCCAATTTCGTAACTGACCTGCCCGGGCAGACCCTTGGTCTGGATCTTGAGCCAGCTATCGATGGCTTTTTTCACCGGAGCGGGGTCCTGTTGGGCCTGGGCCAGCGAAGCACCCAGGCCAAGGGCAAGTAAGCAGAGCAGGGTGCGGAGGGGAATGGTCAAGTGTCGCATGCCGGCATTGAACCATCTGGCAGCGGATCAGGGTTGACTGCGTATCGGCGCTTTTTCGCCGCTGTTCCCTCTTGGTGCTCGGCTAACGGGTCAGCTGGGCATAGAACAGCGGCAGACGTGTCGGCAGTTCCTCGGGCTTGCGGATCACCGCATATCCGGCCGGTCCGAACAAGTGTGGCAAATAGCTCGCGCCTTCGCGATCGATGGTTACGCAGAACGGCACCAGTCCCTGACGGCGCGCTGCGCCGATGGCGACGCGGGTGTCCTCAATGCCGTAGCGGCCCTCGTACAGATCAAGGTCGTTCGGTTTCCCGTCGGAGAGGATGAGCAGGATGCGCCGACTGGCGGTTTCGCTGCCATGCAGCGAGGCAGCGTGACGGATGGCTGCACCGAGGCGGGTGTAGTAGCCGGACTTGATCGCAGCGATCCTGCCGCGCACCTTGTCGTCAAAGCGCTCGTCGAAGTTTTTCAGTCGATGGAAACGCACGTTGCTGCGCTTGAGCGACGAGAAGCCGCAGATCGCGAAGCGGTCACCGGTGGCGTCCAGCGCTTCGCCAAACAGCAGCAAGGAATCGCGGATGACGTCGATTACCCGGGCGTCGGATGAAATCCAGGAGTCGGTCGACAGCGACAGATCGGCCAGTACCAGGCAGGACAGGTCGCGCGTGCGTTTCTCGAGCGAGAGATAGAGTTGTTCGGAGGGGTGGCGACCGACGCTGCGGTCGGTCTGTGCACGCACTACTGCATCGACGTCGAGTTCGGTGCCGTCGGGGCGATGCTTGAGCCAGATGCGACCCGGCTGCAACGCGGCAAACTGCTGGTGCAGGCGCCGCGCGGTACGGCGCAGACCTGGAGGCAGAGCGGCCGGAGCGGCGTTGCGTGCCACCAGCTCGGTCAAACACACGTGGTCTTCGAGCAGGCGCTGCTTGCGATAGTCCCACTCGGGTAGCCGGATGCCTGGCCCGAGCACGACATCGTCCTCGGCGTCCGACGGCAGGTCGAGGTCGAATTTGACTTTCGATGCAATCGGTTCCTTGTCCTGGGCAAGGGAAAGGTGGTCGAGGTCACGCGCGGCAGCTGCGGCGTTCGGGTCGGGGTCGTCGTCAGTCGGGCGGTTGATGCGCAGGAATTCGGCTACGGCGAGCAGGCTTTCGGCGCGGAACATGATCGCCAGGCCGTTCTTCTCCTGCGGCATGTCCTCGCGTTGGGCGCGATAGGCGTGCCGCTCCGTCTCCTCCGACGGCGGCGCGCCATTGGTGGTCTGTTCGTGATCGGCATCGGTCGAGCGGACTGCTGATGCGCGTGTCCCCAAGGCGCCCGAAAGCCAAAGCCGTACCGGTTCGGCCGCAGGTGCGTCAGTGCTTACTGCGGGCAGGATCGTTACACTGCCAGGTTCTGTCAAGGCGCACCGGATCGCCTGTTCGCGTTCGGCCTCGGCCGCGGGTAGCCGGGACGGCTCGATGCGGGTTGGCAGATACGCATTGACCAGTCGGCGGTAGCGAGCGCTGATTCCCGGCCAGGTTTTGAGGACGGAACAGGTTGCGGCTTGATTGCGCCGGAAATCGCCTGCGGGGTCGGGCGTGAACCCCGGGTCGTCGGGTAGCCGGTCGTGTGCGGCGGCCAGGGCGGCAAGCCACAGGTAGAGGTCGCGGTTCAGGGCGCGCTCTGGCAAGCAGTCGATCTCCGGCGGTAGCCGCAGTGTTGCCTGATCCATGCGCGCCAGTGCCATCTTGTCGCCGACCCCGGCAATCCGTGCGAACCAGCCACGCCGAGCACCGTGCTGGTCGTTGGTCGCTGCCGCCACGAGCAAGCCAGGGTCGCCACCGAGTGCGCGGAAGTAGACGCCGGCGGTGCGTTCGATTTCCTTGAGCCGGACTGCCGCTGCCGGGAACCGTTGTTCGGCCGTGCGCGTGATCAGGCGGTGCCAGAGCTTGCCTACGGTTTCTTCCATGTCCGGATCACTGTTTGCGCCGTCGCAGCTGCGCGGCGGAGCGGAAGCCAGCCTCATTCTCGCGGGCTGCCGCATCGCTGACCCAGGCGAGCAAGGGGCCGTCCGGGTTGTCGCGCTGCGTCTGCCCGCAGGCGTCGATGCACTGGCCGCACTGGGTGCAGGTGAACATGTGGCGCTTGATGTTGCGTGGCGGCAGGCGCATTGGACAAGCCGCCTCGCAGGCCGAAGAGCGGTCAGGCAGGCAGGTGGCGCAGGTTGTGGCACGCTGGCGTTTGAATCCCACCACCATCGCATTGCGATTGCCCATCCACGCGAGACTCTGGAACAGTCCCACGGCGCATGCGTAGCGGCAGAACAGGTGGCGGGCGAAGAGGAATTCGAATGACAATGCCGCCGTGCCGATCCCGATAAAGAGCGCCTGATTGCGGGTGAGTTCACCGTGCCACAGGTTGCCGTATACCTGTGCCGGGGGAATCAGATAGGTGAGCAGAACGACCGCCCAGAGCAGGGCGAACAGTACCGCAGCCGGAACGACGATGCCCCACCAGCGCGGATCGGGTTGCCAGCGCGCGCCATCGGAACGCCAGGGCGTGAGTCGGGCCGTTTCCCAGACGCTGGGTTTGCCGGAGGCGCGGATCATCAACCGGTTGATGGTTTCCACCACCGAGAAATGAGGGCACAGCCAGCCGCAGTAGAGGCGCCCCCACTTCCAGGCCACAAACAGGAACAGCGCAGCGCCACCGAGCAGGGGCAGGAACAGGCGGAGGATCACATTTCCCGCTGCTGCGAATGGGCCGCTGCGCCCGGCGAGGAAATCATCCAGGCCAAGCCGCCATTCCATGCCCAGCAACCAGGCGTGACCGACCGTCAGATCGAAGCGCAGCAGATCGAAGATTGGCGCGATGATGAACAACAGAAAAAAGCCGGTCTGCCACCAGGCGCGCTTGACCTGGGTATTGCTGCGTGAGGGCGATGGCACGGCAGCGATCGGGATGGTGCGTCTGTTACCCGTGAGCGAGCCCTTTCCGGGGGAACCGGCATGGGATGGACTAAGCGGCACGGTCATTGCGTGAGTATCATTCTTCGATGCGCGGGCCGAGCAGTGGATAGCGCCACTTGCGCGCGAGAATCGCCCGATTCAGGCCGAACACGCCGAGCAGGATCAGGGCGGCATGGACGCAGATGAAGTACAACACTCCGATGACCCACGAAACCGGGTTATCGAGGCCACCAAGCAGGAATATCGTGACGCTCACCCCGACCAGGATGGCACCGCCGCTGATGCTGGTGACAACGGTCTGCTGCAGGTGGTTGCGGACGACGGCCGAGTCGCTGTGGCGATACTTCCACCATAAAAGCACCATCAGCACGAAGCCGAGAACCGGAATGATCATCAGGTTGGCCAGAAACAGCGCTTCGGCAAGCACCGCAATCGGCGGACCGGGCATGTTCTCCTTGAGCAGATTGGGTTGCCTGTCAGTCATCGAAAATAGACTCCGGTAAAAGGGTGATTGAACAATTCGAGAGAAGACGCTCCCTGCCCGAACATATTTGGCCGACAGGTCAGCAGACCCTGTCGCGGCTTGCTTGGCGGCCGTTTAGCGGCCGAACGTTGCCGCCACAACTTCCATCAGTGCTGCGGCAATCTCCGCGTCGTCGGTGAGACTCTCGACGATGGCGGCGCGGCACGCGCTGACCGGGTCCATGCCGGCGCGGATCAGCAGCGCTGCGTAGACGAGCAGGCGCGTGCTGGCGGCTTCTTCGAGGTCGTGCTCTTTCAGGGTGCGCAGCGAGTTGGCGATGCCGACCAGGCGGCGTGCCAGATCAAGGTCGCAGCCGACTTCACCGAGCAAAATCGCTTCTTCGCGCTCGCTGGTCGGGAAGTCGAAACGCAGGCTGACGAAGCGCTGCCGGGTCGACGGCTTCATGCCCTTGAGCAGATTCTGGTAGCCGGGGTTGTAGGAAACCACCAGCATGAATCCCGGTGGCGCCTTGAGCAATTCGCCGGTGCGGTCGATCGGCAGGATGCGCCGGTCGTCGGCGAGTGGATGCAGCACCACAGTGGTGTCCTTGCGTGCCTCGACAATCTCGTCGAGATAGCAGATGCCACCTTCGCGTACAGCCCGCGTCAGGGGGCCGTCGCACCAGACAGTCTGGCCGTCACCGATCAGATGGCGGCCGACCAGATCGGCTGCCGTCAGGTCGTCGTGGCAGGCCACCGTGTAAAGGGGCAGTCCCAGCCGTGCCGCCATGTGGGCGACAAAACGGGTTTTGCCGCAACCGGTCGGTCCCTTTATGAGCAGTGGCAATTTGTTCTGCCAGGCATGCTCGAACACGGTGACCTCGTCGCCGGCAGCTTGATAGAACGGTACGGCAGGATGCGGGTTTTCAAGTTTCATGCAGTAAGTCCTTTCCCGCCGGCCGGAGCCGGCGGGCTGACGACGTCAGGCGATCAGTGGCTTGCTTTCACCTTTGACGAAGAAGCTCGTTACATAGGTTACCAGTCCGGTGAAGAACGCCACCCCGGCCCAGACGCGCATCCAGTAGAACAGTGCGACCTGGTCCTGCGCCATCATGAACGACATCGGGGTATCGGATACGCGTTGCAACCAGATTTGCAGGATGCCGGCCGCCGTGAGGAACAGCGTGATGAATACCATCGAGATGGTCATGATCCAGAAGCTCCACATTTCCAGTGTCTGGGCTTTCGGGCTGTTTGCCGCCCGCCCGCGCAAAATCGGCATCGCATAACTGATGATCGTGATCACCACCAACACGTAGGCGCCATAGAACGCCAGGTGGCCATGTGCGGCGGTGATCTGGGTGCCGTGCGTGTAATAGTTCACCGGCGCCAGGGTGTGCAGAAAGCCCCACACACCGGCGCCGAGGAAGGCCATGACACCGGTGCCCAGTGCCCACAGCACGGCAGCCTTGTTCGGATGCTCGCGGCGGCGGCGGTTCACCATGTTGAAGGCAAAGACGGTCATGGCGAAGAAGGGAATCGGTTCGAGCGCGGAGAAGAACGACCCCCACCATTGCCAGTATTCCGGCGTGCCGATCCAGAAATAGTGGTGGCCGGTGCCGATGATGCCGGTAACCAGTGCCAGCGTGATGATCACGTACAACCATTTTTCGATGACTTCACGGTCGACCCCGGTGACCTTGATCAGCACGAAGGCCAGCAGCGCGGCCATGATCAATTCCCACACACCCTCGACCCACAGGTGCACAACCCACCACCAGAAAAACTTGTCAATGACGAGGTTGGCCGGGTTGTAGAACGCGAACAAGAAGAAGATCGCCAGACCCCACAGGCCGATCAGCAGGACGAGATTGATCACCGTCTTGCGCCCCCTGAGCAGCGTCATGCTGATGTTGAACAGGAATGCCAGCGCGACCACCACGATGCCGATTTTGGTCAGCAAGGGTTGTTCGAGAAACTCGCGGCCCATGGTGGCAAGGATGTTGTTGCCGGTCATTGTGGCGAGCGTGTTGTAGTCGACGAACAGGTAGCCGAGAATTGTCAGGACACCCGCGGTGAGAAAGACCCAGAACAGGACCCAGGCCAGTAGCGGGCTGTATAGCTCGGTTTCGGCTTCTTCGGGCACGAGGTAATAGGCGGCGCCCATGAAGCCGAACAACAGCCAGACGATCAGCAGGTTGGTGTGCACCATGCGGGCGATGTTGAACGGAATCTCCGGGAACAGAAAGTCACCGATGACATATTGGGTGCCGAGGATGAGGCCGAAAATGACCTGCCCGGCAAACAGCGCGATTGCCGCGATGAAGTAAGGCAGCGCGACCGCTTGAGATTGGTATTTCATGACGTGGGTCCCTTATGCGTAAGCTCGATAGGAATTGATGGGCGGGCGGCTCAGCCTTCGATGTTGGGTGGCCATTTCTGCGTATTGATTCCTGCCGAGTAGCGGAAGAACTCAACCAGATCGTCCAGTTCCTTATCGGTCAGATGGAATTGCGGCATCTGCCGGCGGCCCGGGGCATTGGTCGGCATGGCCTGGATCCAGGCCTTGATGAAGTCAGGGCCACGGCGGGTGTACACGTTGCCCAGTTCGGGTGCGTAATAGGCACCTTCACCGAGGAGGGTGTGACAGCCGATGCAGTTGCGGGTCTCCCAGATGTGTTTGCCGGCGACGGCACCCGGAGTGAGGTTTTGCCGGTTGTCGGTCTTGGGCAGTGCCTTCATGGTGTCGAAGGTCAGGGCCAGGAAAAGGAGGAAGAAGAAGACCGACCCGCCATAGAAGACATTGCGGGCCATGGCTTTGGTGAAAGTGCCGCTCATGGGTTACCTCTTTTCGTATTGTCGGCTTGAGATAAATTGCCGAGTTGATCGGACGAGTTCGCGATGAACTCGGCAGACACTTTACGTCGCGCGATTCTTCTAGAAAATGATATTAGTCAACTTTGTTAGTCAACTTTGCTGGTAACTTGTTGCCTGGGTGTTGCAGTCTGCTGCACTCAGATAGGTGGTGCGTGCATGCAGCATCAAATCCGAGCAAGAACAATCAAGAACGCCATGACCTCAATTCCATTACCCTTGTACGTCGCATTTTTCTTCTTCTTCGGTGGGGCGTTGATACTGAATCTTTTCCACCGCTACCAGAACAAGCAGAGAGCGTTGCCAGCGCGCGACCTGTACCTTTCAGCTCACCAGCTGGCCGAGCCGGTCTGTCATGTATGTGGGTCTGCCAGGCTTGCAGAGAGAGGACTGACGCATGGCGCGGATGAGCGGCGCATCTTCAGTTGCCTCGACTGCAAATCAATGTTGTTTCAGGATCACCACGCGGCAACCGCGGAGGAAGTTTCCGCCTGACGGCGGCTGGGCGCGACTTTGCCGGCTATTGGCCGGCGCAGCGAGCAGGCAAAAATTGCCGCTCTACAGTCAGCTTGCCGGTTGATTTGCCGGCAGCAAGGCGCATTAGAAAACACGGGATGGCTTACAGCTAGTGCGTTGCGGGCTTCTGGCACGGTTACTGCATATTGGTACTGCCCGAACAACTATTGCCCTACCAACCATGATCGACCGCCTTGAACAAGACCTGCAATTCACCCAAACGGCTCTCAAGTTGCGCAGCCATCGGCAGGAATTGCTGGCGTCGAATATTGCCAACGCCGACACGCCGCACTTCAAGGCGCGTGATATCGACTTCAAGTCGGCGCTGGCCAATGCCCTGGGCGGCACCGGCGCGGCTGGAGTGGCGCCGGTAAGCCTGGCACGCACCCATGCAGGACATCAAGGCGGAGAAGGCGCGACGCCGTTTGGCGCCGCTGCCAAATATCGTAGCGAGTATCAGGGCTCCGTCGATGGCAATACCGTGAATATGGATATCGAGCGTGCTGCATTTGCCGAGAACGCCATGCAAACCGAAGCGCTGATGACTTTTATTAACAAGCGCTTCCGTGGTTTGACTACCGCCATTCAGGGCCAATAAGGCGCGAGAGCAAACATGAGCGACTTCAGAATCTTCGCCATCGCCGGCTCTGCGCTTACCGCGCAGTCCGCCCGCCTCAATGCCGTGGCGAGCAATCTTGCCAACGCCGACAGCGTGGCTGGTGCCGACGGTCAGCCCTACCGCGCCAAACAGGTGGTGTTCCAGGCCATGCCGGTCGAAGGCGGTGGCATGGGGGTGCGCGTGACGCAGGTGGTGGACAGCGCAGCCCCGTTGCGCATGACCTACGACCCGGCCAATCCCGCCGCCAATGAGCAGGGTTATGTGGCGATGCCTAATGTGAACGTGGTGGAGGAAATGGTGAACATGATCTCAGCCTCGCGCGCCTACCAGACCAATGCCGAAGTAATGAACACCGCCAAGACCTTGATGACCAAGGCGCTGGCAATTGGCCAGTAATCGGAGAAAACCATAATGACAACCGCAGTCACGAACACCCAAAACAGTCAGGCCGCAGAAATTTATAGTGCGCTCAATGTCACGCGCGAAACAGGAACGGCCACCGAAGACATTCAGAACCGTTTTCTCACCTTGCTGACGGCCCAGTTGAAAAACCAGGATCCGACCTCGCCAATGGATAGCGCGCAGATGACCTCGCAATTGGCGCAGATCAGCACGGTGGATGGTATTGAACGGCTAAACGACACGCTACAGAAAATGCTTGGCAGCACCACCGATGCTCAAGCCATGCAGGCAGCGGCGCTGGTCGGGCGGGGTGTGCTGGTACCCGGTTCCGCTCTGCAACTGGTCGAAGGCTCAGCCGTCGGCGCATTGGAACTGAGTGGTCCGGCCGACCAGGTCACCGTCGCCATCAAGGATGCCAGTGGCCTCGTACAACGGACGATCAATCTTGGCGCGCTTTCCGCCGGCGTCCATGGTTTCTCATGGGACGGCATGAACGACGGCGGCGCACCGGTCGTGGATGGCAGTTACAGCATGAGTATTGCTGCCGAACAAGGCGGCAAATCGGTCACGGCGAACGCTCTGGCGTTGGGGATGGTGTCCAGCATCACGCGCGCCGGACAAGGCATGGCGGTCAATGTGGGTTCGCTGGGTGCTTTCACCCTGGCGGATATCAGAGAAATTCTTTAACGAATAATAGCGGGAGACAGCGATGAGCTTTCAACAAGGTTTGAGCGGACTGAATGCGGCAGCCAAGTCGCTCGATACGCTCGGCAACAATATTGCAAACTCCGGCACGGTCGGCTTCAAGTCGTCCTCCACCCTGTTCGGCGACGTTTTCGCGGCCACGCTCGGCGGTGGCATCCAGGTTGGCATCGGTGTCTCAGTGGGTGGTGTTAGCCAGCAATTCTCCCAAGGCAACCTGACGGTGACCAGCAACCCGCTGGATCTGGCCATTAACGGCCAGGGCATGTTTCGCCTGTCCAATAACGGTGCCACGACTTTTACGCGCAACGGCCAGTTCAACATCGACAAGGACGGTTTTGTCGTCAATACCAGCGGCTACCGGCTGACCGGTTATCTGGCCAATGCCGCAAACGTTATCGTGCCATCGACGCCGGCTGAAATCTTCATCAACACGGCCGACCTCCAGCCACAAGCGACTGGCAACTCGAGCGTAGGTGCCCGAATCGGTCTCAACCTGGACTCGCGGCAATCGAGCTATTTGCCGCTGGCGGCTGCCGCAGCGGCAGCGGGGACGGCGGCATCAGCTGCAGTACTGCTTGCTAACCCGGCTGCCGCAGCGGAAGCCGCCGCAGCATCGACGGCGGCATCGACGGCGGTGACGGGAGGGGCGACGATGGCCGCAGCGGCGGCGGCGGCATCGGCAGCAGTATTGGCCCTTACTCCAGCGGCCACCGCAGAAGCCGCTGCAGCGGCTTCTGCGGTGGCATCATCCCCCACCCCGGCAGCGGCATTCAACGTCAACGACCCGCTGACGTATAACAGTTCGACCTCGATCACGGTTTTTGATTCTCTTGGCAATCCACATCTGATGTCGCTTTTCTTCAGAAAGACTGCCGCCAACAATTGGGATCTCTATACCAACCTGGATGGGGGCACCGCATCGCCGGCCACCACCCTGTCCTTCAACAGCACCGGTACCCTGACAGCGCCGGCGGGGGGCATCATTGCCCAAACCCACGCAGTGACAACGGGTGCCACTTCACCCCTCACCTTCAACCTCAATCTGGTCGGATCGACCCAATACGGCAACATTTTTGGCGTCAATAGCGTTGCCCAGGACGGGTATACCTCGGGTCGCCTGTCCGGCCTCAGCATCGCGGCCGACGGCACCATCCAGGGTCGATATAGCAACGGCCAATCGCGCGACCTGGCGCAGGTGGTGCTTGCCAACTTCAACAACCCGAACGGTCTGACTTCGCTGGGCAATAACCAGTGGGGCGAGACCCCGGAATCCGGCCAGCCGCTGGTCGGCGTGCCAGGCAGCGGTTCGCTCGGCGCGCTGCAGTCAGCGGCGGTTGAAGAATCGAACGTTGACCTGACGGCCGAACTGGTGGCGATGATTACCCAGCAGCGCGCCTATCAGGCCAATGCGCAGACCATCAAAACGCAGGACCAGATTTTGCAGACCCTGGTCAACCTGCGTTAAAAGTCGGCGCTGACGAGACGGCGAAATGAGCGGCGAAATAAACCATGGATAAACTGATCTACACCGCGATGACCGGCGCCAGTGCCACACTGGGACGGCAGGCTGCAGTGGCGCACAATCTCGCCAACGTCGCCACGCACGGCTACCGTGCGGAAGAGCATCGCCTGCGCGCGGCGCAGGTGCAGACACACAACAACACGCCGCCCGCCCTGCCAACGCGGGCCTTTACCGTCGATGCCAGTACGCACAGTGATTTCCGGGAAGGCTCGTTGATGCATACCGGCGGCATTTTCGATGTCGCGGTACGTGGCCGTGGCTGGATTGCGCTGGCGCTGCCAGATGGCAGCGAGGCCTACACGCGCAACGGCGGCTTCGAGATTTCCGAGAATGGCGTGCTGCAAACCCGTGGCGGCATCCCGGTGCAGGGCGATGGCGGGCCACTGGCGATTCCGCCCGATACCCGCGTCTCCATTGAGGGCGACGGCACAATCTCGGTGACGCCCGAAACCGGTGCGAAGAATACCGTGAATGCAGTCGGCCGCATCAAGCTGGTGAACCCGCCAGAAGCCGATCTGGTGCGTGGCCCTGACGGACTGTTCCGCATGAGAACCGGCGATCCGGCGCCTCAGGACGAGCAGGTGAAAGTGTCTTCCGGCTACCTTGAAAACAGCAATGTCAATCCGGTCGAGCAGATGGTGACGATGATTTCGCTGGCGCGCCAGTTTGAAATGCAGATCAAGCTGCTGACCAATGCCGAAACGAATGATCGTGCCGCCACGCAAGTGCTGGCGCAACGCTGATGGACTGTTATTTGTGAGGATGATTGAATGATCCGCTCCCTGTGGACTGCCAAAACCGGTCTGGATGCCCAGCAGACTCATCTCGATGTCATTTCGAATAACCTCGCCAACGTCAGTACCAACGGCTTCAAGCGGCAACGGGCGATCTTCGAAGACCTGCTCTACCAGACCATGCGCCAGCCGGGCGCCCAATCGTCCCAGCAGACACAGGTTGCCTCTGGACTGACGATCGGCGTCGGCGTCCGCACCGTGGCGACCGAAAATATTCATACGCAAGGCAGCCTGCAGCGCACCGAAAACTCTCTCGATATGGCGATCAATGGTCAGGGATATTTCCAGATCCAGATGCCGGATGGCACACTGGCTTATTCGCGGAGCGGCACCTTCCAGCGCGACAGCACCGGCCAGATCGTCACGCCGAGCGGCTACCCGCTGTCGCCAGCCATTACCATCCCCTCCGATGCCCTGAGCATCACCATCAGCCGGGATGGCATCGTGTCGGTTCTCCAGACCGGCAACACGACGCCGACCCAGGTGGGCAACATACAACTGGCCACCTTCGTCAATCCGGGCGGCCTGCAAAGCACCGGAGAAAACCTGTTTGTCGAAACCGCCTCGTCCGGCACGGCAACGCCGAACACGCCGGGCAGCAATGGTTCCGGTCTGATCAACCAGGGCATGGTGGAAACCTCGAACGTCAACGTAGCTGAAGAACTGGTCAACATGATCCAGACGCAGCGCGCTTATGAATTGAATTCGCGTGTCGTGCAGACTTCCGATTCGATGCTGGGCAGATTGGCGCAATTGTGATGAACGCCATGAAATCACTGACTATCTTGCTGGCACTCATGGCGGGCTTGCTCGCCGGCTGCGTGACCACCCCGCCAGCGACCGCCGTGCATCAACCGATGACGGTCCGGCCGGAGGCGCGCTTGGGCGTTGCCCCCGCCAACGGCAGCATTTACAACGTCGCCAGCGCGCGCCCTCTGTTCGAGGACCGGCGGGCGCGCTACATCGGCGACACCATCACTATCAACATTGCCGAAAAAACTGCGGCAGCGAAGAAATCCGACACCAAGGCCGATCGCAGCCATGATGCTTCATTGGCCGTGCCGACGATCGCCGGCTTGCCGTTCAAGAGTTTCCAGGGCACCACGCTGGGGGCGAGCAGCAGCACCGCATTCGAAGGCAAGGGCGAAAATTCGTCGTCGAACAATTTCACCGGCACGTTGACGGTGACCGTGATCGACGTCTATCCGAATGGCAACCTGCTGGTGTCGGGCGAGAAACAGATTGGACTCAAGGAAGGTGAAGAGTTCGTGCGCTTCTCGGGCGTAGTCAATCCCAACAACATCACTGCCAGCAATACCGTGCAATCCGTGCAAGTCGCCGATGCGCGCATCGAATACAAGGCCAATGGCTTCATTGATTCGGCCCAGGTAATGGGCTGGTTGGGGCGATTCTTCCTGACTTTCCTGCCGTTCTAAATTGATTGACACCATGAGTACCACACATAAAGTTCTGATCGGCCTGATGTGGGTTTTCGCCGCCCTGTTGGTGAGTGATGCCGCCCGCGCCGAACGCATCAAGGAAATCGCCTCGATTGCTGGGGTGCGTAGCAACCAGTTGGTGGGCTACGGCATTGTCATCGGCTTGGATGGCACCGGTGACCAGACGACACAGACGCCTTTTACGGTGCAGAGCATGATCAACATGCTGTCGCGCATGGGCGTCTCACTGCCGCCGGGCCAGTCGCTGCAATTGAAAAATGTGGCTGCGGTGATGGTGACGACCGACCTGCCGCCCTTTGCGCGTATTGGCCAACCTATCGACGTGACGGTTTCATCGATCGGCAATGCGAAATCATTGCGCGGTGGCACTCTGGTCATGACGCCTTTGAAGGGTGCGGACGGTCAGACCTATGGCATGGCGCAAGGCAACGTGGTGGTGGGCGGCGCGGGTGCCTCGGCTGGTGGCGCGAAGACCACCGTCAACCACCTCTCGGTGGGCCGCATCGCGAATGGCGCGACCGTGGAGCGCGAAGTGTCAATGGTCATCGGTCAGGGCGATATCGTTAGTCTGGAACTGCGCCGTACGGATTTCGGCACTGCCCAGCGCGTGACTGATGCGATCAATCTGGCCATGGGCCAGGGCACGGCCAGCGCAATAGACGCTCGCCAGGTGCAGGTCAGACTGCCGGTCAATCTTGGCGAACGCGTCGCGTTTCTCGGCGCTGTGGAAAATCTTAATGTGACGCCGATGAAGATGGCCGCCAAGGTAATCGTCAATGCACGGACCGGCTCGGTGGTGATGAACCATGCCGTCACGATTGAAGAATGCGCCATCGCCCACGGCAACCTTTCCGTTTCGGTGACCGCCGACAATACCGTCAGCCAGCCAGGTGCCTTGTCGGGGGGGCAGACGGTGGGTGTCACCAATGTTGCCATTGATATCAAGCAGGAAGGCGGCGCCTTGCAGGCGCTGAAGACGGGGGTGAACCTGGCCGACGTGGTGAAGGCACTCAACGCCATCGGCGCCAATCCGCAAGACCTGATTGCCATCCTGCAGGCAATGAAGATGGCCGGTTCGCTGCGCGCCGAGCTGGAAATTATATAAACGATCATCCCCCCAGCCCCCTTCCTGGGGAAGAGGGTGATGGGGGTTCGCGGGCGGTGCCCGCTCCATGTTTGGCCGTTCCTCCTTGGGACGGCCCGGCGGAGGAACACGGCATGAATTGCCGGTATGTTCGGACAATTGCCGCTGCCAGTGCACGGCAACCTATAGGACGATGAACTCAGCGACCCCAATCCCCTCTATTTTTGACACGCAATCGCTCACCGCGTTGAAGGGCGACTTGCGCAAAGGCGATGCGCAGGCACTGAAAGCGACCGCGCAACAGTTTGAAGCAGTGTTCCTGCAGATGATCCTGAAGTCGATGCGGGCCGCCACCCCGCAGGACGGCATCTTCGACAGCGAACAGACGCGTTTTTATCAGGAAATGCTTGACTCGCAGCTGTCTCAGGTTATGGCCGCAAAAGGTGGCATGGGATTGGCCGCAGTGATCGAGCGCCAACTGTCACGACCAGATGCCGTGATTGCGCCCGACAACGAGAAAGGTATGCCCTTGCTGTCGCCGGGACGCTTTATGCCGCTGGAGCCGGCGCAGCGCGCCTTCCCGCTGCCTGCCGACAAGGCGCCGCCGCTTCTTCCGATAGAGAGCAGTCCCGTGCGGCCCGCCTTGCCGCCCATTTCGGCGGCTGGCGATGGGCAAGCGCAGGCTTTCGTCAATGGTGTCTGGCCGCATGCCGCAGCGGCGAGCCAGCAAACCGGCATCCCGCCGCACTTCCTGGTGGCGCATGCGGCCCTCGAAAGCGGTTGGGGGCGCTCTGAACCGCGCTTTGCCGATGGTCGTCCCAGTCACAACCTGTTCGGCATCAAGGCGGGCAACAACTGGCAGGGTGCCGTGGTAACGGCGCCCACCACGGAATATGTCAATGGTGTCGCCGAGCAGCGCGCCGAGCGTTTTCGCGCCTATGGCTCATATGCCGAAGCCTTTCAGGATTACGCACAACTGCTGGCGAAAGCACCGCGCTATGCGGAAGTCGTGGCCAGCCGCGATGCCAGCAGCTTCGCCCGTGGCCTGCAGCGCGCGGGCTATGCCACCGATCCCCTGTACGCGTCCAAGCTGGAGCGGATCATCGGTGGCCCGACGTTGAGGACCGCACTGGCCGGTTGAAGGCCCGCCCCATCGTAGCCTCACCCGCGCGGAGAGGCTGCGATGGGGCGGGTAATTGCTGGCATAACAGTTGCTATATCTCTGGTAACCCCTCAATGGTCGGCAGTTATTGCCGATATTGAAACTGTTACACGGAGAAATCATGGCCAGCGGAATATTCAACGTCGCAATCAGCGGTCTCAATGCTGCGCAAACAGGTGTTCTTACCACCAGTCACAATATCGCCAATGCCTCGACGCCGGGTTATTCGCGGCAGCAGATCATCCAGACGACCAACACGCCGCAGTTCACCGGTGCCGGCTTCATTGGCAAGGGAACCAATGTCGAGTCTATCCAGCGCGTGTACAGCCAATATCTCACTGGCCAGGTACTGTCGGCGCAAACCGGCGCCGCCCAGATGGACAGTTATCTGGCTCAGATCAGGCAGATCGACAACCTGCTGGCCGATCCGAGTGCCGGACTGAGCCCGGCTCTGGCGGATTTTTTCAAGGGCGTGCAGGAAGTGGCGGCCAACCCCGCATCGCTGCCCGCGCGTCAGGCCATGCTCTCAAGCAGCCAGTCACTGGTGGCGCGCTTCCAATCCATTGACCAGCGCCTGCGCGAGATCCGCGAGGGCGTCAACAGCCAGATCACCAGTGAAATCACGCTGATCAATTCCTACTCAAAACAGATCGCCGACGTAAACCAGCGCATCGTTCTCGCCCAGGCCTCAGGACCAGGACAGCCCGCAAACGATCTGCTCGACCAGCGTGACCAGTTAATTGCCGATCTCAACAAGGAAATCCGCGTCAGCACACTGCAGCAAACCGATGGCACTTTTAGCGTCTTTATCGGCAACGGTCAGCCGCTGGTAGTCGGAAATCTCAGTTACACCATGCAGGCTGTCGCCGCATCCGACGATCCCGAGCGCACCATCGTCGCCTTGCGTTCGCCGACGGGAACTACAGTCAACATCCCCGAGTCCATGCTGACCGGCGGGAAACTCGGCGGCCTGATCGCCTTTCGCGCCGAATCGCTCGACTCCGTGCAGAATTCACTAGGCCGCATCGCATTGACGCTGGCGCAAAACTTCAATGACCAGCATCGGCTCGGACAGGACCTGACCGGCGCGCTGGGCAGCAATTATTTTGACACCAGCATGGCTGGGCCGGTGGTGATGGCGAACTCGAATAATGCCGTGCCACCCCAGAGTCCTGTCGTGACGGTAAGCAACTATGCCGCGCTAACGACGAGCGACTACCGTCTGAGTTACGATGGTGCCAACTACACGGTGACACGCTTGTCTGACAGCTTGACGCAAACCTTCGCCACGCTGCCGCAGACGGTTGATGGCGTAACAATTGCAACAGGTAGCTGGACTCCCGTGGCGGGCGACAGCTTCCAGATTCAGCCCACCAGAAACGGGGCCGGCAACCTGGCGCTGTCTATTAACGACACGCGTAACATCGCAGCTGCCGCGCCGATCCGCAGTTCCGCTGCGCTGACTAACAGCGGCACTGGCCGCGTTGATCCAGGTACCGTGGTCGACACGACGAACGTAGCCTTTGCCACCCCCGGCATGCTGACACCGCCGATCGTGATCCAGTTCGACACCGCAACAAGCTACACCATCTACGATAATACCAATCCGCTGGTACCCGTCGCGCTTGAAGGCCCGATTCCCTATACCGCCGGCACCGAGGTCTTCCCAACGCCTTTATCGCTCGACTACGGGTACCGGATCAAGATCAGCGGAGCGCCTGCGGGGGGGGATAAGTTCGCGGTTGACTGGAATTCCAACGGCGTTTCAGACAACCGCAATACGATGCTGCTGGGTGCGCTGCAAACGCAGACGCCGATGGCCAATGGCACGGCCAGCTACCAATCGGCGTATTCGCAGATCGTCAGCCAGGTCGGCAACAAAACGCGTGAGGTCGAGGTAACCGGCAAGGCGCAACAAACCTTGGCCGATCAGGCGCAGAACGAGGTCGAAAAAATGTCGGGCGTCAATCTCGACGAGGAGGCGGCCAACTTGCTGCGCTTCCAGCAGGCCTACCAGGCCTCGGCAAAACTGATCGAGATCGCGGGTCGTCTTTTTGACGAAATCCTTGCCATCAGCCGCTAAGGGAAACGGAGAAAATTCATGATCAGAGTCAGCACCAGCATGATCTTCAACGCGGGGGTCAAAACCATCAATTCCCAGACCGCTTCTCTGCTGCATTTGCAACAGCAGGTCGCCAGCGGGCGGCGCATCCTCACCCCTGCCGACGATCCGGTCGGGGCGGCGCGCGCACTTGAAGTCACCCAGGCGAAAGATGTCACGGCGCAGCACTCGACCAATCATGACAATGCCAAATCGGCGTTGGGGCTGGAGGAGGTGCAACTGACCAGTGTCAACGATATGCTGGCCCGTCTCAAGGAACTGACGGTGCAGGCTGGCAATGCAACGCTATCGGCAACTGATCGGCGCAGTGTTGCCGTGGAACTGCGCGGCCGCTTCGACGAGTTGCTTGGCCTTGCCAATGCGACCGATGGTACCGGCCAGTTCCTGTTCTCCGGATTCATGGGGAGTACCAAGCCCTTTGGCGCTTCCATCGACGCGATGATCCAGAACCCCGCGCTGGAGGTGAGCTACCAGGGCGATGATGGTCAGCGGCGCTTGCAGATGTCGCCAACGCGTTTCCTCGAAATCGGCGATTCCGGCAACGACGTGTTCAATCGCATCAAAAGCGGCAACGGTTATTTCGCGACTGACTATGCGACGACTAACATCGGCTCTGCTGTGATCGATGCCGGTAACCTGAATAATCCGGCGCTGTGGGTCGCTGTGCCTGCTGCTGCCAAGCAGAATGTCGAGGTGCGTTTCTGGCACGACACCGGCGTTGTCGGTAGCGCAGTGATCGGAGCGACGACGCTTACCACTGGCGTCGACGATGAATTCATGATTTCGGTGGCGGGTTCTCCCGCGGCGACGGTGACGCTGCCAGCGGGACTCTATGCCGATGCCACGGCTCTGGCGGCGGCGATGCAGACCGCGGTTAACACTTCCTTGGGTGTCTCTCCTCCCGCGCCCGGGTCGGCAGTCGCCTCCGCCGACGCGAGTGGCCATATGATGCTGCAATCCCCCACCGGTCAGGTCATTACGATTACGGAGGTGCTTGGCAACACTGGTCTGGCGACGATGTTCGGTACGCCGGCAGCCGGCAGCGGTTCGACCTATTACGATTTGGTCGATGTTACCGGTAACGTCTCGCTGCTGACTGGTGCTGTCCCGACAGCCTCGTTTCCCGGGCCGGCTGGCCTGCGGCGTTATTTCGATGGGCAGCCGATCGCCTTCAATGGATTGGTGGGCGCTACAGCCGACTACGGCATCAGCGTGAATATCACCGGCGACCCGGCTGCAGGCGACCGCTTCAGCCTGGCGCCCAGTACCAGCCAGAGCGTGTTTCGCACACTGGCCAATTTGATCGGTGCTTTGGAGAGCGACACGGCAGGACCTGGTGGCCAGGCGAAATTCGCCAACGAGATAGGTTTTGCCCTGACCAATCTCGATCAGGCCAACGACAATATTTTGCGCGTTCGCGCGGCGATCGGCTCGCGCCTGAACGAGGTGGACTCGCTATCGAGCGTGAATCAGGATCTCCAGCTGCAATACCAGCAGACACTCTCAACGCTGCAGGATCTCGACTACGCTAAGGCAATCTCCGATCTGACACGCAAGCAGACCGATCTTGAGGCGGCGCAGCAATCCTTCGTTCGCGTATCCCAACTCTCGTTATTCAACTATCTGTGATGATGACCTCTATTGCGCCGTACCCGCTGCGGGGCATTTCATCCCACCAGTCCCATGGGGATTCCCTTCGGTCACGCCGACTTTTAATTGCCGCCATTATTGGCAGCCTGCTTTCCGGCTGCGCCAGCAATCCGAATGCAGTGAGCGCCACCGGCATAGCCGGCAAAACCACTGAAGTCGCCGCCAAGACGACCAGCACGATCATTGGCGGGCCACTGATTCCCGATGCCGTGGTGCAATTGGGCCCGTCACTGTCCTATCCTCTGGAGAAGCTGGTCTATTGGGGTGTCTATGTCGGTGCCGCCTACCTGATTCTCGACCCGCTGGCACCGAACTGGGACATTCAGGAAGCGCGTTTTCCGGAAAACCACATGCATTTCCGGTTGAACATGAAGCGTTTCTATGCCGGCGGTGCCGGTGAAGCGCGCGTGATTTTCAATCGACGTGCCAAGGAAATGATGCGCGCCGGCGGATTCGGCAGCTACGAAGTGGTCGAGTATTCCGAGGGTATGGAATCCTCGGTGCTCGGTTCGCAGCGCACCGCTGAGGGCGTGGTTCGCTTCACAAAAACGCAGGGCTAACCCGATCCCGACGCAGCCTTGCCGCCGGGTGCAATTCACGCCGCAGCCCGCATCACTGCTGCCATGGCGCGGAATGTCTGGTCAAACAGGTTTTCCATTGCTGCGCCGAAGTATGGAATTGAAAACATCAGTATCACAAAGCCGGACGTTAACGTGACCGGAAAGCCGACAGCGAAAATGTTGAGCTGCGGGGCGACGCGCGCCAGGACACCCATGGCGAGGTTGGTGATCAGCAGGGCGGTGATCAACGGCAGTGCCAGCAAAAGCCCTGCTGAAAACAGGACAGATGACCAAGCCAGAAAACTGGCAAAACTACCGGCACTGATTGGTGTGGCGGACACCGGCAGCAGTTTGAAACTCTCGGCCAGTACCGAGAGCGTGAGCAGATGGCCGTTCATGGCGAGAAAGACCAGTGTAACGATGAGCCCGAGGAATTCGGAGAGCACGGGGGTTTGACCGGCGTTCTGTGGGTCGTAGAAAACCGCGAAAGACAGACCCATTTGCAGGCCGATCAGCTCGCCGGCAAGATCGATGGCGGCGAAAGCGATCCGCAGTGTGAGGCCGAGCAGTATGCCGATAAGCATCTGCTGAGTGAGTATGGCCAAGCCGACCCACGAACCGGCCGGGATTGCCGGCATGGGCGGCAAGACCGGTAACAGCGCCAGGGTCACGACGATGCCGAAGGCGAGACGGATGCGCTTCGGCATGGCAACGCTATTGAATACCGGCGCAGCCGCCAGCAGGCCCAGAATTCGCGCCAACGGAAATATGAACGATGTCAGCCAGATATCCAGTTGCGCGCTGGTAAAGGAGATCACTGCGGTTTTCCCCGCCGGCCTAGCCGATGATGCTGGGTATCGACCCGTAAAGCCGGCGCATGAAATCGGTCAGCACGGTGATCATCCATGGCCCGGCAATCACCAGCGTGAGGAAGACGACGATCAACTTCGGCACGAAAGACAGCGTGGCCTCGTTGATTTGCGTGGCTGCCTGAAAAATCGAGATGATGAGGCCGGTCGCCAGCGCAGCGATAAATAGCGGCGCCGAGATCAACAGGAGAACCTCGACGGCCTGGCGACCGATTTCAACGACAGCGGTGGGGGTCATGTTGGCTCCCTAACCAAAAGTTGTTACGAGAGAACCGATCACCAGCTGCCAGCCATCGACTAGCACAAACAGCATGATCTTGAAGGGCAGGGCGATCATCACCGGCGACATCATCATCATGCCCATCGACATCAGCACGGAAGCCACCACCATGTCGATGATGAGAAAGGGAATGAAGATGATGAAACCGATCTGAAATGCGGTCTTCAACTCAGAGGTGACGAAGGCGGGAATCAATACGCGCAGCGGCACCTCGTCGACATTTGCCGGTGCCGGCGATTGCGAAATCTTCGTGAAGAGGGCGAGATCGGCATCGCGCGTCTGCTTGAGCATGAAGGCCCGCAGCGGCACCGCCCCGCGATCGAGTGCCTGCGTGAAGGTGATGCGATTTTCGGACAAGGGCAGATAGGCGTCGGCATAAATCTTCTCGCCCACCGGCGCCATGATGAAAAAGGTGAGAAACAGGGCCAGGCCTACCAGCACTTGGTTGGGTGGCGACGTCTGGGTCCCCATGGCGTGGCGCAATAATGAAAACACGATGATGATGCGCGTGAAGCTGGTCATCATCAGCAGCATCGCCGGCAGGAAGGACAGGCCGGTGAGCAGCAGCAATGTCTGGATCGACAGTGACCACTGCGTGCCGCCTCCCGCTGCCGGGGTGCTGGTGATGGCGGGCAGCACCTGAGCCAACGCAGCGTCAGGCGCGACCGACAGCAACAGGAAAAGCAGAAAAAGGGGCCGACCAGGCTTAGCCACGGCGTTCGACCATATGCTTGAGCCAGGCTGGGAAATCACGCCCAGCAGGCATCTCAGGTGAAGTGGAGACTTCCTGACGAGGGATTTCGGCGAGCGTCGAAACGCGGCCGGGGGCGACGCCCAATACCAGCCAGCTATTGCCCAGCTCAAGAATCACCACGCGCTCACGTGCGCCGACCGAGGTTGCAGCGATGACCCGCATCAAGCCGGCTTTAGCCCCGCGTGGCTGGCTGATGCGCTTGAGCAGCCACAGCGTACCGAGCAGCAAACCGAGCACCAGAAGCAGCCCCAAGACCATCTGCAGGGCGCTGGAGCCGAGATCGGGCGCGGAAGTCGGCGCTGGTGGGACGGCGCTCGTCGCCCAGACGGCGGGCGTCAGCAACAGGGTGACGAGAAAAACAGGGCGTGGCGACATGGCCACGAGATTAGCTCGCCAGATTGCGGGCAATGGCGGGATTACAGGGGAAAATCAGGCCTACATAATCCAGCAGCCTTGCCGCCGGGCCGCCCCAAGGCAAGGCGGCACGCGCCGCCAGGCGCAATCCGCTCGATTGTTATTCCGGAGTCGCCCGTAATAAACGAGCGCAGCGAGTCAACAGTCACCCCCTTCCTCAGGAAGGGGGCTGGGGGGAAAGGGCTCACTTGTTTAGTTTCCGCACCCGCTCCTGCGGTGTGATGATGTCGGTAAGTCGGATGCCGAACTTTTCATTCACCACCACAACCTCGCCTTGGGCGATGAGCGTGCCATTGATCAATACATCCATCGGCTCGCCGGCCAGTCCGTCAAGCTCAACGACCGAGCCATGTGCCAGTTGCAGAAGATTGCGTATCGAAATCTTGGTGCGGCCGAGCTCGACCGTCAGGCTGACCGGAATGTCGAGAATCAGCTCGAAGCCCTGGTTTGACGCCGGGGCGGATTGTGCGCCCGAAAACTGCTCGAAAACCTTGGCGGGGGCTGCAGCGTTGGCCGACTTCTCGGCTGCCGCCTGTTCGCCCATTGCCGCAGCCCAATCGTCATCGGCAGCGGTGGTTCCTTCTGCGACCGCCTGTTCGCCCATAGCGGCGGCCCAGTCGTCATCGGTAACCTGAGCTTCTTCCTGCTTCACTTCGTCATTCATGACAAAACCTCAATTGGTTACGGCATAGCTTCAGTGGACGCTGTTATCAACCTTCATTGAAGGCTATTTTCGGCGGCCTCTTCCTGCGCTACAAATTGCTCTACTTTCAGTGCGTATTGTCCGCTGTTGACGCCATAGCGGCAGTTCAGCAGCGGAATGCCGTCGACGCGTACATTGACGAGGTCTTCAATGTGGATCGGTACGATATCGCCGACCTGCAGATTGGCCACCTCGCCCAGCGTGATTTGTGCGCCGCCCAGCGGGGCGACGAGTTCCACCTCCGCAGAGAGCAGTTGCCGCCGCAGGGTGCCTATCCAGCGCTTGTCACTGCCGGCCTGCTCGCTGTGCATGGTGCTGTAAAGCACGTCACGGATGGGTTCGATCATCGAGTAGGGCAGGCAGATGTGCATTTCTGCCGAGTTACCGGACAGTTCGAGGGTGAAGGTAAACGCAACGACTACCTCGGACGGTGTTGCGATGTTGGCAAACTGGGTGTTCATCTCGGAGCGGATGTATTCGAACTTCGCCTCATATACCGGCTTCCAGGCTTTTTCATATTCGGCAAACACGACGTTGAGCATGCCCTGGATGATGCGTTGTTCGGTCGGCGTGAAGTCGCGCCCCTCAACCCGGGTATGAAAGCGTCCATCACTGCCAAACATGTTGTCGACCACCAGAAACACCAGATTCGGGTCAAACACTACGAGGCCAGTGCCGCGCAACGGTTTCATCTGAATCAGATTAAGGTTGGTCGGGACCACCAGATTGCGGATGAAATCACTGTATTTCTGGACGCGCACCGGCCCGACCGAAATTTCGGTGCTACGGTGCATGAAATTGAACAGGCCAATGCGCAGGTAACGCGCAAAGCGCTCATTGATGAGTTCCATCGTCGGCATGCGGCCGCGGACTATGCGCTCCTGCCGACCGAGGTCGTAATTCCGGACCCCCTCGGCCTGCTCTTCCTGGGGTGCTTCATCGGCCTCCCCCGTGACGCCCTTCAACAGGGCATCAACCTCTTCCTGGGAGAGAAAGTCCTGGCTCATCTGTTCTATTGCACAATCAACGAAGAAAAGAACACTGCCTGCACCGGCGAGCCAGGTTCTGCGATGTCCTGTTTTTCCAGTGCGACGTTCACCCTGTCGCCTGTGAGCGAGGCATTGATCGAGACCCGGATCTGGTTGGCAAGCAGTTGCAGCCCTTCGGGTGTCGCGAGGTCAGACGGTTTTTTTCCGGCCAGGATCATCAGTACCTTGTGGCGAATCTCGGGCATCAGCAGCTTGACCCGGTCTGCGACTAAGGCGTCGAGGAGCCTTAATTCGGGGAGAGTCTGAACATAGGATTCCTGCTCTCCGGACTGCAATTTGACAATGAACGGCTCAAGTTTGACGAAAACCGGGGGAGCCTCGGCATCCTTTTTCTTCTTCGCCTTGGCTGATTTGGCCGGAGGTCCGTCACCATCCTCGGCTTCTTCATCCGCGGAACTTTTCTTCAGCAACAGGAAAGCTGCGCCGCCGCCGAGCACCAGTACCAGCACGCCAATGATGATGATCAGAAGCAGCTTGCTTTTTTTCTTGGGGACGACTTCTTCGCCCTCTGCGGCGGCTTCCGGTTTCTTGGCTTCAGCCATGTATCACTCCTGTCTGGTTTGACCGAACATTCAAGGGTTCAGGCAAATACATCGACAAGACCACGCCCCATCTTGAGGCCGCTGGGCGTCGAGGGAGTGTCGGTGATTGTCTGAAACGCCACACCATTGGAGGTGGCGTCTTGCCCAAAGGCAAAATTATCACCGTTTTTCTCCTGCTGTGCAGATTGTCGGGAGTTTTCTGCGCCAACTTGGGCCTGCCCAAGTTGGATGCCTGCGTCGGCCAGCATTTCGCGCAGGCGCGGCATGGCCGCTTCAAGTGCTTCCCGCACTACTGGGTTGGCGGAGGTGAAGATGGCGCTGGCCTGGTCGCCCGCGACCGTCAGACTGACCTCGATGCGTCCCATTTGCGGCGGTGTCAGCACCAGTTCAGCCCGACTTTCCATGCGGTTGGCCATCCAGGCGATCCGGTTGCCCAGCTCCTGGCCCCAGCCGGGAGCGCCGACGGTTTGAGCAATCGGCAGTGTCGGCATCGGAGCGCCAATACCTTGGGCGTGAGAGAGCCCCATGGCCTGTGGCGCATGTCCACTGGCATTCCCCAAGAATTGAGGGAGTGTTTTTTCGCCTGCACTGTTCAGGGCGATTGACAGTTGCGAGGAAAACTCCCCTTTGGCTGCGAGCCCGCGACCGCCATCACTGGCGGCATCCGCCACACTCAAGGCTTGCGCTGCCAATTTCGCTACTCCACCTGCCGGGCTCTTTCCGAGATTTCCGAAGCGCTCACGTGCGGCAGATATTGCCGGATCGTTTGCCGATTGAGGCGACAGTGCCACGGCAAGTCCTGCCAGTGGAGATCCTTCGGCGCTTACCTCGGTCAGACTCTTTAAAACGTCTCCGGCTGCCTTTCTTGCATCATTTTTGGTCAGACCCAATGCATCGAGAAAGGGCAGGAGTGCAGCGAGCGTGTCGCTGAGTTGGGCAGGATCGACCTCTATCGCAGTACCGGCGGGCAACACCATTGCGTTCTGCCCTACGTCAGCAGAAATCTGCTTGCCCAGTAGCTGCTGGAACAGCGCCGTGAACTGCTCGGGGTTTCCGGCATCCGAAGATGCAAAGGCGGTATCGGCGTCGCCTGCTCCGGCCTGAGTGGCCGGCACGAGCGAAACAGCAGGGCTGGAAGCAGTATGGATAGTGGCGGACATGAGGGTGATCCTTGCGGTTAAAGCAGCTTGTCATCGACATAACGCAAGGAGCGTGCCAGTAATTTCCGCCCCTCCCAGCCTCCCCTCGCGGGGAGGTGACTGTGGTTCGCTACGCTCGTCTGTTACGGGTCGCCATGCTCGGATTACGGCACGGATTGCGCCTTGCGGCGTGTACCACCTTGCCTTGGGGCGGCCCGGCGGCAAGGCTGAGTCGTCATCCGATCCAGGGTAATCCGATTACTCTTCTTCGGTTGCAACACCATAACGCCGGGCCGAGTGTTCGTCGGATTGTTTCTGCTCCTGCCGGGCGTCGGCATAGTTAGCGCGCGCCGAGTGGCGCTCTGCCAAGGTGTCGAAAGCCTTGACCTTGCCGCGCTTGTCCAGCCAATTGCGCTGACCGGCGGCAGTGTGCTGTTTTGAGGTATCGACGATTGCCCGCGCCTGCTCGATGGCTTGGTCGAGCCGCTCGAGAAAATATTGATAGTTGCGCCAGGCATCTGGCCCGATTCCGTTGCTGGCTGCAGCGGAAAAGCGCACTTGATACTCGTCGCGATATTGCACCAGCAACTCAAGCCGCTGGCCAGCTTCCTGTTCGCCAGCGATCAGCTTGCCCAACTGTTGTGCGGCCTCGTCAAGCCGCAAATTGGAAAGATCCAGCAGGGATTGCAGTTGAAACGGTTTACTCATGGTGGAAGTATAGCTGCGCAGCGGCGGACAGGAGCCTTATTGCCCCTCGGGGAACAAGGCTTCAAGTGCGGTTAGGCTCTCCGCGATGTCGGCGCGCTCCTCGATATCCTGCTGCAAAAAGGTTTCAAGATGCGGATAAAGCGCGATGGCGCGATCAAGTAGGGGATCAGAGCCCGGCACATAAGCACCCACGGCCAACAGGTCGCGCGCGCGCTGATAACGCGAATACAACTGCTTGAAACGACGTACCCTTCCCAGATGCTCGGGCGTGATGAGGTTGGTCATCGCGCGCGAGATCGATTGCTCGATGTCGATGGCCGGATAGTGCCCGGCATCGGCCAGCGTGCGGTTGAGCACGAAGTGGCCATCCAGAATGGCCCGCGCGGAATCGGCAATGGGGTCCTGCTGGTCGTCTCCCTCAACCAGCACCGTGTAAAACGCGGTGATCGAACCGCCACCGATTGGACCATTGCCGGCGCGCTCGACGAGTTGCGGCAAGCGGGCGAAGACGCTGGGCGGATAACCGCGCGTGACCGGCGGCTCGCCGATCGCCAGCGCGATTTCGCGTTGTGCCATGGCATAGCGGGTCAGTGAATCCATGATCAGCAAAACATGCTTGCCCTCTTCGCGAAAATGTTCGGCAATCGCGGTGGCGTAGGCCGCGCCCTGCAGACGCATCAAGGGGCCTACGTCGGCGGGTGCAGCAACCACGACCGAGCGGCGCAGACCTTCGCCGCCGAGGTTTTGTTCGATAAACTCCTTCACCTCGCGACTCCGTTCGCCGATCAGCCCGACGACGATCACATCGGCAGCGGTGTAGCGCGCCATCATGCCCAGCAACACGCTCTTGCCGATTCCGGATCCGGCGAACAGGCCGAGGCGCTGGCCGCGTCCGACAGTGAGCAAGGTGTTGATGGCGCGAATGCCGACGTCGAGCGTCTGCACTATGGGAGCCCGCTGCAAGGGGTTGGAGGCACGGCCGATGAGAGAGCGGGTCAGCTTGTCGTCGAGCGGGCCAAGCCCATCGAGCGGGCGCGCGTTGCCATCGACCACCCGGCCCAGCAACTGGTCGCCAACGGGCAGATGCTTGGCGCGATCCTGGTTGCGGCGGCGCGGCTCACTGCGTTGTCCCAGTTGTGGCGGACGTGTCGGGATCTCCAGCGGAACGACATGAGCGCCAGGCGCCAGTCCATAGACATCCTCAGTTGGCATCATGTAAAGCTTTTCGCCAGCGAAGCCGACTACTTCGGCTTCGACAAGGCCGCCATCGGGTGCCTCGATCTGGCAGCCCGAGCCCAGCGGCAGCTTGAGCCCGGCGGCCTCCATGACCAGGCCATTGATGCGCGTCAGCCGTCCCGCGATGCGGAACGGCTGCGGGGTCGCCACGCGGCGCCGGCAGTCGGCAAGGTGCTCGCGAATTCTCTCAGGGTTCATTGCTGGTGGTGGTCATGGTCGGTTCGCCCTCCGCAGGCTGCCAGGCCGAAGCGATGCCCAAGCCTTCCAATACCCGCCGCCAGCGCATGGCCATGGTTGCATCAACCTGGCTGCCACCGCTTTCCAGTACGCAATCGCCACGTGCCAGCTTGAAGTCTTCGTGGATGCGGTGGCCGGCATGGGTGAGTTGGTCTCCCATGTAAGAGCGGAGCAGGGAGGCATCGTCCGGGTGCAGATAGATAGCCGCATGCTGATGGGGCAATTGCGCCAGTGCTTCACGTACCACGTTGAGCAGGGTTTCCGGGTGGACGGAGATTTCCTGGCGCAGCACTTCGCGCGCCAGTTCGACAGCCAGCATCAGCAGTTCATCGGCAACCTGGGCGTCAAGCTCGCTGAGTCCCTTTTCCAGTTTGGCGACGGCCTGCGCAAGTTTTTGCGCTGCGCCACGGGTTTCATCATGCCCCTTCTTCAGGCCGGTCTGATAGCCTTCCTGCTGCCCTTTCTGGTAGCCCTCGTCACGTGCCTGCTGATGAATCTGCTCGATCTCTGTAGCCGTGGGTAGCTTGAATGGAAGAGTTTCGTCGGTGCCGGGCGATGAAGTTACTGCAGATGACTCTGCAGTTTCGCTTCCCTCGTTAAAGCTCGCGAGTTCCCAGCGTTCCCAGGCGGTCAGTTTTGATGGCTCACTCATGATTGTTCCAATGAGCCGACCTTATACCATTTGATCGTCGCCACCCTTGCCACCCAGTTGGATCTGACCTTCGTCGGCGAGGCGGCGGGCGATTTTGAGAATTTCCTTCTGCTCGGATTCAACCTCGGACAGGCGCACCGGCCCTTTCGATTCCAGGTCTTCCCGGAGCATTTCGGCTGCACGTTGCGACATGTTCTTGAAGACTTTCTCGCGCAATTCTGGCGATGAACCCTTGAGCGCCAGGATGAGCGAATCTGACTGAATTTCACGCAGCAGCAGTTGAATGCCGCGGTCATCGATGTCAAGCAAATTCTCGAAGACGAACATTTCATCGAGAATTTTCTGGGCGAGTTCCGGATCGTATTCGCGCACATTGTCGACAATGGCCGTCTCGGAGGCCTGGCCGACGAAGTTGAGAATCTCTGCCGCGTGGCGAATGCCGCCCATTGCTGTCTTCTTGACGTTCGCTGACGCGCCTGCCAGCAGCCGCGTCATGGCGTCGTTGAGTTCATGCAGGGCGTTCGGCTGCACCCCATCGAGCGTGGCGATGCGTAGCAGCACGTCGTTCCGCAGCCGTTCGCTGAAAGACTTGAGAACTTCTCCGGCGTGGTCGAATTCCAGATGAACCAGGATGGTGGCGATGATCTGCGGGTGTTCGTTCTTGATCAGATCGGCGACCGTTGGCGCATCCATCCACTTCAGGCTTTCAATGCCGGCAGTGTCACCGCCCTGCAGGATGCGTCCGATCAGATTGGCCGCCTTGTCGTCGCCGAGTGCTTTGGTGAGCATGGCCCGGATCATGTCAGCGTCGGCAGACAACGGGGCCCCCTTGGCGGTGTGGGCATCCATTTCCTGCAGTATGTCCTCGACCTTTTCGCGGGGTACGGATTTGGTGGCGGCCATGGCATGGCCGAGCTTTTGCACCTCCTTCGGACCAAGGTGCTTGAGCACTTCCGCCGCCGCGTCAGCGCCGAGCGTGAGCAGGAGCATTGCGCTCTTTTCGATGCCCTCGTCAGGTCCCGTTGGCACCCATCCACCCCTTGATCATCTCGGCCACCAACTTGGGGTCCTGTTGCGCGACGTCACGTGCCGCCTTGACCTTGTCGTCGTACGAGGTCATCCCATGCGTGGCGCGATAAGACTCTGACGTTTCTTTCATTCTGCTTGCCTCCGCCTTTTGCTCGGCCTCGGCACGTTGTGCCGCGGCCGCCAACGTCGCAAAGAGAGGTTTCATGAGCTTGGTCCAGATCAGATAGACAATTAGCGCGAAAACCAGATATTTGCCCAGTTCCTTGCCCAACGCAATGAGTTCCGGATCTTGCCAGAGCTGGATCTCGGGTACAACCTCGGGTTCCGGGGGCACGAAGGATGCGGCAGCCACATTGATCGAGTCGCCACGCGTCTGGTTGAAGCCCACGGCTTCGCGTACCAGATCGTTGATGCGCTTCAATTCCTCGGCGGTGGGCGGCTTGCCCGGCTTGCTGTCCTTCTCCGGCCCCTTTTTGTGGTTGACCACCACGGCGACCGACAGCCGCTTGACCATGCCCGGCGGACCGCGCGTGTGCCGGACTGTCTTGTCGACTTCGTAATTGATGGTGGCGTTACGGGTGTAATTGTTGTTCTGGCCCGCTCCGGCCGCTGCGCCACCAACCTGCGGGTTGGTGATTGGCGCGGTGGCGGGAACGGGCGGCTGATTGGTCAAGGCGCCAGGAACGCCGATGGCCGGCGGGTTGCCGGCGCCCGTTTCTGCGGTTTGCTGGCTGCGGATGGTCGCTTCCGGGACCGGGTTGGGCTTGTAGGTTTCTGCGACCTGATCGACGTTGGAAAAATCGAGTTCGGCTGCCACCTGGGCGCGAAAATTCCCCTTGCCGACCAGAGGCTCGAGGATTGTTTCGACGCGCTGCAGATATTGCGCCTCGACATCCTTCACATACTTGATCTGGTTGGGATTGAGGCTGGCGTTCTTGAGGGAATCCTGTTGCTGGGAGATCAGATTGCCGTTCTGATCGATCACGCTGACATTCGCCGGATTGAGTTGCGGCACCGAGGATGACACCAGATGCACGATACCGGCGATCTGCGCCGGTTCGAGCGAGCGACCGGGTTGCAGGCCAACCAGCACCGATGCCGACGGTTTAAGATCATCCCGCAGGAAGGCAGTCTGCTTGGGGATGGCCAGATGCACGCGGGCGCCACGTACGGCCGCCAGTGTCTGGATGGTGCGGGCCAGTTCGCCTTCCAGGCCGCGCTGGTAATTGATCTGCTCGGCAAACTGACTGATGCCGAGCTTCTGGTTTTCCATCACCTCGAAGCCGACCAGCCCGCCTTTGGGGAGACCCTGCGAGGCCAGCCGCAGCCGGGCGTCGTGCACCATGCTGGACGGCACCATGATGGCGCCGCCGCTGGCGGAAAACTTGTACGGAATGTTTTGTTGCTGCAGTGAGGTGACAATTTGTCCGCCATCCTGGTCGTTCAGGTTGGAAAACAGCACGCCGTAGGGCGGCTCCTTCGTCCACAGCCAGGCGCCGACCAGTATCGCGATGGCCAAAGCAATTGCCACCGCTGCGCCCATTTTCTGGCGTGCGTCAAGGTTGGAGAGTGCCGCCAAACTGAGTGGGGAAGCGGACACTGAAGATGCCGTTGCCTGTTCTGCCATATGTGTGAAGCGTTATCCGGTTATTGTGCCCGAGGAGGCGCTGACGGATTGTGTCTTGCGCTAGCAAGTCGGGTTCCAGCAAGTAGCGGCAAAATTTGCCGCCATTTCGGTTATTGTTCGCCGTATCACCAGCGCCGACTTTCGGCGATCATTCGACAACCATGATCCAGTCCGAATCTCCGCCAACTTCCCTGCTGACCGAAATACCGACCGACCCGGCCAAACTGGCCGAGGCATTCAGGCTTTTCAACCAGGTCTCCGAAGAACTGTCGACTGCGTATGGCGCACTGGAGCGACAGGTCGTGGCGCTCACCGCCGAACTCGCCGCCGCGAATGCCGAAACGCAGCGCCTCCGCGAGCAGGCCGAGCGCAACGCCCGCCTGACGGCGATGGGTGAAATGGCGGCGCAACTCGCCCATCAGCTGCGCACCCCGCTGGCTGCCGCGCTGCTCTATGCCGGCAACCTTGAAAACCCCGGGCTTCCCGAAGCCAGCCGCATCAGCATCGCGCAGAAGACGGTGGGGCGCCTGAAGCACCTCGAACGGCTGATCCAGGACATGTTGTTGTTCGCCCGCGGCGAAGTGCTGGGCCGCGAAGCTTTTCTGGTGGAAGATCTGCTGCACGAATTAGCGCATACCTTCGAGCCGCTGGCGCGCACCCGTGGGGTCGAATTTCTGCTGCTGCCGGCCCCACAGGATCTGGGACTCACCGGCAATCGCAAGGCAATTGCCGGTGCATTGACGAATTTGCTCGAAAACGCTCTGCAGGCGGTGGTTGCCGGTGATGGCGGACGGGTCAGCCTGGGCGTGACGGCGACCGACGAACGACTTGCCTTCAGCATCCGCGACAATGGTCGTGGCATGTCGCCCGATGTCGTCATCCGCCTGTTCCAGCCATTTTTCACCACCCGCTCCGACGGTACCGGCCTGGGACTCGCCATTGCCCGCGGCGTAGCACGCGCCCATGGCGGTGGCATCGATGTCGAATCGGTGCCTGGCGCGGGCACCGAGTTTGTCCTCACCGTCAGCCGGGGTGCGGATGGCGTAACACCTGTGGAGTCAGCCTGATGGCAAAAAATTCAATGCAATTTCTGGTCGTCGAAGATGATGACGCCCTGCGCGATGCGCTGCTGATCACGCTTGAAGCCGCCGGTTATCGTGCCAGCGGGGCGGACGGCGGTCCGGCTGCCCTGGCCCTGATTGAACGCCAGGATTTCCACATGGTGATCTCCGACCTGCGCATGTCACCGATGGACGGCCTGCAATTACTGGCCGAGATACGTTCCCGGAAACCCGGCTTGCCGGTCCTGCTGATGACGGCCTTCGGTGATGTCGATAAGGCCGTGGCGGCCATGCGCGGCGGTGCCTGCGACTTCATGCTCAAGCCTTTCGAGCCCAAAGCCCTGCTCGACCAGGTGGTGCGCTATGCCATCCCGCCCGCCGCAGCGGGCGTGATCGCGGTGGCCCAGGCAACCCGCGACGTGCTGCTGCTGGCGGCGCGCGTGGCAAAGAGCGATGCCACGGTGCTGCTGACCGGCGAATCCGGTGTCGGCAAGGAAGTTTTTGCCCGCTACATCCATGACCAGTCGCTGCGCAACAAGGGGCCGTTTGTCGCCATCAACTGTGCGGCGATTCCGGACAACCTGCTCGAAGCGACGCTCTTCGGCCACGAAAAAGGCGCTTTCACCGGCGCGCAAAGCGCACAGGCCGGCAAGTTCGAACAGGCTAACGGCGGCACCCTGCTGCTCGACGAAATTTCTGAAATGCCGCAGGCGCTGCAAGCCAAATTGTTGCGCGTGCTGCAAGAGCGCGAGGTCGAGCGGGTGGGCGGCAAGCGGCCGGCGCCAGTCGATATCCGCGTGCTCGCCACATCCAACCGTAACATGGCGGCCGAAGTGGCGGGGGGCCGTTTTCGTGAGGACCTTTACTACCGGCTCAACGTCTTTCCCCTGTTGATTCCTTCCCTGCGCGAGCGGCCGGAAGACATTGTGCCGCTGGCGCAGCATTTTCTGGCCGAGCATGGTGCGCGTCTCGGCAGAGTGGTGAAAATCAGTACTGACGCGGCGGCAAATCTTGCCGCCCACCGTTGGCCGGGCAACGTGCGCGAACTCGAAAACGTCATGCAACGCGCCCTGATCTTGGCGTCAGGCGACATGATCGAAGCTGAACACCTGCTGCTACAGGGGGAGGGGGTGGCTTCGCTCAAGGTCGCCCCGACGCTGGCTGCCAGCACCCCTGGCAATCTGGAGGGCGCGACAGGCGCCGTTCTACCAGCGCCGACTTTTGCGCCCGCATCGCCGCAAGTCACTGCTTTATCAGGAAACTCTCCCAACATGAAGGATCTTGAGCGGCAGCACATCCTCGAAACGCTTGCCAAGGTCGGCGGTTCGCGCAAGAAAGCCATCGAGATTCTGGGCATTTCAGAACGCACCTTGCGCTACAAATTGAAGCAATATCGCGAGGAAGGTGCTTTCGCTGAAGGAAAAACGGCGGGGGAGTAGAATTTCGGCACGCACCTTGCTATAAATTCGTGAATGCCAAGTTATTGGCGACAGGATAATCACCATGGCTATCGATACCAGCAACCTTGAACTGATGCTTTCCCAACTCAGCGCCGCCAGTGCCGTGGCGCAGGGCAAGCCCGCGTCTGCCACACCGGCCGGTGGCGTCGAGTTCAGCCAGGCGCTGAAGTCGGCCATCGATCAGGTCAGCGCCGCCCAGCAATCCGCCCAGCAAATGACCAAGGATTTCGTCGGCGGGCAAAGCAACGTCGACCTGCAGGACGTCATGATCAACCTGCAAAAAGCCAGCCTGTCGTTTCAGCAGATGGTGCAGGTGCGCAACAAGCTTGTCAGCGCCTATCAGGACGTGATGAACATGCCTGTTTAAGGACGTCCTGGGGAAGAGGAGAAAAGCATCCCAGCAGCAGTCTCGCCGCCGGGCCGCCCCAAGGCGAGACGACACGCGGCGCCAGCCGCAATTCCTACCCCAGCAACTACAACGCTCCCCGTAACAGACGCGCGTAGCGCGTCAACAGTCACCTCCCCGCGAGGGGAGGCTGGGAGGGGCGGGATATTAGTGTTATCCCATCCCCAGTTCGCGCGCTTTGCGTTCCCGCTCCACCTTGATGATGTATCGCTGGACCAGCGTCATCATCGGCCCGGGCAGCTTGACGAATTCGCATCCGGCGCGCCGGACCCGCATGCCGTTTCTCAAGTTGATGTCGAACAGGCTCTTCACCTTGAGCTTGCCGGTGATCGAGCCAACCTCGGGCAATTCGATGTGGCAATCGGGAAACACGTTGTCGATGTCGAAGGGGATTCCCTCGGGTGGCGCCGAAATTCCCAGGCCGCCGCCGCTGATGTCGAAAACATGCGCCTCATGGCCGTGCAGGCTGCCGTCAGGCAGGGGAATCGTCACCATGCACTTCAGCGGACGGGCGATCGGCGTGGTCAATCGATAGTATTCGCGGCGCTGCAGGCGCAAGACCTCTGCCGGCAGCGCGCAGCGAAAGGAAGGGCGGCCATCATGTTCAACCATGGTGAAGCCGCGCAGGATGAACTGCACCCGCACCTTCTCCAGCGTGGTCACGCAAAAATGTTTTTCGGCCAGCAAGGCCTTGCGGTTCATCTCGCTGCTCGGGCCGAAGTCGAGGATGAGATGGTCATCCGCCACGACCGCCAGCGTAGTGATCAACATGTCGCTGCCTTCGTTGAAGAAGGCCGTGATCTGGCATACATGGCTGTAGAGCCCGCGCATCACCACCAGAATTTCCGCCGGCGTGCGCAGCATGAACTGGTCGTACTCGCTGCCTTCGAGAATGGTGGGTGGCTGAGCGATGGATGTCGTGGTGGTGTTGGCCATGGCGGGGTGGGTGACAGTCGGCGAAAGCCGATTTTATTCCTCCACCAGGCCAGCATTCGAGGGAAGAACCGCGCCGACGTCCCCCTGTTCCATCCGATACAACCAGGCCAGCAGCTCGGCTACGGCAATATACAAAGCAGGCGGGATGTGATCGTCCAGATTGACCTGTTGCAAAAGGGTGACCAGTTCCGGCGACTCATGCACAAACACCCCATGCGCCTGGGCGCGCGCGATGATTTCCTGGGCGACCAGCCCACGCCCCTTGGCAACCACCTTTGGTGCGCGGTCACCCGGCGCATATTTCAGCGCGACGGCCAACGCGCGCCCTTCCTGCGCGTGCGCGGCCGGGGAGTCTGATTTATTCATTTTTGACCTGGAATTCGATTAGCGGCACGCCTGCCGTGGCGAGTGCCTCGGCCAGTTTTGGCGCACCACCGCGCAGATCCGCGGCGCTGGCGCCATCCGGCGTAGCGAGTGTCACGCGGACGCCGCTGGGCGTCAGTTGCAATGCGGCAGCCACATGCCCGAGACGTGGCGTGGTGAGCGACAGCGTGGTGCGCCAGTTCGATTTTTCTTCGTCTTCGCCACTGGCGGCACGCTCGCCTTCCCACTCGATTTGCCAGTCCATCGATTGTCGCGGCCAGACCTCGCCTTGCCAGAAAGCTCTCTGCGTGGCGAAGGCTTCAAGTTGCTGCTGCACCAGCAGACGGAGTTCATCAGGCACCTGGCGGACGAAAGTGGCTGACTGAGCGGCGAGTTGCGCTGCGGCCTGGCTGGTGCCGGCCGGTGCTGTCCCGGACAGAGCGGCGGCCCCGGCTGGCGCCGTCCCGCCAGAGCCGACTTTCTCGCCACCCGCCTGCAAGGTTTGCAGAATGCTGCCGGCGGTGACCGGGCGCTCGCTTGCGGCATACTGGAATGCGCCGGGTGCCGAGCGCTGACCCTGCGGTTCCTGCAGCAATTGCGCGAGTGGCAGTTTGCCGCTCACCCATTGTGCTTGATGCGCCTCATAGAACAAGCCGCTTTGCGACACCGCCCTGGCCAGGGTTGGTGCCAACTGCGCGGCAGCGGCTCCTGACTGGGGTGGTTGCGACAGGAGCGGCTGACCACGGTTCAGTTGTGCCGGCGGCGGAGTTTCGCCATCGGCAGGCAGCAATTGGCCGATCAAGCGTGCCGCCGGGCTGAAGCGGGCAAACGCGTAGGGCGCAGCCTGGCCCTCGGCTGCGGCGGTCCCTTGCGCAAGCTTGGCGATGATGACCTGGCCCGAGCGATCGGCGACGACCAACTCAAGCAAATCGCCAGGCTTGGCCCCAGCGGCCAGTTGCAGCGTCAGCTGCCGACCGGCCACCAGCGCCTTGTAGGTATTGTTGGGGAGAGCTTCCTGAATCTGTGCGGTAAAGCTCTGCCCCTGGCGCAAATCCGGCAACTTGGACGGCAGATCGCGCGGCGGCGTGACCGGCTGCAGCAGGTTTGTTTCGGTCTGCATCCGCATGCGGATGCCAACATCAGGAGGAATCAGCGCCATGTGTTTTCAGTCACCCGACGTAACTACTCAGGTGCAGCCGGTTTTCTCCCTCTCCCCTTGCGGGAGAGGGGCGGGGAGAGGGGTGGGGTGCGCAAACTCTCCAATACATACTCCTCTCCCTAACCCTCATCAAGGGGAGAGAGGACTGGGCTGGTGGATTCCTGATCGGCAACCAGAATCTCACGGATCATGGCGAAAGGCAGGTCAGGATTTTCCTCGGCGATTTTGCCAATCTTCGACCAATACTCGATCTGCTTGGGAACAGATCGATGCTGGATGTGCGCGTAGCGTCTGGCCTGCTCGACCAAGCCTTCCGATAGCTTGACATTGATGGACACTGTAGCCTCCTTGAAAAGGCCAAAATTAGACCGAAAGATTCCTAAAGGTAACCTTTTGTGGAATTATGGTCCGGCTTGGCTGGGGTTAGCGTGAAACACCAGCGTTTGCGCCGGGCCGCCTTATTGGCCAAATGAGGCAAACGCGACATGCGGCGCAAGCCGCAAACCGCTCCACCCCCAAACGCCGCACCCCGTGATATTCGAGCGCCAGCGAGCCGTTCGGAACCCCCGAGAGGGGGGCGAAGGGGGCGGGCCATTAGCTGCCTGCGCCGTAGGCCTGGTCCACCTGCCGCTTGCGCACGTCGCCACTCAGGAAGCGCCGTACCTGTTCCATCCAGGGTTCGGTATGGCGGCGCACCTCGGCGTCATCCTTGAGAATGCGCTGGATCATGTCGCGCTTTCTTTCCGCGTCGCGCGGATCGGGCGAGCCGTTTTCGGCTTCCTGCGCCAGTGTGTCGCGCAATCCAGCTACCGCCTGTTCCAGATCGATCAGGCGCTCCCAGTCGTTGGCGCGGGCCGCTTCCACCATGCGGGTGGACAGGGCGCACATCTGTTCGTAGATCTCGATCTGGGCAGGCATCAGCAGCATGGTAGCGATCACGCAACCCTTCTGCTGTCTGAAACAGCGGCCGGATCGCGGGCTATTTCCTCCCACGCCCCACGCAGTTCGCGGAGCAGGCCGGAAACTTCCTCGATGATCTTTTTATCGTTCTTCACGTTTGCCGAAAGTAGGCGCTCGGCCATGTAGTCATACAGCGCCGCCAACTTCTCGGACAGGCCGGAGTTGTCATCGAAATTGAGGCTGACCTTGAGGCCGTTGATGATGATGTCGATGGCCTTGGAGATGGCCTGGCCCTTTTCGGCGATCCGGCCTTCCTGCATGGCGTGGGTGGCCGTGCCCAGGGCCATCAAGGCGCCATCGAAGAGCATGAGGATCAGCTTGTGCGGGTTGGCGGCGGTCACGCCGGTTTCGACGCCGACCTTGGTGTAGGCGGAAGAGGGGCTGTGCATCGAGCTGAACATGGTCATATCCTTAAGCGGTCATTAATTGTTTCTGCTGGAGCCGGGCAGGTTGGCGAGTTGCTGGGTGAGGTAGGTCGAAGTCTGGTTCATGCTGGCGACGAGCGTATCGAGTGCCGAGAATTGCGCGCGGTAGCGCTTTTCCACCAGAGCCAGGCGTACCTGCAGGGCTTCACCGCGTTTTTTGATGTCCTTGATCGTTGAGTTGATGCCATCGGTGCGGTTGGCTATCAGGCCGCTTGCGCCGATAACCCTTTCAATCGCTTCATTGAAGCGCACGGCAATGCCCTTGTTGGAGCCCTCTGTCGCGCCAAACAGTGTGGCCAGATCGACATCCCGATTTTCCAGGGCAGCCTGCAGTTTGGTGGAGTTGGTAGCCAACTTGCCGTCTTTTTGAACCGCGATGCCAATGTCTGAAAGCCGGGAAATGCCTCCGGCCACGCCGCTGATCGTCGCGCCGAGCAGGCTGCTCAGTTGCGACTGGATGCCGCGTGCCGTACTGTCCCCGGTTAGCACCGAGGCTTTTTGATTCGCCACGTCGTAGGCGGTGAGGTTCTTGATCTGGCCGACGACGTCGTTATAAGCCTTGACGAAGGCGGCGATTGCCGTGCTGGCGGTAGCCGTATCGCGTGACACGGTAATGGTTGCCGTATTGTCTTCCTTCACCAGTTTCAGCGTCACGCCGTCGATGGCATCCGTGATGGTATTGCTCGTGCGGGTCAATAAAATATTGTTGACCTTGAATGTAGCGTCATCCGCGGGTTGGACATGTTCCATGTCAGTGCCGGCTACATCTGTCGCCAACCCGCTCAGTAAATGAACGCCGCCGCTGCCACTGTCGGTAACAGTCACCGTAATTTCACCCGCGCTGCCCGTCGTGCCCGATGTCAATACCAGTCGGTTGGTCGTGCCGGTATTGACAATGGTGGCGGTCACGCCGGCATTCGCATCGTTGATGGCCTGCCGAACGCCGGCCAGGGAATTGTTGGCGGCGTCGATGACGATATCTTTGCTCGTGCTGCCGACCTTGATGGTCAGCGTGCCGGTGTTGAAGGTGTCGGCATTCGTCGCATAGGGCGTGTTGGAAGCGATGGCATGGTTCTTCGCCAGCGTAATGGTCTCGATGTTGTAAGTGCCTGCTGCCGCCGTGCCTGCCGCCGTTGCGGACAACACCGACGAATCCGAAGACACCGCCAACCTGCCGGCGAAGGTGCTGCCCGTCATCAAAGCCTTGGCGGACGTTTGCAGTGACGACAGCGCACCCTTCAAGCTGCCGTAAGCCGACAGCTTCGCTTGTTGGCCTGCTTCCTTGGTCGCCAGCGTGGTCAACGGCTGACTCTCGACCTTCATCAAACTGCTGACGATACCGTTGACGTCGAGGCCGGAACCGATGCCCGGAGTTGAAAGTACTGCCATGTCGTTTTCCTTGTCGATTACCTGACTACTACGGCGCTAAACCAGAATTCTGAAGCCCTATGCCGACTCTTTCCAAACGCCCACGCCAGAGGCCAGGGCGGCATCGCGCAAAGCGGCATCCTGGGTGGCGATCGGCAATTGCAGGCGCAGGGCCAGATCGAGATAGGCGGCATCGTAGCTGCTGAGATTGTGGCGCAGGGCCAGCGCCAGGTTTTCGGCCGGGTCAACCGTTCCGCCATGCACAACCACGGATAGCTCGGCTTGGAAACGCAGAATCTCCTGCGCGCGCGCCGCGTCGATTTTCTTGCCCGTCAATGCCTTGCGCAGTACGTTGGAAAATTCCAGCGGCCAGAGGGCGGGGGCATGGGCAATATCGTCAACCAGCCGATCCAGCGCGGCCTCCGTGTAGGGTGTTGCCTGACCGCCAAAGTGCCAGCCAGCAACCACCGAGTTGTCCACCACGAAAGGCATCAGTCGCGTCCTTCCTCAATCGCGGCCCGCACGTCGAAATCCAGCCGTGGCAGAGCATCGCGCGCCTCGCGGCATTGCCCGATCAACTTGCGCCGCGCGGTGCACATTGCTGCATCGTGTGCCTGGCGTCGATAGGGGATGATGCGGGCGATGGGTTCCCCGCGTTTGGTCACGGTGAAATCCTCCCCATGTTCAACTGCGGCGAGAATTTGGGAGAGGCGCGACTTGGCCTCAAAGACAGCGACGGTTTTCATGATAGATCCCATTAGATGACTAGCTAGCCACATTGTAGTATGGCTTTATTCAAGTGCAAGTTCTATTGAGATGTCAGCATGCCGTTCCAGCAGTCCTGAAAAGGGAATTTCCTGCGGTTATGCCGACTATTAAGTGCCAGCACAAAAAAAGCCCGCGCCGACGTGAATCGGGCGGGCTTTCTGTTGCTGTATTTCCTTTACGAACGCTCAGGCTTCCTGCCGTAACAGCAGCCCCTGCATCCTGTCGAGCGATTGGGCGATGGCCAGCATTTCCTCGGAAGGAATCTGCCGGATCAGTTCGCCGGTTTCGTTGTCGGTGATGCGGACGATTGATTTGCCGGTGCTGTCGTCGATAGAGAAATCCAAACCGTTGGCAACAACCGGATCCACCAACTGCTTGAGTTCCTTGACGACCTGCTCGATCTTGGCACGCTCGGGGGGCGGCTGGCTTGGCTGGGGGGCCTGGAGTTGCACCTCCGGCCGGGCAGCCTGCTGCGCGGGCGCGCCCCCCTGGGGGGCGGCCGGCTGCGGCGTGCTTGAGCCGAAGTTGCCGACGGATGTTATTGCCATGTCTTGCTCCTTGCCTGTGAGCGGGAAGCGGTCTCGGTCATCCCGAGCAGCGCTTCCCGTCTATCACCTTACACTAGTCGCGTTCCGCTTAACCGCGCAGCAGTGTCAGCACATTGTTGGGCAGGGCATTCGCCTGCGCCAGCATCGCCACGCCCGCTTGCTGCAGGATCTGGTTGCGGGTCAGTTGCGCCGTTTCCGCCGCAAAGTCCGCATCCTGAATCCGGCTACGTGCGGCCGAGAGGTTCTCCGAAGAGGCCGTCAAGCTGGAGACAACGCTGCTGAAACGGTTTTGCAGGGCGCCCATGTTGCCACGAATCGTGGCAACCTGACTTAAGGCACCGTCAATGATGTTGATCGCGCTATTGGAACCGGCGACCGTCAAGATATTCACGGTTGACAGTGTCGTGAGTGCAGCAGAAGTTGTACTCAACCCGGCATAGGCCGCTTCGCTACCTGACACAGTGAAACCAGTCCCCGAGCTGAGAGAGATCGTGCCACGAGTGGTAACGCCGGTACCGTCTGCAGGCGCTGTGCCAGCAGTAGTTATAACCGCCGATGCAGTTCCCGATGAAGTCGTAGAGTAGACAATATTTGCGGAGCCCAACTTGTCATCTGTGAGAGTCAGATTGGTAGCGCTGGCTCCTGATGCAACAACACTGCTGCGTCCGGCCGTATATTCTGCATTGATTGCAGTTTGCAGTGCGAGAATCGAGACGGTCGGTGTCGCAGCTGCGGCGACCGTTACGGCAACATTGCCAGCTGTGACAGTTCCAGTTGTGGAGAGCTCGTAGGTGCGGCCTCCAAGAGTGAACGTATCACCAGTAGCCAAGGCAGGGGAACCAGAATCCAGGTTGCCTGCGCCGAATGTCACAGTGTTTACTTCACGCAAGGCTGCGTTGGCGCCAGTCGATGCATCAAGGCCGGTGGCATTCTGGATAGCCTGTGCACCTGCTGCAGTTGCGGGTGAGGAGGTGATGGCGATATTGCGGCCATCGGAAGTTGTCAGGGCCAGGGCGCCGGTGCTGGCGTTGGCAACGGCCGTGACGCCGGTCAGTGCTGTCTGGGCATTGATTGCGGTTGCGGCGTTGTTCCCTTGCGTCACGGCGCTGGTGCTGGCGCCAATCGCGCCAATTGCCACGCCATTAATGAGCAGTGCGCCGCTGGCAAGGCCGGAACGAGCAATCGGGATGCCACCGGTGAGTGAGCTGCTGGCCGCTGCGGTTACGCCGGTATCGGTGGTCTTTGCATTGATGGCGGTCGCCTTGGCGGTGGCGCTATCGGCAGTGACGAGGTTGTTGCCGGTTGAACCCGTCGCAACTGAGACGCCGATCGTCGTGGCGCTGCCGCCGTTTGGTGTGATGGTGAAATTGGCACCAGTAAATGCGGAGCTGGTAACTGCAGTACCTGTTTGTTGATACGCGCCGAGAGCTGTGGTCTGCGAGTTGCCGGTGCTGGCGGTAATGGTCTGGTTGGCATTCGCCCCGACCTGGAACTGCGCTGAGGTAAAGGTGCCATCCAGGATGTTCTGGCCGTTGAACTGGGTGGTGGTTGCGACGCGCGAAATTTCAGCCAGCAGCTGGGTCACTTCGGCGTTGAGCGAAGCCCGGTCGGATGCGGTGTTGGTGGCGTTGGCCGACTGAATGGCCAGTTCGCGAATCCGTTGCAGGTTGTTGCCAACCTCGGCCAGACCGCCTTCAGCGGTTTGCGCCAGGGAAACGCCGTCGTTGGCGTTGCGGGCTGCCTGGTTCAGGCCGCGAATCTGCGAGGTCATCCGGTCGGAAATTGCCAGACCGGCGGCGTCGTCCTTGGCGCTGTTGATGCGCAGGCCCGAAGACAGGCGCTGCAGGGAGGTCGCCAGGGCGGACTGGGAGGTATTCAGGTTGCGCTGAGCGTTCAGCGACGAGATGTTGGTGTTGATTACTTGTGGCATTTGGAGTCTCCTTAGCCGGATCAGGGTCAGATTTCCGAGAGCACCTTGCTCCCGATGCTTGCACTAACGGATAGGCCCCGGGGAAACTTGAGCGGATATTTGCATCAATTGCAGTATCTGCGCAGGCCGACATCATTCCCTATAACTTCTTGCACCATAACTTGAGAATGGTGTCAAAACTGCTACCATATGGTCATGCGTGTAGTCATTGATACGAATGTGTTTATTGGCGCTTGTCTGGGGGTCGGGGCGGCTAATGCAGTTGTGGCGGCCTGCTTGCAGGGGCGCTGCACGCCTTTGATGGGGGCGGCACTGTTTGCCGAGTATGAGGACGTGATGGGGCGCGCGCCCCTCTTTCACGGTTGTCGACTGGATGCGGACGAGCGCGAGGAGTTGCTGGACGTGTTCCTGTCCCGTTGTGAATGGACGCGTGTGTATTGCCTGTGGCGCCCGAATTTGCGTGACGAGGCGGATAACCATCTGGTGGAACTCGCCGTTGCCGGTGCCGCCGAATGTATTGTGACGCGCAACTTGCGTGATCTGCGCGCCATGGAGTTGAGGTTCCCGGCCTTGCGGGTTGTATCGCCCGAGGCTTTTTTGGAGGAGATTTGACATGACCGCCATTACCGTACGGCTGCCCGACGAAAAGCACCGCCGCCTAAAGGCGCTGGCAAAGAGCCGAGGCACGCCGCTCAATCGCCTGATTGACGAAATGACGACGCTGATGCTGGCCGAATTTGATGCAGAAACCCGTTTCCAAGTGCGCGCAGCCAGCGGCACGGGGCGGGTCGAGCGCGGACTGGAATTGCTTGAGAAGGCGGCTGGTTAGCGAAAAACCGGGGTCAGACCCCGGTTTCCCGGCTAGAAAGTTCCCGGATACGCCCCGCCGTCGAGCAGCCAGTTCTGGCCGGTGATGTAGCCGGCCTGGGCGCTGCACAGCCAGGCGCAAGCGGCTCCAAACTCCGCGGGGTCGCCAATGCGGCCGGCGGGGATGGTGGTGATGCGCGCGGAAATCGCCTGCGCGTAGTCGATGCCTTTCGCCTTGGCCTGCGCGCCGACGACACTGCGGATGCGGTCGGTGTCGAAGAGGCCGGGCAACAGGTTGTTGATGGTGACGTTGTGCTGCACCGTCTTGCGCGCGATGCCGGCGACGAAGCCGGTCAGGCCGGAGCGTGCGCCGTTGGACAGGCCCAGTACGTCGATGGGCGCCTTGACCGCGCCCGAGGTGATGTTGACGATGCGGCCGAACTTCCGCGCGATCATGCCATCCACCGTCGCCTTGATGAGTTCGATGGGGGTCAGCATGTTGGCGTCGAGCGCCTTGATCCAGTCGTCGCGATTCCAGTCGCGGAAGTCGCCGGGCGGTGGGCCGCCGGCGTTGGTGACGAGGATGTCCGGGTCGGGGCAGGCGGCGAGCGCCGCCGCGCGGCCTTCGGGGGTGGTGATGTCGGCGCAGACCGCAATTGGCGCCGTCCCGCCAGCGCCGACTTTCCTGAGTTCTGCCAGCGTCGCTTCCAGCGCTTCACTGCCGCGCGCGACGATGGTGACGTTCACGCCTTCCTGCGCCAGCGCCAGCGCGCAGCCACGGCCCAGCCCCTTGCTTGCCGCGCAGACCAGCGCGCGTTTGCCCTGAATGCCAAGATCCATTGTTTTCTCCCTGTTTGATTGTCGCCATCCTACTAAAAATCTCGGGGTCAGAAAACCGGGGGCCAGAAAACCGGGGTCAGACCACGGTTTCTGATTAATTCGTCACACCGGCGAAGGCCGGTGTCCAGGTTGTTGATATTCCTGGATTCCGGCTTTCGCCGGAATGGCAACATTGGAATTGATGGCGTTTCCCTAAGTCGCCAGCACCGCGCGCTTAATGGCTGGCGGCGGTGAGGATTGGCTTGACTGCCACAAATCGTAGCTGATCTGCATCCGCAGAAAGCTTTCTGCGGATGGTCCGCCCTGCTCTGTTGCCAGCCATGCTTCCAACCGCCTGGCCAGATCGACGGAAATGCCGGACTTCTCGTGCAGCACGCGCGAAAGCTGCACGCGGGACACCCCAAGTTGGCGCGCGGCCTCCGTTACCGTCAGTCCCAGTTCCGGCAACACGTCTTCCCGCAGAATCGAAGCCGGATGTGGTGGATTGAACATGCGTCCCATTGTTTTGTCCTTAGTGGTAGTCCTGATAGTCAACCAAGATCACGTTCTCGCCCTCGAAGGTAAACGTCAACCGCCAGTTGCCGTTCACCCACACCGACCAATGTCCAGTTGATAGTTGGTGCAGACGCCAGCCGGGATAGTCCATTTCGCCCGGCCTCATCGACACATCCAACTGCGCAAGCTGGCGCGCAAGTCGCGGGGCATGATGCGGCTGAATCCCGGCTTTCGATCCTGTCTCGAAAAATCGCTGCAAGCCGGCATGTCGGAAACCCTTGATCACGATATCAAGTGTATCTTGTGATGATACAGATTGCAATATTTGTCATGCGCATGCCGAGTGTTAAGGCCATGTAAATGATATCGTGATGTGTTAGTTGCGCGATCTGCGCGCCATGGAGTTGAGGCTAAATGATCGTGTCTGACCCCATTTCCCCATGCCCCGCCAAAACTATATCCGCCCGCTCGACCTGAAACACGGCTGCATCGACATGAGCCACGGCGCCGGTGGACGCGCGGGTGCCCAGTTGGTCGAGGAACTGTTCCTGCGCCATCTGGACAATCCTTTTTTGCGCCAGGGCGACGATGGCGCCGTCCTGTCATGGCCGACTTTTGGTGAAAGGCTGGTGCTCAGCACCGATTGCCACGTCGTGTCGCCGCTGTTCTTCCCCGGTGGCGACATCGGCTGCCTGGCCGTGCATGGCACGCTCAACGACGTGGCGATGATGGGGGCGCGGCCGCTGGCGCTGACGGCAGGCTTCGTCATCGAAGAGGGTTTTGCGCTGGCCGAGCTCGACCGCATCGTCGCCTCAATGGCTGCTGCCGCCCGCGCCGCTGGCGTGCCGGTGGTGGCGGGCGATACCAAGGTGGTGGAGCGCGGCAAGGGCGACGGGGTGTTCATCACCACCACCGGTTTTGGCGTGGTGCCGGCCGGGGTGGAACTGTCGGGCGCGCGGGCCAGGCCTGGCGACGCGATTTTGCTGTCGGGCAGCATCGGCGAGCATGGCATGGCGGTCATGAGCCAGCGCGAGAACCTGGCCTTCGAGGCGCCGATCATCTCGGATACCGCCGCGCTGCACACACTGGTGGCAGCGATGCTGGCAACCGGCGCCGACCTGCGCTGCCTGCGCGACCCGACCCGTGGTGGACTGGCGACCACCCTGAACGAGATTGCCCGCCAGTCCGGGGTGGGCATGCTGCTGGATGAAACGGCGATTCCGCTGCAGCCCGCCGTGGCAGCCGCCTGCGAATTCCTCGGCCTCGATCCGCTGTATGTGGCCAACGAGGGCAAGCTCGTGGCCATCGTTGCCGCCGCCGATGCCGACCGGGTGCTGGCGGCCATGCGCGCGCATCCGCTGGGCGCGGGCGCCGTGCGGATCGGCACCGTGCAGACCGACCCCGGCCACTTCGTGCAGATGACTACCTGCCTGGGCGGGCGGCGTAACGTCGACTGGCTCACTGGCGAGCAATTGCCGCGAATTTGTTGAAAGGATTTGACGATGGGCGCGAATAAATTTCAATGGGCAGACCCACTGCTGCTCGACGCGCAACTCAGCGACGAGGAGCGGCTGATCAGTGCCACGGCGCGACGCTACGCACAGGAAAAGCTGCTGCCGCGCGTGCTCGATGCCTTTCGCCACGAGCGTACTGACGTGGAGATTTTCCGCGAGATGGGCGCACTTGGCCTGCTGGGTGCCACTCTGCCGCCGGAATACGGCGGCGCCGGCCTCAACTACGTCAGCTATGGCCTGATCGCCCGCGAGATCGAACGGGTCGATTCCGGCTTCCGCTCGATGATGAGCGTGCAGTCCTCGCTGGTGATGGTGCCGATCTTCGAATTCGGCACGGAGGCACAAAAGCAGAAATATTTGCCGCAGTTGGCCAGTGGCGCGTCGATCGGCTGCTTCGGCCTCACCGAGCCGAATCACGGTTCCGACCCCGGCAGCATGGCGGCGCGCGCGCGCCAGGTCGCGGGGGGCTACACGCTCTCCGGCAGCAAGATGTGGATCACCAATGCGCCCATCGCCGATGTCTTCGTCGTCTGGGCCAAGGATGATGCGGGGCAGATCCGCGGCTTCATCCTCGAAAAAGGCATGGCCGGGTTGTCAGCGCCGGCGATCCACGGCAAGGTCGGCCTGCGCACCTCGATCACCGGTGAGATCGTCATGGCTGACGTGTTTGTGCCGGAAGAGAATGCCTTCCCCTTGGTGCGTGGGCTCAAGGGCCCGTTCACCTGCCTCAACTCAGCGCGCTATGGGATTGCCTGGGGCGCCCTGGGCGCGGCGGAAGACTGCTGGCACCGCGCGCGCCAGTATGTGCTCGACCGCCAGCAGTTCGGCCGGCCACTCGCCGCCAACCAGTTGATCCAGAAGAAGCTCGCCGACATGCAGACGGAAATCGCCCTCGGCCTGCAGGGCTGCTTGCGGCTGGGGCGCATCAAGGATGAAGGCGGCGATGCGCCGGAGATGACCTCCTTGCTCAAGCGCAATTCCTGCGGCAAGGCGCTGACCATCGCCCGCGAAGCCAGGGACATGCTGGGTGGCAACGGCATCTCCGACGAGTTCGGCGTGATCCGCCATCTGGTCAATCTTGAAGTGGTCAACACGTATGAGGGCACGCATGACATTCATGCACTGATTCTCGGTCGTGCGCAGACTGGAATCGCCGCATTTTGAGCGCAGCAGCACACCCCGGCATCTGTCGAAGGTATCATTCGCGCTTCACCCGCCAGCAAGACAATTCATAAAGGAGAGAGTTATGAGACTACGTACCCTGATCGCTGCATCTGTGCTTGTGCTGACTGCAACTGCCAGTCATGCCAATGAATTCATCAATGTGCTGACCGGCGGCACCAGCGGCGTCTATTACCCGCTGGGCGTTTCGCTGACCCAGATTTATGGCAAGGCAATGCCGAATGTCAAGACCTCCGTGCAAGCCACCAAGGCCAGCGCCGAGAATCTCAACTTGCTGCAGGCTGGCCGTGGCGAAGTCGCCTTCAGCCTCGGCGACACCTTCAGCGAGGCCTGGAAGGGCAACGAGGAAGTGGGCTTCAAGACGCCACTGAAGAAACTGCGCACCCTGGCCGCCATTTACCCGAACTACATCCACTTCATCGCCAATGCCGATTCCGGCATCAAGACGCTGGCCGACCTCAAGGGCAAGCGGGTTTCCGTCGGCGCGCCGAAAAGCGGTACTGAGCTGAACAGCCGCGAGATTCTCAAGGCCGCCGGCATGAGCTACAAGGATCTCGCCAAAGTCGAATACCTTGGCTATTCCGAATCGGTCGAATTGATCAAGAACCGCCAGCTCGACGCCACGCTGCAATCGTCCGGCCTCGGCATGGCAGCGGTGCGCGACCTGGCGACGGCGATCAAGATGGTCGTCATTCCGATCCCCGTCGATGTGGTCAAGAAGATCGAGGATGCGGCTTATTCTCCGGGCGTCATTCCGGCCAATACCTACAATGGCCAGACCGTGGATGTGCCGACGGTGGCCGTGCAGAACTACCTGGTGACGCACGAAGGCGTGTCGACCGATACCGTGTACAAGATGACCAAGTCGATGTTCGAGAATCTCGATGCCATGGTTGCCTCGCATGGTGCCGCCAAGGCCATCAATCCGAAGACGGCAGGTATCGGCTCCCCGGTGCCGCTGCACCCCGGTGCCGAAAAGTACTACCGCGAAGCCGGCCTGATCAAGTAACGGAGTCATGATGAGCGCCAATACTGCCCCGAATCCCGACCAGAGCGAGTTTTCCGAGCACGGCGTCCAGCGCACTCTCGGCGGCTGGGCCTTGGGGGTGTTATTGGCGCTTGCGCTGAGTTTTTCCGTCTACCAGCTCGTGGTGGCGGCGTTCCATCCGTTTTCCAGCCTGGTCACGCGTGCGTTCCATGTGGGCTTTCTGCTCGCGCTGACCTTCATCATTTATCCGGCTTTCAAACGTGCCAAACTGGGCAGCGTGTCGCCCGGTGACTGGCTGCTGGCGGTGGGGGCTTTTTCCCTGGCAAGCTACCAGTGGTTCTTTGAAGTCGAGCTGATCCAGCGCGCCGGCGAACCGACCACCATGGATCTCTGGGTCGGCACGGCCATGGTGCTGCTGGTTTTCGAGGCGGCGCGCCGCATTCTTGGTCTGGCCCTGCCGATCATCTGTGGCCTGTTTCTGCTCTATGGCCTGTTCGGTCAGTATCTTCCTGGTGACCTGGCGCATCGCGGTTATGCCTTCTCGCAGATCGTCGACCAGCTTGGCTTCGGCACCGAAGGCATCTTCGGCATTCCGATCCTGGTGTCGGCCACCTTCATTTTTCTCTTCATCCTGTTCGGCACCTTCCTCGAACATGCCGGGATGATCAACCTGTTCAACTCGATCGCGCTGGGTTTCGTCGGCCATACCAAAGGCGGCGCCGCCAAGGTGTCGGTGCTGTCGTCCAGCCTGATGGGGACAATTTCCGGTTCCGGGGTTGCCAACGTGCTGACTACCGGCCAGTTCACCATTCCGCTGATGAAGCGCTTCGGCTATTCGGGCGTGTTTTCCGGTGCGGTGGAGGCCACCTCCAGCATGGGCGGGCAGATCATGCCGCCGGTGATGGGGGCAGTTGCCTTCATCATGGCCGAAAACCTCAACGTGCCCTACACCGAGATCGTCAAGGCGGCGCTGATTCCGGCCATCCTCTACTACGTCACGGCATTCTGGATGGTGCACCTGGAGGCGGGCCGCAAGAATCTGGTTGGTCTGCCAAAGGATCAATGCCCCAACCCGTGGCGGGCGATGCGCACGCAATGGTTTCTGCTGCTGCCGCTGGTCGGGCTGGTCGGCATGCTGTTCAACGGCTTTACCCCCATGTATTCGGGCATGGTCGGTTTGGCGCTGACCGCCATCCTGATCCTCGGCGCGGCGGTCGCCGCACGCATTTCCACGACCGCTTTCCGTTATGTGTTCTGGGTTGGTGTCGGCCTGGCCAGCGCGACCCTGGTCGAGTGGGGTGTCCATGCCGTGCTGACGGTGATCGGCGTGCTGGCGCTGCTGGCCAGCGTCGTCAAGGGCGGCAAAAAGACCTTGCACATCATGTACACCAGCCTGGTCGACGGCGCCCGCCAGGCGCTGCCGGTCGGCGTGGCCTGTGCCATCGTCGGCGTCATCATCGGCATCCTGACCCTGACGGGCGCCGCCTCCAACTTCGCCAGCTTCATCCTGCGGGTGGGCGAGCACAGCCTGTTCCTGTCGCTGCTGCTGACCATGCTGGTCTGTCTGGTGCTCGGCATGGGCATTCCGACCATTCCCAACTACATCATCACCAGTGCCATCGCGGCACCGGCACTGCTTTCGCTCGGCGTGCCCCTGATTGTCAGTCACATGTTCGTCTTCTACTTCGGCATCATGGCCGACCTGACGCCACCGGTCGCGTTGGCGGCCTTCGCCGCCAGTTCGATCGCCAAGGAGTCGCCGATGAAAATCGGCATCAAGGCGGTACAGATCGCCATTGCCGGTTTCGTCGTGCCCTATATGGCCGTCTACGACAACGCCCTGATGCTGCAGGGCGACCCGACCGTGCTGGCGGTGGCCTACATCGTCGGCAAGGCCCTGCTGGCCATTGCGCTGTGGGGCGCAGCCGCCATCGGTTACCTGCAGGGTAGCCTGAAGGTCTGGGAGCGGATCTTCGCCGCTGGCGGCGCTGCCCTGCTGATTGCCGCTTTGCCGCTGACCGACGAGATCGGCATCCTGATGGGTGGCGCCTTCATCGCCTGGCGCTTCTGGCAATCCCGGCGCCGTCTCGCCAGCGCCGACTTTTAATGCCTCCGCCGGGCCACCCCAAGGAGGCTCAACCAAAACTTGGAGCGGGCCTTACCCGCGAACACCCGTCACCCCCTTCCCCCGGAAGGGGGTTGGGGGGATGGAGGTCTTGATTCATGTCCCTGTGCCTGGCCGCCGGCGCGCTGGTGACCTCTCTGCTGGCCGGATCGCTGACGCTATCGTGGCAGCATTCGATTGAAAAAATTCTCTGGGAAGAAGACTGGCGCCTGGAGGGGCAGGCGCTGGTCATTCAGGAGGCCCGCGTGCGTGGCACCGGTGCCGGGATGGAGCCTCCTGCCGGCGCCCAACTCAGGGATGGCTCCTGGCATTACGTGCCGCCCCTGCCGCCCCTGCCGTCGCTGCGTCTGACACACTCTCCCTATGTGGCACCCTATACAATCTGCGTCAAAGGCGATTGCCGCCACATTGACGAATGGCTGAAGGGCTTGCCGGCGCATGCGGTCGTCGAGTTGCTGCCCTGCACAGGGTTGGCTGAGCGCAGCAGCGGAGCACCCGGAGTACCATAAACGTTTATCAGCACAAGGCTGATCGACCGGAAGGCGGCTCCATTACCACATGTACTACGGCGAAAAATTCAACGCGGTGACGCATCTCATCGGCGCCATTCTGGCGTTCGCCGGCGCGATATTGCTCGTTGTGCTGTCAGCGCTGGACGGCGATCCGTGGAAGGTGCTGAGCGTCTCGATCTACGGCGCGACGCTGGTGCTGCTGTACAGCGCCTCCACGCTCTATCACAGCCTGCGCGGGCGCGCCAAGGATATCCTGCGCAAGTTCGATCACCACAGTATCTATCTGCTCATCGCCGGCAGTTACACGCCGTTCTGCCTGGTGACGCTGCGCGGCCCCTGGGGCTGGTCGTTGTTCTGCGTGGTGTGGGGGCTCGCCGTGCTGGGCATCCTTCAGGAGATGATTCCGGCCCGCAATAGTCGCTCTGCAGAGTTCTCCACCCAGGAGGCCAAGCAACACTTGGGGCGGCCCGGCATGTTGCTTGATCGCCTAAGGGGCGAAGCACGCATCTTGTCGGTGGCGATCTATGTGGTGATGGGCTGGGTGGCCTTGGTGGCCATCGTTCCGCTGCTCGATAAGCTAGGGTTCGCCGGCTTTGCCTGGCTTGCGGCGGGCGGTTTGTTTTATACGATTGGCATCATCTTCTTCGCGCTCGATACCCGTCTGCGCCACGCGCATGGCATCTGGCACCTGTTCGTCATCGCCGGCAGCGCCGCGCACTTCATTGCGATCCTGTATTACGTGCTGTAAGCGGAGCAGTGCATGAAAAAAGCCACTAACCTTGCGGGTTAGTGGCTCGCTTCATTTTCTGGCGACCCCACGGGGATTCGAACCCCGGTTCATACCGTGAAAGGGTATTGTCCTAGGCCTCTAGACGATAGGGTCATATCGTTGGTGGAGGTACGCGGGATCGAACCGCGGACCTCTTGCATGCCATGCAAGCGCTCTCCCAGCTGAGCTATACCCCCAAAAGAGAGGGCGCATTATACGGAAGGCGACCTCCGTGTGTAAACTTTTTTGCCAGAAATATTCAGAAGATTTTCCCGGGGTTCATTAGATGTTGCGGATCGAGCGCCTGCTTGAGTGCGCGCATCATGTCCATTTCGACCTCGCTCTTGTAGCGCAACAGTTCGGCGCGCTTCAACTGGCCGATGCCATGTTCGGCCGAGATCGAGCCACCGAGGTCATTTGCGATGTCGTGCACGATGCGATTCACGGTCGCTGTCTGGGCAATGAAGGCGGCGTTGTCGGCCGCTGTCGGATTGGACGGGTTGTAGTGCAGGTTGCCATCGCCGAGATGGCCGAAGCAGACGATGCGGATGCCGGGAAACGCGGCGATCAGCGCAGCGTCGGCGCGCGCGATGAATTCCGGCAGGCGCGAGATGGGAACGGAAATGTCGTGTTTGATTGACAGCCCCTCGATCTTCTGGGCGGTCGGGATGCCTTCGCGCAGTGCCCACAACGCACGCGCTTGCGACAGGCTCTGCGCGATGGTGGCATCGTTGGCGTGGCCCGCCTCGATGCCTGTGGCCAGCGCGCTTTCGAGGGCTTTGCCAAGCGTGTCGGCAAGATTGGGCTGCAGGGTGTCGACGATCTCGACCAGCACCTGCCATGGCGGTCGATTGACCAGCGGATCGCGGCTGTCGGGGAGATGCTTGAGTACCAGGTCGAGTGCGGGGCGACCGATCAATTCGAAGGCCGTCACGCGGTCGCCAAGTTGCTCGCGCAGCAGCGAGAGCAGGGCGACTGCCGCCGCCGGTTCGGGAACGGCCACCCAGGCCGTGGCTGAATGGGTCGGCTGCGGAAAGAGCTTGAGCACGGCGGCGGTGATCAGGCCGAGCGTGCCTTCCGCGCCGATGAACAATTGCTTGAGGTCGTAGCCGGTATTGTTTTTGCGCAGGCCGCACAGGCCATCCCAGAGGCGGCCGTCCGGCAGCACGACTTCGAGGCCGAGGCAGAGTTCGCGCGCATTGCCGTAGCGCAGCACCTGCACGCCGCCGGCATTGGTGGCGAGGTTGCCGCCAATGGTCGCCGTGCCTTCGGCGGCCAGCGACAGCGGGAACAGCCGGCCCGCCGCCGCCGCCGCGTCCTTGACGCTGGCGAGGGTGCAGCCGGCCTCGACGGTCAGGGTGTTGTTGGCGGGGTCGATGGCGCGAACATGGTTGAGGCGCGTCAGACTGACGATTACCTCACCACCCGGCTGGCGGGCCGGGCCGAGGGGCGTGGCACCGCCGCACAGGCCGGTGTTGCCACCCTGCGGCACGATGGCCACGCCGGCAGCGTTGCAGTACTGCACCACGGCGGCGACCTCTGCGGCGTCGGCCGGCTTGACCACGCAAAGCGGCTGGCCGCTGTAGCGTCCGCGCCAGTCGGTGCAGTAGGGCGCGATGTCGAAAGGGTCGGTCAAGACGTGGGTCGCACCCAGTGTGGCACGCAGGGAATCGATCAGCGGGTTCATGGATGCAATGCGAATTCGATGGCCGGCAGCATGCGCTTGACGGCGGCGGCACCTTCACCGATGGCTTCGGCGGCACGGTGATAGTCCATCAGCCCGAGATGGGCCAGACGCGGTGCAACGAGCGCGTCGGCCGGCTCGCCGGCCAGCCGGCTCCTGGCGATGCGTGACTGCATGATGTTGATGCTGGTCGACAGCACGGCGGCGAGCGACGGCTGATCGTGATCGTGCTTGAGCCCCAGACTGGCCAGCAGCTTGTCGGTCCAGCCCGGGCCGCCGCTTCCAGCAGCCCTTGCTGCCTGTTTCAGCGAACGGCCAACGATGTCCGAGCCCAGGTCGACGGCAATGACGATGTCGGCGCCCAGCGCCCGGCACAGCGATACCGGCACGGGATTGACGAGGCCGCCATCGACGAGCAGCCGGCCGTCGTGATTGACCGGCGCCAGCAGGCCCGGCATGGCAATCGAGGCATGTACGGCAGCGGCGACCGAGCCTTCGCGCAGCCAGATTTCCCGACCGTTGGCGAGATCTGTCGCCACGCAGGCGAAGGGCAGCGGCAGCGCGGAGAAATCCTTGTCGACAAAATGTCTTTCAAAGAAGGTCATCAGTTTGTCGCCCTTGATCAGTCCGCCTGCCAAGCCGACGTCCAGCAGTCCGACGACATCCCGCCAGGCCAACCCGGTCGCCCAGTGTTCCAGCTGATCAAGGTCGCCGTCCGCATAGGCCGCCCCCACCAAGGCGCCGATCGAGCAGCCGCACAGTATGTCCGGGGTAATGCCGGCTTCCTGCAAGGCGCGGAGTACGCCGATATGCGCCCAACCACGCGCGGAGCCACTGCCCAGCGCCAGGCCGATTTTCGGTTTCATGCCGGAGCTGCGTTCACTGTGGCATAGAGATCGTGCACGTCGCAATCGGTGATGGTGACCTCGGCAAATTCGCCGATCTCCAGATCGTGGCCATCGCTGATATAGACCAGTCCATCGACGTCGGGTGCATCGCCTGCGCTGCGGGCGATGGCGCCTTCTTCGTCAATGTCGTCGACCAGGACCGTCAGGGTGCGGCCGATCTTTGCTTCGAGGCGCTGTGTGGAGATGTCTTCCTGATGCGCCATCAGGCGCATCTTGCGTTCTTCGCGCACCGCTTCGGGCAGGGCACCGGGCAGGGCATTAGCGGCAGCGCCTGCGACGGGCGAATAGGCGAAGGCGCCGACGCGGTCGAGCTGGGCTACATCGAGAAAATCGAGCAATTCATTGAATTCGGCTTCGGTCTCGCCGGGGAAGCCGGTGATGAAGGTGCTGCGAATCGTCAGATCGGGCACGACGGTGCGCCAGGCGGCGATGCGTTCGAGCACCTTCTCGGCGGAGGCCGGCCGCTTCATCAGCTTGAGGATGCGCGGACTGGCATGCTGGAAGGGCACGTCGAGATAGGGGAGGATTTTCCCCTCCACCATCAGCGGCAACAGGTCATCGACGCTGGGATAAGGATAGACGTAGTGCAGGCGAATCCACATGCCGAGTTCGCCGAGTTCCTTGCACAGTTCGAAGAGGCGTGTTTTCACCGGGCGGCCAGAGGCAAAGCCGGTGCGATATTTCACATCGACGCCATAGGCGCTGGTGTCCTGCGAGATGATCAAAAGTTCCCTGACGCCAGCTTCGGCCAGCGTTTCGGCTTCCTTGAGCACTTCGCCGATCGGGCGGCTCACCAGGTCGCCACGCAAGGAGGGAATGATGCAGAAGCTGCAACGATGGTTGCAGCCTTCGGAGATCTTGAGGTAGGCGTAGTGGTCCGGCGTCAGCCGGATGCCCTGTGGCGGCACCAGATCGACAAAGGGGTCGTGCAGTGGTGGCAGGTGCTGATGCACTGCATCCATGACTTCCTGCAGCGCGTGCGGACCGGTGACGGCCAGCACGGCAGGATGGGTCTCGCGCACCACGTTACCCTTGGCGCCCAGGCAGCCAGTGACGATGACCTTGCCGTTTTCGGCGAGCGCCTCGCCGATCGCATCGAGCGATTCCTCGACGGCGGCGTCGATGAAGCCGCAGGTATTGACGACGACCAGGTCAGCGCCGTCATAGTTGCCTGATATTTCGTAACCTTCGGCACGCAGCCGGGTGAGGATCTGTTCGGCGTCGCTGGCCGCCTTCGGGCAGCCCAGCGAGACGAAGCCCACCTTTGGGCTGCGCTTCATTTATTCTCTTCGGTCTTCCCCGGCTTTGTCTGGCCGGGGGGGGGGTTCTGTAGCTGGAAGCCGGTCATCATCTTGCGCGTCTGTTCCTGCACGCCTTCCTGCATCTGCTGGAACATTTTCTGGCTTTGCTCGACGTAGGAACCCATCATGCTCTGGATGGCCGGGCCCTGAAAGTTGAGGAACTGCGCCCAGAGATCCGCGCTCATCCCGGGTTTGTCCCCGTATAGCGTCTTGGTCTGGTCCTGCAGTTTTTTCTGCATGTCGGAAAATGCCGTGATGTTGTTTTCGAGATACTTGCCCATCATGCCCTGCATGGCATTGCCATAGAAGCGGATCATTTGCGAGAGCAGGTCGGAAGTGAACATCGGCGCACCGCCGGCTTCTTCTTCGAGAATGATCTGCAGCAGGATGCTGCGGGTCAGGTCGTCGCCCGACTTGGCGTCCACCACGCGAAATTCCTCGTGCTTCAGTACCAGAACCTTGACGTCGACCAGCGTGATGTAGGTGCTGGTGCGCGTGTCGTAAAGACGGCGATTGGGATATTTCTTGATGAGACGGGCCTGCTCGGACATTATATTTTTCCCCCTTGCTATGCGCGGTAGCGACTTGGCTGCGGCCACGCCGCTACCGGTAGTGCAGATTACTGGAAGTACAGACCGCCGTTGATGTTGAGCGTGGCGCCGGTCATGTAGCCAGCCAGATCGGAAGCCAGATAGGAGCACAGGGCGCCCATCTCTTCCGGCTTGGCCAGACGCTTCATCGGGATGGTGTCGACGATGCTCTTGAGAATGTCCTCGCGGATCGCCATGACCATCTTGGTCGCGACGTAACCCGGAGCGATGGCATTCACCGTGACGCCCTTGGTGGCCAGTTCCTGCGCCAGTGCCTTGGTGAAGCCGATCACGCCGGCCTTGGCGGCCGAGTAGTTGGACTGGCCGGCCTGGCCCTTGACGCCATTCACCGAGGAAATGTTGATGATGCGGCCCCAGCCGCGCGTGGCCATCTTGGCGGATACCTGCTTGGTCATGTTGAACAGGCTGGTGAGGTTGGTGGAGATCACGGCATCCCACTGGTCCTTTTCCATCTTGGCGAACATCTTGTCGCGGGTGATGCCGGCGTTGTTGACCAGGATGTCGATCGGGCCGGCATTGGTTTCGGCTTCCGTCACCATGGCGGCGCAGGCGGCGATATCGGCGACGTCACCGGCGACGCAGACGAAGTCCTTGAAACCGGCGGCGGCCATTTCCTTCAGCCACTCGTCCTTGTTGTCGAATTCGGGGTGGTAAGCGGCGACGACCTTGTAGCCGTCCTTGGCAAAGGCTTGGCAGATGGCGGTGCCGAGGCCGCCCATGGCGCCGGTGACGAAAGCTACGCGTTGAGTCATGGTGTTTCCTTTCATTGCTCGTTGGTTGATGTTTCAGGTTGTTGTTGAGCCTGGGTTTCAGGCTTTCTGTTTTACGTAATGGCCGGGTGCCGGCTGGCCTGGCGGGAATTGGGCGCTGCCCAGCCGACCGCGCGCCGGCACTGTGCCGGCGGCATGCTGCTGGAGCCAATCGGTCCAGCGTGGCCACCAGCTGCCCTTGACCTCTGTCGACGTGTCCAGCCATTCCTGCGGGTCGGCAGTGGCACTGTCATTGACCCAGTGGCTGCGCTTGTTCTTGGCCGCCGGATTGATCACGCCGGCAATGTGGCCGGAAGCGCCGAGGACGAAAGTCACCGCTCCGCTGAGCAGCTTGCGGCTGAGGTAGGAGGACTGCCAGGGCACGATGTGATCCTCACGCGTGGCGAGGATGAAGGCCGGCATGTCGAGCTGGCCGAGATCGGCGCGGACGCCGCACATCGACAGTTTGCCCGGCACGCGCAGGTTGTTTTCCAGATAGAGGTTGCGCAGATACCAGGCGGCAAACGGTCCAGGCAGATTGGTCGAATCACTGTTCCAGTAGAGCAGGTCGAAGGCCGTCGGCTGGTTGCCCTTCAGGTAGTTGCCGACGACATATTGCCAGATCAGGTCGTTGGCGCGCAGGGAGGAAAAGGTGGTGGACAAATCCTTGCCGGTCAGCAGGCCACCCTGGCCGATGGTCGCTTCACGGTTCGCCACCGACTGTTCGTCGACGTAGCAGCCGATCTCGCCGGTGTCCGAAAAATCGAGCAGTGTGGTCAGCAGCGTCAGCGCGGCAACCGGATTTTCGCCGCGAGCTTTTGCCACAGCCAGTGCAGCGGACAGGATGGTGCCGCCGACGCAGAAACCGAGCGCATTGATCTGCTCGATGGCGCAAATTTCGCGCACCACCTTCAGCGCGGTGAGGGCGCCGTGTTCCAGATAATCGTCCCAGGTCAGATGACCCTGGGCGACCTGCGGATTGCGCCAGGAAACGAGGAAGACCGTTTGGCCCTGCGCCACGGCATAGCGGACAAAGGAGTTCTCCGGCTGCAAATCAAGGATGTAGTACTTGTTGATGCAGGGCGGCACGATCAGCAGCGGCCGTTGCGCCACCGTATCGGTCAGCGGTGAATACTGCAGCAACTGGAACACCTCGTTTTCGAAAACCACCGCACCCGGTGTGGTCGCCAGGTTGCGGCCGACCTCGAAAGCGCTGTCGTCGGTCATCGAAATGCGGCCTTTTTCCAGGTCGCCGAGCAGGTTCTGCAGACCGAGCTTTATGCTCTCGCCATTGGTTTCGAGCGCTTTCTTGACGAATTCCGGGTTGGTTGCCGCGAAGTTGGACGGGGCCAGCGCGTCGGTGATCTGGCGGGTCATGAACTGCAGCCGGCTTTTGGCAAGGCTGTCGGTGAGTGGCGCGGCCTCGGCCATCTTCTTCAGATAACCGGCATTCAGCAGATAGGCTTGCCGCACATAATCGTAAATCGGGCTTTCGGCCCAGGCTGGATGGTCGAAGCGGCGGTCGCCGGGTTCCGCCTTGACCAGGGGTTCGGCTGCCTCATTTTTGTTGCGCCGGAGCATGGCCTGCCACAGTGCAGCATGCTGTTGCTGCCATTCTTGCTGCAGGGCCGCCAGTGCAGCATTTTCCTGCTGCTGGCCCGTCCCGGCTGCTGGCGCAAGCGCGGCCAACTGCGCCGGCCAGTTCTTTTGCTGGCCGCCCATGAATTGCGCCATGCCCTGCGCGAACGTCTGGCCGGCCTGGAAAAATGCCTGCATTGCGGCGTTGGGATCGTTGGAAGAAGTCATGAACTTATGTGAGGAGTTGACGGAATTGTGCAATTTTGCAATGCAGCATAGTAGCTGTCAATGCGTGCAAAGTCATCACGCCACAGCCTTGCCGCCGGGGCGTCCAAAGCTTGGGCGGGTATTACAGCCGCCAGATCAGGCTGGCCATGCGACCGGTGACGATCTCGCGCCGGTAGGAAAAAAAGCGTTGGCTGTCGCGTACCGTGCAAAAGTCGGCGCCGGGCCGCCCCAAGCCGACGTCAGCCCCCCGTGGGGGCAGCGAGCCGGAGTTGCGAGCGTGGGGGCCAATAAACTCGGCGCTGGTGATACGGCGTATGTTCAATGCAGCGAGCCGCTGTCGCGCAAGTAAATAGATGTTGCACAGCCATTTGCCATTTGGCTTGGCGACAAACGCTTCTGCTGCCTGCTGATCATGCGCGATGAATGCCGCGCGCACCTCGTCGCCGACCTCGAAGTTTTCTGGACCGATCGCCGGCCCGAGCCAGGCCATGAGCCGTTCTCCCGGCTGCTCCAGTGCGGCCACCGTGGACTCGATCACGCCGCCCGCCAGCCCGCGCCAGCCGGCATGCGCGGCGGCGACCGCGCTGCCGTCCTCGTCGCAGAGCAACACGGGCAGGCAGTCTGCGGTAAGCACGGCGCAGACCACGCCGGGCGCACGGCTGAACGCGGCGTCCGCCTCAGTTTCCACTCCGATTTCGGCAAGTTGCGCGTCGATGCATTTGTTGCCATGCACCTGCTTGAGCCAGACCGGTTCGGCGGGCAGGTGCTGGCGCAGCCGGCCGCGGTTTGCCGCGACTGCCTCAGGCGTGTCGCCGACGTGGTCGCCGAGGTTGAAGCTCGCGTAGGGCGCGCTGCTGACGCCGCCCAGCCGGGTTGTTACCAGCGCTCGGACATTCGGTGGCGCCGCCCAGTCGGGAATGATGAAGCCGGCGAATTCATTCACCGCGCAAGGCTTCCAGCAAGGCCGCGAAATCAGCTGGTGGGGCCGTTTCCCAGGCCATGTCCGCGCCCGAATCCGGATGGACCAGCGCCAGCCGCCAGGCGTGCAAGGCCTGCCGTGGGAAGGCGTCGAGTGTTGCATCGCCACTCTTGCCCTTGCAGTAGGTCGTATCGCCGACCAGCGGGTGGCCAATGCTCGCCATGTGCACGCGGATCTGATGCGTGCGGCCGGTTTCGAGCCGGCACTCGAGCAGCGTGCAGCGCGCGAAGCGTTCTTTCACCGCATAGTGAGTGCGTGCTTCCTTGCCGCCATGCTTCAGCACAGCCATCTTGGTACGCTGCGCCGGATGGCGGCCGAGCGGGGCATCGACCGTCCCGGAAGATGAGACCTTGCCGCGCGCCAGCGCGAGATAGTGGCGCTTGACGGTGCGCGCCTGCAACTGGCGCACCAGAGCGGTTTGCGCCGTCAGGGTCTTGGCGACCACCAGCAGGCCGGAAGTCTCCTTGTCGAGCCGATGCACGATGCCGGCACGCGGAATGCCGGCCAGCGCCGGCACATGATGGAGCAGCGCGTTCATCAGGGTGCCGGAGGCGTTGCCGTTGCCCGGATGCATCACCAGGCCGGCCGGCTTGTCGATGACAATCAGGGCGTCGTCCTCATACACGATGGGCAGCGCGATGTCCTCTGCTGCGTTGGCAAAAGTCGGCGCTGGCGGGACGGTGATGCGAATGCGCTCACCCCCCCATACCTTGCGCTTGGGGTCGGCCAGGTTGCCATCGAGCGTGATCAGGCCCTCGCGCAACCAGTTCTGCAGGCGGCTGCGCGAATGCTCGGGCAATTGCCGGGCCAACGCGGCATCCAGCCGCATGCCGGAACAATCGGGCGGAACCGTGAATTCCGTTGGGGAGATATAATCGGGCGACTTTATTTGGGGTTCGTTCATCATGCGTAGTGTAGCCGCCCTGCTTGCCGTTCTCTCGTTGGTCTTCTTCGCCGGTTGCGGCCTGCTGCCCGAACAGGTGGATGAAACCGCCGGCTGGTCGGCCAACAAGCTGTATGCCGAAGCCAAGACCGCCATGGGCGATGGCGCCTACGACAAGGCCATCAAGTATTTCGAAAAGCTCGAAGCGCGCTATCCCTATGGGCGCTTTGCCCAGCAGGCGCAGCTCGAGGTCGCCTACGCGCATTACAAGCAGCAGGAAAAGGTGCAGGCAATTGCCGCCTGCGACCGCTTCATCCGCCTCCACCCGAATCACCCCAACGTCGACTACGCCTACTATCTGAAGGGGCTGGTCAATTTCAACGAGGATCTCGGCCTGCTGGGCTACGTCGCCATGCAGGACCTGACCGAGCGCGACCCGAAGGCGGCGGAAGAATCTTTTGAGTCCTTCAAGGCGCTGGTCAATCGTTTCCCGGACAGTAAATATGCCAAGGATGCCACTTTGCGCATGGCTTATCTGGTGAATACGCTGGCCTCGCACGAAGTCCATGTCGCGCGCTATTACATGAAACGCGGCGCCTATGTCGCGGCCGTCAATCGCGCCCAGTCCTCGATCAAGACCTATCCCAACGCGCCGGCCAACGAGGAAGCGCTGTTCGTCATGATCAAGGCCTACGATGCACTCAACATGGCCGACCTGCGCGACGATACCGAACGCGTGATGAAGAAGAACTTCCCCAACAGCGAATACTACAAGCGCGGCCTGAACCGGGTCGAGCCGTGGTGGAAGCTCTGGTAGAAATTTCGCCCGCCCCCCTTCGCCCCCCTCGCGGGGGGTTCTAAACGGCTCGCTGCGCTCGCTTATTACGGGGTGCAACTATTAGCAGCGGAGCGGATTGCGGCTGGCGCCGCGTGCCGTCTCGCCTTGGGACGGCCCGGCGGCGAGACTGCTGTGGTGTGGGCTGAGGTGGTGCAGGTTTTCTCCCCTTTCCCTTGGCGGGAAAGGGGCCGGGGGAAAGGGGGAGCCACCAGAAAGCCCTTTTCCCGCAAGGCGGGATAAGGGCGGCCCGGCGCAAACGCTGCGGTGTCTTTCACGTTAACTTCTCTGGCGGCGCGCCTCGAACAGGCAAATCCCGCTCGCCACCGACACATTGAGGCTTTCGACCGAGCCGTACATCGGAATTTTCGCCAGTTCGTCACAGGTGTCGCGCGTCAGGCGCCGCAGGCCTTCGCCCTCGGCGCCCAGCACCCAAGCGGTCGCACCCTTCTGTTCGATGGCATACAGGTCGCGCGTTGCCTCGCCGGCGGCGCCGATGGTCCAGATGCCGCGTTCCTTGATCTCGCGCAGCGAGCGGGCCAGATTGGTCACGACGATGTAGGGCACGGTGTCGGCGGCGCCGCTGGCTACCTTGATGGCCGTGGCATTCAGGCCGCAGGCGCGATCTTTCGGCGCCACCACGGCATGCGCCCCGGCCGCGTCGGCGACGCGCAGGCAGGCACCCAGATTGTGCGGGTCGGTGACGCCGTCGAGCACCAGCAGCAGGGCCGGCTCGGCGAGGTTGTCCAGCACATCGTCGAGCGTCACATACCGCTGCCGGGCGGCCACGCTGGCCACCACGCCCTGATGGCTTTCGCCTTTCGCCATGCCATCGAGGCGCGCCGTATCGACACTGACGATGCGGATGCCGCACTCGCCGGCCAGCTTGACGAGGTCTTTGGCGCGGCCGTCCTGACGCCCTGACGCCAGATAAATCTCGCGCACGCCTTCGGCGTCCTGGCGCAGCTTGGCGGTGACGGCGTGGAAGCCATGGATCAGGCGAGTTTCTTCGCTCATGATTTGATGGTGCGGTACTGCGCGGTCATGCGATGTGTTTCACCCGGCGCGAGGGTGATTACGTCGTCGGCGGCATTCGCGGTTTCGACGCAGACCATGCGGTTTTCACCCTGCCGGCCGAAATCGCCCATCTTCGCCGCCTTTGCCGCGCCCGGGTTCCACACCACGGTGGAGCGGCTGCCGGTGCTGGTGATGAGGATGGTGCGCTTCAATACCGGATCGATGATCCCGCAGCAGCCCGTGGTACCGAGATAGACGCGGTCTGTTTCGCCGTTGAAGGTCACCGCGCCCTTTTGCTTCTTGCGCTTGTCGCCGGCCAGCCTGTCGATGTAGGTGCAGCCGGCGAGTCCGGCGATACTGGTCTGGCCGATGTCGCCGACCGTGAAATAGGTATGCAGTGCCTGGCTGAGCTGGAAGGGTGCGCTGTCGTTGTTCCGGGTGACGAGTGCGACAACGAGTTCCTGCCCGACGGTGACGTTGTAGCGCACGGTCGAGGCATGCGGCCACTGCGCGAGCGCCGCGTCGTTCATCTCCGGCTTGAATTCGAGGCGCACGCGACCGTCAGGCAGCTTGCGCGCATCGAATAATGACCAGGGAATGGTGCGGGCGAAACCGTGGCCGGGATAGCCTGCTTCCGTTGTGTGCGGGCCGAACCATGGCCAGCAAAGCGGCACGCCACCGCGGATCGATTTGCCCGGCGCAAATTTGGCCTGGGACGAGAGCCAGATCACCGGCTTATGCCCCTGCGGTTGCCAACTCGTCACATGCGCGCCCTGCAGGGCGACGGTGCACTTCGAGAAGGGCGTCGCGACCTGAACTGCAATGAAGCCAGGGGCAATTTCAGTGAAGGATAGAAAGTCGGCGCTGGCCGGGTTAGCAATAAAGCGGCGCTTGAGTTCGTCGATAGTCGTCATGTTGGGTGCTCCTCCTTGGTTAATTCTTCCAGGCTCTCCGCCGCTATTTCCCTCACCTCGGCATCCGGATCGTCCAGTCGTGGTTCGAGAAAGCGGGTGGCTGCGGCTGTGCCGCTCAACCCCAGGAAGTAACAGGCTTCGGCCCGCACGCGGGCGTCGCCGTGCATGCTCAGCATGCCGAGTGCCGGTACCAGGGCCTGCAGCGCGGTGCTGCCGGCCTGGCGTTCGAACACCGCGCTGGCGCCAATGCGCACGTTGATGCTGGCATCGGGATTGGCGACGATCGGCAGCAGGTCGGCGAGCGCCGCCGGCACGCGACTGACCACCTCGATTACCCGGGCGAGCAGGCCTTCCATGAGCCAGATATGGAACTGCTCGGCGCGGTCGCGCATGCCGAGCCGCAAGGCCTCGCGCGTGGTGTCGGTAGCGGTGGGGTATTTGAAGCGCACTATGGCCATGTCGTGCAGCAGGCAAGCCTGATTTGATGTCTCGCGAATCATAGCCGCTCTTGAGGCTGGCTGGAAAAAGAAAAAGCCCGACGGAATTCCGTCGGGCTTTTATTGCCAAAGCTTTTCGTCAGGTAATTGTAATTAGTTGAACTTGCGACGGCGCAGTGCGGCGAGTCCAGCCAGTCCGAGTCCCATCAGCGCCAATGAAGCAGGTTCGGGAACCGTACCTGGGTTCGGGTTTCCAAGGCACTCGCTTCTGTCTGTCGCATTGACGCACAATTGCGATTTTGCCAACGTGACAAGCCATCCCTCATCTGACCCATCAATCGCAATTTGAATTTGAAGGCCTGCGGCAATATCGTCAATCAGGGCAAACGTGTCAGTGTAAATGTCAAACCAGGAAAACGCCCAAATATCGTTGGCACCCTGCAGATAACCAAGGTTCACCCAAGAAGCTGAAGCGCTATCGTAGCCAGAAATCATGTCACGTTCGCCTATGGGCCAGTTGGGAGGATTACCAGCATAGTCAACATCAAAGGCACTGATCATCAAGTAGGCCGAAGTGATGCTCCCGCCGATTGCATTGTGAGTCCAAGTCCAATCCTGACCTGATCCACGGTAGTAAGGATTATCATATTTTTCAGCATCAGTCGGCACAAAATACCCAGTCGGAGCTTGAATGATGTCAATAACCGCTGCGGCCTGGCTTGCCGAAGCCAAGCCCATCGTTGCGGCAACGACGAGAATCTTGAGGTTTTTGCTTAGGTTCATGGCTTGCCCCTTCCCTGATAATGTGATTAAGGTCACAAAGCGGAATTATGTGTCTTCGCTTTGTTAGCCTCAAGGGAGCAATAATAATGCCATGCTATACATTCTATTGAAATAAACATTTGTAATCATGGTGTTATGATAACATGACTACGGTTGGTGACTCTTTGCATATTGAGTATATGTAAAGAAAACCGACATGGCCGCGATGGTGCTCAAGAAGAAAAAGCGCCTTGAGTCGGTGGGTTCAGTTTCTGTTTTTCGCTAGAGGCTCTGAATCACCCGCTACCAACTGGAAATCGATCTTGTTCTGCTCGAGGTCGACGCGCACCAGTTGCACGCTGACGCGGTCGGACAGCTGGTAGCGCTTGCCGGTGCGTTCGCCGACCATGGCATGCGCCTTTTCGTCGAAGTGGAAGTAATCGCGACCGAGATCCGAGACGTGCACCAGACCTTCGACGAACACCTTGTCGAGCGCGACGAAAATGCCGAAGGGCACCACCGACGAGATGCTGCCGGTGAAGGTCTCGCCAACGCGATCCTGCATGTACCAGCACTTGAGCCAGGCCTCGACGTCGCGCGTCGCCTCGTCGGCGCGCCGCTCGGTCGCCGAGCAGGCCAGACCGACCTGTTCCCAGTTCAGGGTGTCGTAACGCCGTCCCGCCAGCGCCGACTTTATGGCGCGGTGGATCAGCAGGTCGGGATAGCGCCGGATTGGCGAGGTGAAGTGCGTGTAGCTTTCATAGGCCAACCCGAAATGCCCGACGTTGTCCGGGCTGTAGATCGCCTGGCGCAGCGAGCGCAGCATCACCATCTGCAGCAATTGCTTGTCCGGCCGGTCCTTGATCTTGTCGATCAGCTGGGCATAGTCTTTGGCGTGGGGTTCGTCGCCGCCGCCCAAGTGCTGGCCGAAGGTGGCGAGGAAGTCGCGCAGCTTGGTCAGCCGCTCCGCCGTCGGTCCTTCGTGAACGCGGTAGAGCGCCGGATGTTCGCGTTCCTTGAGAAAGTCCGATGCGCAGACGTTGGCGGCCAGCATGCACTCTTCGATGATGCGATGGGCGTCGTTGCGCTCGTAAGGTTCGATGCTGGAAATCTTGCCCTGGTCGTCGAACACCATGCGCGTTTCGACGGTCTCGAAGTCGATGGCGCCGCGCTGCGCCCGCGCCTTGGCGAGCACGCGGTAGAGCGCGTCGAGGTTTTCCAGATACGGTAGCAAGCCGCCGATCTTTTGCAGCGCTGCAGCGTCCTTGTCGTAAAGCGCCGCGGCGACTTCGGTGTAGGTCAGGCGCGCATGCGACCATATGACTGCCGGATAGAAGCGATATTGCTTGATCGCGCCGTTCGCGGCAATCGCCATGTCGCAAACCATGCACAGCCGTTCGACCTGCGGGTTCAGCGAACACAGCCCGTTCGAGAGCTTTTCCGGCAGCATCGGAATCACGCGGCGCGGGAAATACACCGAGTTGCCGCGCAGTTGGCCTTCCGCGTCGAGCGCACCGCCGTCGGTCACATAGTGCGAGACGTCGGCAATCGCTACCACCAGCCGATACCCCTTGCCCTGCCGCTCGCAGAACACGGCATCGTCGAAGTCCTTGGCCGTTTCGCCGTCGATGGTGACGAGCGGCAGTTCGGTCAGGTCCTCGCGGCCCTTCCAGTCCATCTTGCGCACGGTATCGGGCAGTTTTTTCGTTTCCGCCTGGGCTTCTTTCGAGAAGTCGAAAGGCAGCTCGTGCTTGCGCAGCGCGATCTCGATTTCCATGCCGGGGTCGGCGTAGTTGCCGAGGATCTCGATGACCCGCCCGATCGGTTGCGACTGCTTCGATGGTTGTTCGATGATCTCGATCATCACCACCTGGCCGGCTTTCGCCCGCAAGGCTTTCCGATCGCCTTTTTCCGGCGGGGCGATCAGGATGTCCTGGCTGATGCGCTGGTTTTCGGCGACGACGTAATACACGCCGTGCTCCTCGAAGACGCGCCCGACAACCTGCCGGTTGGCGCGTTCGGTGACCTCGACAATCTTGCCCTCCGGCCGCCCCTTGCGATCCATACCTGCCACGCGGGCAATTGCATGGTCGCCGTGCAGCACCTTGGCCATTTCCTTTTCGGACAGGAACAGGTCGGCACCCTTGTCCTCGCGCACGAGGAAGCCGAAGCCGTCCGGATGTCCCTGCACCCGGCCGCGCACCAGGTCGGCCTTGTCGGGAATCAGCCAGTCGTTGCGGCGGTTCTGCAGCAACTGGGCTTCGCGCGCCATCGCGCCCAGCCGCCGGCTGAACGGCTCGTGCTCGAAATCGGCAATGTCGAGCAATTGGCACAGGTGCTCGAATGAAACCGGCACGCCCTGCTCGGTCAAAACCTGCAGGATGTATTCACGGCTGGGTAGCGGATGGTCGTAATTCGCCCGCTCGCGTTCGATCATGGGATCGGCGGCGCGAATCTTGGAGAGCTTGCGGCCTTTGGGTGATGCTTTGGTATTGTTTGACAATCGTTCGGTTTCCATTAAAATGCGCGCCTCTTACGCCTGCCCAGGTGGCGGAATTGGTAGACGCACTAGTTTCAGGTACTAGCGGGTAACACCGTGGAGGTTCGAGTCCTCTCCTGGGCACCACCCTTGTGAAGCAGCAATGACTCGGGTTGGTTTGTGGCATGTCCGTACCCGGTTTATAGCCATTTTGCGTACGGATGGGAAGTCGCCATGCCATGGCGGCAGATTGTACTCCCCGTATGCCACTTGCCGTAGCGGCCTGTTGCCTCGGTCAGCGCAGACTTGCTGGCCAGCGGGCAATTCGCACTCGTAGGCCATGCTTGCACCCCAATGAATGTTTTGTGGTGCGCGTAAGATATCCTGTCAGCAGATGGCTCGGCAAGCATGAATCGCGATTGCTGCGATCAAGGCCGGCCGACCGCCACAAAAGTCGGCGCTGGTGCGACGGCGCTCGGGTCGGCTCATCGAGAAGGAGAAATGACATGGGTGAAATGATCGAATTTGCGCGTCCCGATGGCAGTGGGTGCACGGGTTATCTTGCGGCGGCCGGGACCGGCAAGCCTGCCGTCATCATCATTCAGGAATGGTGGGGCCTCAATCCACAAATCTGCGGTGTCGCCGACCGGTTTGCCGAGGCCGGGTTCACTGCGCTGGCACCCGACCTCTACCATGGGCGGGTGACCCAGGATCCCGATGAGGCCAGTCACCTGATGACTGGCCTCGACTTTCCCGGCGCAACGCATCAGGATCTGCGTGGTGCGGTATTGCACTTGCGCCAACAGGCCGGCAAGGTTGGTGTGATGGGGTTCTGCATGGGCGGAGCGCTGACCATTGCCGCTGCCGTACATATTCCCGAAATAACCTCAGCTGTCTGTTTGTACGGCATTCCCCCGCAGGACTTTGCCGATCCGGCGAAAATCCGCATCCCGTTCATGGGCCACTTCGCCAATCTCGATGACTGGTGCACGCCGCAGGCGGTCGATCAACTCGAACAGTCCATGCGCGCCGCCGGGCAGACGCCGGAGATTTATCGCTACGCTGCCGCACATGCCTTCTGCAACGAGCAACGGCCGGAGGTTTATGATCCGGCCTGCGCCAAGCTGGCCATGCAAAGAACACTCGATTTCTTCGGCCGCACGCTGACCTGACTGAACAACCCATGCCTTGCTGTTACGACACAGGAAAATAATGAGGATCCAAAATCAATCGCAAACCCCAGGCATGCTGGAAAAGGTCCTGACCGTGCTGGTCGGCACCGTGGTGCTGGTTGCCGCATTCATGTTTTCCCTGGTGATCCTCGCGGTTGCCGTGGTCGTGGGGTTGATGATCTGGGGTTATTTCTGGTGGAAAACCCGGGAAATTCGCCAAGTCATGCGCGAACAACGCGAACAACAACAATCACAACCGCGCCAACAACCATCGCCGGACGGCCATGTGATCGAAGGCGAGGCGATTGTGGTGGATGAAGTCCACGAGCAAACTCAAGACACCAAACCGCAGCATCGATCCAACCCGCCAGAAAAATAACAAGGCGAACATGCCCCCGCGATGAGGGGGATGCTGGGACACCTCAGCAGTCGCGCCGCCGGGCCGCCCCAAGGCGCGACGGCACGCGGCGCCAGCCGCAATCTGCTCCCATGCATGAACGGGGGCACCCTGTAACAAATGAGCGCAGCGAACAACAGTCACCTCCCCCGTGAGGGGGAGGATGGGAGGGGGCGGGCCCTACTCCCTACCGATATTGCTCGCCCACGCCAGCGCCTGGGTAAGGCAAGTGTTCACCATCATGTGGTCGGCGCCAGGTAGTTGACTGGTGAGCAGATGGCAGATTTCGCCGTCGTCCGCTTCAAGTGCTTCGGCCAGATGCAGCATGATGCCGAGCTGGCCGCTTCTATGTTCAAGTGCTTCCTGCATCTCGCCGGAGATCTGGATGCCCTTGAGAATTTCTTCGAGTGGCACGCCCATCAGCACGGGCATCAGCGACATGATGCCGACCATGAAAGCGCGATCCTCGAACTCGCTCACGCCCGGCCGCAGCTTTCCTGCCAGCAGTTCGAGAAAACGGCCGCGGGTTGCCGCCAACTGGAGCAGCGGACTGGCAACCTGGCTGCCGCCCGCCGGATTGGTGTAGAGCAATAATTGCAGCCAGCGCTGCAACTGGCGGCGACCCAGCACTGTAATGGCCTGACGCAGACTGGTAACCTTGACCCGTACCCCGGTGGCGACCGAATTGGTCAGTCGCAGCAGATTCACCGCCAATCCCGGTTCTTGCTTGAAGATACTTTCAAGTGTTGATGTCTCGGCGTCTTCCATCACCAACCCCAGCAGGCGCACCAGCATCAGTTGGGAGTGACCGAGCTTGCGGCCGGCAATGATGGCGGGCCTGGCGAAGTAATAACCCTGGAACAGGTTATAGCCGAGTTGGTGGCAGTGTTCTGCCTCCTCGCGACGCTCGACCTTTTCGGCCAGCAGAGTGAGTGGCCAGCGTCGCAGCGCACTGGTGACCGTGCCCAGTTTCTCCCGGCTCAGCGGTATCAGGTCTACCTTGACGACTTCGATGAGATCGAGCAGTGGCTGCCATTTGCGCTCGTCATCGACGAAATCGTCGAGCGCCAGGGTGAAGCCGCGCGCCTTGAGATCGGTGCAACGCTCGATGATTTGCGGCGTGACTTCGACGGTTTCCAGCACCTCCAGCACGATCTTGTCGGTGGGCAGGATTTCGAGCATGTCGGAAAGCAGCAGGCTCTCGTCGCAGTTGATGAAGCCCTTGTAGGGGCCGAGTGCCTGCTCGATGCCGAGTTCGGCAAAGGCATGGTTGATGACATTGGCGGTAGCGCCCAAGTTGTCATGGATGTCGGCGCAGTTGTGCTTGCTGCCGCTTCTGAACAGCAACTCATAGGCGAACAGTTGCTGGGAGCGGTCGAGGATCGGCTGGCGGCCGATGAAAATCTCTTCAGTGGCCATGGCTGTATGTCACCTCCAGCCCGGGCCAGACGGATTTCAGCGCGGTTTTGAATTCGGCCTGAATCCGGGCAAGTGCCGTTGCATTATCGGCCTCGAAGCGCAGGACGATCACTGGCGTGGTGTTCGAGGCGCGTGCCAGGCCGAAACCATCGGCATATTCGGCGCGTACCCCATCGATCGTGATGAGTTCGCGAGCACTTGGGAACTTGCCGTCTTTTTGCAGTTTGGCAATGAGCGCATGCGGTTCGCCCTCCTGCATCTTGAGATTGAGTTCGGGCGTGGCGAGCGCGTTGGGCAGGTTCTGCAGCGGCCAGGCGGCATCAGGCCAGCGCGAAACGATCTCCAGCAGGCGCGCACCGGCATACAGGCCGTCGTCGAAGCCGTACCAGCGTTCCTGGAAGAATATGTGGCCGCTCATCTCGCCGGCCAGGACCGCGCCGGTTTCCTTGAGCTTGGTCTTGATCAAGGCATGCCCGGTATTCCACATCAGCGGACGGCCACCCTGATACCTGATCGATTCGGCCACCCAGCGCGAGCACTTCACGTCATAGATGATCTGCGCACCGGGATTGCGGCTCAGCACGTCGGCGGCGAACAGCATCAGTTGCCGGTCGGGGTAGATGATCTCGCCATCCTTGGTCACCACGCCGAGCCGGTCGCCGTCGCCGTCGAAAGCCAGGCCCAGTTCGGCGTCGGTCTCGCGCAGGGCGCGACGCACATCCGCCAGGTTTTCGGGTTTGGAGGGGTCGGGGTGGTGATTGGGGAAGGTGCCATCGACCTCGCAGAACAGCTCATTGACTTCACAGCCCATGCGGCGGAACAGCTCCGGCGCGAAAGCGCCGGCCACGCCATTGCCGCAATCGACAACCAGTTTCATTGGCCGGGCGAGTTTTACATCGCCGACGATGCGCTTGAGATAAGCCTCGCGTACATCAGCCTTTTTAACTCTGCCGCCACCCGTGCAAAAGTCGGCGCTGGCGATACGGCGGCGCAAATCCTGGATCATCTCGCCATACAGCGTCTGGCCGCCGAGCACCATCTTGAAGCCGTTGTAGTCGGGCGGGTTGTGGCTGCCGGTGACGGCCACGCAGCTTTGGGTGCCGAGCTCATGCGCGGCAAAATAGATGACCGGGGTGGGTGCGCAACCAATGTCGATGACATCGACGCCGCTGGCGCAGATGCCCTGGCTGAGCGCCTTGACCAGCACCGGGCCGGAGAGCCGGCCATCGCGGCCGACGACGATGGCCGTGAGGTTCTTTTCGCGTGCCGCGCTGCCGAGGGCGCGACCGATGGCTTCGGCGGTTGCCGGCGTCAGCGACTTATCGACGATGCCCCGGATATCGTAGGCCTTGAAAATTTCTGGGGCAATGTCAGTCATCGCGCTGTCCTGGCAGGTGAGAGGTATTTGGCTGCCTATCTTACTGCCGATCCCTTGCCGGTGGCATGGTTGCGTATGCGTCGAAATGCACCAGCAGGCGCTGCGGCAGCCAGTCGAGCACGCCGGGAAAGCGATCGGTGACGAAACCGACATGGCCACCTGCGTCTGGCTGCTCCAGCGTGACCGCTGCCGCTGCCTGCGCCGGGCCGGGCAGGACGCTGGCGGGCAGAAAGGGGTCGTTCTTTGCGTTGAGTATCAGCGTCGGCACGCGAATGCCGCCGAGAAATTGCCGCGCCGAAACCCGTGCGTAATAGTCTGCTGCGCTGGCAAAGCCATGCAGCGGTGCGGTGACCACATCGTCGAAGGCCTGCATCGAGTTGGCGGCGCGCACGCGCTTGCCATCGTAAAGCCCGGGAAACCGGGCCAGCTTGGCCAGGGCCGCAGGAATCAGCGTGCTCAGAAAATACCGCGTGTAGATGCGGTTGAAGCCTTGCATCAGCGCGACGTTGGCGGCGGCCAGGTTGTGCGGGGCGGAAACTGCGGCAGCGGCGGCGACGAAGCTCGCCTGGTCGCCCTGCTCCCCCAGCCATTTGAGCAAGGCATTACCGCCGAGCGAGACGCCAGCGACATACAGCGGGGCCAGGGGTCGCTCGCCGTGCAGGCGGCGCAGCACCCAGTCGATCTCGGCGGAGTCGCCCGAGTGGTAGGCGCGCGGCAGACGGTTCGGTTCGCCGGAGCAGCCACGAAAATGCACCACCGTACCTTGCCAGCCGCGACTGGCGACGGCGCGCATCAAGGAGCGGGCGTAATGGCTGCGCGAGCTGCCTTCGAGGCCGTGAAACAGGATCAGTTGCGGTGTGGCGGAGGTTGCATCCGGTGGCGCATCGATCCGGTCGATGTCGATGAAATCACCGTCCGGCGTGTCGCAGCGCTCTCGCCGGTAGGCCGGCAGTGATCCCTTGCGCAGGAGGGGCCATACGGTTTGCGCATGGCAGCCGGCAAGCCAGGGCGGGGCGCGGTAAGGTGTCGTGTGATGCGGCCTCAATGCAGGATTTTTGGTGCATCGCCAATGCTCGACGGCGGCACGGGCGAAGCGTGATGCACGATCATGCGCCAGCCGAAGGCGCCACGCGTGTAAACATTGGTGGCGACCACCGGCGCGGCGAGTTGCTTTTCGCCGACCACCCCGAGCTGCTCGATCAGGCTATGCACGGCCGCGAACGGGCCATGCACGGTCGACAGGGCCAACAGCTGTACCTTGAGGCGCGTGCCGCCCTCGAAGATATGGCGCCAGCCTTCGCGGACCAGCGCATAGCCGGCAAGGCGCGGCCCGCCCGGATGGACGCAAACAATCTCGTCGTCTTCCGACCAGACTGACATCATGGTATCGAGGTCGCCGCGCTCCAGCGCCTCGTAGAATGAAAATTCGGCTTCCTGCGGCGAGGTGAAGATAGGTTTCTTTGACATTTCAATTATTTATAGCAGCAAGCACACGGTCGGGCGTCAGGTTTTCGAGGCAGTTCAAATGTCCGAGCGGACATTCGCGCTTGAAGCAGGGGCTGCAGTCGAGTCCGAGCGAAAGTATTGTCGCACGCGCCGACAGCGGCGGCGTGTAGCCGGGGCTGGAGGAGCCGTAGAGCGCCACAAGCGGCCGGTCGAGTGCGGCGGCGACGTGCATCAGGCCGGAGTCATTGCTGACGACGCAGCGCGCGCTGGCGATCAGGTCGATGGCCTGTTCGAGATTGGTGCGGCCGCAGAGATTGAGGGCCGCGCCAGCGGCAAGGCTGGCGATCTCCGCGCCGATTGGCGCATCCTTTGCCGAACCGACAATCCAGACCGCCGTCCCGTCAGCGCCGACTTCTTGTGCCAGCGCGGCAAAGTGCCTGACCGGCCAGCGCTTGGCCGGGCCGTACTCGGCGCCGGGGCAAAGGATCAGCGGAGCAGCATCCAGCGGCAAGTCAAGTGCCGTGCGGGCGGCGCCTTGCTGTTCGGCGGTCGAAGTCAGGCGCGGCTCGGGTGTGGCGTCCCCGGAGGGTCCGGCCAGCGCGGCATAGCGGTCGACCAGGCGAGGTAGTCCTGCCTTGTCGAGCGTGCGACGATCATTCAGCAAAATGAAGCGCGCTTCACCGGTGTAGCCGGTACGTTGCGGGATGCCCGTAAAAAATGGCACCAGCGCCGACTTCCATGAATTGGGCAGCACGTAAGCCTGGGAAAAATTGGCGTTCCTGAGACTGCGGCCCAAGGCACGCCTGCCAGACCAGTCGAATACGCCATGGGCGAAGGGGTTTTCGATGACGGCCGCCACTTCCGGCATGCGCGCCAGCAGGGGCGCGCTCCATGCCGGCGTCAGCACATGAATCGCAGTGTGCGGGCGTTGCACTTTTAGCCGCATCAACAGCGGTTGCATCATGATCGTGTCGCCGATCCAGGACGGCGCGACAATCAGAATCCCATCCGAAGAATCCGCTTTGCGGCTTTCTCCCCCCAAGGGATCAAGAAACACTTGGGGAGGCCCGACGTGTTTTGTTAATGATGACCCTTGGGCTTCTCGCCGGTGAAACGGTATTTGGTGCCGCAGTAGGGGCAGGCGACTTCGTCATGCTTCAGCACGTCGAGAAAGACGCGCGGATGGCGTGCCCACAGCGGGCTGCCGGGACGCGGACAGGCGAACGGCAGGTCGTGGGCCGTGACGTCGACTTCGCGGGCGGTGTCGGTGGTCTGGGTGTTGGTTGTGCTCATGGTGATCCCAATCATTAAGCTACGGGTGTCAGCCAGCTGGCGCGGGCCGGTACGCGGCCGTTGACCACGTCGAAATACAGGCTCTGGAGTTTTGTCGTGATCGGGCCGCGGTGGCCGACACCGATCGTGCGGCCGTCGAGTTCGCGGATCGGCGTGACCTCGGCGGCGGTGCCCGTGAAGAAGGCTTCGTCGGCAATGTAAATGTCGTCGCGCGTCAGGCGCTTGGAAACAACCTTGTAGCCGAGTTCTTCGGCCAGCGCGATGATGGTGGCGCGCGTGATGCCGGACAGTGCCGAGGCGATCTCGGGCTCGCAGATCACGCCGTCCTTGACGATGAACAGGTTCTCGCCGGCGCCTTCGGCAACAAAGCCATCGACGTCGAGCAACAAGGCTTCGTCGTAGCCGTGCTCGGTGGCTTCCATGTTGGCGAGGATCGAGTTGGCGTAGGTGGCGGAAAACTTGGCGCGCGCCATGGTCACATTGACGTGATGGCGGGCATAGCTGGAAGTCTTCACGCGGATGCCTTTCTCCATGCCTTCCTCGCCCAGATAGGCGCCCCACGGCCAGGCGGCGATGGCGACATGGACCTTGGCGCCCTTGGGCGAGACGCCCATTTTCTCGGAGCCGTAAAAGGCGATCGGGCGGATGTAGGCGGATTCGAGATTGTTGGCGCGCACCACTTCCTTCTGCGCTTCCATCAGCGTTGCCCGGTCATAAGGCATCGGCATGCAGTAGATGTGCGCCGAATTGAACAGGCGGTCGGTGTGTTCCTTCAGCTTGAAGATGGCCGTGCCGGAGACGGTCTTGTAGGCGCGCACGCCTTCGAATACCGCGAGGCCGTAGTGCAGCGAATGGGTCAGCACATGCGTAGTGGCTTCGCGCCAAGGCACCAGCTTGCCATCCTGCCAGATGAAGCCGTCGCGATCGGACATGGACATTTTTTTCTCCCAAGCGTTTTAATTGTGACCAACAATTTTATCGGAATTGCGCCTCCGCCGGGCCGCCCCAAGGAGGCGCAGCCAAAAAAGAAGGAGTGGGCGTAGCCCGCGAACCACGATCACCCCTTTCCTCGGGAAGGGGGCGGGGGGAAGGGGGCCATAGTTCCTCCGCCGGGCCGCCCCAAGGAGGCGCAGCCAAAAAAGATGGAGTGGGCGTAGCCCGCGAACCACGGTCACCCCCTTCCCGGTGAAGGGGGCTGGGGGGTAGGGGATTGAGCGTTAAAATCACCCCTATGGAAATTTGGAAACCCCATGTCACGGTGGCGGCGTTGGTCGAACGCGACGGCCGCTTCCTGCTGGTCGAGGAAGAGACCGCCGAGGGCGTGCGCTTCAATCAGCCCGCCGGCCATCTCGAAGACGGCGAATCGCTGGCCGCTGCCTGCATTCGCGAGGTGCTGGAAGAGACCGCATACGAATTTGTGCCGACCGCTCTGATTGGTGTTTATCAGTGGCCACGCCCGCAAGGGGATTTGACTTACCTGCGCTTTGCCTTTACCGGAAAAGTCGGCGCTCACGCTACGGCGCGCCGCCTCGATGATGGCATCCTGCGCGCCGTCTGGCTCACGCTCGCCGAAATCGAGGCTTGTCGCGAGACACATCGCAGCCCACTGGTGTTGCAGTGCGTGCAGGATTTTCTGGCGGGCCGGCGCTATCCGGTTGATCTAATAAGACACTACGAGAGCTGAGATGAAACGAGTGATTGTCGGCATGTCCGGCGGTGTTGATTCTGCGGTGGCCGCCCTGTTGCTCAAGCGCCAGGGCTATGCGGTGACCGGGGTGTTCATGAAGAACTGGGAGGGCGATGACACTGACGATTACTGCTCATCGCGCCAGGATCTGATCGACGCGGCTGCGGCTGCCGACGCCATCGGTATCGAACTGGAAGCGGTCAATTTCGCCGCCGAGTATCGCGACCGGGTGTTTGCCGATTTTCTGAGTGAATACCAGGCCGGCCGCACGCCGAATCCCGATGTGTTGTGCAATTCCGAGATCAAGTTCAAAGCCTTCCTCGATCACGCCATGCACCTCGGTGCCGACATGATCGCCACCGGCCACTATGCCCAAGTGCGCGAATTCCTCGGTGTCTATCAACTGATGAAAGCCGAGGACGGCACGAAGGACCAGAGCTACTTCCTCTACCGCCTGAATCAGGCGCAACTGGCGAAGACCTTATTTCCGGTCGGCCACCTCTACAAGCGCGAGGTGCGCCGGATTGCCGAGGAAGCCGGCCTGCCCAATTGCGCCAAGAAGGATTCGACCGGCATCTGCTTCATCGGCGAGCGGCCGTTCCGTGAGTTCCTGGCGCGTTACCTGCCGAAGCAGCCGGGAGAAATCCGCCGCATCGAGGATGATCGCGTCATTGGGCGGCACGAGGGTTTGATGTATTACACCCTCGGTCAGCGCGAAGGGCTGGGTATCGGCGGGGTGAAGGGCGCCCCCGAGGAGCCCTGGTTTGTTGCTGCCAAGGAAATGCAGCTTAATGTGCTGTACGTCGTGCAGGGACATGACCATCCTGCCCTGCTGCGCGACCGGCTGACGGCCGGCCAGTTGTCCTGGGTTTCCGGCAAGCCGCCGCACACGCACTGGGTGTATGCGGCCAAGACGCGCTACCGCATGCCCGATGCCGCCTGCGATATCGAATCGCTGGCCGATGGACGCTGCGAGATTGCCTTTGCCACCCCGCAATGGGCGGTGACGCCCGGTCAGTCAGCGGTGCTCTATGAGTCGCAAGTCTGCCTCGGCGGCGGCGTGATTCTGTAATCATTTCCCCAGCCGAACCCACAGCAGCTTTGCCGCCGGGCCGCCCCAAGGCAAAGCGACACGCGGCGAAGCCGCAATCCGTGCCTAAGTTCGAGTGGGGGCGCCCCGTAACAGACGAGCGCAGCGAGTCAACAGTCACCCCTCCCGCGAGGGAGGGGCTGGGGGAGGGCGGGACTCAGTCGTGCGGAACCGTATCGATGAACGACTGCCGATGCATCAGCTTATCGTACAGCCGCGTCAGGTTCGGGTGTTGTGTCTGCCAGTCGATATCCGGGAAGCGGAACAACAGATAGCCCAATGCGGTGCCCAGGGCAATGTCGGCGAGGGTGATGGCGTTGCCATGACACCAAGGGTGTTCGCCAAGGTCTGCGGCGCTGGCGGCGAGGCCGAGCACGATCTTGCCGCGCTGGCGGTCGATCCATGACTGACTTTTCTGCGCGCCTTCGCGTTTCGCCTCAAGGAAGGCGGCGGCGGCGGCGTCGCAGATGCCATCGGCGAGGGCTTCCCAGCGCCTGACCTGAATCCGCTCGCGGCCGGTGGCGGGAATCAGGCGGTTATTGGGGGCAAGGTTGTCGAGATATTCGACGATTACGCGCGAATCGAACAGCGTGCTGTTGTCGTCAAAAATGAGTACGGGGATTTTGCCCAGCGGGTTGTGCTGCGAAACACTGCTGCCTTCCACCCATGGTGAGTTGAGTACGAATTCGCAATCGATCTTTTTTTCTGCAAGCACGATGCGAGTCTTGCGAACGTAGGGACTGGTGAAGGTTCCGAGCAGTTTCATGAAACGTTGCCGCTTAAGTAGGGAGAAATAATTCTAGCATCAACCATTTTGCACCGAACCCTCCGAAACGGGTACTCAAGGTGAGCAATATATGGTGGGAATGTTCGGGAATGATGCACAGGTTTCGGGCCGCGTTCAATAGCCAAAATTTCTGACGCCATCTGCATCTTCAATAGTCAGTGGTCCGAACAGGGTGACCGAATCGGCCTTGGTCCACAAGCCCACATGCCCGCGCACGGCGGTTTCCGCTGTGTATTCGAGACGATGCCGGTCACCCGCCAGGCAGCGGATGGTTTGGCCGTCTATCTCCACGTTCAAGCGGTACCAGGTCTGCGCGGTGACCAGCATGTCCAGGGTTTTCCGCTTGACACGCTTGTTGTTGACGTACTCGAACAAGGTGGCGTTGTCTTCCAGCGCGTTGATCCTGAAAACGAAATAATTCGCGGCGTTGCGCAGGCCAAACACGATGCCGCCGGCCTGATCGATGTTGCCGCTCTCCGGCTTCACCTCGACGTGGATGCGGCCACTGCCCATTTCGCTGTTCTTGGCAATTGCCAGCGGGAAGTAGTAGTACGCGCCGACGGTATCGAGGAAATCATGGTACGAAGTGCCCAGGGTCTTGCCGATGAGCCCGGTGATGGCGCCCGTTACCGGGCTCTGCCACGCCTGACCGTTCTGGTAAAGGCATATCGTGTCATCAACCGCACGGCGTTGCCAATGGCCAAGTTGGGTAAAAAATCCCTCCGGCTGGTTTGCGTTCCACGGCCGGAGAAAGTCGTACTCGCCTTCGAAAAATGCTTCGGTGAGCGTATCGACTGAGTCCTGATCCGATAAGGTCATATCGAGCAAGCGACTGGTCGCCAGCAGCCTGCCGAGCTGATCCAATCCTGTTCGGGTCGATTCCTGATCATGCCGGTTGAAGGTGGCCTCCAGCAGATCGCCTTGCAGGGTGACCTGAAAGCCAAGTTGTTCCAGCACGGTGCCGAGAAATCTGATGCGTAGCGACCGGCCAAAGTAGTTTCCGGCACCACCGGCAAATTGCAGGGAAACATAGTTGTGGTTCGGTTCGCTGCTGCAGAGAGCGTCAATCGTCGCAAAGTGGTAGCCGAATTTTGCGCTGAAATTCATGTAGTCCTTTGACAGCAGCACGTAGCTGTCGCCACCAGGTGCCGGCCCCAGTTCCGAGGTGGCGAGCGAGGCCATGACCGTCATGAATTTGCCGGCATCGAAGTTGATGGTGCCCGCCCAATTGATACCCGGATGCGTGAACCCCTGCCAGATGGCCTGCATCGGCAATGACTCGATATCGTCCGGCGTGGCGGTCTTGCGTGACGCCATGTCGGCTTTCAGTCCGCCGCCCAGGTCGATTGCATAAATTACCAGCGGGATGTGCGTGGCGATCTTGATCGAAGCTGCGGTGCCTTCTGCTGCCGAAGAAATGCCGAACATTTCGCGCATTGAATGTTCGTGGCAAAAACGGATCACATCGTGAAAAGATTTGCAGCCATCAGCGGTAAAGGACGGGTCAGCGGCATTGGTCAGATTAAGCGGGGAAATATGATCAAGCATGGCCCTGAATTTGCAATGCACCGGGCTGTCGACAATCAATTTTTTCACCGGCCGCTTCCTGCCGCTGAGTTGCTCGACAATGCCGCGATAAACCGCTACCTGTGTTTCCGCCGACAGGGTGACAAATTCTCCATTGACCAGGGCATCTGTGGCGTTTCCGGCATTCACTATGGCGGGAACGCCGAACTCGCGGGCTACCGAGGCCAGGTGACTGGTGATGCTGCCCACGTCGGTGATGAGGCCGTTGATTCGCCCCATCACCGCCGCGTAGTTCGGCGAGGCGGTGCGGGTAACCAGGATCGCATGGTCCGGGATGGCGGACAGCTGCCGGTCGTCCTTCGCGATATGAACATTGCCGGAGCTAACGCCATATGACACCGCGACACCGCCGGGCAGGATGTTCTCCAGCCCGGATAAATCTTCAGTCGGCGGCTTGCGTGCTTTTGCCGCGAGATGGAGCGGGCGGGTCTGGAGAAAGAACAACTGATTGTCTGCATCGATGGCCCATTCGATGTCCTGCGGCGTTTGATAATGGTTTTCGATCTGCACGGCGCTGGTGCACAGTTGGTGCAGCGTCTGGTCCGCCAGGGATGGGCTGGTCTGCTTGGCCAGACTGGTTTCCTCAAGAAGGGTGCCGCCCCCGGTGAGCGACACCAACCGCGCGGCTTTATCCGCAATCTGCCGGCTGGTTATCTCCCCGGTTCTTTTCCGGACCAGAAAGGCATCTGCCGCCGCATCGCCGCCGACGAGTTGTTCACCGAGACCCCAGAGCGAGCTTATCTTTACTTGTGTTGCGTCAAGCGTTGCCGGATCGGCCGTATACATGACCCCGCTAGCCTGGGCGTCAACCATGACCAGGCCGATGACGCACATCGGCGTATCCTGATCTTCAAGGCCGAGTTGTTGCCGATACGAAATAGCGCGCGGGGAATACTTGCTCGCCACGACATGTTTGAATGCGTCGAGCAGACCATCCCGCGTGACATTCAGCACGGTCGCATACTGTCCCGCAAAAGTTGCCTCGGTATCCTCGCCAACTGCGCTGCTTCTGACCGAGATCCTCACCCCTTTGTGCGTCTTTGCCTCAAGCGCCGCATAGGACGCGAAGATCGTGCCTGCAATCTCCTGCGGCACCTGTGCGGCGAGGACCATCTGCTGGATTGCCGCACTGCCGGTTTCAAGCCCGTCAAGATCTTCGTACGATAGCTGGGCGAGCTCTTCCTGAATCCGATCGAACAGGCCGTTCTCATCAAGAAAACTGGCAGTCGCCCAAGTGGTGATGATGAATCCGTCAGGCACCGGAAGCCCAAGCGCGTTTTTCATCACCGCAAGATTGACCGCCTTCGCTCCTGCCAGGCACAACATGTCCGGGTTGATACCTTCCAGTGGCAGACTCATGGCACTGGATTCACTGCTCCGACGGGACGCCAGCGCGACAGTAATGTTGCTGTCAATGGCTCTGCAGACCCCCGGTAATGTCTGAAAGCGACCGGCCGAAAGTTCATTGAGCTCCGTAGCCAGATTCAGCACGTGATCAAACAACTGCGCGTACTTGCGTATCACCGTACCCATATTAAATATGCGCCCACTGAAGTAAAGTTCCTCCATTTCGGCCATGAGCAGCAGTGCGTCGTGATTATGGTTGAGCAGGGCCCTGAAGTGCTGATATTTGGCGCGGTGTGCTTCATCCTGGGTGGCGGTCAACGAGCCGGCATCTTTCGCAGAGAGAATGTCGAAAATACTCATGAGATAGCTCCCAGATACTGACAAATCTTGTCTCTCATCTCATTGCGCAGGTCTCGTGTCCGGCCGAGGTCGCCCACCCCGAAGAACGGGCTGGTGACCGGATCGTCGAATGGCATGTGCTTGCGGACACTTTGTCCGGGAAAAGCAGTGCAGAAATCATCCGCATTCGCGCACAAGGAAATGACAGCATCAAAATTGCAGTCAAAAAACAGCTCGATGTACTTGGACTGGCGGTTGCGTGCGTCAATGCCGATTTCCTTCAACACTTGCACGACCGGCTTCCAGAGCATCATGGGAAAGATGCCGCCCGAAAACGCTGCCCATTTATCGCCAATAAAATGATTGACGATTGCCTCGGCCATCTGTGAGCGTACCGCATTGCCGGTGCAGATGAACAGGACGGTCTTGCGCCCGAGCGCCTGGGCAAGATGCCAACGAATTATTTCCTGATCGGGGTTGTCGTGTATCTCCCCGCAGGCCGGACAGTTCACCGCGTTCTTTGACGGGAAACAGGGGCAGACCGGTGCGCCATTGACAAGTAGTTGCAGGCACTGGTCAGGGGACGGCTCACTCGCACGGATTGGCACATCCGGAGGTATGCCCAGCGCCTGCATGGCCATTGCAACGGAGCCCTGCAACTCTTCAGCCGCAGGGCAGTCCGGCCGGGCGATCAACTGTATGTCCATCCGCTCACTATACCGAAGTATCTACTTGCAGTAGTGCGCTGCAGGTGGCCTGATAAAATCGCTAGTTCCTTTTTCCCCACAGGCTTCCAGCCTGACGCAACCGCCATGAATTCATCCAGTCTGACCGCTTTGACCGCGTTGTCCCCGCTCGACGGCCGCTATGCCGCCAAGGTCGAGCCGTTACGCGCACATTTTTCTGAATTTGGCCTGATCAGGAACCGCATCCGCGTTGAAGTCGAGTGGCTGAAGGCACTTGCCGCAGCGCCGGAAGTTGCCGAGGTACCGGCTTTTTCTGCAGAAACACTTGCCGAACTCGACCTGGTCGTTTCTGGCTTTGCCGTGACGGATGCGGAGGCCATCAAGCGCATCGAGGCGGTTACCAACCATGACGTCAAGGCCGTCGAGTACTGGTTGAAGGAGCGCTTCAAGAACAATCCAGAAGTGATGCAGGTATCCGAATTCATTCACTTCGGCTGCACTTCGGAAGACATCAACAACACCTCCCATGCGCTGATGTTGAGCGATGCGCGCACGCAGATCCTGCTGCCCGGTCTGGATCGCGTGATCGAGCGCATCCGCACCCTGGCCCATGAACTGGCCGAACTGCCGATGCTGGCGCGCACCCACGGCCAGCCGGCGACGCCGACCACGCTGGGCAAGGAAATGGCCAACGTTGCGGCGCGGCTGATCCGCGCCCGCGCCCGCATTGCCGATGTCGACATGCTGGCGAAGTTCAATGGTGCGGTCGGCAATTACAACGCGCACCTGTCGGCCTATCCTGACCTCGATTGGGAAGCTTTCGCCCGCCGCTTCATCGAATCGCTTGGCGTGACGTTCAATCCCTACACCATCCAGATCGAGCCGCACGACGCAATGGCCGAGCTGTTCGATGCCATCGCCCGTGCCAATACCATCCTGATCGATGCCGACCGCGATATCTGGCAATACATTTCAATGGGTTACTTCAAGCAGAAGACCAAGGCGGGTGAAATCGGCTCATCGACCATGCCGCACAAGGTCAACCCGATCGACTTCGAGAATTCCGAGGGCAACCTCGGCATTGCCAATGCGGTGCTGCGCCATCTCTCCGAAAAACTGCCGATCTCGCGCCTGCAGCGTGACCTGACCGACTCGACGGTATTGCGCAACATGGGCGTCGCTTTCGGTTATGTGGTGCTGGCCTACGATTCGACGATGCGCGGCCTCAACAAGCTCGAAGCCAATCCGCAGTGCCTGGCCGAGGATCTCGACAATTGCTGGGAAGTGCTCGCCGAGCCGGTCCAGACGGTGATGCGGCGTTACGGCATCGCCAATCCATATGAGCAATTGAAGGAACTGACCCGCGGCAAGGGCATCGAGCCGGCGGCCCTGCGTGCCTTCATCGGTGGTCTGGCGATTCCCGCAGCCGACAAGGAACGTTTGCTGGCCATGACGCCGGGCAGCTATATCGGCAAAGCCGTCGAACTGGCGAAGGCAATCTGATGACGTTCGCCGAGAACCTCAAGCAGTTGCCCAAGGTCTCGCACCTTGCCGCGCTGCAACTCATCGACGCCGAGGGCAACATCGTTGCGACCATCGAAAACAAGGCCGGTCAGACCGGTTCGCTGGCGGTCTACAATCATCTGGCGCAATTGTTTGGCGCCATTACCGTCGAGGCGGCGAAAAAAGGGCTGGAACTCTATGCCGAGCACACCACGGATGCCCAGGCCAATCCTGGCAAGCATCCCAACATTGATCGCTTGGTGACTTTGGTTACACAGAACGGTCAGTTGCGCGTCAAGCAGATTTTTTCCGCTGGCATGGAATAAACTTGATGTCAGTTGCGTATACGGTTTGGGTAATACCCAATCATCAATACGCGCTACCCAACCTCAAAGGAGAAAAACATGAATAAAAAGCTCAAAACCCTCGTTGCCGGTATCACGCTGACTGCCATGGCTGGCATTACCTTTGCCCAGACTGTCGGCAAGATGGAAGATCAGATCCGCTGGCGCCAATCGGCCTATCACACCATGGCCTGGAGCATGACGCGCATCAAGGCCAACGTCGATGGGCAATACAACAAGGATCAGGTGGTCGAGGCGGCCAATGTCATTCAGGCCATTGCCAATTCGAAAATGGGCGCGCTGTATCAGTCAGGTTCAGACAAGGGCAAGGGCTGGAAGGAAACCCGCCTCAAGTCCGAGTTCTTCGGGCACAGTGACTTGCCGCAAATCGCCCAGAACTTTGGTGCTGCCGCCAATGAAATGGCCAAGGTTGCTGCTGGTGGCGATGCTGCCGCAGTCAAGGCCCAGTTCGGCAAACTTGGCGAAGCCTGCAAGGGTTGCCATGACAAGTTCAGAAAAGACGAGTAATCGATAATCCCACGCCTTTCAAGCAAACGGCCACCTGCGGGTGGCCGTTTGCTCTGTGAAAGTCGGCTCTGGCGGGATGAAATGCCCCGCAGCGGGTACGGCGGTCGGCCCGCTGCCAGCACCAGGATGGCGCCTACCAAGTCGGGGCTGTGGAGGGAATTACAGGGGGAGGTGGCGGCAGTAATGCGCCCGAGGCTGCCCAGACTGCCAGGCCAGCAATCAGAACAGCCAGCAGCAAGGCAAACAAACCACCGCCTGTGGCCGACTGGCCGGGATTGCCGGCATCCCAGCCGGTGAGCATCGGCCGCACCAGATTGCGCTTCTTCACGCTGGCGTAATAGATGATGGCGCCGACATGCGCAGCCACCAGCAGCAGCAGGGCATTTTCGAGCAGCCGGTGAATGCCGGTGAAGTCGCCGCTGGTTGCGCTGCTAATCAATGGCACCAGATAACCTTCGAAGGCAATGTCATCGTTGGCGAAGAGGCCGCTGGCAACCTGCAACAACAGCACGCCCAGCAGGGCCAGCACCGAAAGCGCACCCAGCGGGTTGTGTCCCAATCCTTGCCATTGACCTGAGAGATAGACGCGGATGCCGGTCGGGCCGCGCACGAACTGCGTGAAGCGGGCATAGGTGGAGCCGACCAGGCCCCAGACGATGCGGAACACCAGCAGGCCGAGAATCGCCAGGCCGATCCGGCCATGCCAGACCATCGCGTTGCCGCCGATCTTGGCGGCAACGAAGGTGGCGACTACCAGGATTGCCAGCGACCAGTGAAACAAGCGCGTCGGCAGATCCCACACGTACACCGGGCTGGCCTGATCAGCCGGCGGCCGGTTTGCATCGGTAGAGGCTACACGCACGCCCCGTCCTCGGTGACACCTTCAGCTTTCTCTTTCTTCGGCTTGACGAAATGCTCGCGCGAGACGCCCATCCACATCAGCAGGGGGCTGGCGACCAGTACCGAGGAATAGATGCCGAACAGGATGCCGATGGTCAGCGCCACAGCGAAGTAGTACAGCGCCGGGCCGCCGAAAACCAGCATCGAGACCACCATCATCTGCGTACTGCCGTGGGTGATGATGGTGCGCGAGATGGTGCTCGTGATCGCGTGGTCAATGATCTCGGGAGTGGTCATGCCGCGCGTCTTCTTGAAAGTTTCTCGTACGCGGTCGAAGACGACGACGGATTCGTTCACCGAGTAGCCCAGCACGGCCAGTACCGCCGCCAGCACCGGCAGGGAGAACTCCCACTGGAAGAACGCGAAAAATCCCAGGATGATGATGATGTCGTGCAGGTTGGCGATGATCGCCGAGATGGCAAAACGCCATTCGAAGCGGAAGGCGAGGTAGATGACGATGCCGATGATGACCAGCAGCAGGGCGAGGGCACCATCCTCGGCGAGTTCCTTGCCGACCTGCGGGCCGACGAATTCGACGCGCTTGATCTGCGGCTCGCCGCCCACGGCCTGCAGGCTGGCACCGACCTTCTCGCTGATTCTGACGGATTCACTCTCCTTGCCAGACTTGATCGGCACGCGGATCTGTACATCGCGCGAGGAGCCGAAGTTGATCACCTGAGTGTCGGCAAAACCGTCGGCTTCGAGTTGCTTGCGAATCTTGTCGAGGTCGGCGGTCTGACTGTAACCGACCTCCATCACGGTGCCACCGGTGAACTCGATCGACAGGTGCAGCCCCTTCGTGGCAAGAAAAAACACCGCCAGGAAGAAGGTGGTCAACGAAATGATGTTGAACACCAGCGCGTGGCGCATGAAGGGGATGTCTTTTTTGATGCGGAAGAATTCCATTTTCTTTTGTTCCCCTTAGGCGCCAGGCTTCCAGATCTGACCGATGCTGATGGATTCCAGCTTGCGCCGGCTGCCGTAGATAAAGTTGACTATCGTGCGCGACACGACCACGGCACTGAAGATCGAGGTCAGGATGCCCAGGCAAAGCACCACGGCGAAGCCGCGCACCGGGCCGGAGCCGAAGATGAGCAGCGCGATGCCGGCAATCATCGTCGTGATGTTGGCATCGAGGATGGTGCTCCAGGCGCGTTCATAACCGGCGGTGATGGCGGCCTGCGGGGTGACGCCGTTCCTGAGTTCTTCGCGGACGCGTTCGTTGATCAGCACGTTGGCGTCAATCGCCATGCCGAGCGTCAGAGCGATGGCGGCGATACCCGGCAGGGTCAGCGTGGCCTGCAGGAGTGACAGCAAGCCAACCAGAAACAGCAGGTTGGCCGACAGCGCGGTGACCGAGACGAAACCGAACAGCAGGTAATACACGCTCATGAAGACGGCGATGGCGGCGAAGCCCCACAGCGTGGAGTTGACACCCTTGGCGATATTGTCGGCACCGAGGCTGGGGCCGATGGTGCGTTCCTCGATGATGTCCATCGGCGCAGCGAGGGACCCGGCGCGCAGCAGTAGGGCGACATCGTTGGCTTCCGTGGTCGTCATGCGGCCGGAAATCTGCACGCGGCCGCCGCCGATTTCGGTGCGGATCACCGGGGCCGTCACCACTTCGCCCTTGCCTTTTTCCACCAGCAGGATGGCCATGCGCTTGTTGACGTTGTCGCGCGTCACATCCTTGAAGATGCGCGCACCTGCGGAATCCAGCGACAGGTGTACTGCCGGCTCCTGGGTCTGGCTGTCGAAGCCGGCCTGGGCATCGGTCAATCGTTCGCCGGTGAGCACCACCTGTTTCTTGACCAGCAATCCGCTGCCGCCGCGTTCAACGTAATAGTCGGTGCCGGCAGGCGGCTGGCCGCGGGCGGCCTGTTCCATGATGCTTTGATTGGCGCTCGCCTCGTCGTCGACCAGGCGTACTTCCAGTGTCGCCGTGCGGCCGAGAATGTCCTTGGCCTTGGCGGTGTCCTGCACGCCGGGCAGTTGCACGACGATACGATCGGCACCCTGCTGCTGAATTACCGGTTCGGCGACGCCGAGTTCATTGATGCGGTTGTTCAGCGTGGTGATGTTTTGCTTGAGGGCGAATTCCTGAATGCGCTTTTGCGCCACCGGCTTGAGCGTGGCGATGAGCTTGAAGTCGGTGCCATCCTGGCCTTCGACCAGATCGAGGTCGGGCTGGTTGTCGGTCAACACCAGGCGCGCCTTGTCGCGGGAGTCCGCGTCGCGAAAACGCAAGGACAGCATGTTGCCCTCGCGCACGATGCCGCCGTGGCGGATATTCTTGTCGCGCAACAGGGTGCGCAGGTCGGCGCTGGTGGAATCGAGCCGCTTGGTGAGCGCCCCCTTCATGTCGACTTCCAGCAGGAAATGCACGCCACCGCGCAGGTCGAGGCCCAGATACATGGGCCGGGCTTGTAAGCTGGTCAGCCAGTCGGGCGAGGCCGAGAGCAGATTGAGCGCCACGCTGTAGGAAGCATCGGCCGGGTCGGGGTTCAGTGCCCGTTCGATGACATCCTTGGCCTTCAACTGCGTGTCAGTGTCGGCCAGGCGCACGCGGATGCTGTTGGGTTCGAAGAACAGCCCGGTGGGCTTGACGGCCGCGGCTGCGAGGGCTTCCTCGATGCGCGATTGCAGGCGCAAGTCAAGCTTGACTGTTGCTTTTACACTCGAAATCTGTACGGCTGGCACCTCGCCAAACAAATTTGGCAGGGTGTACAGCAGCCCGAGCACCAGGGCGATGATCACCGTGGCGTTTTTCCAGAGAGGGTTGCGATTCATGGGGCGCTATGGGCTCAAGTAAAGGCAGACGAATGGGGGCGAGCAGGGCGGGGAACTTCCCCGCCCGGGCGGCTCAGGATGTTCACAGGGACTTGAGGGAGCCCTTGGGCAGCATGGCGCCGATGGCCTGCTTCTGGATCAATACTTCGACCGGGCCATCCTTGCCTTCGGCCACTTCCAGCGTGACGTAGTTGTCGCTGACCTTGACGATCTTGCCGGCCATGCCGCCCTGGGTGACGACTTCATCGCCCTTGGCGAGTTCGGTCACCAATTTCTGGTGTTCCTTGGCTTTTTTCATCTGCGGCCGAATCATCAGGAACCACAGCACGACGAACATCAGGATGATGGGCAGCAGACCCATCAAGCCGCCGGTGGGGTCCGAGCCGGCAGCTTGGGCGTAGGCATTCGAAATCAACATGTTTTAGTGCTCCAAATGGATGAGAGAACAAATGAAGGCGCGCATTATACCTGTGCTGTTGCGCGGTCTTTCCGGAAGCGTGCGACGTAAGCAGCAAATTCCCCGGCCGCGATGGCCTCGCGCAGTTCGCGCATCAGCGTCTGGTAATAGAACAGGTTATGGATGGTATTGAGCCGCGCGCCGAGTATTTCGCCGCAACGGAACAGGTGATGGAGATAGGCGCGGCTGAAATTCCGGCAGCAGTAGCAGCCGCAACTGGCGTCGAGCGGCTGGGTGTCTTCCTTGTGACGGGCATTCTTGATGCGGATGTCGCCATAGCGGGTGAACAAGTGGCCGTTGCGTGCATTGCGGGTCGGCATTACGCAGTCGAACATGTCGATGCCCTGACCAACCGCATAAACGATGTCCTCGGGCGTGCCGACGCCCATCAGGTAGCGCGGGCGGTCGGCGGGCAGCCGCGGGGCGGTATGGGCGAGGATGCGCGCGAATTCCTCTTTCGGTTCGCCTACCGACAGGCCGCCGATGGCGAAGCCGTCGAAGCCAATATTAGCCAGCTCCACCAGCGATTCGTCGCGCAGTGTTTCAAACATGCCGCCCTGGACGATGCCGAACAAGGCATTGGTATTGCCGAGACGATCATGTTCGTCGCGCGAGCGCCGCGCCCAGCGCAGGGACAGCCGCATCGACTCCGCCGCCTGCCGTTCATCGGCAGGGTAGGGCGTGCACTCGTCGAAGATCATGGCGATGTCGGAATTCAGCACATGCTGGATGCGCATCGACTCTTCCGGTGTCAGGAACAACCGGTCACCATTGATCGGCGAGGCGAATTTGACGCCTTCTTCGGTGATCTTGCGCAATTTACCGAGGCTGAACACCTGAAAGCCGCCCGAATCGGTGAGGATCGGCCGCTCCCAGCCCATGAAGCGGTGCAAGCCGCCGTGCGCCTCGATGACTTCAAGCCCCGGCCGCAGCCAGAGGTGAAAGGTATTGCCGAGCACGATCTGTGCGCCGATATCAACCAGTTCGTCGGGCGCCATCGCCTTGACGGTGCCATAGGTGCCGACCGGCATGAATACGGGCGTCTCGATCGTGCCATGGGCGAGGGTCAGCGTGCCGCGCCGGGCGGCGCCATCAGTGGTGTGGAGGGTGTATTTCATTGGCGGTGGATCAGCATGGCGTCGCCATAGCTGAAGAAACGGTAGCCGGAATCGATGGCATGGGCGTAGGCGGCGCGAATGTTCTCCGTGCCGCCGAAGGCCGATACCAGCATCAGCAAGGTCGACTTCGGTAGATGGAAATTCGTGATCAAGAGGTCAGCCACGCAGAATCGATAGCCTGGCGTGACAAACAGCGCCGTCTCGCCAGCGCCGACTTTCAGTGAGCCATCCGCATTGACGACTGACTCAAGCGTGCGCAGCGTAGTGGTGCCAATGGCGACAATCCGGCCGCCGCGCTGCTGCGTCGCGGCAATGGCATCGGCCGTCGCCTGGGGCAGCACATAACGTTCGACGTGCATGTGGTGCTGCGCCAGATCCTGCACGCGCACCGGCTGAAAAGTGCCGGCCCCGACATGCAGCGTCACATAGGCGATGCCGACGCCGCGGGCGCGCAGCCGTTCCAGCAGCGGCGCATCGAAATGCAGCCCCGCCGTCGGTGCCGCTACCGAGCCGCGCTCGCGGGCGTACACGGTCTGATAACGTTCCTCGTCGGCGTTGGCCGCCTGCCGCTCGATATAGGGTGGCAGCGGCAGCTTGCCGTAGCGCTCGATCAGTTCGACGGCGTTGCCGGGTTCGTTGGAGTGAAACCGCAACCGGTAGAACTCGCCCTCACGGCCGATCACTTCGGCGTCGAAGGCATCCTCCAGCCGCAGCCAGCTGCCCGCCTTGGGCGGCTTGCTGGCGCGCACCTGCGCCAGCACCTCGTCCTCCGCCGTCATGCGCTCCACCAGCACCTCGACCTGGCCACCCGTGGCTTTTTGCCCGTACAGCCGGGCATGCATCACGCGCGTGTCGTTCATTACGATGAGGTCGCCCGGTGCGAGAAAATCCGGCAGGTCGGTGAAGCCGCGGTCGTCAAGCGTGCCGTCTTTCATCACTAGCAGACGGCTGGCGCTGCGCTCGGCCAGCGGGGCCTGGGCAATGCACTCGGGGGGCAGCACGTAATCGAAATCGTCGAGGGTCAGGTTCATGAGTTGCGGGGCAGGGGTGTTTTGCGGATAATGCGCGCTCTTGTAAGCGGGGCCGCATTCTACGCGCCTCGCCCAGCAGCCGGGATGGCGGAATCGGTAGACGCAGCGGACTCAAAATCCGCCGGTGGTAACACTGTGGGGGTTCGAGTCCCCCTCCCGGCACCATGAACATTTCCAAAGCAGTCCGAGAAAGGCCGCAAACCATAGCAAAATCAAGGTTTCCGGCCTTTTTTGCGTCCACGGTGTTCCGGGGTGGTCTGTTGCAAGCCGGGGGTAGGTGGGGGTATATTTCGGGGTAAGTCGCATATCCATGGGGGTATCTGTCTCTGGTTGAGCCGGGGGTAGTGCTGGGGGTATGTGGCGCCTGCCGGAAAAGGAGTCGCCATTATGTTGACCGATACCGCTGTCCGTACCGCCAAGCCCGCCGTCAAGCCTCGCAAGCTGGCCGACGAGAAGGGCCTGTTCCTGCTGGTGATGCCTACGGGCGGCAAGTGGTGGCGTCTGAAATACCGGTTCGCCGGGAAGGAGAAGCTGCTGGCCTTGGGGGTATATCCCGACGTGACCCTGAAGGATGCCCGCGAGCGCCGCGAAGATGCCCGCAAGCTGCTGGCGAATGGCACCGACCCCGGCGAGGTGAAGCAGGCCGCCAAGAACAGGCGGCGTGAGGTGGCCGCCAATTCTTTTGAGGCCATTGGCCGCGAGTGGTACGCCAAGACCGCGCCGACCATGGCAGAGAGCACAAAGGAAAAGCTACTGCGTCGGCTGGAGGTGGACGTCTACCCTGTGATCGGTTCCCGCCCCATATCAGAACTTGCCGCGCCTGATCTGTTGGCCGTGATCCGCCGTATTGAAAGCCGTGGCGCGCTGGACATCGCTAAGCGGATGCACAATGCCTGCGGACGGATATTCCGCTACGCCGTCGGCCATGGCCTATGCACCCGCGATCCGTCCCGCGATCTGGAGATCAAAGATATTCTCCCGCCTGCCGACGTTCGCCATCATGCGAGCGTCAAAGACCCCCAGGCTATCGGCGAACTACTGCGAGCGATTGAGGGATTCACCGGCGCATATACGACCCGCTGCGCCCTGCGACTGGCCCCACTGGTCTTTGTTCGCCCCGGAGAGCTGCGTCATGCAGAGTGGAAGGAATTCGATTTCGACAAGGCGGAATGGCGCATCCCTGCCGACAAGATGAAGATGAAAGAGCAGCATATCGTTCCGCTCTCGGCGCAAGCCATCGCCGTCCTGCGCGAGATCGAGGCACTGACCGGGCATGGCCGTTATGTATTCCCCAGCGAGCGCGGCGGCGGCCGGCCGATGAGCGAGAACACTGTCAACGGCGCATTGCGGCGGCTGGGCTATACGACCGATGAAATGACCGGCCACGGTTTCAGGAGCATGGCGTCCACGATGCTGCATGAACTTCAATATCCCCATGCCGTGATTGAGCGTCAACTGGCCCACGGCGAGCGGAACAAGGTGAGCGCATCCTACAACTTCGCGGAGTACCTGCCGGAGCGTCGGAAGTTGATGCAGGAATGGGCGGACTATCTCGATAAGATCAAGGTCGGCGCGGAAGTGATTCGGTTACGGCAGGCAGCTTAACGCGCGGATAAGCTGTGGATGACTCATTGCGTTTTGACGTGAAAGCCAACCAGCTACACTCGGCGCTATAACGTAACTCATTGATAATTCGGTAGTGAAAATTAATTCACTTGTATCCCTTGCGGAACTGCTTAGAATTTTTCGCATCGCTACGGAAATATGTAGCGATGGTGCTAGGGATGGCGGCGGCAACCGCCCCCCTAGCGATTCGCAAACAGACAGCGTCCAATCTGCGAAGGGATTTTGAGTGCTCCCAAACGGAAACATAGCCCATCCAAAGTTAACCTGCAAGCCGCCTTTTATGGTAATGCACGGAACGCTACGGAATGGGCTATGCGGGCGCTGTCATGTCATAGGAACTTACAGACATGGCCGCACGAAACGAAATTGCAATTAGTGAAGCGAAGGAAATCCGAATCCTTCGGCGCAAACAGGTTGAAGCCCGCATCGGGCTATCCCGTTCCAGCATCTATGCTCGTCTGAGGCATAACCCCAAGAGGCCGAGCGATTTTGACCCGACATTTCCTAAGCCTATATCCATCGGCGCGAAAGCTATCGGCTGGATTGAAGCCGAGGTAGAGGCATGGCTTGTAGCCAAAATCCAGAAAAGCCGCAAGGCTTGAAAGGGGAGGCGACCATGATCTACAAACAAAACCCCCGGCTGGCAGGCCGGGGCAAGTTAATAGATAAAAACAATCATCAATACATTAATCATAGCATTCTTGAGCGGAACTATTGCTACTGTCGTGCTGGAACTGCCTGCATTTATTGCCTGACGTGGAATCGGCTGATACGCCAATTTGAAGCGCGGCAGATGGCATGGGGGACAATGGTATGAATGCGTGTCCTATCTCCATCGTTCAAAACTGTCGCTCCACCGTATCGGCCGTGCATCAAGTCACGTTCGACAAGTTGGCGGAACGGTTCAAACAACCCGATGTCGGCACGAAAGACGGCAAAGCTTGGATCCCTGCCGATATTCCTGTCGGAGAAAGAAAAGCCGAGCGCGTCAAGTCTGTGTCGTTCCTTGTACTGGACATCGAAGCCGAAGCCGAACCAGTCAGCGATGAAACCGGCAAGCCGTTGCTGGATGACAAGGGTGATCGTGTAAAGCGGTATGTCGGGCCGGAACCGCCGACACCGGACGCAATGATTGCCGAGATCGGTTTGTGGAACTGGCAGTGCATCCTGCATACGAGTTACAGCCATTCAATAGAGCATCCACGATATCGACTGACGTTCGCATTGTCGCGCCCGTTGCTACCGGTAGAGGTCAAACCATTGGGCCTGCATGTTGCGGCGCTGATCGGCATTGGCGACTGCATCGACACCGGCTGCCTGGAACCGGCACGGCTGTTCTATCTCCCGCGCTGTCCTGCCGACCGGCTAGCCCTGTTCCGTCATGGTGTGACTGCCGGGCAGCCGTTGCTTGTCGATGATCTGCTGGTCGAGGCAGGCAAGATCAACGTGGCCAGAAAATCGGCGGCAGCAACACGGCGAACAGGTCAGTCTGGGAACGTGATTCAGGCATTTAACGATGCCCATGATGTCGGGTTGGTTCTTGAACAACACGGATACGAACAACGGGGTCGGCGGCGCTGGATCTGGCCGGGGAGCACTACCGGACTACCGGGGGTTCGCCTGTTACCGGATTCGATGCCAGAACGGGTTTATTCCTCTCACGGCGGTGACCCGTTGAACGACGGCCATGCCCATGACGCATTTAACTGCTGGCGCATCCTGAATCATGGCGGCGACATGACGGTGGCAGTGCGCGAAGCGGCGCGATTGCTGGGGCTGGATCGGCCTGCAAGCGAATCGACAATCGCAGCAAGGGCAGTACTTCAAAACGCACCAGCGAATACAACACAGACTGATCTGGTCGATTTTCACCGAAACGCACCGAAGCCTGACGAGGGCATGCTTTACGGTTTGGTGGGTGACGTGGGTAAAGCGGCGGCAGAAACGACCGAGGCGAACAGATTTGCGGTAGCAGCGGGCTTCCTGTCGTTTCTGTCGGCTGCCGTAGGACGCGACGTCTACATCCCGGTGGGCAACACGAAACATCATGCGCGGCTGTTTACTTTGCAGGTGGGACGCACCGGACGCGGCCGCAAGGGCGATGCCATGTCCCTTGTGCAGCGGGTTCGACAGGGCATCGAAGAACAGCATTGCCAGCGGGCCGGCATAGTTGCCGATCCATTCTGTGGTGGTCATCACTTTGGTGGACTCAGCACGCGGGAAGGACTGGCGCTGCTAATTCATGATGGGTACAAGAACGGCAAAGACGAGGTGCCCGCGATTCTGGACAAGCGGCTGTGGGTGGTGGAGTCAGAATTCGCCAACGTGTTGCATCAGGCCAAGCGCGACGGCAACACTCTTTCTGCCGCGCTACGCGACGCCTGGGACGGCATCAGCATCAGACCAGCAACCAAGACGGCACGGCTGTGGGCTAGCGACCCACACATCGCACTGAGCGCGGCCATCACACCATCGGAGTTGCTGAATCTAATGAATTCACGGGAGTTGTCGAATGGGTTCGCCAATCGCTTCCTGATCTTTTGGGCTGAACGCGAACGGATCGAGCCATTCCCAAAACCTACCCATGCGGCAGTTGTCGAGGAACTGGTACGGCGGACGATGGAGGTTATCCGCTTCGCCAAGGGTGAATACCCTGAGACGACAAACAGCCGGGCATTGGAACTGTCGGCCGACGCTCAGGTCGAATATGCACGGCTGTATCGAGGGGAACTGTCTGCGGTGGCCGATGGCGAGAAAGTGACGGCACTGCTCGAAAGACGCGCGCCGATGTTGCTCCGGCTGGCGATGCTCTTCGCCTTGACCGACCTAGTTATGGTGATCGAGGTTCACCACATTCATGCAGCACTGGCGTGGACGCAGTTTCATCGGGATTCGGTAAGGTTCATTTTCGACGATGCCGCTGGCGAGGATGCAGCAAGGGAATCGACGGATGCAGCAGGCAAGATTCTCGACTATCTCAAACAGCATGGGCGTACCGGGCGGCGGGATTTGCTGCTGAAATGTTTTTCCGGACACTTATTGGCGCAGAGGCTGGATGAGGCGCTGGACTCTTTACTGATGGATTCGCCACCGGCTATCGAGATGATCGAGGGGGACAGGACGGAAAATGGCAAACTGCCAAAGTTCTATCAGTTATTGAATCCGCGCGAACTTGCGAACTTGCCCATCAGCACGGGCTTTCCGCAAGTTCGCGGTGTGGCTAACTTGGCTAACTTGGACGCAGTGCAGAGCAATCCAGATTCGCCTGGTTATCCAAGTTCGCAAGTTAGCGAAACTGCTGAAACTCGCACCAATAGGGCAAGTTCGCCAAGTTATCCAAGTTCGCACAAGGCCAGTAGTAATCAGATCATCGGGGTGGTGCTATGAACCCCGTCGACCTGATTGCGGCAGCACTGGCTGACGGGGTTGAACTGCGTCTGCTGAATAATGGCAAGCTCAAAGCCTTGGGAGACAGCGCAGCTATCGAGAGATGGACAGGTCGGCTCAAAGAGCAAAAGGCCAGCATCATCGAATCCCTGAAAGTCGGCGCCGGCGATACGGCGACATCCTGGGGCTGGCTACTGCACTTTCCCGACCGTGCGCCATTGCCGGTGTTGGTGGTGCCGCATGTGACCCATGCCGAGATTCTGGATCAGCACCCGGACGCTATCGCGGCAGAACCCTATGACCCGATCCAGCGGCACCCCATCGCCCGCATGACCGGCGACGAAGAGCAGGCTATTCGAGCATGGTTGGCACTGATCGAGGAAACCGACCCGGCGACCATCGCCGACGTGCTGAATCAGTGCCAGCAGGACGCCGATGCGCGGGACTACTTTATTGGGCGGGCGGAGGCGGAGGTGCCAATTGCTTCCTGACGGCTCCCATTCACTCCCGAAAACACTGAGGGGCAGGTGTTTCGAGCCTCAGGCCAGTTCGATAGCCATGTTCCAGCAACTTTCCAGTGGAAAGTTGCGCTGTGCCGCACTGCATAAGGAAAAGCGAGCGCAGTCCGACGCAATCCAACAACGTTTACTTTCCACGATGTGCTATCGCTCGCGTCGTCGCAGGGGAACAACGCAAGTAGGCGCTGGTGACCAGTGCCCCGCGGCCGTATCGATCATTAGGCAGTAAGTCCGGTGGCTGTAACGTACTCGGGCAGGTTGCGCACATAGGCTTGCGCCTGTTCCGCAAACCACCGATACACCGCCGGACCTTACGCGGTGGCAGATAGTTTCGGCGCAGAATCGAAGGGCGTTACTGTTGGCGCGGCGTCGCCGCTGACGTACAGGGAGTAGAGCGCTTGCGAGCCTAGCGCCTGTATCGCAGACGCCACCACATCACGGTGAACGCCCCCCTGACCAAAGCCCTCCAGAAGACCATGCCGTGTACTGGGATTGGATAAGAGTTGCTGCCATAAACGTGCCGGCTCAGTGATTCGAGATACCCCGACTTCCGTATCACCGCTTCCGACCAGGGCGCGTGTGGTGATTGCCCGACGTAGCGTAGCGCTGCCAGCGCCACTTTTACCCGGATCGGCAGATAGGCCAACCACAGCCATCCATCCCTCTCCCCGTACATCCGAGCGTTCGCCAGAAAGTATGTTTTCAAATTGCCCATCAGTGGTAAGGCGAACATTCTCAACTCCTGTAACCCGGCGCTCCACCAGAGCGCAGAGGCAATCAGCAATGACGAGTCAACACCCTGACCGTCGAACGGCTACGCGGCCGACAAGCCGCCGCGTACCTCGTCGACGCGCGTCGGCGCGACGTGCCGCTCTCGGTGGAGGGCGAGCGCATCGTCGCCATCAAACCGGCCCGCGCTATCGGCCACAGTGACATCCGGGCTCCTTGAATTAGGTGCCGATGCTTTCCGGAGAGCAACTGTTTTAGCGATTGCGAATCTCGATTATCGTGTCAGACTCTTTAACGAGGGGGCGTGCTTTGCTTCCGGGTGCCGTGCACCTGAATTGCAACTCTGTAGAGCCAAGTCGCCCCGGATTCGCCGGCGTAGTTGTTACATGCAGTGTCTCGACCTCAAGCCCTTTCTCGCGGCAGAAGGTATTGGCTTCACGATAGACCTCTGCTTTATTGGTGAGTGACACACCAAGACCTGGTGCGCCATCTTTCTTACCAATCATGTAGGAATCTCGGTCCATCGGAATAACACCAGTGCTTGAGCAAGCGCTAACCAATAGTAGTAACGGAAGCAGAGAGGCTTTCAATGGAATCCCCGAATAAGGTAAGGAACAGCGATGAATGAAGGTGTCCGAGTAGGACGTAATGTACTGCGTGGATTGCGCCATTGGAGTCCGACCCCTTTATCTCCTCTTGAATTCATCGGCCTTGCGATTTTCTTGGCAGAAACATGCGTCTGAACCCTGATCGGTATGGGTGGCGCACCTCATCGGGTCGAGACCGTTTTCAAGAATCTTTGAGCAAGAGCAGGATCAAGCGATTCGAGGCGTTTATGTACCTCCAGAACCTTGTGATGCTGACCTGACATTGCGTAGGCTATGCCCAGGTTGTTCCACGCACCGGCAAATTTAGGATTTATGCGCAGTGCTTTCTGGAAGGTTTCGATGGATTTGGCGGGTTGACCAGTATGAAGGTAAGCAGTGCCCAAACCGTACAACACCTTGGCATCTTCTGGATTGGTGCGCAGGGCCTGCTGGAAGGCTTCGATGGCCTCGGCAAGCTGACCGGCGTTACCGTAAGCTATGCCCAGGTTGTTCCACGCATCGGCATATCCTGGATTGATGCGTAGAGCCCTCCGGTAAGCTTCGATGGCCTTGGCAGACTGATTGACGCCACCGTAGGCGTTGCCAAGGTTGTACCACGCCTCAGCATATTCCGGATTGATACGTAGAGCCTCCTTTTGGGCATCAATAGCCTTGGCGGGTTGGCCAGTTTCGGTGTAGGCGACGCCAAGGTTGTTCCACGCTTTGACATATTCTGGATTGATGCGCAAAGCCTGCTGGTAGGCTTCGATAGCCTTTGTGGGTTGGCCAGAACTGCTGTAGGCGGCACCCAGGTTGAGCCATGTGGCGTCAAATGCCGGATTGATGCGTAGGGCCCGCTGGTAGTTTTCGATGGCTTTGGCGGGTTGGCCGGCTTTGTTGTAAGCGTTGCCAAGGGTGTACCACGCCAACCACGCTTCGCCACCACCAGGTTGCTCCTTCGTCCAGCGAAGGCTGTGTTCGATCATGGCCGACCAGTTCTTACGGTTTTCCAGTTCTATCGACTGTTTCAGCCACTGTATGTTCGATTGGGCGGTGGCGGCTTGCTCGTATACCTCGTTGGGTGTCTTGGCAAAGATTGGGGAAGCAGCCAGAATAACGGCAGCGATTATTGCGTAGCGAAGCATTTACGTTCCTCTATCTCGGTAGCGAGTAAGACTGTTGGCCGAAGCCGCCGTATGCGTATCGTAATAAATGTGCGTCTGTGCGCTCATTTGGTCTTGACCTGTCCAGTCTCTGGGTTGATGCTGACGCTGAGCGGACAAAATCCCCGAACCAAAATAGAAAAACTGTAACCGCCAAGGGTTCGGTAGTGACACTGTGTCAGCATGAAATCTCCAGTTGGCGAATTGCCGGTATTCGTTGCCGTTTCCCACTGACCGTAGGCGAGGGCGGTGGTAGTGCCGCCGATCAAAAGTGCCAAAGCTGTTAGCCACATCTTAATGCGCATCGGTCGCTCCGTTATGTTTTTGGAATGGGTATCCTATCCCGTGGTATCAAGTTCCGCAATAACTCAGCATTTCGGGATGGCAAGACCATCACCAATTCATGCTGGCGACCCTGCACTTGTGGGCATCGGCCAAGCGATTCGCGAACTGCGGGCGGCAGTCGAGATGTCGCAGGAAGCACTGGCCCACGAAGCCGGGATGGATCGCAGTTACATGGGCGGCATTGAGCGTGGCGAGCACAACCTGACCCTCATCAACCTGTTGCGCATCTGTCGGTGCCTGCGTGTCAGCGTCAGCGAATTGTTGCGGCGCGCTGGTGTATAGATGCTGGTGGGTGGTGGCCGTGCATCTACCGAAAGCATCGCCTTAATCCGTTTTTGGGGGTGTCAATGCAGGGCGTCCTTGGCCTGCAACTGACTCTTCTGCGGACTGTTCCTGCACTTACCGCATCAACCGCCTGAGGCTACGCATACACCCCCGCATTCCGCTCCGGGTAGCTTTCATACACATGCTCGAACACCGCCGAGCATTTCTGGTTGTACAGCTCCGGCGTGTAGGCGCGGGGCAAGCCGGAGTCCAGGGTGTCTTCGATGGCCAACTTCAACTGTGAGCGGGCCGAGGATTTCTGTCGCCAGTTCAATACCAGCAAGTTTTTGAGCCGCGCCAGCAGTTCGCTGGCGGCCTTCTTCACCTCGGCGCGTTCGTCGGCGCTCAACTCAGGCGCCGGCCGTGTCAGGATGTCAAAGATGACCAGTTCCTCTTCGCTCATGTTCTCGCGCACATGGCGTTCCTGCTCGTCGTTCAGGCTGTTGGAGAGCTTCACCAGTTCCTCGAACAGTTCCTCGATGCTGCGGCTGCCGGCGTTGTAGCTTTCGATCAGCGCCTCGAACTTCTCGGCGAAGTCGGCGCGGGTGCGGTTCAACTGGATCATCTTTTCCAGTTGGGCGCGGATTGCCGCCTTGAGCACCTCGATCTCGGTGTTCTTGCGCTTGGATTCCTTGAACCGTTGGGCCAGTGCCTCGAAGTTGATCTTCGACAGATCGAGCGCCGGTGGCCCGGCCTGGCGGATTGCGTGGCCGGTGATGGACTCGTCGAGCAGGTTGTTGATCTGCCCCATCACCTGCGAGATGTCCGGCGGGTTCGGGTTCAGCTTGGCGCGGATCGCTTCGGCCAAAGTGGTCAGGCAAGCGACGCGACTGGCGAACTCAATCGCCGACGGATCGGGTTTGACGGCTCGATAGAGCGTGCTCACCAGCCGCTCATGTCCGAGGAAGTCGCGGCGCAGCGGGTCGGGGGAGATCAGCGCATTCATCGCGTCTTCAATGCCTTGCAAGCGCTCCAGACTGCCGGCGGCAAGCTGCTCGATCTCGGCGAGCAACACGCCATGTGCGACACAGAAAGCCGTCGCATCTGCAACCGCGCGGCGCAGTTCCTCGACCAGCTGCTGCTTGTCCTTGACCGGACTCTTACCATCCTTGCCGGCGCCGTAGATGGCCAGTGCCTTTTCCAACGAAGCGAAGACGTTGGCGTAATCGACGATGACGCCGCTGTGTTTGCCGGGGAAGACGCGGTTGGCACGGGCGATGGTCTGCATCAGCGAGTGATTGCGCATCGGTTTGTCGAGATACACCGTCGAGCAACTCGGTGCGTCAAAGCCGGTCAGCCACATGGCGCACACAAACACCAGGCGCAGCGGGTCATCGGTGTCCTTGAACTTCTCGTCCAGCCCCGGTTGCGAATCATTCATGCGCTTGCGGTGTGGCTCGATGTCGAGGCCCAGCGCCTGCATCTGCTGAATTTCGTTCTGCCCCGGCGAGACGATCACCGCCATGTCGGTGGTGGTCAGCACGTCCAGCCGCTGTTTCAGCTCAGCCACGCGCGCATCGCGTCGCGCCTGCTCGGGGCTCATGCTACCGCCGGGTTGGTAATGCAGCTCGCCCAGCTCCTGTTGCACCCGTGCGGTTTCAGCCGCCCAATACACCTTGACCTTGTCGTGCATGCGCAGCGCGGTGGCCTTGTCGATGGACACCACCATCGCCTTACCCACAAATCCCCGCCCGAGGAAGTGCCGCACGATGTCCTGCGCAACAGTTTCTAGCCGGTCGTCGCGGGTAATCAGGTGGTATTGCCGCCCCAGTACACGCTCCAGCTTGGCTTCTTGATCGGCATCGAGTTCGGCATCCTCGATCAGGCGGTAGATGTCTTCGTTCAAGTCGGGATTGACGAGCTGCAATTCCGGCGTGCGGTTCTCGTAGAACAAGGGCACGGTGGCGCCGTCTTCGACGGACTGCTGGAAGTCGTAGATCGAAACATAATCGCCGAAGACTTCCTTGGTGCGCTCCTCGCCGGCAATCAGCGGCGTGCCGGTAAAGGCTAGGAACATCGCCTTGGGCAGCGCGGCGCGCATGTTCAGTGCTAGCGTGTCGTACTGGCTGCGGTGGGCTTCGTCGGTCAGCACAATCACGTCGGAACGGTCGCAGAGCAGCTCTGGCGTCTGGAACTTGTGCACCAGCGTGAAAACATAGCGGTGGTTGCCGCGCAGCAGTTCGCGCAGGTGGGCGCCGCTGGCGGCGTGGCACTGGTCGCCCTCGGCCTCGCTGACTGCGCCGGTGGTCTTGAAGGTCTTGGCGATCTGCTCGTCCAGTTCCACGCGGTCGGTGACGACGACAAAGGTCCAGTTGCCGGCGAGCTTCCTCAGCACCTTCTGGGCAAAGAAGACCATCGCAAAGCTCTTGCCGCTGCCCTGCGTCTGCCAGAACACGCCACCACGTCCGTGGCCCAGCGTGCGGGCTTCGAGCATCGACGCGATGGCATTATTGACGCCGAGAAACTGGTGATTCTGGCCAATGATCTTGACCAGCCCGGCCTTGTGTTCGGAAAACAGCGTGAAGTTCTCGGCCAGATCAAGCAGACGGACGGGGTCACAGGTGCCACGCAGCATCACTTCCAGCGACACGCGGCGCGGTTCGTCCTCGCGCTCGATGCGTTTCCACTCCACCCAGCGGCCCCAGTCGGCGGTGAGCGAGCCGACGCGGCTGTCGGTGCCGTTGCTGGCGATGAGCAGCGCGTTACTCCAGAACAGCGCCGGAATCTGCTGCTTGTAGTGGGTGAGGTTTTCGTCGAAGGCGGCCCGCGCCGGCACGCCGGGCTTCTTGAGTTCGATCACCACCCAGGGCAGGCCATTGACGAAACCGACCAGATCGGGCCGGCAGGTGTAGAGCGCGCCGGTGACGCTGAACTGGCTGACCAGCAGGAAGTCGTTGTTTTCCGGGTGTTCCCAATCCACCACGCGCAGGCGCTCGGTCTTCTGGCCCCCGTGTTCGCGGTCGGGCACGGACACCGTGATGCCTTCCTTGAGCAGCCGATAGACCTCGCGGTTGGCCGCCTCCAGACTCATCGCGGAGCGGTCGCGGGTCAGTTCATCGATGGCGGTCTGAATCGCCTCCGGCGGCAACTTGCAATTAAATTTGCCCAACGCCGCTTTCAGGCGTTCGACCAGCACCACCTCGCCCTTGGTTTCGCGGCCGAGGGTGGAAACTAAGGTGCCGCCCGCGCCGAAGGTTTCTTCCATCGCCGACACCGTTTGCCAGCCGAGCGTGGCAAACAGCCCGATGGCGGGTTGCTCGACGAGTTGGTCTTCGGAGTAGGCGTGGGTGCTCATACAGGATTGAGGCATTGGATTTCAGTGGACTGGCCCATTTCAACGAATGCTGAAACCGGTCGAATTTCTGAAACCCTTCGGCAGAGGCGAAATCGGGGAGGCGCTTTGTGGAGCAGCCAAACTCCATAAAGCACTTTGTGGAGCTCAAATGGCAAAATAGACTCCTCAAAATGCTTTGTTATGGTCACAGACTCCACAAGCACATCAAATGACCGCACGACCTTCGGCCAGGTTGATCAGACGCGGAAAACACAAAGTGGCGGGTCGTCTGCCACTTCCGGCTTGCAACTCCCGCAGGATGCCCGCTTCTTTCATCTGCCGAAGCAGACCGGGAGTTGTCTTCTCATGAATGCCAAATTCCCGGTGCAATCGAGCCGTCAGGTCAGATGAGCGAAAGATCGGTTTGTTGAAAATGGCGTCCAAGACATGCACCGTGTACTGCGAATGCGTGGCCGCCTGGATGGCCAGCTTCATCTCTTCATAGAGCGCCTGAATGGCCGTCACCCGCGTGCTATTCTGGCCAGCCTGAGCCGCAATGGCACGCAAAAAGAAAGCCAGCCAACCGTTCCAGTCTTCATCCGCCGAGATAGCCTTCAGCCGCTGGTAGTACTCTTCCCGATGGGCCTCCATATATTCCGAGAGGTAGAACATGGGCTGCGACAGCGCACGCTTCTGATACAGAAACAGCGGAATCAGGATGCGGCCAATCCGGCCATTACCGTCCTTGAACGGGTGCAACAACTCAAACTGGGCATGCACAACAGCCGCCTGAAGCAGAAAATCAACATCGTCGCTGTCGAGATAGCGCTCCCACGCCTGCAAATGATCCGGCAGTTGGATCGGGTTGGGCGGAACGAAGGTCGCCTGTTCAATCGAGCAGCCGTGTTTGCCGATCCAGTTCTGGTCTTTCCGAAACTCCCCCGGGGTCTTGTCCTGTCCGCGCACACTGCTCATCAGGATGCGATGCAACTCACGCACAAAGCCAAGGCGAATCGGGTAGTCCTTCAAATGCTCCCTTGCCGCATACAGCGCCTGCCGGTAATTGGAAATTTCCTGAATATCCTGAAACTTCTCACCTTCCTTCAGAAGACCCGCTTCCTGCTCCAACACCTCATCAACGGTCGCCTGCGTTCCCTCGATTTTTGACGACAGCACCGCTTCCTGCGTGGTCAGCGGGGACAGCATGACCGCCGGATTCGGAATGCTCTGCAACAAACCGTCGTAGCGCGCCAATGCCGCATTGGCCTGCCCGACCAAAGGCAGCAGCAGGCGGTAATCGAGATTCGGCAATGGCAGTTCATTGGGAAGATAGGGGTGCATGTTGTCAGGCATGTTCGAGTTTCTCCATGTCGATCTGGCCGGAGAGCAGTCGCGGCAGCAGCAGGTCGCGGGTGCGGCGGAGGTTTTGAATTTTTTCGGACAGAACCTGAATTTGCCGCAACAGCGATTCAGCGTGTGCGTTGAATTCTGTAAGTAGCACCCTTGGGGGCCAAACTATTGGCACGGCCTTTAGTACGGAAAGGCTTACGTTTGCCTGCGCTGTTTGAACAACGTGCCCCAGACAATGGTTTTTAAAATTGTCGTCGCGCAGGGTCATGTAGAGAAACGGGACATGTAAGGCGGAGGCGCAACGGACTATCGCAAGAGCTTGATTTGTGTTGGCCGGAAGAATACGCGAAGGAACTGAACATACTCGTCCAATGACTCCAGCAATCGAAAACAGTATGTCGCCCGAACAGAGTTGTGATCGTTGAAGCAGTTCATGAGTATCCGCATCGATTTTGGCAAACTTGCTTTCAATCAAAATGCCGGAAGGCTCGATGGACTCCGCTTTGACGAAGTTGATGCCGTCCGGTTGAAACTCCCTACCCAAAGTGGTTGGCGTTGTGCCCTTGGTAATGAGCTTTGTCAGCTCTCCCAGATTCTTCACATCCCACCCCTGCGGAATCTCGCCGAGGGGGGAAGTGACGCGGGGGTGGTTTTCGTGGCCGGGAAAGCGGAAGTGGACGAACCACTCGCGGTAGAGGGCGCGGGCCATCGACTCCAGAATCTTGATGCGCCGCTGACTGTTTTCGATGAGCTCGTCGTAGGCCGACAGGATGCCGGCGATGCGTTGCTGAACGGGGAGCGGGGGAACATCGATACAGAACTGACGAATCAGGTCCTGATTCAAGTTTTGCTGAGCGGCCCCTTGCGCTTGGATTGTCAGATCGCCACGGTTCAACAGGAGAGCGTAAAAGACAAAGCGCCAGTCTGCTTTCTGCTCGTCAATGACCAGACCGCATATCGCTTGATTGACCGTCGCAGGGGTTCTGAGCCACCCCAGTTGTCCAACGTTCGCGCCATACATTGCAACCAACACGGTATGCGCTGGATAGTATTTAGCTGATGAGTTATTCAGTCCGTCATCGGAGATGCGTTCCTCGGTGTCTTCGATTGCGCAGTCAAGCAGCTCTTTCGACTTAACCCAGAGATGACCCGAGGCTGCGGTCGTGAAGTAGTCGGGGGTTTTTCGCGATGGAGTGCCACCGCTCGAAATTCGCTTGCAAATCGACTCTAGAGAAGCGAGCGCCATCCTCAAGCCTCCAGCATCCCCGCCACATTCGCGGCGATGGTAGCCTCCAGTTCCCGCGCCTGGGCGTTCAGCGATTCCAGTTCTTCGTTCTGGGTTTCGAGTTGTTCCTTGAAATCCTCATCGCTGACGTCCTCGCCCGGCGCGACGCCCACGTAACGGCCGGGGTTGAGCGACCAGCCCTGCGCTTCGACCTCGGCCAGCGTCGCCGCCTTGCACAGGCCGGGCACGTCGCGATAGGCCGGTGTGTCACCAAAGACCTCGATGAGCTTGGCCGCCGTCTCGCCAGCGCCGACTTTCGGGGCATCGAGCGCCTCGCCGCGATAGAGGCGGACGATGTTGGCGATGAAGCCGATCTGCGCCGGTGTCCAGTCGCGGTGGGCGCGGTCGACCTGCCGGTAAATGTGGCGGGCGTCGATGAAGAGCACGGTGTCGGCACGTTTTGTCTTGGCCTTGCCCTTGTCGAAAAACCACAGCGTGCAGGGCAGAGTGACGGTGTAGAACATGTTGGGGCCGACGGCCACCATGACATCCACCGCCTGCGCTTCGATCAGTTTCTGCCGCAGTTCCTGCTCGGAAGAGCGCGCATCGGCGGCCGAGTTGGCCATAACGAAGCCGGCGCGGCCCGTGGTATTCAGTGCCGAGTAGAAGAGCTGAATCCACAGGTAGTTGGCGTTGTCGCTGCGCGGCAGGCCGAAGGGGAAGCGGCGACCGGCGCCAACCATGTCCTTGAGACGTTCCTTGTCCACTGCATTGACGTTGAAGGGCGGATTGGCGAGGACGAAGTCGAACTGCCCGGTGGCGGTGTGCGGGTCGTCGTAGTAGCTGTTGATGTTGCCGCCGTGCTTGATGTCGCCTTCCAGCCCATGCACGGCGAGGTTGAGGCGGCACAGGCGGCCAGTTTCATCGGTCTTTTCGACGCCGCAGATGGCGAGTTCGGCGGCCGGGTTCTTCTGGTGCTCGGCGACGAAGCGCGCCGACTGCACGAACATGCCGCCTGAGCCGCAGGCGGGGTCGAGGATGCGGCCGTGGAAGGGTTCGATGATCTCGGCCAGCAGCTTGACGATGCTGGACGGCGTGTAGAACTCGCCGCCGCCCTGGCCCTCGGTCATGGCGAAGGCGCCGAGGAAGTATTCGTAGATGCGGCCGAAGGCGTCGTAGTCGAGCGTGGCCGGAATCTCCGACACCTTCTTGAGCAGCTCCTTGAGCAGGGTGCTGGTGAAGAGGTTGTAAGTCTTGGGCAGCACGCCGGCGAGCTGCGGGTTGAGCTTCTCGATCTCGCGCATGGCGGCGTTGACCTTGGCCCCGATGTCGGCCACCTCGGGCAGCGTCAGCAGGTAGTCGAAGCGTGCCTCGGGGGCGAGATAGAGGATGCCTTCGGCGTGGTAAGCGGCGGGTTCATCGACCCGGCTGCCACGCCGTAATGACGCGCTGGCCCCTTCGAGCCTGGTGCGCTGGATGGCAAAGCGCACCTCGGCAAAGCGCAGGAAGATCAGGCCGAGGATGGGGCCGGAGTATTCCTGTGCCTTGAGGCCAGAGTTGGCGCGGAACTGGTCGGCGGCATCCCACAGGCGCTTTTCGAGCGAGGTGGAGGCGGCGTCTTTTTCGGAAGGGGCGATCCAGAGCATGGTCAGTCTGCTTCTATGAGTTCAAGGCCGCTGTCGTGGGCCATGGAAGTCGTGAGTTCTTCGCCTTCTTCGGCGGCCTCAGCGGTTGTCGGCGCAGCATGGCCAGTGATGCGCGAAACCAGTTCCATGAGCAGCTTCTGCCGCGCTTTCATGAAACCGGCAAAGTCGTTGGCGTAAAGCTCCGGCACTGGGATGCAGTGGGTTTGCAGATAGGTTGCGAGCGCGGCCTTGTCGATGGGCGGCTCGATGATCTGGCCGTTGGAGCCGGCCTTGCCCTTTTCCAGTTTCTCCAGATAGCTGGAGGGTGCGACACCACCGATGATGCGGTTAGTACGGTAGCCAAGCGGGGTCTTGTTGACGACGGAATCGTAGAGCGAGGCCGGCAGCTTCTGCGACTCGCACCAGGCTTTGGGGAAGATATGGTGAATATCGACGGCCTCGTCGAAGAATACGGTCTGGTCAAATGCTTGGCCGCTGCGGAAGTCGATGGCACCTTGCCGCAATAGCAGCGCCTGTAAGCCTTTGTAGGCCGCAGAAAGGCGCGAACGCATAGTCAGCAGGCGATCGGCGCGCAGTACGCCATCGATGACAGTGGACGGTTCTGGCCCGCCATCGAGCCAGGCCGGCACTTCAAGAATGTCTTTGGCGAAGCGGCTTTCCACGGCTGAACCGTACAACTCGCCAAATACACCGCACCAGTACCAGCGGGCAATTTTGTCGTTGTTGGTTGTGTGATCGGCTTTGCCACCGATCTCGGCGAAGATGGCGGCGAGCGGAACGAGTTGCGTTTGATAGGGCAGATCGACCACGCGGTGAATCTGCTGCTGGCGCAGAAATCTGGCGGCGCGCTCGAAGCCCGCCCTGACCGCGCTGCAATGTTTCTTGTAGGCTTCAAGCGGCAGTGCGAGCAGTGATTCGCTGGTGGCGCGAACGGCCGGCCATTCACTCTCCTTGTCAGGTTTAGATGCTATTGCCGCAAGGCGAAGCTCCTTGGTGTATAGCAGCGCAATCGCTTTCAGAAAATCGGTGGGGGCGATTTTGGCTAGTACGCCCTGCGCCTGCCCGGCGGCACGGCCGTAGGCGGCGAGGCGCTTCTGCACACCGAGACGCAGATCGGGGTCGTTATGATCTTTGACGCCGAGCCATTCGTACTTATCGTCTTTTTCCTTGCCTTTTTCTATGCTCGTCTCGTCATAGCCAAGCCAGTCATTTCGCAGCTTGTGGTCCTTCGCAGAGAAGATGGCGGTGAGCAACTCAAAGGCATCGAGAGACTTGCCTCCAGTGTTTACTTTCTCGAAGACGAGACAGACGGCTTCGTGGGAAGTGTCGGCACCGAGCGCGATGACGGGTACTTGGTATTCGGCGAAGTTCTTGAGCACGTCGTTCTTGAACTTCTTGAAAAGTTCGCGCAGCTCTGGTTTTCCCTTGGCGATCCAGTAGTCGCCGAACTCTTCCTGCCAAGTGTCCCAGTTAAACGCCTGATTCAGTGGATACATGAGATTTTCGTATTCGAGCTGCGGTGACGACAGATCGATATCAATGCCCTTGTTTGAAGGAAGCATGATCTTGCGGTCTTCGTGGATCGCAATAATTGCCGAGTCTCTGTCGGCTTCGGCGTTCAGTGCCTTGCGAATGTCGATGTAGAACCACCGATTAACCAATCGTTTCTTGGCCGTGATGGTGGAGACGACCTGGCGGCGCATGCAACTCTGGTAAAGCGAGGTCATGCGCTGCTGACCGTCGAGCAGCAGTTGCTCGGGTTGCATTTGCGCTGCTGCAACCGGAGCGCCTTCAATCGGACGCCGAGCGAAGATCACGCCCTCGCCGATCTTCGACTTGAGCGACATCAGCGCCCCCATCGGGAAGCCGCGCGAGACAGAGGCGATGAGACTCATGATGCGATCTTCTTCCCACACCCAGCTCCGCTGGAAGTCCGGCAGTTGCAGCTTGCCGTCCTCGCAGGTCTTGAGCAGCGTCTGGAGCAACACTGGATTGGTGTCGAAGGTTGTCTTGGCCATCAGTGCGGCACTCCCTTTGTTTTCTTGTTGGACATCGTTGCCGATTTATGCGCTCGTAGCCTGCCCGCTAACTGGGCACCCGAGGAAAGCCGCTATTGTCCGACAAAGTCCGGATGAGAGCGAAAATAGTTATGCAAAATCGATGGAGTGGTGTGACTGACGGCTGGCTGTGCGGTGCCAGCGGAGTGAATCTAGGCACTTGCGCCACGCTTTGGCGGCTTGGATGGGCAAGATAGCTGGGGTGAACGACGCAGAGGCACAAGACATATCAGACCTTTACCCAAACTGGAAAAGCTCGAAACGCTGGGCAACCAAGCGAAGTCCTGCGAAGCGATTCCCGACAGGCGATATCCCCAGCAAACAGTCCAGCCCTGCACCGATGGGGGTATTTCTGGGGGTATATCGCGAAAGCCAAAACATCTAACCGGCATCAGTAAAGGCATTCCGGGTTGGTTGCGAGTCCCCCTCCCGCACCAGGAAACAGAGTGGCTTTCCAGACGGAAGGCCGTTTTTGTTTCTACCTTGGGATACCCGTGCAGGATCGTGACTTGCGTTGCCGCACCGCCTCATCACGCCGTTCCGCCAACGCCGACGTTCGGCAACGCCCGCAGGACTTACTTCGCCACTTCCAGCGGGAGCACTTCCAAGCCTGCCGCCCCGAGTCCTACGGAACAGGGGCCATGCTCACCGGTGACGCGATAGCACTGCTTGCCCATGTGAATTTCGACGCCATCGTGGAGGGCTTGTTGCACATTGACGCGTGACTGTTGAGCGAGTTCGATCTTTTTCGCCAGCGTCTTCTCCTCCTCGCGCAGGGCCGCGATGCTGGCGGAAAGTGCTGCCGCCGTTGCCTGGGCCTTGTCAATCATCTCCGGGCGCAGCTTGCCGGGGTTTTTGCGCGAGAAATTGAGCAATTTGCTGATTTCGAGCAACTGGGTTTCCTGCCCATCGCGGGTCTTTGACTTCTCGATCATTTGCTTGTGCATGAGCGGATTGACACCAACCTCGCAATGGGTGTGCACACGATTGGGCGAGCCAAATACCTTGGCGGTGATGGAAAGCGTCGCCTGTACGTGGCCGCCGATGATATGGCCGCGCCGCTTGTTGCCGACCTGGATGTGGTTGATCGCGGTGAGTTCGCAATTCATGACCATGTCGTCGATGAAGATGCTGTCCCCAGCCTCAATCCTGGCCTGCTGGGCATATGCGGCATTGAAGCAGCCGGCGCAACGAATATGGTGTTCTTCAGTGGTCTTGCGACCGAGCCCGCCCAAGACGCCGCCCTTGACCACGATGCTGCCGCCGGCTTCCAGGGTGGCCGTTTCGACAACGCCACTGACTTCGATGTCACCGCTGACGCGCACGGTCATGCCGGAACTGATGTCGCCCTTGATCACCACGCTGCCATCGAAGTCGATGTTACCGCTGGCTGTATTGACTGCATTGACCCGGAACACCGGCTCGACCATCATGCCGCCGTGGATGATGACGGGTTGGCCGTTGGCGGCAGCGCGCAGCAGGTCGGGATTGTCGGGGGCGATTTCAGTGCCGGGCAGATTGGTGGCGAAATTCACTTCCTTGCCCGGCTTGGCCTCAATCGGCACCCCCAGCAGCGACAGGCCCGGCGTGCCCTGGGTCGGGGGGTGGCGGAGCATCAAGGCGGCGCCGGGATGAACCACGGGGATTTCACCCAGATCCCGATAGTCGGTGTGGCCGGTTTCATCTTCGTGCGGCGTGCGGTTGCGCACTTCCGGAAGCAGGGATTCCAGTCGCCCATCGCGGCCATGCTCAGGCGGCTGGCCGCGGGCGACCACGTGCCGCTTGACGGCGCCGGCAGCAATGGCCGCATCAATTTCTTCCGGCAGCGTTCCCGCGCCGATGCCGTGCTCAGCCAATGCCGCCATGACCGCTTCCCTGGTCATCGGGGCACCGCCTTCGGCTGCGTTGATATCCAGGTAAGCCTCTAGGCCATCGGGTGAAACATCGATATTCAGGCTGGCGTCGATGCACTCGGCAATCTTGATTTCGACGGCCGTACCAGAGTTGTAGTTGGCGAGCAGGGGGATTGCCGCCCTGGGCAGGTAGCGTAGCGCGCCATACCCCTGTGCCACCAGTTCGTCGCGCAGCCAAGCCTCATCGATGCTTTGGGATGTCGGGCCGGGTGTCGCAACAGCAATCAGGGCCTTGGCCGCCGGGTCGAGACGGAACTTCAGGTCGGATCTGTTGTGTGCCCCTGTTTCCATCATGTTCCCTTGAAATGATTCCTGTGCCTTTGTGCCGGAATTTCCAACGAACTGCCTTCCCGTTACTTAGGATAACGGAATTCTGCGGCAACCCGGTCGGCTTTGTCTCCGGCGCTGCCGCTGGATGATCGGGAAAAGGCCTTAGTATTGCGCTCATGGATCCCGTCCGCGCCTACCATGAACGCTCCAAGCATCACCTCGACCGCTATGCCCCCGGTCCCGGCGGTTTGGACTGGGCCACGCAGCCCGATCCGTTCCGCCGCTATGCCGGCGCGCCGGAACTGGCGCTGCCGTTGCTCGATGCCGACCTCCCGGTCTGCTGGGACGATTTGTTCGGTGCCGCTGTACAGAGCCAGGCTTTCAATGCGGACAGCATTGCCAGCCTGCTGCAACTCTCACTTGGCCTGTCGGCCTGGAAAACCTATGGTGGCAACCGCTGGGCCCTGCGCTGCAACCCATCCTCTGGCAACCTGCATCCCACCGAGGGCTACCTGATTAGCCCGGACCTGCCGGGATTGCCGGCCGGCGTCCATCACTATCGGCCCGACCAGCATTGCCTCGAACAACGCGCGGCCGCGCCGTTCTCCTGGTCGGGTGGCGTGCTGCTGGCCCTGACCGGCATCCACTGGCGCGAGGCGTGGAAGTACGGCATGCGCGCCTTCCGCTATTGCCAGCACGATTGCGGCCATGCCCTGGCGGCCCTGTCCTATGCCGCCGCCGCCCACGGCTGGCAAGTGCATTTGCTTGAAGAGTGGGGTGATGACGCAATTGCCGCCCTCACCGGAGTGGATCGCGCCGGCGACTTTCCAGCGAACGAGGTCGAGGCACCCGAAGCACTGGTCTGGATCGGGCCGGGTGCGGCTCCCGCTCCCGCAGCTGCAGAAGTGCTGCACTTTCTGGACGGGATTGAGTGGGTGGGCACGGCCAACACCTTGAGCCCCGCGCACCACGACTGGCCTGACATCCCGGCAGTCGCCGCCGCCACGCACAAGCCCGCCGGCAGCCGCGCGCCAGCCGTCGTGCCGACCCCGCTGCCGGCGCTGGCGCCCGCTGCGCAAACACCAGCCAGCCGGCTGATCATCGGTCGGCGCTCCGCCCAAGCCTTCGACGGCGTCACCGCCATCAGCGCACAGCATTTCTTCCGCATGCTCGACGCCTTGTTGCCGCGCGCCGGCCAGCCGCCCTGGGCGCTGCTGGAAGCCGAGCCATGCGTGCATCCGGTGCTGTTCGTGCATCGTGTCGATGGCCTGGAGCCGGGCATCTACTGCCTGCCGCGCGCGCCGGCCGCGCTTGCCACGCTGCGCGCCGCCATGCGGCCGGACTGGCTCTGGGCCGCAGTGCCTGACTGCCCCGACCACCTGCCGCTCTACCTGCTGGCGCCGCTGGATGTGCGCGAGTTTGCCGTCACGACATCTTGTCATCAGGACATCGCCGGTGATTCCGCCTTTTCACTGGGGATGCTGGCGCGCTTTGACGACATCGGCCCGGAGCAAGCCTGGCGCTACCGCCAGCGCTTCTGGGAAGCCGGCATGCTGGGCCAGGTGCTCTACCTCGAAGCCGAAGCCGCCGGCATCCAGGGCACCGGCATCGGCTGCTATTTCGACGATGAAGTACATCGCGCCCTCGGCCTCGACACGACCAGCTTCCAGGATATCTACCACTTCACCGTCGGCAAGGCCGTGATCGATGCCCGGCTCGGCAGTGAAACGGCGTACGCGCACCTTGGTGAAACGCGGCGGCGGATCTGATCGCCGTCCCGCCAGTCCCACGGGGATTCCCTGCGGTCACGCCGACTTTTCAAATGGCTATGGGAAATTCGAGCCTGGCCGCTTTTCTGTTTTTGCCCTAATAATCACGTCCATAGCACAGCTCGCAACGGCGAGCTGAGGGCGACAAACCCAAGAACATTGGCGACCACGGTTGCCCAAAACTTGGCGCGGAAGGATGCCTTGTTGGATTTGTGGCGTAACACCTGCTGAGCGACAATTGCGCCCGGCCAGCCGCCCACAAGTCCCAAGGCCAGTAAAGTATCTTCACTGATACGCCAACTCTCCGCGGTAGCGGCTGACTTGTCCATGGCGTAGAAGACAAAGCACACCAGACTAGCGCCAAGATAGAGGCCCGCGACCCAATTTGGGACTTTCCAAATCAAGGCGGTTAAAGCGAAGACGACAAAGAATGCCGGAATCGCGAAATAGCTCGCCGTGCCCCACTGCGCTGGATTGTCCTTGCGAGCCCGGACATTGCGGCGAACTTCATTTACAACTTCAACGCGTTTCGCTCGCTTTTTTCCATCAGGGGACATTTCAACCTCAAACGTCACACGCTGGCCGACTTCAGGCCGACCAGAGCGGGCAACAAAGGCTTTGATATGCAGGAAAATTTCTTGGCCTCCGTGGCGAGGCTCTATGAACCCGAAGCCACGTTCATCGTTCCAGGTTTTTACGGCGCCTTCGATGCGCATGATTTTGGATTGAGTTCTAACGAATACTGCGGCTGTGGTGTGGGTTCAGCGGGCTGAAACTGCCGCAACCACAACGAGCACACCAAGCCAGAGATTGAGCGCGACCAGCTGGCGAATGCGGTTCAGTGTCTGGGCCGCTGCTGGCCAGGCGGTTGCCGAGCAGTCCGCTCGCAGCTTGGGGAACAGCACCCAGTAGACGTAGGCGAAGACCGCAGCCATCACGAGGCCAAGGGTCAGCATGACATGCCAGCCGCCAGGCGCTTGGCCGAACCCAACTGGCAGCAACATTGCCAGGCCGGTTCCGAGCAGGATAATCACCGCGACGGTCATGTAAGGCAGAAAGCGAGCAAACGTGGCGACCCAGAGCGGCAGGCGCTTGGGTGGGTCGAGAACCTCAACGGCGGCTGGGCGTAGGCAGAAATATGCGAAGAACATGCCGCCGAGCCAGGCCATGGCGGAAATAAGGTGTAGGAACAGCAGTAGTTGTCGGAGCATGGTGTGCGTTCTCCAGGGTGATTGAGCGGCTTTACGTATAGTTTAAGGGGCGCGGAGACAGTAAGCGAAGCTTGCTGGCGGAGCGTCCCTCTCGAAGCGATTGTTAGACATTGGTTTTTACGGCCTTGGCTGTTGTGAGAAGCAAAATACCAGAAGCAACGTCTACAACCGCCCAAATTTCCTTCGGAAAATGAATCTTGATGATCGGGTTGAAAACCAGTGCCATGAAGCCGTAGACCCAAGGCAATGCTTTGCAATTTTTGTCGAAGGCGATAAACGCGGCAAAGGCGAAAACGCCAGTCGCGACCAACCGTAGAAGCATGTAGTATCCATATGGCATCGGTGCTGCTCCAAGGAACAACATGGCTGCGGTTACATAAATGACAGCAGGTGGCATCAGTAATATGCCCGAGATTTCTCGGCCAGATAAGCAACGGAAAATTGCACAATTAGACCGATGGACATAACTACGCCAAATATGACTAGGACGTTCAGCAGAGAAACCCCAACCAACAAAATGGCGAGAATAGTGAGGATGTAAGCGGCCTCGATAAAGAATGTTGTAATCATGGCGTACTCGTTCCCAGACTGAAGGTCTTTTTGTGCGAGCCAGACAATTGGGCCGGTTGCAATACCGTATGACCAAATGAGCACGGGAATTATTGAATCTGCGTCAGCATGTTTAGTGTAGTAGATGAGTACGAGAATGCACCAGGCCGTGAGAACTCCAACTGTGTAAATTGTGCTCAGTAGGCCGAAGAAATACCCACCGATCTTGTTGCCTTTTTCCAGCATAACAGCCGCCGGTCCGGCAAAAATTAGCCCCGGTGCCATCGCGAGGCCAAGGCCCATGCCTGCGACAAGCAACGCCAAGATTCCGTAACCAATAAGCCCCCATTCGCCTAGGATGGCGAGCCATATGCCGGAAACGACTCCTCCGAACATATTCAGTATTCCGAGTGGGACTGCCAACACTGCCAATAATCTTGCGAACGCTTCCATATGGCCTCCGTAAATGCCTACCAGTTATTCGCCAGACCCACCGGTCCGTACTATTGGAATTCTCAGAACAAGCTGGTGCGTCGTAACCGCCTGATTCATCGCATTTGTGACGAGGTAGTCTGTCCGCATATGCAATGATAGTACGGACAGATGCTGGTGGGTTGTTATTGAATTGGGGCAATGGTTTGCTTTGATGGAAATTCATGACGGCCCGATTCTGGCCGACTAGCGCCGTCCCACCAGCGCCGACTTTTCAAGTAGCTAGAATACGTTCCTCACCAGACGCATACCCACACCCGCCATGATCGCTAACATCAAGGATTTCTTCAACCAGTTCATCGAGCCCGGCACCCGACCGAATGAGGCGGGCGGCGCGCATGCCTTGCAGGTTGCCACCGCAGCCCTGCTGCTGGAAGTCATGCGCATGGACAGCCGGATCGCCGATGAGGAGCGGGTCGCCATCGGTGCGGTTCTGCGTCAGCAGTTCGGTCTGGGCGCCGACGAATACGCAACCTTGATTGCACTGGCAGAACAGGAAGCCCATCAGGCCAACGACTACTACCAGTTCACTTCGCTGATCAACAAAACCTGCAGCGCCGCGCAGAAAAACATCATCATCGAAAACATGTGGCATGTCGCGATGATCGACGGGCACCTCGATGCCCACGAATTGCACCTGATGCGCAAGATCGCCGACCTGCTGTATATCAGTCATGCCGATAATATTGCCGCCAAGCAGCGGGCCCGCAAAACGGCCAAGCTGCCGCCTGGTTAGTCGCGGCGTATGACGTCCACTACAACTGTCCGTGCCGATGCCATAGTGATTGCGTTGGTCGGCATGGCACATGCCACCTCGCACGTCTTTCACTTGTTGCTGCCCCCGTTGTTTCCGCTGTTGATGGTCGACTTCGATTTTGGCTACACCGAGGCCGGGTTCCTGATGACGGTGTTTTTTGTCATCTCGGGCACCGGCCAGGCCTTTGCCGGGATACTAGTCGATCGCTACGGTGCGCGCCGCGTGCTGCTGGCCGGTGTGGCCCTGCTGGCGGCCTCCGGCCTGGCGCTGGCGGCGGCGGCCAACTATGCGATGCTGCTTGTGGCGGTGGTGCTGGCCGGCCTCGGCAATTCAATCTTCCATCCGGCGGATTTCTCGCTGCTCAACCAGAAAGTTTCGCCACCCCGGCTGGGCTATGCGTTTTCGGTGCACGGCCTGTCGGGCAACCTGGGTTGGGCGATTGGCGTGACTTTGTCCGGCATGGCGCTGGCCTGGGGCAGCTGGCGCGGCGCCGGCGTTGCGGCGGTGTTGCTCGCGCTGTTGTCGATTGCCACGCTGCTGTGGGCGCGGCCGCTGCTGGATGACGACCGGCCGAAAGTCGGCGCTGGCGGGACGGCGCCGGGCCGCACCTTCGCGTTCCTGAATACGCCGGTGATCTGGCTGGCCTTCGCGTTTTTCCTGCTGATTACCGCCGCCTTTGCCGGCTTGCAGAGTTTCTCCGCACCGGTACTGGGTGGCATTTACGGGATTTCGCTGGCTGCCGCCGTGGCCGGGCTGACCGGCTATTTGCTGGGTTCGGCGGCGGGCATGGTGATTGGTGGCATTGTTGCTGCGAAGGTGCAGACGCATGACCGCACGGTCGGGATGGCCCTGGTCGGCGCGGCGCTCTTTGCCACCGCACTGGCCACCGGCTTGCCGCCAGCCTGGAGCGTGATTCCGCTGATGGTCGGCATTGGCATCGGCGTAGGCATCTCCGGACCGTCCCGCGACCTGCTGGTGCGGCGCATTGCCACCAATTCGCTGGCGGGCGGCAACGCGTCGCCGGCCTTTGGCCGGGTCTATGGCTTTGTCTATTCGGGCCTCGATGTCGGCATGGCGCTGGGGCCGCTGGCGTTTGGCGCGCTGCTCGATGCCGGCGGGATGGACGGGGTATTGCCGGGCGTGGCGTTGCTGCAGATCATGGCGGTGCTGACGGTCCTCGCCATGGGCCGCCGGGCCGGCTAGTTAATTTTCATGATGCGTGAGCTACGCCCCCGATCATGAAAGACACCCGCCCCCCTTTGTGCGCCGTTGGCGCATCCCTCGCTTTGCTCCGGACCGCTGCTGCGCAGCGTCCTGCGGCCTGCGGCCTGGTGCCCCCCTCGCGGGGTGTTCTAGACGGCTCGCTGCGCTCGGCTATCACGGGGCGCGGTGGTTCGGGGTCGGCGCGGATTGCGGCTGGAGCCGCGTGCCGCGTTTACTTGGGGCGGCCCGGCGCAAACACTGTATTTCACGCTAAAGCATTATTCGCGTCATCCGTCCGGCCAGGCCTGCGCTCAGAATCCGGCAATCAACTGCGCCATGCGTTCGCGGGTGGCGGCGTCCGGCAGGCGGCCGAGACCGGCCTGCATGTTGTCGAGCAGGTGCTTCGGCTTGCTGGTCGCCGGAATGGCGCTGGTGACGGCCGGGTGGCCAAGGATGAACTTGAGGAAGAACTGCGCCCACGTTGCGCAGTCGATGTCGCCGGCCCACGGCGGCAGTTCCTTGCCGCGTACCTTGTCGAACAGCCCGGCGCGCGCGAAGGGCCGGTTCACCAGCACGGCAATCTTCCGTTCCTGCGCCAGCGGCAGCAGCCGCTGCTCGGCGGCGCGCTCGATGATCGAATAGTTGAACTGCACGAAGTCGATGTCTTCGGACGCCATCACCTGCGCCAGATCGCTGTAGGCGCTCTCGGTGTAGTGGGTGATGCCGATGTAGCGGATGCGCCCCTGCGCCTTCCATTCGCGCAGGGTCTTGAGCTGGGTCTTCCAGTCCACCAGATTGTGCACCTGCATCAGGTCCATCTGCTTCGTGCGCAGGCGCTGGAAGGAATCTTCCATCTGGCGCATGCCGGCATCGCGCCCCGTGGTCCACACCTTGGTGGCGACGAACAGCTTGGTGGTGACGCCCAGTTCGGCGGCGAGGTCGCCAATCACGCTTTCCGCCGCGCCGTACATCGGCGAGGAATCGACCACCCGGCCGCCCTGTTCGGCAAACAGTTTCAGCACCTCGCGCTGGGCAATGCGGTCGGCAGTGGCCGAGCCGACATTGAAGGTCTGCGACGAACCGAGGCCGACGGCCGGAATGGCTTCGCCGCCCTTCGGGATCTTGCGCATCAACTGGGCTGGCGCAGCGGCAAATGCCGGTGGCACCAGCGTGGCGATTGCCGCGCCGGCGGCAAGGCGGAGAACGTCACGGCGAGCGGGGGAGCGGGGATCGGTCATGGTCAAAGAATAGCCCTAATTATTGTTGCGGGAAAGTTTCGCCTGCTGGCGGCCGAGCCAGAGCGCCACTACCGCCCAGGCAAGCGCAATCGGCACGGCGATCCAGGCGATGGTGGCGAGTCCCAGCCCGAGTGATTTGAGACCGGCGAACAGCCAACCGGCGAGGGCATCGCCGCCGCGATAGACGACGGTATCCAGCGCGTTCTTCGCCTTGTACTTGGTCTCGCGATCCACAACGGTGTACAGCATCTCGCGCGCCGGCCGCGTGATGGCGTATTCGCCGGCACGCCGTAATATCTGGAACCCGGCCAGGGCCGCGAGCACCGGCGTCAGCGCCAGCAGGGCAAAGCCGAAAGCCGAAAGCAGCGGCACCAGCGCCAGCGTGCGGGCGACACCGAGGCGGGTGAGCAGGCGAGAAGTGATCAATACCTGCGTCAGCACCGTCAGGGTGTTCACTGCCAGGTCGAGCAGGGCGAAGAAGCGTGTGCGTTCCGCCGAACTGTTGAACGACTGCGCCACGATGTGCGCCTGCTCGAAATAGAGGAAGGTCGCGAGCGTGGTGAACAACAGCATGAACAGCGCCACGCCGAGCAGATAGGGCGAACGCACGATCAATGTCAGTCCGGCGAAAATCGAGCCGCCGAGTGGTTCATGATGTTCTTGGGTCGGTGCCGTCGCTTTCTGTTCAGACCACTGGCTGAGCTGGCGAATGCACAGCACCGCACCAGCCAGCAGCAGCGCCGAAAGCAGCAGCAGGTTGATCGGCCCGACCGGCACCACCAGCAGTGCCGTTAGCGTTGGGCCGGTAATCGCGCCGGCTGTGCCTCCGGCGGCGATCAGCCCGAACAGGCGTTTGCCCTGGGCGCTGCTGAACAAGTCGACCATGAAGCTCCAGAACACCGACACCACGAACAGGTTGAATACGCTGGCCCAGATGAAGAAGGTCCGCGCCATGACCTCACGCCAGCCTTCGACCTGAAAGGCGGCATAGAACAGCAGCAGATTGAGGATGAAGAAGCCATACACCAGCGGCAAAAAGCGCTGCCGTGGCAGGCGCGCGGTGATGTAGCCGAACAGCGGCACCGCCGCCAGCATGGCGATGAAGGTGCCGGTGAACAGCCACGGCAGTTTGGCGATGCCGCCGGCAATGCCCATCTCGTCGCGCAAGGGCCGCAGGATGTAATAGCTCGCCAGCAACAGGAAGAAGTAGGCGAACGCCCAGGCGACGGCGACACCCTCGCCGGGTTCCAGTTTCAGCCATTTCATCAGACGTTGCTGCATGGCGAAACGTGTCGGGAGTGAGGCAGCGTTGCTAACAGAAGAAAGCCATCGAAATGGCTATCGAGCCGAAATGCCGGAATTGCGGAGCGCGCGAACAGGAAAGACATGGCTTAGGCGCTGTGCCCGCCAGATCTCAAGCCAGGTGGCTATTTGCGCGTCAGCGACTGGGACAGCATGTAAGACACGGCGGCGCGAATGTCGATGTCGCTCAGATTGCTCAGTCCGCCCCGCACCGGCATTTTATTGTGGCCGTGGATGGCGGATGCCACCAGTTCCTCGACACCTTTGGGGAGTCGCGGCAGCCAGGCATCCTTGTCGCCAATCTTCGGCGCGCCGTTGGCGCCATCGCGGTGACAGTTGCCGCAGGCTGCCTTGACGATGTCCTCTCCGGTCCCGTGCGACACTTTGGCATACGGCTTGAGCGGATCGGGCGACCTGCCGCCGCTGACCATATAGGTAATGGCGCGCGTCATTTCCAGGTCGGTTACTTCCGGATGTCCGCCATGCGCCGGCATCTTCCGGTATCCCTCCATCGAGCTGTTAAGCAGCCTGGGCAGGCCAAACCGGGCGCGGGGCGCCCAGTCGACTGTGTTACCTACCCGTGGCGCACCATCCTTGCCCTCGCCATGACAATCGGCGCAGATTGTAGTGACGACCTCTTTCCCGCTGCGGTCAGCCGCCGCAGCGGTGGAGACACTAATCGATAAGCCAGCCGCAAGGACAAGGGTGGTGAGGGTAAAGACAACCGGTCGCTGCGAGCGTGGGATCATGATGAGCTTCTCCGCTGAAGGCGCTGCACATTGCATACAACCGTAGCATAACACCCGGCTTGGCTTAGCGCTTACGCACCGGAGTGATCCTAACTGTCAATCACCGCCCGCCCGTTGATCTGGATCAGACATGCGGCAGCGCGGCGCTGCAGAAATGTTGAGGTCAGGCTGCGCCGGCCGTGGCGTGCCACAGGCGCAACTGGTCCAGCGACAGGCTGTCGGTTTCGTGCCGCACCATGCGGGCGCCTTCGAAGTTTTCGTTCAGCGTGTAATCGCTCACCGTCACGACGGTCGGAATGCCCGCCTCCAGGCTGGCGGCCAGCCCATGGGCCGAATCTTCCACAGCCAGACAGTCACGCGCCGGCAGGCCGAGTTTTTCTAGCGCCCACAAATAAATATCCGGCGATGGTTTCTTTGCCGCGACATCTTCGCCCGAAGCGATCACGTCGAACCAGGTGTCCGCGGTCGGGCCCAGATTGGCTTGCAACAGACCCACAATGTTTTCCCGCTTCGAACTCGAGGCGATCGCCAGATGCACGCCCTCGGTGCGCGCTTCACAGATCAAGTGGCCGATCTCGCTGCGCAAGGGGATGGTCTTGGCGGCGAGCAAGCGCTGGTAGTTGCGGGTTTTGATTTCATAGATGCGCTGCACGAGTTGCTCGAAGTCGGGCCGCACCAGCGTCGTCGGGTCGTATTTCTCGGCGTAATAACGAATCCGTTCCTCGCCGCCGGTGACCCCGAGCAGCGTGCCATAAAATTTTTCGCTCCAATGCCAGTCGAGGCCGACCTCCTCGAACGCGGCGTTGAAGGTGGGGCGATGTCCATCGCGCTCTGTGTTGGCCAGAGTGCCATCGACGTCGAAGATGAGTGCGCGCAGGGCCATGATGAATTACCGTTAAACAAGTAAGGGTACGTAAGGGTAGCGGATTTCCTGGATCAGGAAAATGGTTTGGTGCAGGATATGTCCGGTTCTTGGCGACTATACCTTCATACCTTGGTGGTAGACTTCCGCCCGAAAGTTGTGGAACCAGCAGCAAGCGCCCCACGTCATATCACGCCGGACGCACTAACTTGAAAATGGAGAGTGCACGCAAGTGAAGCCGACTGACATCGGTGCCCCCGACTATCTGCACAAAGTCGTGGATTGCCAGTGGGCCTGCCCGGCCCACACCCCCGTTCCCGAATATATCCGCCTGACCGCAGCCGGCCGCTATTCGGATGCCTACATGATCAACTGGCATTCCAACGTGTTTCCGGGAATTCTCGGCCGCGTCTGCGACCGCCCCTGCGAGCCGGCTTGCCGGCGTGGGCGGGTGGATGCCGAACCTGTCGCCATTTGCCGCCTCAAGCGTGTGTGCGCCGACCTCAAGGACGACATTCGCCACCTCCTGCCGAAACCGCCCGCGCAGAAGAACCTCAAGCGCATCGCCTGCATCGGCGCCGGCCCGGCTTCGCTGACCGTCGCCCGCGATCTGGTCGCGATCGGCTATCAGGTCAGCGTGTTCGACAGCGGCAAATCACCCGGCGGCATGATGCGCAGCCAGATTCCCAAGTTCCGCCTGCCCGACAGCGTGCTCGACGAGGAATGCGGCTACATCATCAACCTCGGCGTCGACATGCATTACGAGCACTGGGTGAACAGTTTGCGCGACGTGCTCGCGGAAGGCTGGGACGCCGTGTTTGTCGGCACCGGCGCGCCGCGTGGACGCGAATGCGAGGTGCCCGGACGCCTGGAAGCGGCGGCGCACATTCATATCGGCATCGACTGGCTGGCCAATGTGTCCTTTGGCCACACGACCAAAACGGAGAAGCGCGTCATCGTTCTCGGCGGGGGCAACACGGCGATGGACTGCTGCCGTTCGGCACGGCGCATGGGCGGCGAGGACGTCAAGGTGGTGGTACGCAGCGGCTTCGAAGAAATGAAGGCTTCGCCCTGGGAAAAGGAGGATGCGATCAACGAGGGCATCCCCATTCTCAACATGCTGGTGCCACTGGAATTCAAGCACGACAACGGCAAGCTTACCGGCGTGCTGTTCGAGAAGGTGCGCGCCGAATACGATGCCAAGGGACGGCGCAGCCTGCTCCCTACTGGCGAGCCGCATGTGCTGATGGAGTGCGACGAGGTGCTGATTGCCATCGGCCAGGAGAATTCCTTTCCCTGGATCGAGCGGGACGTCGGCCTCGAGTTCGATAAATGGGGCCTGCCGGTGCTCAACCCCGCCACGCTGCAATCCTCGCTGCCGAATGTTTTTTTTGGCGGTGACGCGGCATTCGGGCCGAAGAACATCATTACTGCCGTGGCCCATGGCCATGAAGCGGCAATCTCGATCGACCGTTTCTGTCGCAAACGCGATCTGCTGCGGCGGCCGTCGCCGCTAACCAATCTCGTCAGCCAGAAAATGGGCATCCACGAATGGAGTTACGACAACAACGTCTCCGAGGAAAGCCGCAAGAAGGTGCCAATCAAGGCGCGCGAAATGACGCTGCTCGACATCAAGCTCGAACTTGAGATCGGTTTTGATCCGTTCCTTGCTTGTGCCGAGGCGGATCGCTGCCTGAATTGCGACATCGCCACAGTATTCACCGACAAGGCCTGCATCGAGTGCGATGCCTGTGTCGACATCTGCCCGACCGAATGCATCACCTTCACTGCCAACAGCGAGGAAGATGATCTGCGCGGCCGGCTGAAGGCGCCGGCAAAGAATCTCGATCAGGCGCTGTATGTGTCGGGTACGCTCAAGACCGGGCGGGTGATGGTCAAGGACGAGAACATCTGTCTGCATTGCGGCATGTGTGCCGAGCGCTGTCCAACCGGCGCCTGGGACATGCGGAAATACTTTTTCAAAACCGCCGCGGCAGGCGCGGAGGCACCCCGAAAATGAAATCTGATACCTCACCCAAGATCGCCCAGCGCTGCAACGACTTCGTCATCAAATTTGCCAACGTCAATGGCTCCGGTTCGGCTTCGGCCAACGAGCTGTTTGCGCGCGCTGTCATGCGCATGGGCGTACCGATCGCGCCGCGCAACATTTTCCCATCCAACATTCAGGGCATGCCGACCTGGTATGAGCTGCGCGTTTCGGGTGCCGGCTGGCTCGGCCGACGCGGTGGTTGCGACCTGATGGTGGCGATGAATCCGCAGACCTGGGACAGGGATATCGCCGAGATTTCTCCCGGTGGTTATCTGCTCTACGACTCGACCAAAACACTGCCGCGTTCGCGCTTCCGCAGTGACGTGGTGGTCCTGGGTCTCCCGTTCACCGAGATGTGCAACAACGAATACTCCGATCCGCGCCAGCGTTTGCTGTTCAAGAACATCATGTATGTGGGCGCACTCACCGCACTGCTGGACATGGAATTCGCGGTAGTGGAGAGGTTGATCGCCGAGCAGTATCGCGGCAAGGACAAACTGATCGGCGCCAACATCAATGCGCTGAAGATCGGCTACGATGCGGCGAAAGAAGCCTTGCCCTGTCCCATCGGCCTGCATGTCGAGCGGGCCAACGGTGTCGGCGACAAGATCTTCATCAACGGCAACAACGCCTGCGGCCTCGGCGCGGTGTATGGCGGCGCGACGGTTGCCGCCTGGTACCCAATCACGCCCTCGACCCCCGTGATCGAGGCCTTCAGCAGCTATTGCCGCAAGTACCGTACCGATCCCGACAACGGCAAGGCACGCTATGCCGTCGTGCAGGCCGAAGACGAACTGGCCTCGATCGGCATGGTGATCGGCGCTGCCTGGAATGGCGCCCGCGCCTTCACGGCAACCTCCGGCCCCGGCATTTCGCTGATGCAGGAATTCTTCGGCCTGGCCTACTTCGCCGAAGTGCCCGTGGTGGTCTTCGACGTGCAGCGCGGCGGCCCATCCACCGGCATGCCGACGCGTACCCAGCAGTCCGACCTGATCTCCTGCGCCTATGCCTCGCACGGCGACACCAAGCATGTGATGTTGTTCCCCGAAGACCCCTACGAATGCTTTACGCTCGGCGCCCAGGCCTTTGACCTGGCCGAGCGGCTGCAAACGCCGGTGTTCATCCTGCTCGATCTCGACATCGGCATGAACGACAGCCTGTGCAAGCCCTTTGACTGGGACGACCAGCGCCGCTACGACCGCGGCAAGGTCATGTCCGCAGCGGAGCTAGAGGCGGGCAAGAACTTCGGCCGTTACCTCGACGTCGATGGCGATGGCATCCCCTGGCGCACCATTCCCGGCACGCACCCGACCAAGGGCGCTTTCTTCAGCCGTGGCACGACGCGCAACGCCTACGCAAAATACAGCGAGGCGGGCACCGACTACGTCTACAACATGGAACGGCTGCGGCGCAAGTTCGAAACGGCGAAGAAACTGGTGCCCGAGCCGGTGGTACAGCGTGCCGCACAGCCGACCCGCTATGGCGCGATCTATTACGGCTCGACCAGCCCGGCGATGGCCGAGGCCTTCGCCCAACTCAACGAGCAGGGCATCCCGGTTGACCTGATGCGGGTGCGCGCCTTCCCTTTTTCCGACACCATCATCGACTTCATTGCCGAACACGATTACGTCTTCGTGGTCGAACAGAACGAGAGTGGCCAGTTGCGCATGTTGCTGCTGACCGAAGGTGAAGTCGACCCGAAGAAACTGCTCCGTGTCCTGCATTACGACGGCACGCCGATCACGGCCAGCTTCATCTCCGGCCGCATCGCCGCAGCGCTCGATGCTCACAAAGTAACCCCGATTCGCAAGGTGGCCTCGTGACTTATTTCGCCAAACCCAAACTGCTGCGCCCGGATACGCCGAAGAACGCGCTGGGCTACACGCGCCGCGACTATGAAGGCGCCATCTCCTCGCTGTGTGCCGGCTGCGGGCACGATTCGATCAGTGCCGCCGTGGTCCAGGCCTGTTTCGACCTCGACATCCAGCCGCATCGGGTCGCCAAGCTTTCCGGCATCGGTTGCTCGTCGAAGACGCCCGATTACTTCCTCGGCAACTCGCACGGCTTCAACACCACCCACGGCCGCATGCCCTCGGTGCTGACCGGCGCGGCGCTGGCCAATCGCGATCTCATCTACTTGGGGGTTTCGGGCGACGGCGACTCGGCTTCCATCGGTATCGGCCAGTTCGCGCATGCCATGCGCCGCGGCGTAGACATGACCTACCTCGTCGAAAACAATGGCGTCTATGGGCTAACCAAGGGCCAGTTCTCCGCCACCGCCGACAAGGGCTCGAAAAACAAGCGCGGCGTGGTGAATACCGACAGCCCGATCGACCTCGTCGCCCTGGCGCTGCAACTTGGCGCAACCTATGTGGCGCGCAGTTTTTCGGGTGACAAAGAACAGTTGATCCCGCTGATCAAGGGCGCGCTGCGCCATCGCGGTCCCGCCTTCATCGATGTCATCAGCCCCTGCGTGACGTTCAACAACCACGCCGGCTCGACCAAGAGCTACGATTATGTGCGCGAGCACAACGATGCGGTCAACCGGCTCGACTTCATCCTGCCGCGCGACCAGATCGAAGCCTCCTATGCGCCCGGTGAATTGCGCCGGGTCGTGCAGCACGACGGCTCGATCCTGCTGCTGCGTAAGGTGAAAACGGACTACGATCCCTCCGACCGGGTGGGCGCCATGAACCACCTGCAGGAACGCCATGCGCTGGGCGAAATCGTCACCGGCCTGCTGTTTGTCGACAGCGCATCGGAATCGATGCACCGGCACCTGAATACGGTCGAGAAGCCGCTCAATCAACTCCACGACGCCTACCTGTGTCCGGGCAACCACGCGCTGGCAGCGTTGAACGCCTCGCTCAGATAAGCAACAAGGCAGATAACGCCGTCCCGCCAGCGCCGACTTTTCCATTCGGCGCCGTCAAGACGATTATCTACCTTAAGGTGTGCCCGGGAAAACCGGGCTAGCTCAGTCTTACCCCTATTTACAATGGCACTATTAATCGCGCGAACTCATTCTGCTAAACAGAACTGGCGAATTTCGCCAACTTTCGCACAACCTCCAAGTCTTCAGGAATTTCTAGCACATTTTCTGCTCTAGCAAGTGCCAAGCGGGAATGGTGTATCGCGGCTTCCCGCATCTCGGCATCCCCGATCGATGCCAGCGACTCAAACGCTTTTTGTAGCCGCCCCGCGACTTCAATGGCACCAGCTCCGTCACGAGCAATCGCTGTGAAGGCATCATCAAACATGTCCCGCAAAGATATTCTTGGCACCTCCACGCGATCACATTCTGAAATTCGTGTGTCGCCTTCTTCGATAGGCTCACTCCAGAGCGCAAAAAGTCGCACGAACGTTCCAATAATTCCGATTGCCGTACCGGGATCATTGACAGCAGGTGACAACGCTCGACTTGCGATTTCAGAAAGAACGATAAGGCCGAATCGAGGATCTTCGTCGAATTGTCTGTCATCACCGAGTATAAATGCTTGTGCTATCTGCCTTGCTTCGATGGCAGACAAATCATCCGAGTCTGCGGTCACATAGGCAAGAGCCCGGCCCGGCGCAGAAAAAGTACCGGGCAAGGCTGCTACCGTGATGCGTGCCCGCGATTTTTCCGCATACGTCTGCAGCACAGTGACATCGACGCGCTGTACATATCCGATCGACCCGCCGTAAATGGCCTGACCCCCATCCTGACGCGGCCATGCAGGGACACCGCGAAGGGTAGGTGCGCATCGCCTTCGCTGTAAAGCAGCAGCAGTCGCTGCCTCAACCTTATTGATGGTTCCCCCGAGGCGCCCAAGGCGTGCGATGCGATCCACCCAGCTCACGAACGTAATAATAACCATGGCAAGAATCATTAACGTTAGAGCAAATAACGCGAAACGGCCCGCCCTATCGTAATAGCCATTTTTTAAGGCGATAAGCGCGACGATGCTGAAGATGAAGGCACCAATAAAGGTCGAGAGAGCGTTCTGGGAAACGTCGTCGGAGATGACCAGAGAAAAAGAGCGCGGCGTTGCGGTGCTGCTGGCCGAAGCATAGGCGGTGACCATCGATGCGACAGCAAAGGTGGCGATCACCAACATGCTTGTGGAAATAATGATAAGCAGGGTCTCTATTGAGTCTAGAGTAATCGCCGGAACATGCTGGCCGATTCCGGTATTGTCCGCCGTCTTCGCAAGGAACACTACGGCCGTTGACAACACACACATCGCGAGAGGCCTGATCCATAGCCGCTCGCTGATTCGGTTTAGAAAGAACCTCAATCGATCACCCATTACTTACTCCATTGCTTACCTCCCCGCGCGGCGACTGTTGCAACTTGACGGAGTATTCCACAAAGATAGTACCGGGTAATGCCAACGGCAAGTACTCTTCAGTATCGCAAGAACCGGGTTGTATAATTTTCTCTGAATGGGGCAAATTTCCCCACATACTCAAAAATAGTACAAATCATGAGCAACGCCAGCCTTTTCCGCCTTGTCGTCCTGTCTGCCATCTGGGGCGCTTCTTTCATGTTCATGCGGATCGGCGCGCCGGTGCTGGGCCCGACGCTGCTCATCGAATTTCGGGTCGCTCTCGCAGCGCTGTTCCTGCTCGCGGTCGGCCTGGTGCTGAAGAAGGCGCTGCACGTCCGTCAGCACTGGCAGCACTATCTGGTGCTGGGCCTGTTCAATTCGGCACTGCCGTTTCTGTTGTTCGCTTATGCGGCGCAGACGATTTCCGCTTCATTGCTGTCGATCCTGAATGCCACCGCGCCGATCTGGGGGGCGGTGGTGGGTGCTGTCTGGAGCAAAACGCCATTGACCGCCCGGGGATCGGTCGGTCTGGCGCTCGGGATCGTGGGGGTGGCGGTGCTTGCCGGCTTTGACAAGGTGACGCTGCTTCCCGGTGCCGGGCTGGCGATTGCTGCGGCGCTGGGCGCATCGTTTTGTTACGGCATTTCCTCGGTTTACGCGAAGTCCGCCAAAACGGTCGAGCCCTTCGCGAATGCCCACGGCAGCATGTGGGCCGCCACATTGCTGATTGCGCCGGCGGTGCCGTTCTTCCCGGCCGCGCAAGTGGCCAGTCCTGCGGTGATCGGCTCGGTTATCGCCCTGGGGGTCGTCTGCAGCGGCGTGGCTTATTTGCTGTACTTCCGGCTGATTGCCGACATTGGGGCCGCACCGGCGCTGACGGTGACGTTCCTGATCCCGGTGTTCGGCATCATCTGGGGATATCTGTTCCTCAATGAGACGATTGGCTGGCACACCATTGCCGGATCGGTCATCGTGATTGTTGGTACGGCGCTGGTGACCGGTTTTTCTATTGACCGACTATTCCAGAAAAAAGCTTGAAATTCGCTTATTTGGAAGCACTGATCAAGTATGTCGCACTGGCGTAGGCCGGTGTCCAGTTCATTGAAATTCCTGGATTCCGCTTGCGCCGGAATGACGCAACTGGAGTTAATCAGCATTTCCATAATAGCCAGTTGCTATCAGCCCGTTAGAAAATTACAATTTCCCTTTATTGCGTGTGGGTACTAAAGTATGCAGGTCAAGTCGGACTGCGCATTGATATAGTCGGCGCATCCGGCTTGCCTGTACTGACAACCAAGAGAGGATCAGACCATGAAAATTAAAGGCAGCAAAACCGAACAGCATCTGAAAGACGCCTTCGCCGGTGAGTCACAAGCCAACCGTCGCTATCTGTATTTCGCAAACAAGGCCGACGTCGAAGGCTACGCTGACGTTGCCGCGTTGTTCCGCTCCACGGCGGAAGGCGAGACCGGCCACGCGCACGGCCACCTCGAGTACCTCGAGCAGAGCGGCGACCCCGCTACCGGCCTGCCCTTTGGCCCGACCTCAGATAACCTGAAGTCAGCCGTTGCCGGCGAGACCCACGAGTACACCGACATGTACCCGGGCATGGCGAAGGATGCCCGTGCCGAAGGCTTCGACGAGATCGCCGACTGGTTCGAGACCCTGGCCAAGGCTGAGCGTTCGCACGCCAACCGCTACCAGAAGGCCCTGAACGAACTGGTTTAAGCGCAGCAGCAAGGCAGCAAGGAAATTTGCCGGCTGTCGTCCGCCATGCGGGGGCAGTCGGCAATTCCACCATCCACAATAGATCATGGGAGAAAGCATGGACGCACCGCGCCGCGAAGGCAATCTCGACGCTCCGACACGTCATCCGCTCGACTGGCAGAACCCCGAGTTCTACAGCGAGGAGGCGCTTTATCACGAGATGGAGCGCGTCTTTGACATCTGCCACGGCTGCCGCCGTTGCGTCAGCCTGTGCCAGTCTTTCCCCACCCTGTTCGACCTCGTCGACGACTCCGAGACATTTGAAGTCGACGGCGTCAAGAAATCCGATTACTGGCAGGTCGTCGATCACTGTTATCTGTGCGACCTGTGCTACATGACCAAGTGTCCCTACGTGCCGCCGCACGAGTGGAACCTGGATTTCCCGCATTTGATGCTGCGCGCCAAGGCCGTGCATTTCAAGAAGGGCACCACCAAGCTGCGCGACAAGGTGCTGACCAGCACCGATACCGTTGGCAGTTTTGTCGGCATCCCCATCGTTGCCCCGGTGGTCAATGCAGTGAACAAAATTGGCCCCGCGCGCAAGCTGCTCGAGGCCGTGGCCGGCATCCACAGCGATGCCTGGTTGCCCGCATTTGCCAGCAAGTCGCTGCGCAGCCGCTTGCGCGAACTGTCGCCCGACACAGTCGGTCTGCCCGCCGGCAAGACGACCGGCAAGGTGGCGCTGTTCGCCACCTGCTACATCAACCGCAACGAACCCGGCCCGGGCGAAGACCTGGTGGCGGTGTATGAGCACAACGGCATCCCCGTGACGATTGCCCAGAAGGAGCGCTGCTGCGGCATGCCCAAGCTGGAACTCGGCGACCTCGAGTCGGTGCGCGCGGCGAAGGAAGGCAACATTCCGGTGCTGGCCAAGCTCGTCGATGAAGGCTGGGACCTGACGGCGATGATTCCCTCCTGCGTGCTGATGTTCAAGCAAGAACTGCCGCTGATGTTCCCGGATGACCCGGATGTGATCAAGGTTAAGAATGCCTTTTACGATCCTTTTGAATACCTGATGCTGCGCCACAAGGAAGGCAAGCTCAAGACCGACTTCAAGCAGGGGCTGGGCAAGGTCGCCTATCACGCCGCCTGCCACCAGCGCGTGCAGAACATTGGCCCGAAGACGAAAGAGGCGCTGTCACTGGTGCCGGATACCGTGATCGACGTCATCGAACGTTGTTCAGGCCACGACGGCACCTACGCGGTGAAGAAAGAGTTTCACCAGTATGCGATGAAAATCGTCAAGCCGGTGGTGAGCCGCGTCAATCAGGCCGAGCCCGACCACTACGGCTCCGACTGCGCCATGGCCGGCCATCACATCGCCCACGCCCGGGCTGACGGTAGTGCCCCGGTACATCCGATGGCACTATTGAGAAAAGCCTACGGAATCGAATAACGCCCTACATGCAAACGCCGACCGGCGCCCCTCGCGCGGCGGCCTGACAGGAGACATCATGCTGACCCAAGAAAACCTTTTCAGCCTCGAAAAATACGCCCGTGTCCGGCCCGAATTCCGGGCCAAGGTGATGGCCCACAAGAAGAACCGGCAGGTGCCGCTCGGCGCCAATGCCACGCTCTACTTCGAAGACGCGCTAACCATGCAATATCAGGTGCAGGAGATGTTGCGCCTCGAACGCCTGTTCGAGCCGGGACCGATCCAGGATGAGCTCGACGTCTACAACCCGCTGATTCCGGATGGTTGCAACTGGAAGGCGACCTTCATGGTGGAATTTCCGGACGAAGCCGAGCGCCGGCAGAAACTGGCGCAATTGATCGGCATCGAAAAGGCGGTATGGGTGCAGGTCGAGGGTTTCCCGAAGGTCACCCCGATCGCCAACGAAGACCTGGACCGCGAGACCGAGGACAAGACCTCGGCCGTGCACTTCATGCGCTTCGAACTGACGCCGGCCATGGCCGCGGCAGCCAAGCAGGGCGCCGCCATCCGTGCCGGCATCGACCACCCGAACTACCAGGCGGAGATCTCTCTCCCCGCTGCGATTCGCGATTCTCTGGCTGGCGACCTTGCCTGATTAGGTGCTGACTTATCCGTCACCCCGGCGCAAGCCGGGGACCACGCTTGGATTCCGGCTTGCGCCGGAATGATGAAATTTGAATAATTAGCGCTTTCCTAAATATTGTCCTGAGCGAGCAGTCCTTCGATTTCCGAGAAGGTGGTGCTGACTTCGAAGGTCTGCACGGCGGCGCCCAGTTGACGGCCGATTTGCGTGGCCGAAAAGATGCCGCGAATGCGGGTCTGCTTGGTGATCGGGTTGCGTTCGCCGACCAGCGCATGCTGGCGCTTCAGATTCTTGAGCGTGGCGACGATGTCGCCGACTGTGGCATGCATCACGTCGTTGATCGAGATCAGGTCGATGTCGTCGCGCGGGCACATCAAGTCGCTGACGAGCAGGTCGCTGTGCTTGCCGCCTTGCGCCTTGATCAGTTTGATGGGTTTTTCACCCAGAGTATCGCGCGAGGTGATCAGGCCGAGGACAATGTCGTCGCGATCAACCACCAGCAGGAGCCGCACGCCGCGTGAAATCATGGTCTGGGTCGCCTGCGCCAGTGTGGCATCGGGGTTGGTGGTGGCAACGGTCACCTGCTTGAGGTCGGTCATCACGGAAAGCGCGGGTGATTCGGCACGCACCAGCGTGAAGGTGCTGGGCTCGATAAAACCGGTGCCCGGTGGCGCCTTGAAGGTGACAAGCGGTTGCGGTGCAGCGTCTTCCTTGTGGATTGCGGTCATCATGGTGCGGTTTCCTCTTTTTTTAGGTTTGGATGTGGCTGAATCTTAAACCGTTCGTACATTTCGTTCAGCAAAGGAATCTATGCCGCGAAAAGTTCTGACACCGGTCGATTTCTATGTTTCAAACAGGCTTTCTGTGAAGCCCTGTTGCTGCAGGGTTGGTCTTGCGGTGATACTTATGCGCCGCCGGAACCGGCTGCCGCGCGCTTCAGGCGGTCAGCGATGGCTTGCCAGGGCTGGCCGACGGGTTTCTCGATGAACATGCGGGCACAACCAAGGGAATCAAGTTTGCGCAGATTGGCATAGAGGTCGCGGGCGAAACCTGCCGGATCGGCAGGGGCGACCTGCCAACTGATCAGCGGATGGTCGAACGGGGCGGGGAAGGTGGCCAGCACGGCGACGTGCTCACGCCTGACGAGGGAATCGCGCAGGACGATCGGCAGGCTGTCGTTGGGCATGATCTGCAGCGGCGTGCGCGGGGCGTAGTGCGCTTCGAGCGTACCCGATGTGCGTGGCGTTCTTGGCGAGAGCGGGTTGTCCGCCATCTCCGGCATGCGGCCAAGGACGCGACCGATGTCGAAGGGGGAAAGCATGCCGGGACGCAGGATGGTGGTGCGTGGCCCGGTGAGGTCGACGATGGTCGATTCGATGCCGACCGTGCAGGGTCCGCCGTCGAGAATCAGGCTGACGGCATCGCCCAGGTCATCCCGCACATGCTGTGCCGTGGTGGGGCTGATGCGGCCGAAGCGGTTGGCCGAGGGGGCGGCCAATCCACCAGCTGCACCGCCCGCATCGGCAAAGGCGCGCAGCAGTTCAAGGGCAACGGGGTGATTCGGCATGCGCAGGCCGACGGTATCCTGGCCGCCGGTCACGGCATCGGGGACATCCGGCTGGCGCTTGAGGATCAGCGTCAGCGGACCGGGCCAGAAGGCCTTGGCCAGCACCCAGGCGACTTCGGGAATGTCGCGCGCCCAGTATTCCAGATGGGCGATCTCGGCAATATGCACGATCAGCGGGTGATCGGCCGGCCGCCCCTTGGCGGTGAATATCTTTGCCACGGCTTCAGGATTGCGGGCGTTGGCGCCGAGGCCATAGACCGTTTCAGTGGGGAAGGCGACGAGCTCGCCGGCGCGCAGCAGGACGACTGCGCGCTGGATATCTGCATGCAACGCGGACCAGCGTTGCAGGTCATTCATTGCTGATGCCCATCAAGCGCCGCCCCGCCAGCGCCGACTTTTGCACTTCCAGCGGGTCAGTGCCGATGACGGTGAAATGGCCCATCTTGCGGCCGGGGCGGGGGTGGCGTTTGCCGTAGAGGTGCAGTTTCAAGTTCGGTATTGCCAGCAATTGCGCCCAGTCAGGCTCATGCGCGTGGTGCGGGTCAGTGCGGTACCAGATGTCGCCGAGCAGATTGACCATGGCCGCCGCGCTGTGTGCGCGCGCCTCGCCGAGCGGCAGGCCGCACAGGGCGCGTACCTGCTGCTCGAACTGGTTGGTGACGCAGGCGTCGATGGTGTAATGGCCGGAGTTGTGGGGGCGCGGCGCCATTTCGTTGACGTACAACTGGCCATGCACAATGAAGAACTCGACGCCGAGGGTGCCGACGTAATCCATCTTTTGCGCGATGCCTTCGGCGATCTCTTCGGCCTCATTTGGCAACTGAGCGGCGAGACAGCCAAAGGTGCGCGCCGGCACCAGCGAGATGTCGAGGATGCCGCGGCGGTGGCTGTTCTCGGCCGTCGGGAAGCAGCGCACCGCGCCGTGTTCGTCGCGTGCCAGCACCACCGAGACTTCGTAATCGAGCTTCATCTGCTGTTCCAGCACGCAGGGCTCGTTGCGCAGCTGGCTCCAGGCAATCAGTGCGCCTTCACGGTTATTGACACGTACCTGGCCCTTGCCGTCATAACCGAAACGCGCCACCTTGAGGATGCCGGGAAACAGGCCGGCGTTGGCCTCGCGCAAATCGGCTTCGCTGCGAATGTCGGCATACGGCGCATGCGGAAAGCCGTGCCGCTTGAGAAAGGCTTTTTCTTCGCTGCGGTTCTGACAGGTGCGCACTGCTTCGGCGTTCGGCCGCACGGTGACGTATTTTGACAAATAGGCCAGCGTGTCGGCCGGTACATTCTCGAATTCGGTGGTCACTGCAGCGCATTGGCCGGTGAGACGCTCCAGCGCCGCGAGGTCGTCGTAGGCGGCGACAAGATGTTCGTCAGCGATACGGCCGGCGGGGCTGTGTTCGTCAGGGTCGAGCACCAAGACACGGTAGCCGAGTTCATGTGCGGCCATGACAAAGAAGCGGCCGAGCTGGCCGCCGCCGAGCATGCCCAGGGTGGCGGGTGGCAGGATCATGGCGCACTCATCTCCGATAGTCCATTAGACCAAAAACAGCGTCACTCCCGCGCAGGCGGGAATCCATAGGCAGGTCATGCCGCGAAACGCGTATGGATTCCCGCCTGCGCGGGAATGACGAAGCTAACAGGCAATCGGGGTTCATTCACTTGGGCAATACGAGTTCCATCGCCAGCACTTTTTCGCTCTGGCGCGCACGGAACTCGTCGAGTTTGCGTGATAGGTCTTTGCCGCGCTTGTCGTTGTTCGTCGCAATGATTGCAATGGCGGTGAGGGCGGCATTGGCTGCGCCGGCTTCGCCGATGGCGAAAGTGGCGACCGGTATGCCCTTGGGCATCTGCACGATGGACAGCAGCGAGTCGAGGCCGTTGAGGTGTTTCGACGGCACCGGCACGCCGAGCACCGGCACGATGGTCTTGGCGGCCAGCATGCCCGGCAGGTGGGCCGCGCCGCCGGCGCCGGCGATGATCGCCTTGAGGTCGCGCTCGTGTGCCACGGCGGCATAGTCGTAAAGCAGGTCGGGCGTGCGATGGGCGGAGACCACCTTGGCCTCGTAGGGCACGTCGAATTCTTCGAGGATGCGCGCCGCTGCCTGCATGATGGGCCAGTCCGAATCCGAACCCATGACGATGCCGACCAGCGGGTGCGTGTTCTTCATTTCAGCGTCCTCTCAGCCGACTCCAAAGTGTTGGCGAGCAGCATGGTGATGGTCATTGGACCGACGCCGCCGGGTACCGGGGTGATCAGGCCGGCGACTTCCTTGGCTGTTTCGAAATCGACGTCGCCGCACAGCTTGCCTTCCGGGGTACGGTTGATGCCCACGTCGATGACGGTGGCGCCGGGCTTGATCATGTCGCCGGTGATCATCTTCGGCTGGCCGACGGCGGCAACCAGGATGTCCGCGCGGCGGGTGTGAAAGGCGAGGTCCTTGGTGCGCGAATGGCAGATCGTGACCGTGCAGCTTTCCGCCAGCAGCAGCATCGCCATCGGCTTGCCGACGATATTGCTGCGGCCGACGATGACGGCCTCAGCGCCTTTCAGCGGTACGTTCTCCGACGCCAGCATTTTCATGACGCCACAAGGTGTGCAAGGGACGAAGCGCGGATTGCCCTGCATCAGTGCGCCGACGTTCTCGGCGTGAAAGCCGTCCACATCCTTTTCCGGCGAGATGGCTTCGAGCACGGCCTCGGCATCGAACTGCTTGGGCAGCGGTAGTTGCACGAGAATGCCATGCACGCTCGGGTCGGCGTTGAGCGCGGCGATCTTGCCGAGCACGACCATCGGTTCGACATTGGGCGGGTAGGTTTCCTTGATCGAGCGGAAGCCGGCCTTTTCGCAGGCCGCCACCTTGTTGCGCACATAGACGGCCGAGGCGGGATCTTCGCCGACGAGGATCACGGCAAGGCAGGGCACGATATTTTGCGTGGCCTTGAGGGCGGCGGCTTTTTCCGCCAGCTCGGCGCGGACGATTTGCGACAGGGCGTTGCCGTCGAGGATGCGAGCAGTCATGATGGTTTCTCCGCCGGGCCGCCCCAAGGAGGAACAGCCAGGACATGGAAGCCGCGAAGCGGCTGAACAATAGTCATCCCCTTCCTTGGGAAGGGGGGTGGGGGGATGGGGGGCATGTTTCCTTATTAGGCGGGGACAGCTTCCTGCGCAGCGGCAGCACGGCCGGCGGCGAAGGCACTACGGTTCAGTTCGACAATCGCCACGCCCTTCTTGGCAAAGCGCGCCTCGATGCAGCGCAGCAGCACGTCGGCGGAAAACGGCAGGTGATCGGCGATGGCGCCGAGCATGACGGTGTTGCCCAGGCGCAGGTCGCCCAGGTCGCTGGCGATGGTGGCGGCATCGAAACTCACGGTGTGGATGCCGGCGGCGCGCATGTCGCCGATCGGATCGGCCGGATATTCGAACAGGCCGATCTCGACCACCGGCGGCACCAGCCGCGAGTCATTCACCAGCGCGAGGCCGTCCGGCCGCAGGTAGGCCGACCAGCGCAGCGCCTCGGCGGCTTCGAAGCCGAGCAGCACATGCACGGTGCCCGGCGCGATCTGCGGCGACAGCACCTTGGGGCCGAAACGGAGATGCGAGGTCACCACGCCGCCGCGCTGGGCCATGCCGGCCACTTCGGTCTTTTTCGCATCATGGCCTTCGGCGATGGCCGCCTCGGCGAGAATTTCGGTGGCGGTCATGACACCCTGGCCGCCAATGCCGCAGACGAGAATATTGGTAATGTTATTTTCCATGATGGGTTCCTTGGTCCGGATTAGACCGGGCGCAACTTTGCCACGATGCGCGGCCCTGCGACCTGCACAATGGCATCCGGTGCGCAGGGCTTGAGGCACATCGCACAACCGGTGCACGCGATCGGGTCGATGCGCACGAAGGCTAGTTCGACCTCCTTGCCGGAGGGCTTGACCACCTTTTCGCGATGGGTGACGTGAATCGCCGGGCAGCCGACATCGATGCAGTTGCCGCAGCCGGTACATTTGTCATCATCGACGTGGTAGGCGCGCGCCGCCTTGAATTCGTCGGTGAGTACGCAGGGCCGGTAGGCGAGGATGACGGAAACTTCCTCGATCTTGGTTTCCTCGCGGATCACCTTGAACAGGTTGGGCATCTCGTAGGGATCGACCTCGCGCACCCGTTCCGGTTTGACGCCGAGCGCCTCGACCAGCTTGCGGAAGTCGATGCGCGGCGCCGGGTTGCCACGGATGTCGAGGCCGTTGGCGGGGGTGTTTTGGCCGCCGGTCATGCCCACCGTGCCGTTGTCGAGCAGCAGGAAGGTGATATTGCTGTTGTTGTAGGTCGCGTCGAGCAGGCCCTGCATGCCCATGTGCATGAAGGTTGAATCGCCCATTACGGCGAGGATCTTCTTGTTCTTGTCGACCGCGCCGCGGCCCTTGTCCATGCCATGCGCCACCGTCACTGCCGCGCCCATGCAGATCGTCGTGTCGAGCGCATTCCAGGGGTGGCCGGCGCCCAGTGTGTAGCAGCCGATGTCGCCGGCGACGATGATGTTTTTCAGCTGCGACAGCGTGTAGTAGATGCCCATGTGCGGGCAGGAGGCGCACAGCGTCGGCGGGCGCGGAAATACTGCCGGTGCGGCGACGGGCGGCGGGGGCGGTTCGTTGTTCAGCAGTCGGTTGATCGCCGGTGTCAGCACCTCGGGGGCCAGTTCGCCGATCTTCGGCAGGATGTCCTTGCCACGCACACTGAAACCGGCGGCGCGCAGTTCGTTTTCAACTACCGGTTCCACTTCCTCGACGACGACCAGCGTGTCGACCATGTCGGCCAGCGCGCGGACCTTCTCCAGCGGCAGGGGATGGCTCATGCCCAGCTTGAGCACCGGCGCATCCGGGAAGGCTTCGCGCACATGCATGTAGGCCGGCCCGCTGGTGACGAAGCCGACGCGGCGGTCCTTGCCCGGTTCAAGGATGTTTAGCGGAGAATGCTCGGACACCTCGCGCAACACCGCATCGCGCTCGAACATCAGCGGAATGCGCCGCTTGGCGTGGGACGGCACCATCACCCAGCGCTCGGCGTTCTTGACGAAGCCGCTCGGCTCGTGCGGCACGCGCTCACCGACGGTGGCGACGCACTTGACGTGACAGATGCGCGCCGTCAGGCGCAGGATCACGGGCACCTGATGTTGTTCCGACAGCTCGAATGCAGTGAGCACCATGTCATAGGCTTCCTGCGAATCCGCCGGCTCGAACACTGGCAGATGGGCGAAGCGGGCGTAGAAGCGCGAGTCCTGCTCGTTTTGCGAAGAGGCCATGCCGACATCGTCGGCGACGGCGATCACCATGCCGCCCACCACGCCGGTCAGCGTCAGCGTCATCAGGGGGTCGGCGGCGACGTTCAGGCCGACGTGCTTCATCGCGCAAAATGAGCGCGCGCCCATCATCGAGGCGCCCAGCGCAACTTCCATGGACACTTTTTCATTCACCGACCACTCGGTATAAATGTCCGGGTAGGTGCACAGGGCTTCGAGAATTTCGGTCGAGGGCGTGCCGGGATAGGCAGCGGCAACCTTGCAGCCGGATTCCCAGACGGCGCGGGCGACGGCTTCGTTGCCGGAAAGAAGCAGCCGGGACTGGCTCGGCGCGGGTGCAAGTGCTGCTACTGCTGCCATATTGGACTCTCTGAGTGGTGAGGAACGGGTTGATCCAGGCCCTGATGCTGTTTGGCACCATGAAAGCCGCTAAAAGAGGGTGGATTATCGCTTTTTTGGCCAGCCAGCGTCTACCCGCAAAAGTAAGCCTGACCGAAGGGAATCCCTGTGGGAGTGGCGGGACGAAGTGCCCCGCAGCGGGTATGCAATGCCCCGCAGGGGTACGGCGTGCCCCCATATCAAGTACTGCCGTGAGTGGCCCTGATCCAGAATGGTCCTCGCTAGAGTAGTCACATCATGGCAGTGGACGCCGCGGAAGGCAGCGTCCGGCCATGAAATGATTCTCCGGAACCTTGCGACAACAGTGTTTTCAGAGAATCCATGGACCCCGCTCCTGGTCAGCGGAAGTCGGTCAGGCAATGATTTCCCGGCCAAAGCCAATGTTTTTTAATGCCATCTGCACTGCGGAGTTTGGCAACACCGTCCATACTTAAGGTAATCGTTTCAGGCCAGAGTTGCTGGCCGGTAGTCACTTTGATGGAGGAGTCATGAACTTCGCAAGACGGGCCGTAACCTTTCCATGCGCAATCCTTGCCGCGACAAGGGGGTTACTGACTGTCATTTTTCTCGCGTGGGCGTCCCTCGCCACCGCTGCTGCGCTTCCCGACACTGCTGAGATGGCCCGTTGGCTCGTCGGGATGAAGGCCGACCCCAGAGGCCCCTTCGACGGGATTTACTGGTTCTGCAAGGACGGTGCCGTGCTGCCCCCCGAAGCCTATGCCTGCGCGCCCCGTGGCGGCGGCATCCAGCATGGCAGGCTCGGGCTACGCGCCCGTGCCCTCCGCGAAGCCGGCTTCATGGTGGGCAATGTGCTGGCCGCCACCGATCCCGAGGCCCTGGCCGCTACGCCGGGGCAAGCGGCGCTGAAGGCCATCCTGCTGGAACGTTATCTGGTGGCAGCGGACAACGGCTGGATACTGCGCCGGGCGCGCTACTACCGGGGGGCCTTCCAGGTGGAGGACGAGATTGCTGCCGCAGAGGCAATTCTGGCCGCTTTGGCTGCCCGCTCGCAGGGGGAGCGTGACTTTCTATTGCTGCGCCAGGCGGCGCTGCTGCTGCCGCTGACGCGGAATGGCGCGACGGTGACACGCTCCCATGAAATCTCCTCCAGCCTCGCCACCCTGGATGCCGGTTTCGCATCGCTGCGCAACAAGCTCCACTCCCAGCCCGAGGCGGCCGACGCCGCGCGGGTGCGGGCCTATGCCCGCCAGCAAGGACGCAGCGAGCCCGAGTTCGAGCAGCTCGCCCAGGCCATCGACGCGCTCTTCACGATCCGCGACCTGAAACAGCCGCTGAATGAACTGGCCGCGCGCCTCGACAAACATCCCTTTGCCAGCCAGTTGCGGCGCTTTGCCCGGGAGCTTGAAGCCGCACTATCGCCCGCGCAGCGCTTCGCTGCCAGCGCAGCGTTCCTGGCCGAATTGCGCACGGCCCTGCCGGAATTGCCGCCGCAGCTGCGCGTGGCGGCAGTGAAGCTCAGTCTGGATGTCGAGGCCACAGCTTTCGCCACCGGCCGCGGCCTGCTCGCCGACCTGCCCCGGGCGCTCCCTGCCGAGCGGCTCGCCGTGCTGGGCAGTGCCGCCGAGGCCCTGTACGGCGTGGGCCTGCTCACCGCCCGGGAGCGTCAGGAGACACGGGAGTCGCTCGGTCGCCTGGCTGCGCCGAGCATTCCCCTGGAGCGTTACCGCGCGGAACTCGGCTACCTGGCACGGGTGCCCGCCTGGGCCGGACGGGAGCTTGCCTTCCACTTTGCCGCGGCGGTGACGGGACTGGCCCGCATCGAACCCCTGGCGAGCCAGTTCATCCCCGACCGCCTGCGGGCAAGCCCGCTGCTGATCTATTCGGCCTTGCTGGATGGTCTGCTGCAAGAGGCCAACAGCCAGGCCGGGATCGAGCACGAGGTCTTTGGCCAGGCGGTAGGGGCGGGGCTGCGCGCCCTCAATCCAGGCCTGGCCCGCGGCATCCTGCGCCTGGATGTCGCAAATCCCCGGCCGGACGGCATCTACCTGCTGCCCGAAACGACAGAGCATCTCCCGCCCGTGGCCGGCATCCTCACTCTGGAGGCCGGCAACATCCTTTCCCATGTGCAACTGCTCGCCAGCAACCTCGGTATCCCCAATGTGGTGGTGGATGCCGGGCTGGTGCCGCGCCTGCGGGCGATGGCGGGGCGGTCCATCGTCATGGCGGTGAGCCCAGGCGGGCGGGTGCTGATCGCCGCGGACGGCCCGCGCTGGGAGGCGGTTTTCGGCCAGGCAGAGCGCGGCCAGGCCGAGCGGGCAGCGGAGCGCATTCACCCGAATCTCGCCAAGCTGGACCTCACGCGCCGCGATCCCATTCCCCTCGGCGAGTTGCGGGCGGACGACGCCGGGCGCATCGCCGGGCCGAAGGCAGCCCGGCTGGGCGAACTGAAGCACCACTACCCGGCGGCGGTGGCCGACGGCCTGGTGATTCCCTTCGGCGCCTTCCGTGCCTTCCTCGAACAGCCCATGCCGGGAACGGGGATGAGCGCCCATGCGTGGCTGCGCAGCGAATACCGCCGCATCGACGGCCTGCCCGTCCCGCAGCGGGAACTCGCGGCCAGGCAACTGCGGGAACGGCTGCGGAGCTGGATCGGCACGGCCGATGCCGGGACGGAATTCCGCGCCGCCCTCGGTCGGGCCATGCAGGAGCGCTTCGGCCCGGACGGCAGCTATGCCGTCTTTGTGCGCAGCGACACCAATGTGGAGGATCTGCCCGGCTTCAGCGGGGCAGGACTCAACCTCACCGTGCCCAATGTGGCGGGCCTGGACGACGTGGTTGCGGCGATCCTGCGCGTGTGGGCCTCGCCCTTCGCGGAACGCGCCTTCGCCTGGCGGCAGATGCGCATGGACGCTCCCGAACACGTCTATGTTTCGGTGCTGCTGCAGCGCGCAGTGCCGGTGGACAAGTCGGGGGTGATGGTGACCCTCGACCTGGAAAGCGGCAGCGCCGCTGGCTACACCGTCGCGGCGAACGAGGGCGTGGGCGGGGCCGTTTCCGGGCAGGCGGCGGAGGAACTCCTCATTGACGCAGCAACAGGTGAGGTGCGGCTGCTGGCCGAGGCTAGCGCCGCCACCCGGCGCATTCTGGGCCCTGATGGCGGCCTCGAACAGCGCGCGGTTTCTGGCCGGCCGGTGCTGGCGCCGGCCGAAATCGAACAGTTGCGGCGACTGGGCCGGGAACTGCCGGAGCGTTTTCCCCAGCGCGACGAAATAGGGCAGGGCGTCCCGGCGGACGTGGAATTCGGCTTCGTGGCGGGGCGCCTCGCGCTGTTCCAGATTCGCCCCTATCTGCAGAGCCGGCAGGCGCGCCGAGATCGTTTTCTGCTTGAGCTGGACGCGCCGCTGCGCAGCCAGACGGGGCGCATCGTCAAGCTGCGGGAGGACATGTGATGCGTGGCCTGCTGCTGTTATTCCTGCTGCTGCCCGGCCTGGCCCTCGCCTATCCGCTGGATGGCCTGAACTACACCGGCATTGCCCGCCTCGAAGGCTACCGCTTGGCGCAAGAGGGCAAGGCCAGTAGCCGGGTGCAACCACCGGGCGGGCAGTTGGCGCTGCATCAGGTCGACCTGCGGCGCGCCGGCAGCCAGCTTGCACTGCCGGCGCCCGACGCGGAATTCAGCCGCCAGGTGGCGGACCTGCTGGGCGCGGAGGGCGACCGCTACGCGGTGGCCGTGCTGGACCTCAGCGACCCGGCGCGGCCAATCTACGCGGAGCACCGCGCCGCAGTCCGCTTCAATCCGGGCAGCGTCGGCAAAATAGTGGTGGCCACGGCCCTGTTCCAACAGCTTGCCGATCTCTATCCCGACGACATTGTCGCCCGCGAGCGAATCCTGCGCGAAGCGCAGGTGGTCGCCGACAGCTTCATCGTCTCCGATAGCCACGTCGTCCCCTTCTGGGACGGCAGTCGCCTTGCTCACCGTCCCCTGCGCCAGGGGGATGCGGCGAGCTTGTGGACTTACCTCGACTGGATGATGTCGGCGAGTTCCAACGCCGCCGCCTCCATGGTCATGCGCGAAACCCTGCTGCTGGCCGGTGCGGGCCGCGCTTACCCGCTGGACAAGGCGCAGATCGACGCCTTCTTCCGGACCAACTCGAAGACCGATCTCTCGGCACTGCTGGTGCGGGCGCTGCAGGGCGGTATCGAGCGTAACGGCCTCGACCCGCAGGCCTTGCGGCAGGGCGGTTTTTTTACCCACACCGGCAAGGCCCGCGTGCCGGGCGGCGGCAGTTGGGCCACGCCACGTGAACTGATGCGCTGGCTGCTGGCGCTGGAGGAAGGGCGGATTGTCGATGCCTGGTCCAGTCGGGAGATCAAGCGCCTGCTGTACATGACCCAGCGCCGCATTCGCTACGCTTCAGCGCCTGCCCTCAACGACGCTGCCGTGTATTTCAAATCCGGTTCCCTGTTCCGCTGCCAGCCGGAGCCGGGCTTCGTCTGCCGCAAATATCAGGGCAACGTGGAGAACCTGCTGAACTCGGTGGCCATTGTCGAGCACCCGGCGGGCCAGCACCGGCTGCATTACATGGTGGTGATCAACTCGAACGTGCTGCGGGTGAACTCGGCGGTCGCCCACCAGACCCTGGGCACCCGCCTGCAGCGGCTATTGGAAAAACGGCTATTGGAGAAACGCCACCAGGCTGCGCGGAGCGGTGTCGAACACGGCTTCGTCCAGCCTGACGATCAGGCGGCGCAGCCACTCGCCGCCCTGGGGATCCTCCGCCAGGGCCACGGCGATGTAGCGGCGGCCGTCGCGTTCGACGATGGCGCTGTCGGCATGCCAGTTGCGCCAGCTGCCGGACTTGCGGAAGATTTTCGAACCCGGACGCTCGGCCTCCAGGCCCTTGACGAATTTGTGGTGAATGCCGGGATCGCCGAGGATGGCCTTCATCTCGCCAGTCAGCTGGGGGGAAGCGAGCCGCCCGGTTTCCAGCAGGTAGTAGAAACGCGCCACCTGCAGGACCGTCGCCCCGTGCGAGAGGTTGTGCATGGGGTCGCGCAGGGTGTCGCCGCCTTTGCCGTAGGGCCGGCCCACCCAGAGGCCGCCATTGCGCTCGGGGTCGTACAGGCGGTAGCGGGGCGACTGCAGCAGTCCAGCCAGGTAGCGCATGCCGACCCGCTCCAGCATCTCGCTGGCGGCGGTGTTGGAAGAAACGCGGATCATCCGGGTGAGGGTGTCGCGAGTGGGCGCGTCGAGCTGCATGTCGCCAGCCTCGATGCGGGCGAAGGCACCGAGCAGGATGGCGATTTTGGGCAGGCTCGCGGCATAAGCCATGTGATCGGGGTTGAGGGCGGCAAAGCGGGGGCGGTCGGGCTCGGTGATGTCGACCAGGGCCACCGACAGGCGGCGCTCGCGCACCGCCGCGGCGAGGCCGAGCGATTCCAGCTTGAGTTCAAGTTGGGATTGCAGACGATCATCGAAGGAACGTTCAAGCGCCGGGTAGGACTGGCCAGCGTGAATGGATATCGAAATCAGGATCAGGGTAAAGCTGAGGATCAGTCTTCTGAAGAACAAACTTTCTGGCCTCCCGGCTGGTTGCTGGCGTCTGACGTGACCCCAAAGAAATCCATGGGGAAGAGGCTCGATTACCCTCATTCCCGACAAGGCAAATAGCCGACTATGACCGACGATCTGCAAAAAAGTTCCCCAAAATTTGGCCAGGCTCATGGGGCATTCTTGAGGTCGCTGGTGTTCCTGCTGGATTTCTTCCTCATCATTACCGCCCTTTACCAGCTGAAACCGGCCAGCCGTTCGTTGCTTATCGAGGCCCACGGTGCCGAGTCACTCCCGTATGTCTGGATCGGCTCCGCAGTCGCCTTGTTGATCGCCATCGCAGTGTACCGGAAGATCCTCGAGCGGTTTGGCCGGGTGCGCGTCGTCCTGCTGAGTTGCCTGTTTTTTGTCGGCGTCCTGGTTGCCTTCAGGATACTGTCCGCCACGCATGCATCCTGGGTGGCGGTGCCCTTCTATATCTTCGTGGACATTTTCGGTGTCGTGCTGGTTGAGCAGTTCTGGAGCCTCGCCGACAGCAGCTACCGTACGGAAGATGGCCGGCGCTGGTACGGCCTGGTCGGCACCGGCGGGCTGGTGGGCGGGGTCTTCGGCAGCCTCGTGGCGACGCTGCTGCTCAGCTATACCCCCTTGCAGACTCCCGACCTCATGCTGGTGGCCGCCGCTTTCGTCGGCCTCATCTTCGTCCTCACCTGGGCCATGGACCGCTGGGGATGGCTGAGCCGGACGGGGGAAGACGCATCACCTGCAATCCTTGTAGCGAAGGCGGGCGGCTGGCGGCTGATCGCCGGCAACCGCTATCTGGTGCTGATCGCTTTCGCCCTGCTCCTGGCCCAGGCCATCTCTCCCCTGGTGGAATACCAGTTCCTGCGCATCATCGAGGTAGCCTATCCGGAGCGGGAGGCACGCACCGTCGCGCTCTCACTCTTCTTCAGCGTCATGGGCGGCGTCTCGATCGCCGTGAACCTGGTGCTCACTCCCCTGATCCTCGGCTACCTGGGCGTGCTCGCCGGGTTGCTGGTGCAACCCGTGGTGCTGGCCCTGGCCACTGGCGGCTTCATGTTCCAGCCGGCCTTCATCACGGCAGCCATCATGAAGATCAGCGACCGCGGCCTGTCCTATTCCATCAACCGCGCCGCCAAGGAACTGCTCTACATCCCGGTCGAACCCCAGCTCATGTACCAGGCCAAGGCCTGGATCGACATGTTCGGTTACCGCCTGTTCAAGGCCCTGGGCTCCCTGATCATCATTGCCCTCACCCACTGGTCCCTGGTCGGTGAAGGGGTGGCCGACCTCGGTTGGGTGACCCTGTTGGGTTGCGTCGTCTGGGCCTGGGTTCTGGTGACACTGCATCGGCAGTATCTGGTTCTTGTGAATCCGAAAGACCGCACAGGATAGTAAACCGCCGTACCCCATGCGGGGCATTTCATACCCGCTGCGGGGCACTTCGTCCCGCCAGCGCCGACTTTTGGCCGAATCGGGCAATGCCGGTTTTCAGCCAGATGACGTCAGCTTGCCGCATAGCAGACACTTTTCCCAGGTTATGCGCCACAAATGTTTTTCACAGGCGTCCGGCATATTGGAGTTGTTATTCTGACAGCGACAATTTCAAGTGATTGAAACCCATGCGATATGGCACCGACGATTTGCGCGTATCATTTTGCCCATGAGTCCAACCATTTTTCGTGAAGGTGGCTTCCGGTTCTACTTCTTCTCACGTGAGGAGCCGAGAATGCACGTGCATGTTCAGGGCCAAAACGGCGAAGCCAAGTTATGGCTTGAACCGACGGTTGAGGTGGCCCAACACACCGGCCTTTCTCGGCGGGAGATCAGCGAAGCCCTTCGCCTCGTTCAGGAGCATGAAAATGACATTCGCAGCGCTTGGAACAAGCATTTCTCCCGTTGAAGTAACTAACATCTCTCAGCACGGCTTCTGGGTGTTGCTGAATGATGAAGAGCTCTTCTTGGCGTTCTCGGAGTTCCCGTGGTTTCGTGACGTAGCGGTCGGCAAGATCCTACATGTCGAGCTCCCCTCTCCCAATCACCTTTACTGGCCAGAGCTAGACGTTGATCTGGCTGTTGAGTCCATTCGGCATCCAGAGCTCTTCCCGCTTGTCAGCCAAGTCGGTACCTAAGCCGGCGTTAGAGGCGCTTGCGCGAAAAGCTGCGCAGGCGCCTTTGACCTGAGGTAGACCGGCTTTCCCAGACGGTTTAGTCAGGACACACCATCCGTGTCTCGAAATTGCCAGAACAAAAATCGTCGCTGTCGGTTCGCACCGTAGCGGCTTTCAATCGACCTTGGCCTGCAAGTAGGCGACGACATCGTCCAAGGTGACCAGCTTTCGGTAGTCGGCCTCGGGAATCTCGACCTTGAGCCGCTTGTTGAGGCCGAGCAGGAAGTTGAGCCAGTCCATGGAATCGAGATCCACCTGATTGCGCAGCGGGCGGTCGCCGCTGAGCGCATCGACTTCGACCTCAGGTGCTATGGATTTCAGCGTGGCCAGTACTACGGCGCGGATGTCGGTTTGGGTCATGACGCTTCCTTGTCGAGTTCTTCGGGATGTTGCAGCAGTTCGGCGAGCTCGCGCAGGAACAACGCGCCGCGATGGCCGTCGGAGACGCGGTGGTCGGCGGCGAGGCTGGCCGTAACGACCGGCAGTACCTTTATTCCGCCATCCTCGGCCCAGGGTCGCTCGACGATGCGGCCGAAGCCGACCAGCGCGACCTGCGGCGGATAGATCACGCCGAACACCGCCTGCGTGCCCTGGTCGCCGAGGTTGGTCACGGTGATCGTGCCATCGGTGAGTTCGGAACTGTGCAGCGAGCCGGCGCGCGCACGCTGCACCAGGTCGGTGAGTTCCTGCATCAGTGTCGTCAGCGGCTTGGTGCCGGCATCGAGCAGCGCCGGCGCGATCAGGCCACCCTGCCGCAGCGAGATCGCCACGCCGAGATTGCTGCGCTCTGCCGTCACGAAGGCGCCGTCGTGACACCAGCCGTTGAGTTCGGGATAGCCCCGCAGCGCCACCGCCACGGCCTTGAGCAGCAGCACGGCCGGCAACAGCCGCTCGGCCATGGCGCGTTGGCTGTTTTCGGCTTGCAACCAGGCCAGGGCGCGTGCCAGCGGAATGTCCTCGGACACGTAATAGTGCGGGATCTCGCGCTTCGAGCGCGCCATCGCGGTGGCGATGGCCTGGCGCATCGCGGCGATGCGTGTCGCGCCTTTTTCGGCCGAGGGCAGCTCTGCGGTGACGGCAGCCGGCGGGCGGGGTGCGGCCGGTGCGCCTTGCGCTGCGGCGGTTTCGACGTCTGCCAGTATCACCGCGCCATGCGGGCCGGTGCCGGTCAGGCTGTCAATGTCCACGCCATTTTCGGCGGCGTGCTTGCGTGCCGCCGGGGAAATCAGGCGGCGCTGCGCCGGGGCAGCCGGTGCTGCTTGCGGCGCTGTCTGTGGCTCTGTCTGCGGCAGTTTGGCTGGTGCTGCCGCCGTCCCACCAGGGCCGACTTTTGCGGCCGCCGTCCCACCATCGCCGACTTTTGCTGCCACCGCCTTGCCGGCTGCTTCACCGGCTTTTTCCCCGGCTTTTTCACCAGCGGCGCGCAGCGTCGCCATCACCGTGCCGACCGGCATCTTCTGGCCGACCTCGGCCAGCAGTTCGCCGATCGTGCCGTCCTGCCAGCATTCGACATCGACCGCCGCTTTCGCGGTATCGACGACGGCGATCACCTGGCCTTTTTTCACGGCGTCGCCTGGCTTCACCCGCCATTCGAGCAGCGTGCCTTCGTCCATGTCGGCGCCCAGCGCGGGGAGTTTGAATTCGATCATGCGAACAGTCCTTTCACCGCCGCGACGATCTTCTCCGGCTGTGGCAGTGCGGCGTCTTCGAGGTGCTTGGCGTAGGGAATCGGCACTTCTTCCGAACAGACGCGCACAACCGGTGCATCGAGTTCCCAGAAAGCGTTTTCGAAGATGCGTGCCATCACTTCGGCGGCGAGGCTGCCGCTGCGCCAGCCTTCATCGACCACCACCACGCGGTGGCACTTGGCGACCGCGGCGGCGATGGTCGCCGTGTCGAGCGGCCGCAGCACGCGCAGGTCGATCACTTCCGCCTCGACGCCGTCGGCCGCCAAGATTTCTGCAGCTGCCAGCGTCTTGGGCAGCGAGCCGCCGTAAGTGATGATGGCGACATCCTTGCCTGCGCGCCGCACCTTGGCGGAAGCGATGCCCACCGTCCAGTCGTCGGGCAGTTCGCCTTCCATGTTGAACAGGCCGGCGTGCTCGAAGATCACCACCGGGTCTGGGTCGGCGAGTGCCGGGGCGAGCATGCCGCGTGCATCCTCGATGGTGGCTGGCGCCAGCACCTTGATGCCGGGAATGTGCGCATACCAGCCTTCGAGGCTGTGCGAGTGCTGCGCCGCGAGCTGGCGGCCGGCGCCGGTCGCCATGCGGATCACCAGCGGCACCGAGAACTGCCCGCCGGACATGTGGCGATAGAGCGCCGCGCTGTTCACGATCTGGTCGAGCGCGAGCAGGCTGAAATTGACCGTCATCACTTCGACGATGGGCCGCAGGCCGCCTAGCGCCGCACCAATGCCGGCGCCGACGAAGCCGAGTTCGGAAAGCGGCGTGTCGCGGATGCGTTCGGGTCCGAACTCGTCGAGGAAACCTTTCGAGAAGGCGTAGGTGCCGCCGTAGCGGCCGACGTCCTCGCCCATCAGGAAGACGCGCGGATCGTTGGTCAGCGCCTCGTGCATCGCCGCGCGCATCGCTTCGCGGTAGCTGATTTTCCTGCTCATCGCCGCCCCCTTGCCGAAGTCGGTTTTGACGAGCGTCTGCCGCTGCGCGGCGCCGGGCTTTTGGCGCGCCCTGCCTTAGTGCTCGCCTGCGGCGCGGCGGTCACCGTACCTTCTGGCGTATGCACGTCCTTCAGCAAGTCCTCGACAGGTTCCCAACTGCCGGCTTCGGCGAAGGCGACCGCCTCGGCCACCTCGGCCTGCACGCGTTTGTCGAGTTCGAGGAATTCCTTTTCGGTCAGCTTGGCTTTGCCACCCTTGGCGTCCTTGGCTTTCAGCCGTGCGGTAAAGGTGTGCAGCGGTCCGCATTTCTGCCAGGCCGCCACCTCGGCCTTGTCGCGATACAGCTCGGCATCGAACATCGAATGGGCGCGGAAGCGGTAGGTGCGAAATTCGACGAACACCGGCCCGGCGCTTTTGCGCACTTTCGCCACGGCCTTTTGCATCGTGGCATGCACATCGACGATGTCCATGCCGTCCACGGCGAAGGTCGGCATGCCGTAGGACGCCGCCTTGACGCACAGGTCGGTCTGCGCCTCGGCGCGCTCGATGGCCGTGCCCATGCCGTAAAGATTGTTCTCGCAGCAGAACAGCACCGGCAATTTCCACAGCGCGGCGAGATTGAGCGACTCGTGAAAGGCGCCTTCGGCCACCGCGCCATCGCCGAAGAAGCAGGCGGTGAGGCGCGTTTCGCCTTGCAGCTTGGCGGCGAGCGCCAGGCCGGTCGCCAGCGGCAGGCCGCCACCGACAATCGCGTTGCCGCCATACAGCCGGGTCGCCGCGTCGAACAAATGCATCGAGCCGCCGTGGCCGCGCGCGCAGCCTTCCTGCTTGCCGTACATCTCGGCCATGATCGCCTGCATCGGCATGCCGCGCACCAGCGCGTGGCCGTGCTCGCGATAGGTGGCGACGACGTTGTCCTCCGGCGCCAGCGCATGCAGCGCGCCGACCGCCACCGCCTCCTCGCCGATGTAAAGGTGCAGGAAGCCGCGGATCTTGCCCTCGCCGTAGAGTTCGGCCGCCTTCTCTTCCAGGCGGCGAATGCGCAGCATGTCGAGCAGCAGTTGCAGCGCAAAGTCCTTGTCCCACGGCACCGGTCCGGCCGGCGGGGGCGGGGGGCGATGTTCGATCTTCTGGTTGACGGGCGTTTTCCTGGTCATATCAGCCGCCGGCTTCCAAAGTTGAGAGGTCGCCTTCGGGCAGCCCTAGTTCGCGCGCCTTCAACAGCCGCCGCATGATCTTGCCGCTGCGCGTGCGCGGCAGGGTGGGCAGCACGGCGATTTCCTTCGGCGCCACGGCAGCGCCGAGTTTCTTGCGCGCATGGCCGAGCAGTTCGCGGCGCAATTCCTCGCTGTCCGTAAAGCCGGACTTGAGCGAGACGAAGGCCTTGACGATCTCGCCGACCACCGGGTCGGGCTTGCCGATCACGCCGGCCTCGGCGACGGCCGGGTGCTCCATCAGCGCGCTCTCGACTTCGAAGGGGCCGATCAGGTGGCCGGCGGATTTGATGACGTCGTCGGCGCGGCCGACGAACCAGTAGTAGCCGTCGGCATCGCGCTTCGCCAGGTCGCCGGTGAGATACCACGCGTTGCCGGGTCCGGCAAAGCACTTGCGGTAGCGTTCCGCGTTGTTGAGGTAGCCGCGGAACATCGACGGCCAGCCGGCCTTCAGCGCCAGTTCGCCTTCGGTGTCGGGCGTGTCGATCAGCGTGAGCGTACCGTCCTCATTGTGCTTGACGATGGCCGCGTCGATGCCGGGCAGAGGCCGTCCCATCGAGCCGGGCTTGATGTCGAAGGCCGCCGTGTTGGCGATCATGATGCCGCCGGTTTCGGTCTGCCACCAGTTGTCGTGGATCGGCAGGCCCAGCACTTCCTTGCCCCAGCGCACCGCCTCGGGGTTGAGCGGTTCGCCGACGCTGGCGATGAAGCGCAGGTTTGGAAACTGGTACTTGCGCGGAATCTCGGCGCCGGCCTTCATCAGCATGCGGATCGCCGTCGGCGCCGTGTACCAGACCGTGACGCCCTCGTCCTGCAGGATGCCGTACCAGCGCTCGGCATCGAACTCCTCGCGGTCGATGATCGAGGTCACGCCGTGCAGCAGCGGCGCGATGATGCCGTAGGAGGTGCCTGTCACCCAGCCCGGGTCGGCGGTGCACCAGAAGATGTCGTCGGGATGCAGGTCGAGCGCATAGCGGGCGGTGACGTAATGGGCGACTGCCGCGCCATGCACATGCACGGCGCCCTTGGGGGTGCCGGTGGTACCGCTGGTGAAGTGCAGCAGCGCCATGTCTTCGGCCGTGGTCGCGGCCGGTGTGCAGGTGTCGCTCGCGGCATCCATCAACGCGGCGAGGTCGAGCGTGCCCGCGGGAATGGCCGTGCCACTTTCTTCCCTCACCAGCAGCACATGTTCCAGGGTCGGCATCTTGTCGCGCCATTGCGCCACCTTGCGCTCGTAAAGCCTGTCGGTGGTGACCAGCACGCGGCATGCGCCCAGATTCACGCGCGTGGCGATGGGCTCGGGACCGAAGGCGGAGAACAGCGATGAAACCACCGCACCATGCTTGAGGCTGCCAAGCACCGCGACGTAGAGTTCCGGTATGCGGCCGGCGAGCACGAAAACCCGCTCGCCCTTGGCGACGCCGAGTTGCGCCAGCACATTGGCGAAGCGGCTGCTGAGACGTGCCAATTCGCCATAGCTGACATCGTGCGCGGCTGCGTCGAGCGCCAGGAAGCGCAATGCAACCTTCTCACTCAAGCGGCCCGCCGCATGGGCGTCGACGGCTGCATGGGCGATATTGAAGCCGCCGTCCGGCAAGTTGGCCAGCTCACGACTTGCCGCCTGCCACGAAAAATCAGATCGCTCGGCTGCATAGTCGGCCCAGTTGGGTACTGCCCGCAGATCGTCAGCAGTCTTGCGAATGACGGATGAAGAACCCATGCTGCGCACCCCCTTGAGCCAACTATAGATTCGCGCACGGCTATTGGTAAGGTTGCATTGACGAATCCATGGGAAGCAACTGGTGGCATGGGTAGTTAAAGCTTGCCTTTGCCGATGCCGAAGTGTCGAAATAATTTACATGCCGTGCGAGAAATAAATCCCGTAAAAATGCAACTCATTGAAAACATGAAAATCCCTAACGCAGGCGCGGTTTATGCTTTCAACATTTACGTAAGATTGTTTTCGTCATCAACTTGGTTGGGGAGACATTAAATGATCACACTACGCTCAATCGCCGCCATGGGAACCAGCCTCCTGCTTGCATTGAGTGCTGGATCCGTGTTCGCCGTCCCTTTCACACCGGTTCTCGATGAATTCAGGATCACGAAAGACGGTCGCGAGATATTCCACGATTCATTCACAGACGGTGTTGTCCCGCCAAGCGGCCCCGACGGTCAGACAACATACTTTGGAGTGGGATTTGCCGGTATGACCAGTGAGTCCGGGGGCTCGCTGACGATGACGCCCTCCCTAGGTGATCCCACGGGACTCGTCGGAACCTTCGCCGAGCGTTCGACCGTGGCGTCCAGATTGCTGTCAACCAATCCTGTCAATTCCAATTTCCTGGGAGTTGATAGTTATTTCTCCATCCATGGGCTATTCGACATGTCGAACCTTCCCATGGTCACGGGGCAAAGCTTCGGCATTCGTGCAACGGATCGGGCGCTCGGAATTGGCAACGAGGGTGACGACACCTATGTGCTGTTTGTTGGTATGAATCTGGACTCGGAGATTGTTGTCGCCTTGCGTCACGTGAATATGGGCACGGATGTGAGTACGCTTCTCGACTCGGTTTCCATCCAGTCCCTCCTGCCTAATGCCGGCAAAATCGAGCTGATTTTGTACAAGCAAGCCGGTGCCAGCAATCTTCTGACGTGGTACCAAGTCTACGACAACAGCGTCGCCCCAAGTGTATTAAGCGCCGGTTCGATCGGGTCGGAATTGACACTCGGTATCTATTCGGGCGAGGACTATATCCGAGGGGGGTTCCAGTCGACAGACGTTGTTCCTGTCCCGGAACCGGCTACTCTGGCTTTGTTCTGCCTGGGTGTTGCGGGTATCTATCTTGTACGCAGGCGCAGAATGATTGCCTGAAACCTGTCTGGTCTGCGTACCCTGACAACCCCGGCTCTGTGCCGGGGTTTTTCTTGTCGGTCCGACGACATTGCCGCGACGATGCATCGCGAACTCCGGTAGTAAGAAGTCGGCGCTGGCGGTACGGCGCTTCCCATCCCACCTGACCAGGAGCATCCCTATGTCTTTCGGGTAAGGACGCCATTTATTCGTCCCGGTTGATACGCAAATGGCTATCATCGGGGCTGAAAATCAGCCACCATGCTATGGAGTGGAAGGCGTGAAAATGTGTGCCGTGCCGGAAAATGACATCATGACAAACGCTACTTGTTGGCTGAAGCGGTGATGCAACCAAGGCAGTAATCATGAAAGACATTGCGCTCACCTCCCTGATATTCAATGCGGCCCTGCTGCTGGCCCTCGTGCAGATTCTGGATCTGCTGGAGGCGCGCCGCGCTGCCGACTGGCTGGCCCGACGGCCCTGGCTCAGGGGCGTCATTCTCGGCGCCATTGGCATTGGCATTATGCTGGCGCCGATTGCCGTGCTGGAAGGCATTCTCTTCGATGTGCGCACCGTGCTGCTTACCATTGCGGGCCTGTTCTTCGGTGTGCTGCCCACCGTCATTGCGATGGCGATGATGGCCGCGTATCGTCTGGTCATTGGCGGGATCGGGGTCTGGTCCGGGACCGCGCTGATCGTGTTGTCCGGCCTGTACGGGCTGGCTTGGCGGTATTGGCGTCCGCCGGCGCTAGAAACCATCAGTTGGAAATATCTCTACGTGTTCGGGCTGCTGGGACACTCGATCATGGCCGGGATGGTGTGGTTCACGCTGCCGTCCGCCATCGCGCCCCAGGTGGCCAGCCTCATTACCCTGCCGGTCATGATCATCCACCCGTTATTGACGGTCGCGCTGGGTCTGCTGCTGTCCGACCGCCTGGAACGACGGAAAGCCGAGAGCGACTTGCAGGAGAGCGAGGCCAAGCTGAGCGCGATTATCGATGCGTCACCGGTGGCGATGGCGGTGAGTGACGAACACCAGAATGTCACGTTCCTGAACCGTAAATTCATCGAGACATTCGGCTACACGCCAGCCGATATTCCTACGCTGGCGGAATGGTGGCAACGCGCTTATCCCGACCCCGACTATCGGCAACAGGTTGCGGCTGAGTGGCGTGCAGGACTTGTTTCTGCGCAGCAGGCGGGGGTCAAGCCATCGCCATTTGAATTCAATGTCACCGCCAAGGATGGCAGCGAACACCTGATCCACTTCAATCTCGAGCCGATGGGGACTGCCACCCTGGTGACGGTTTCCGACCTCACCGAGCGCAAGCAGGCTGACGACAAGATCCGCGAGTTGCACGAGGCCCTGCGCGGGCATGTCACCGATCTTGAGCGGCGCGTGGCCGAGCGCACCCGGCAGCTGGACGCCGCCAGGCTGCAGGCCGAGGCGGCGAGCGCGGCCAAGAGCAGCTTCCTCGCCAACATGAGCCACGAAATCCGCACGCCGATGAACGCCATTCTCGGCCTCACCTATCTGCTGTTGCGCGCCGACCCGCGGCCGGAGCAGCGGGACAAGCTGGCGCGTATCGACAGTTCCTCGCGGCATCTGCTGGCGATCATCAGCGATATTCTCGATCTGGCCAAGATCGAGTCCGGCAAGCTGCAGATCGAGCGGGCGGACTTCCACATTGCCGGCCTGCTCGAAAATGTGCGTTCGCTCATCCTCGATGCGGCGCAGGCCAAGGGAGTGGTCGTCCATGTGGATACGGATGATGTGCCGCTGTGGCTGAACGGCGATCCAACCCGGTTGCGGCAGGCGCTGCTCAACTTTGCCGCCAATGCCGTCAAGTTTACCGAGCGCGGTTCCATCTGGTTGCGCGCCCGCTTGCTGGAAGACAGCCCGGAAGGCCTCACCCTGCGCTTTGAAGTTCAGGATACCGGCATCGGCATTGCCGCTAACGAGCTGGCGCGGCTTTTCCAGCCATTCGAGCAGGCCGATGCTTCGACGACCCGCAAGTACGGCGGGACCGGCCTGGGCCTCGCCATCACCCGCCGCCTGGCCGAGTTGATGGGCGGCGAAGTCGGCGTCGATAGCGCGCCGGGGCAGGGCAGTACTTTCTGGCTCGTCATCCGGCTCGATCATGGTCGCGGCATTGAATCGTTGCCACTTGTCGATCAGTCAGTAAATGCGAATCTCGCTGCCGTTCTGCAAACCTATAAAGGCGCCCGCATCCTGCTGGTGGAGGATGATGAGGTCAACCGCGAGATCGGGCTCGAATTGCTGCATGGCGGCGGCTTCGCCGCGGATGTGGCGGTAAATGGCCGTGAGGCACTGACGCGGGCCGGAGAGACGGCCTACGATCTGATCCTGATGGATGTCCAGATGCCGGTGATGGATGGCCTGGAGGCGACGCGGAAAATTCGCCCCCTGCCTGGCTATCAGCACACCCCCATTTTGGCGATTACCGCCAATGTGTTCGAAGAGGATCGCCGTGCCTGTCTGGCTGCCGGCATGAGCGATTTCGTCGGCAAGCCGATCGAGCCCGCCAATTTTTACGCCGCACTGCTGAAGTGGCTGCCGCCGGAGTTGGCGCAGGGTGGGAAGATTGCCGCACCGCTGGCGGCCGATCAGTTGGCGGGGAGCCTGACCAAGCTGCCGCACGTGCTTATCGAAAGTGGCGTCATCGACGTGACGCGCGGGCTGGCTGCCCTGCGCGGCGATGTGCTCACTTATACGCGGCTGCTGCAGCAGTTCGGCACCCGCCATGCCAGCGACGGACAATTCCTCCAGGAGGCGCTCGCCGCCGGTCGCTTCGACACGGCCCGCCAGCGCATGCATGCGCTCAAGGGTGCGGCGGGCACGCTTGGCGCGGTCCGTCTGCAGACGGCGGCGGCGGCCCTGGAACGTGCCTTGCGCACTGCCGACCCGGCCGGGGCGGCAGTGGCGCTGCTGGCTGACCTGCAGCTGGAACTGACTGCACTGGAAGATATTCTCGCGCGCTTGCCCGAAACGCCCGGCGCTTCGGGCGTCGCGACGGCCAATCCCGAGCGTGCGCAGGCCGTGCTGGAGCAATTGGAACCTCTGCTGGCCTCCGACGACTTGGCGTCGAGCGACCTGTTCGAAACCCATCGACCACTCCTGCTGGCGACATACGGCGCGAATGCGCTGCCCCTGGTGCGCCAGATGGCTAACTTCGACTACCCCGGTGCGCTGCAAACGCTGCGGGTACTGATGGGGCAGCCGCTGAAATACTGACGCGGCGGGGAAAGTCGGCGCTGGCGGGACGGCGCCTTTCGACCTATGGTGATAACGGGATTCCATTTATTGGCCTGAAGTGATGGAGTTGTCCGCAAACCTACGCGTATCGCCCTGCCATGCCCACCCATAACGCCGACATCGCCGCGATCTTCACCGAGATCGCCGACCTGCTGGAGATCGAGCAGGCCAATCCGTTCCGCATCCGCGCCTATCGCAATGCCGCGCGCAACCTTGGCGAGATGGGGCGCGAAGTGCGTGCGCTGGTCGAGCGTGGCGAGGACCTGACCCAGCTGCCCGGCATCGGCGCCGACCTGGCGGCCAAGCTGGGCGAGATCGTCGCGACCGGCAAATGCCGTACGCTGGAAAAGCTGCACACCGAACTGCCGCCGACGATCACCGATCTGCTGCATGTGCCGGGGTTGGGGCCGAAGCGCGTGCGCACGCTGTGGCACGACCTCGACATCCAGACCGCCGAGCAGCTGGCGCGCGCGGCGCAGGACGGCCGTATCCGCGGCCTGCCCGGCTTCGGCGCGAAGACCGAGGCCAACATCCTGCAGGCCGTGGCTGCGCAGCTGGCTACGGCGCGGCGCATCAAGCTCGCCACCGCCGCGCAGTATGCCGAATCGCTCGTCGCCTGGCTGGGCGGGGCGCGCGGGGTCGAGCGCGTCGAAGTGGCCGGCAGCTACCGGCGCTGCCGCGAGACGGTCGGCGACCTCGACATCCTGGCGGTCGCCGCTGCCGACAGCGACGTCATGGCGCGCCTCAAGGCCTACGATGAAGTGGGCAAGGTGCTGGCGCTGGGACCGACGCGCGCCAGCGTGGTATTGAAGAGCGGCCTGCAGGTCGACCTGCGCGTCGTGGCGGCGGCCGCCTATGGTGCGGCGCTGTGCTACTTCACCGGCTCGAAGGCCCACAACATCGCGCTGCGCCGCATGGCGCAGGAGCGCGGGCTCAAGCTCAACGAATACGGCGTCTTCCGTGGCAAGGAACGCATCGCCGGCGACAGCGAGGCCGCCGTCTATCGCAGCTTCGACCTGCCCTGGATTCCCCCCGAACTGCGCGAGGATCGCGGCGAGATCGCGGCAGCGCGCGCCGGCCGCCTGCCCAAGTTGGTCGAGCCGAGCGATCTGCGCGGCGACCTGCACGCGCACACCAAGGCGACCGATGGCCACCATACGCTGGAAGAAATGGCGCGCGCGGCCAAGGCGCTGGGGCACGCCTACCTGGCCATCACCGAGCATTCGCGGCGACTGGCGATGGCCCACGGCCTCGACCCGCGTCGGCTCGCCGAACAGTGCGACGCGATCGACCGCCTGAACGCATCGCTCGACGGCATCGTGCTGCTCAAGGGCATCGAGGTGGACATCCTTGACGACGGCAGCCTCGACCTGCCCGACAGTTCATTGGCTCGTCTTGATCTCGTCATCGGCGCGGTGCACAGCCGCTTCGACCTGTCGCGCGCCAAGCAGACCGAGCGCATCCTGCGCGCCATGGACCATCCGTATTTCACCCTGCTGGCGCATCCGACCGGCCGCCTCATCGAAACCCGCGCCCCCTACGACGTCGACATGCTGCGCATCATCCGTCACGCGAAACAACGCGGCTGCTATCTCGAACTCAACGCCCACCCCGAACGGCTCGATCTGCTCGATACGCACTGCCTGATGGCGAAGGAGGAGGGCGTGCTGGTCGCCATCAACTCCGACGCGCACAGCCGCGACGACCTGGCGAATTTGCGCTTCGGCGTCGGCCAGGCGCGGCGCGGCTGGCTGGCCGCCGCCGACGTGCTCAACACGCGGCCGCTCCCTGAGTTGCGGCGGCTACTGGCGCAGGTGCGGGGATGAATTCGTCAATCCAGTGGGAAACCTTTCCGCACGAGGCCGATATCGGTGTGCGCGGCCGCGGTGCCACGCTGGCCGAAGCCTTCGCCGGCGCGGCGACGGCGCTGACGGCGGCGATCTGCGATCCGGCAAAAGTCGGCGCTGGCGCGACGGCGCATATCGAATGCGCGGCGCCCGACGACGAGCAACTGCTGGTCGACTGGCTGAATGCGCTGGTCTATGAGATGGCGACGCGGCGCATGCTGTTCGCGCGCTTCGAGGTCAGCATCGAGAACCATCGCCTGGTCGCCACGGCATGGGGCGAACCGGTGGATGTGGCGCGGCACGAACCCGCGGCGGAGGTCAAGGGCGCATCATTCTGCGAGCTGGCGGTGCGACAGCAAGCGGATGGCCAGTGGCTCGCGCAATGCGTGGTGGATGTGTGAGGACAACATGGACCTGAACAAATTGAGACAACATGGCGATTTCGAGTGGGAACTGCCGGCGACGGGCCGCATGCGCGTGCCGGGGGTGATCTTCGCCTCGCGCGAACTCGTTGCGGCCATGGACGAGAAGGTGGCCGAGCAGGTAGCCAACGTCGCCGGCCTGCCGGGCATCGTCGCGGCGTCCTATGCGATGCCCGACGCCCACTGGGGTTACGGCTTTCCCATCGGCGGCGTCGCCGCTTTCGCTGCCGAAGATGGCGGCGTGGTCTCGGCCGGCGGTGTCGGCTTCGACATCTCCTGCGGCGTGCGCACCCTGCTTACCGGGCTCAAGCGCGCCGACATCGTGGCGCACCAGGCACGTCTTGCCGACCTGCTCTTTGCGCGCATCCCCGCCGGCGTCGGCAGCACCGGCGGCATCCGCCTCGACGCGGCCGGCATGACAGCGATGCTCAAGGGTGGCGCGCGCTGGGCGGTGCAGGAAGGCTATGGACTGGCAGCCGACCTCGCGCACATCGAGGAACACGGCTGCGCGGCCGGGGCCGAACCGACGGCCGTCTCCGAGCAGGCGAAGAAGCGCCAGCGCGACGAGATGGGCACGCTGGGTTCGGGCAACCACTACCTCGAAGTGCAGGAGGTGAGCGAGATCTTCGACGCCGCCGCCGCCCGCGCCTACGGCCTCGCCGTCGGCGACGTGGTGGTGAGCATCCACTGCGGCTCGCGCGGCCTCGGCCACCAGATCGGCACCGACTACCTGCGCGAGATGGCAATCGCGGCGCCAGCGGCGGGCATCGCTTTGCCCGACCGCGAACTGGCCTGCGCCCCCATCCAGTCGGCGCTCGGCCAGCGCTATCTCGGCGCCATGCGCGCCGGCATCAACTGCGCTTTGGCCAACCGGCAGATCCTCACCCACCTCACACGCCAGGCCTTCGCCGCCGTGTTTCCCGGCGCACAACTGCCGCTGCTCTACGACGTCTCGCACAACACCTGCAAGGAAGAAACGCACCGGGTCGATGGCCAGCAGCGCCGGCTGTTCGTGCATCGCAAGGGCGCGACGCGGGCCTGCGGGCCAGGGCATGCCGAACTGCCGCCGGAATACGCCAAGGTCGGGCAGCCGGTGCTGATCGGCGGCAGCATGGGCACGGCCTCGTACATCCTCGCCGGCGCCGCCGGCACGGAAGAACGCGCCTTCGGTTCCGCCTGCCACGGCGCGGGGCGCGCCATGAGCCGCCATGAGGCGACGCGCCGCTGGCAGGGACGCGCGCTGATCGACACGCTCGCCACGTGCGGCATCCTGATCCGCAGCCCGAGCGCCCGCGGCGTCGCCGAGGAAGCGCCGCTCGCCTACAAGGACGTCGGCGCCGTGGTCGACGCCTCCGCGCACGCCGGGCTGGCCGGCAAGGTCGCGCGCCTGGCGCCGCTGGTATGCATCAAGGGCTAAATGGTCTGCTCATGCAGCCGATCCACGAGCCGCCCGCTGTTGGGAGACTGCTGACGTCATGGTGGGTGGGGCGTGTTCGATGATCTGGGTGACGCCATCCGGACTGCGGCCCCCACACCAAAAAATTTCTTGTACATGGGATGAATCGGCACTAGCCTGAATTTATATATCCCATTGAGCAGGTGTGACCGTGCGGATCGATCACGCCAGGCCACGGGAGTTGAAGGGATAACGTGCGAGGTGGTGAGGACGCACCAGTCGCACACAAACGATGTGGGGAACTTCATGGGAACTCGTGCATGGTGGTTCGCTGCCGGAGTCTCGACCATTTTTCTCTTCGGTTGCGCGACAGATCGTCCAGTCACAGAAGTGCGCACTGTGACTATAGAGCCCGTTTCCGCCGTGCTGCCGCGACCAATATTGTTGCCCGAGTATGCGGAAAGAGCCGCGCCTCCAAATTTGGAAAAGCGCGCGGCAGCGGAGCGCGCCGACATGGCAGTGCCGGCAGCGGCGCCTGAGAGGGCCGGGGCGCCAAGCAAAAGGCGAGCGGCCAAGGCGAAGAAGAATGGCAGTTCTGCGGCCGGGACAGAGACAACGCGCCTGATGATGCTGGCGGAGAGTCGGTCCGAGCTTGTCTCTGCCAAGAGGGTTTCGCCCGAAAACGGCGCCGCCGCGGCAGTTGCGCCTGAAGTCAGCGCCGACGCGGCAACTTCGCCGGAATTCGATGCGGACGCGGCGCTGCTCGCCCGTCGCGACGCCTATCACCAGCAGCTCAAGCAGGCTGCCTACACCTTCAATCCGCTTTCCCCAATCAAGGTCGCCACACCGGTAACGGTCTTTTTCTGGATTGACCCCGTCGCCGAACCCCTGCGTCTGGCGGAGGAGTTGAAGGCCGCCATGCTGAAAATGCACCCCGGGGAAGCGCCGCAGGCAGAGTCAGGGCGGCTTGATTGGAGCCCGAAGATGCGCGCCACGCTTACCGGCGACGACTTCGAGATCACCCCGACAGAAGGGAAAAACTTCGACGGTCAGAAGATCCTTTCTGCCAGTCGTCGCACGGAATGGAGCTGGGATATCAAGGCGCAGCACGTCGGCGAAAAGCTGCCCATGCATCTCCGGGTTTGGGCCGTGTTGCCCGCAGAACTTGGCGAACCCTACGAAGTACTCAAGCTGGACAAGCTGATTCACGTGGAAGTCACTTTCCTTTGGCTGCTCGACGAGTTTTGGGAAAAGTACTGGAAGTGGATTCTGGGCGGTATCGGCACCGCGCTGGCCGGCGCAATCGGCACATGGTGGAAAAGTCGCCAACCCAAGTTGGCTGGAGGATAGAGAGTACAGCCGCAAACAATTCCCGCAGGTCGCGATCATAAAAGGAGAATGAAAAATGGCTAGCGCAAAAACCAAGACCCCGCTGCTGATGCGCGGTAACGCCGGCAAGACGGTCGCAGAACTGAAGCAGGCCCTGCGCAAGGCCCTGGGCAAGGATGCGGCGGCCGACCAGGGACTGGCGCGCGGCGATAAATTCGACATCGATACCGAAACCGCGCTGCGCGCATGGCAGACCGGCGTCGGCCTGGTGGCCGACGGCATTGCCGGGCCGCGCACGCTGGCAGCGCTCGGCGTCTTACCAGCGCCGACTTTGGCGGTGAGCGTCGATACGGTTTTGGTGGGCAAGATTTTCCCCTACACCCGCACCTCCAGCATCGCCCGCAACCTGCCCTATGTCTGTGCGGCGCTGGCGGCCTTCGACCTCACCGATGCCGACATGATCGCCGTCGCGCTGGGCACGATACGCGCCGAGACCGAGGGCTTCGTGCCCATCGCCGAGTTGCCGTCGCACTTCAACACCCTGCCCGGCCAGGCGGCCTTCAGTGCCTACGAAAAGAGAAGCAATCTGGGCAATACCCAGGTTGGCGACGGTGCACGATTTCGCGGGCGCGGCTTCGTCCAGTTGACGGGACGCGCCAATTATGAAAAGTATGGCAAGGCGCTCGACATTGCGCTGGCCGACAACCCGGACGCGGCGTGTGCGCCGGAGGTGGCGGCCTGCCTGTTGGCGGCTTACCTCGCGGCCAACAAGCTGGCATTGAGCAAGGCTTTGGGGAAGGACGACCTGAAAGCCGCGCGCAAGGTGGTGAACGGCGGCAGCCACGGCCTGGAGCGCTTTGCCGAGACTTTCCGCGCGGCGCAGCAAGCGTGGGCGACGGCGCTGCCGGTAGTTGCCTTCGGTAAAAGGGCGGGGGCAAAAGCGCGGGCCAAGGCCGCCGGCGAGGCTGTGGCGCGCGAAGAAAAGTCGGCGCTGGCAGTACGGCGCGCCAGCCTGAACGTGAAGGCCGACCCGGCCGATTTGCGCGACCGGCCCTACCAGCCGCCGCCACATTCGCTGCCGGCGATTTTTCCGGCGGATGGCGACATCAAGCGTTTCATGGGCGCCTACACCAAGGCCGGGCTGATACTCGACCAGGGGCAGGAAGGCGCGTGCACCGGTTTCGGCCTGGCCTGCGTGGTGAACTATCTGCGCTGGCGCGGCGCCAGGCAGTCAAAAAAACTGGAGTCGGTAAGCCCGCGCATGCTCTACCATTTTGCGCGGCGCTATGACGAATACGAGGGCGAGGACTACGACGGCTCCAGTTGCCGTGGTGCACTCAAGGGCTGGTATCACAACGGCGTGTGCCTGGAATCGCGCTGGCCCTATGCGGCCGGTGCGGAGGCATTGCCGATTGCCGGCTGGGACAAGGACGCCACCGAACAGACGTTGGGGGTGTACTACCGCATCGACCCGCAGGCGATCACCGACTTGCAGGCGGCGATCATGGAGGTGGGGGCGATCTTCGTTTCGTCCTATACCCACGGGGGCTGGGACAAGGTGGCAACTGCCGCCAAGGCGCCGCAGAGCCATGTCGATTTGCCAATTATCGAGTACGCGGGACGGCCGTCGCGCCGCGGCGGTCATGCCTTTGCACTGGTGGGTTTCAACCGCACCGGCTTCGTCATCCAGAACTCCTGGGGCACGCGATGGGGCGCGGGCGGCTTCGCGGTGATCGGCTATGCCGACTGGCTGGCGCATGGCATGGATGCGTGGGTGGCGGCGACGGGCGTGCCGGGGGTGGTTGGGGGCCGGCTGGCGGCGGGCATCGCTGTAGCGGGCGGCGCCGGCTATGCCGGCGCCACGGCCGACTGGTGGAACGACGACAAGGCCTACGCGCACAGCATCGTGCTTGGCAACAACGGCCATGTCGCGCGCTTCGACACGGTGGACGGCGTGACGCGTACCCTGCAAAACCAGGCTTGCGTGCAGCCGGACAAGTGGTTCCGCGCGAACGCCGCGGACCGGAAGCGGCTGGTGCTCTACGTGCATGGCGGCCTCAACAGCGAAGCGGATGCGATCAAGCGCGCCCGCGCCATGGGACGCTACTTTCTCGGCAATGGCTGCTACCCGCTGTTTCTGGTGTGGAAGAGCGGCCTGCTCGAATCCTTGGGCCACATCCTCGAAGACCAGGCCACGGCCGGGCCGGCGGGCCTAGCCGGCGGCCCGCTCGACTGGATCACCGACAAGCTCACCGACCCGGTGATCGAAAAGACCATCGGTCGGCCCTTTGCCCGCCCGCTGTGGAGCGAGATGAAGGAGAACGCCGAATTGGCCGCGGCCAGCGGCCGCGGCGGCGACCTGCTGACCGATGCGCTACGCGCGCTGGCGGGCAGTTGGGGCGACAAGTTCGAGCTGCACCTGGTGGGCCATTCCGCCGGGTCCATCGCGCTGGGGCGGCTGCTCTGCAGCCTGGCGCAGAAGGATTTGATCCCCCACGTGAAGTCGGTGCATCTCTATGCGCCGGCCTGCACCGTGAGCTTTGCCAATCGCTATTTCGCGCCGTATGCCGAAATCATGAGGAGGCTGCATCTCGACATCCTCGCCGACACTGTTGAGCAAGACGACAACGTCGCCTTTGTGTACCGCAAGTCGCTGCTCTACTTCGTTTCCAACGCACTGGAAGCGGACCAGCGCATGCCGGTGCTCGGCATGGCGAATGTTTTCGACCCCGCTTACGTCGGCTGGGACGGTGCGGCCAGCACGGCTGAAGACCTGGTCAACTGGCGCACGGCCGTGGAGATCAACGGGCTGGCAGAGCGCCTGACGGTGCATGCGGAAGAGAAGGTCGTCAGCCGCATCGGCAATGGCGCCGACGTGGCAGAGAAGAAGGAAGACGCCTCCCATGGCGGTTTCGACAACAACGTCGAGATGGTCGCCACCACGCTACGGCGGATCACCGGCGCGGCGCAGCTGGCGCTGCCGGTGGATGACCTGGTGGGGTTTTAGGTTGCGTCAGGCGTGACCTATCCCGATCACACAGCCACGGAGCAGTTTCCCTGTCGGCTTGTCCTCCGTCCGCCCAGCGTGGTACGGGGATTTGTTTATGTCGGTGGCCCCTCAATTCGCGGTAAGTTCCAAGGAGACCCGCTATGTTTGCCAACACAATTTCTCCCTGCATCACAACGGCCAAGGGCGTTGACGCCGCCCGGGTTATTCGAAGCGCAGCACGCTCTCGGCCAGCGAGTCTTCCCCCCAACGCTCGATGAGCGCATCGATCTCGGCCCGCAGCGTCTGCTCCTCGTCCGGCTCGATCAACCCGTCACCGGCCAGGCCGGCAACGATGCCAGAGGCCATGGCTTGGCGCACTGCGCCGAGGGTCAGCGCGATGTCCGCGTCGGTGTCGTCCAACAAGGCCTCGATGATGGTGGACAGGTCATCGCTCGCCTTCACGCTGGCCAGATCAATGGCCATGACATCCTCGCCGTATTCGTCGATCAGCGCATCGACCTCCGCACAAAGCATTTCTTCGTCGCCGAACAGGTGGAGGCGCTCCGCCTCGGCAAAGTCGACCAGGGTCTGCTGAATCCTGTCACGCACGACCCCGAGCGTCACCGCTTCGTCGCTGTCGGGGTCGCCGGAGAGCGCCTCGATCACTGCCGACAGTTCCCGGCTGACCCGTTCATCGGCTTCGATTGCATTCCGCATGATCTTCCTCCGTATTTGTCCGGCCTGCGTCACGCAACGCGCGATACGCCATAGCTTCATGTCTAGTTCTGTCCGGGCCATCAGTCAATGTCGTCGTAACCCGTGAATTGTCAGCTTGCCCTTCGCCCGCCCAGCAGCTAACTTGAAGTTATGGGGAGAGCGGCCCATAGCGCGGAGGGGAATGATCATGAGCCTTAAGCAAAGCGAGTTGTCGAAGCTGACCAAGAACCTCGACAGGCGCTACCAGTCGCTGATCGAGGAGGTTCGGGATGAGCTGGAGTTGCCGGAACATCAGCAGTACATCGAGTTGATCGATCGCGGACCGGCCGACAGTGCCGACGCGGCGATCGGCGATGCGCTGGCCGACATCAATCTCGCCATTATCGACAGACATATCAGGGAAATCCGCGACATCGAAGCGGCCCGGGCGCGCATCAAGGCGGGCAGCTTCGGCGACTGCATCGATTGCGGCAACGCAATCGACTTCGAACGCCTGCAGGCCTATCCCACCGCGAAGCGTTGTCTGGTTTGCCAGCAGCAGCGCGAACGGCTTTATGCCCACGAAGGCACGCATACGCTCTGATGCTCGTTGCGGATAGCGCCGGCAGCCGCAGCCGGCTGATTGCCAAATTGGAGACCGCCATGAAACTGCCAGTGCAAATTACCTTTCGCGACATTGCCAAGTCCGAGGCCGTGGAAACCGCCATCCGCGAAAAGGCCGAAAGGCTGGAGCGCTTTTCCGAGCGCATCATGTCCTGCAAGGTGATGGTGGGCATGATCCAGAAACACAAACACCAGGGCAAATTGTTCAACATCCGCATCGACCTGACGGTGCCGGGCGCCGAAATCGTCGTCAATCGCGACAAGGCGGAGGACATTTACGTCGCGATCCGCGACGCTTTCGACGCCGTGAAGCGCAAGCTCGAGGAACAGGTCCGGCGCATCCGCGGCGACGTCAAGCTGCATGAAGTCGAAGCGCACGGACGCGTTGCGCGACTGTTTGCGGAGGAAGGCTACGGCTTCATCGCGACGCCGGACGGTGGCGAGCTGTACTTTCACCTCTACAACTGCGTCCATCCCGATTTCGACCAGTTGAAAATCGGCGACGAGGTGGTCTTCCTCGAAGAGATGGGCGGCGAGGGGCTGCAGGCCAACCGCGTGAGCCGGGGCAAGCACAAGTCTCCCTGACGCAGCGGCGGGCCTGACCATGAAACCCGGGATCGACGGCAGCGAGTTCGGCTTCATCACCATCGACGGCGAGCGCATTGAGCACGACGTACTGATCCGCCTTTCCGGCGAAGTGGCGAAGCGCAAGAAGAAGCTCTCCAAGGCGGTGTATGGCACGTCGCACACCATCTCGCTCGCCGAGGCCGAATACATCTACGAAACGGGTGCCGAACGGCTGATTGTCGGCGCGGGCCAGAACGGCATGGTGGCGCTTTCCGCCGAGGCGGCGGACTACTTCGCAAAGAAGCAGGTGGCGGTCGATCTGGCACCCACGCCCGCTGCCATCGCGCGCTGGAACCAGGCCAAGGGCGCAGCGATCGGGCTTTTCCATGTGACCTGCTGAACCGGTGCAAACGACAATGCGGATCAACGCTGGCTCATCGATGACAGTCAGGCGCGGCTGGCGCAAGGCAGCGCGCTGGCTGGTTACGGTGCTCGTCCTGTTCTTGAACGCCGCCGTTGCCGCCGATGACATGGCCAGGGAACGGCAGGCGATGGTGGACGAGGTGGCGTCGATGGCGCGGGCTTTTGGCGCCGGTGCGGGCAGGGGGGCGCTGGACCCGCGCGTGCTCGCCGCGCTGGGCCGCGTGCCGCGCCACGAATTCGTCTCCGGCGCGTTGCGGTTCGCTGCCTACGCCAACCGCCCGCTGCCCATCGGCCACGGCCAGACCATCTCTCAACCTTTTATCGTCGCCGTGATGACCGATCTGCTGAAAGTCGGCGCTGGCGGGACGGCGTCAGACGGCACGCCGCGTGAACCGGGGGCGGTGCTGGAGATCGGTACCGGCTCCGGCTACCAGGCCGCGGTGCTGGCCGAACTGGGCGTTAAGGTGTGGTCCATCGAGATCGTTGAACCGCTGGCGAAAGAAGCCACCGAACGGCTGCTGCGGCTCGGCTACGCCAACGTGACGACCAAGTTTGGCGACGGCTACCATGGCTGGCCGGAGCATGGGCCTTTCGATGCCATCGTGGTGACGGCCGCCGCCAGCCATGTACCGCCGCCGCTGGTGCGGCAACTCAAGCCCGGCGGCCGCATGGTCATCCCCGTCGGCGCCGCGTTCCAGACGCAGCAACTGTTGCTGGTGGAGAAGCGCGGCGACGGCACGGTGACGACGCGGCAGATGATGCCGGTGAGGTTCGTGCCGCTCACCGGTGGTCACTGAGGTGGTCACTGAGGCAGCCACTGAGGCGGCCATGACGCAGCGACCGCCGCTCGCCGCCGTCGCGGTGCTCTCGGCCGCCGCGTTGGGCTATGAGGTGCTGTTGCTGCGGCTGTTCGCGATCATCCAGTGGCATCATTTCGCCTACCTTGCCATCAGCGTCGCGCTGCTGGGCATCGGTGCCGCCGGCACCTTCGTCACCCTGGCCCGGCGCCGGTTGCTGGCGCTTTACCCTTACAGCTTCAGCCTTGCTGCGGCGGCCTTCGGCGTGACTGCCGTCGCTTGCTTCGCCGTTGCCGCGCGGGTGTCCTTCAACGCCCTCGAAATCGCCTGGAACCCTGCGGAATTTCTGGGGCTGGCGGCGATCTACGGGCTGCTGTTCATTCCATTCTTTTGTGCCGCCACGGCGCTGTGCATTACCTACAGCCGATTCGGCGCGCACATTGCACGGCTTTACGGCGCCGACATCTTCGGCGCGGGCCTGGGCAGCCTCGGGCTGCTGGCCGTGCTGTTCGTCCTGCATCCCGCCGATGTGCTGCGCGTGATTCTCGGACTGGGCCTGGCGGCTGCGGCGCTGGCGGCCTGGCCCGCGGCGCGGCGCGGGGCCGCCGTTCTGGCGTTGGCCACGCTTGCCGGGCCCTGGCTGCTGCCGGCGCCGATGATCGAGCTCGTGGCTTCGGACTACAAGGATCTGCGCCAGGCGCTGCGCGTCAAGGATGCCCGTGTCGCGGCGCAGCGCACCAGCCCGCTGGGCGTGGTGACGGTGGTGGACAGCCCGCTGGCGCCGCTGCGTCATGCGCCGGGTCTGAGCCTCAACGCCGTCGCGGGGCCGCCGCCGCAACTGGCGCTGTTCGTGGACGGCCAGGCGGCGGGCGCCGTCACCCGCTACGACGGTGGCATGGCGCCGCTCGCCTATCTGGCCGACACCACCGCGGCCCTGCCTTATCGCCTGCTGGAGCGCCCGCGCGTGCTGGTGCTCGGCGCCGGCACCGGCACCGATGTGTTGCAGGCGCTGCTGCTTGGCGCTCGGCGCGTGGATGCCGTGGAACTCGATGCGCAGGTGGCGGCGCTGGTGCAGGAGGACCTCGCCGACTTTTCCGGGCAACCGTTCAGCACTCCCGGCGTGCAGTTGCATATTGCCGAGGCGCGCGGCTTCGTCGCCGCCAGCAGTGAGCACTACGACCTGATCCAGGTGGCGCTGCTCGATGCCTTCGGTTCCAGCGCCGCCGGCCTCGGCTCGCTGATCGAGAGCCATCTCTACACCGTCGAGGCACTCGACAGTTACCTGCAGCGGCTGGCCCCCGGGGGCTTGCTCGCCTTCACGCGCTGGGTGACACTGCCGCCGCGCGACAGCCTGCGCCTGTTCGCCACCGCCAGCGCCGCGCTGGAGCATCGCGGCGTGGCCGAGCCGGGCCAGTCGCTGGCCATGATCCGTGGCTGGAGCACGACCACGCTGCTGGTGAAGAACGGCGCGTTTTCACTGGCCGAGATCGCCGCCATCCGCGACTTTTCGCGGCAGCGCGCGTTCGACAGCGTGCATGTCCCCGGCATCACCGGTGCGGAGTCGAACGTCTTCAACGTCCTGGAGCATGACGACTTCTTCGTCGGCACCCAGGCGCTGCTCGGGCCCGGGCGACAGGACTTCATCGAACGCTACAAGTTCAATCTCGCTCCGGCCAGCGACGAGCGGCCCTATTTCTTCCATTTCTTCAAGTGGCGCACCCTGCCCGAACTGCTGGAGATGCGTGCGCACGGCGGACTGCCGCCGCTGGACTGGGGCTACCCGGTGCTGGTGATGGCGCTGCTGCAGGCGGTGGTGGTGAGCCTGCTGCTGATCCTGCTGCCGCTCGCGCTCGGACAGACGCGCCAGGCCTTTGCCGCCGCGCCGCCCGTGCTGCGGCGGCGCGTGGCCGTGTATTTCCTTGCACTGGGGCTGGGCTTCATGGCGATCGAGATTCCCTTCCTGCAACGCTTCAGCCTCTTTCTCAGCCACCCGCTCTACGCGGCGGCCGTGGTGCTGGCGGCCTTCCTCGTCTTCGCCGGGCTGGGCGCGCGATATTCCGCGCGGCTGCAGCCCGCTGTGCGCTGGCCCTTCCTGGCGATCGCCGCCATCGGGCTGCTTTACGTGGTGCTGCTGCCGCCGCTGCTCGCTGAACTGATGGGGTTGGCGCAGGGCTGGAAGATCCTGCTGACGGTGCTGCTGATCGCGCCGCTGGCCTTCTGCCTCGGGCTACCCTTTCCGCTCGGGCTGGCCGTCGTGGCTGACCGCGCGGAAGCGCTGGTGCCGTGGGCCTGGGGTATCAACGGCTTCGCCTCGGTGGTGGCGGTGCTGCTGGCAACCCTGCTGGGCATCCACTGGGGCCACTCGCTGGTCGTGCTGCTGGCCGTGGCCCTCTATGGCCTCGCCGCCTGGCAGTTTCCGCGCTAACGTACTTCAATGCGCACGTCATTCCGGACCTTGTCGTCGGGATGCACGATGACCTGGTCGCCGGCCTGCAGGCCGTCCAGCACCTGCGCCCGCAGGCCGGAGCGTTCGCCGATCCGCACCGGCTGCAGTCGTGCACGCCCTGCAGCGATGGCGAAGACCGCCCAGCCGTTGTCATGCCGGAACAGCGCGCTGGTGGGCACCTGCAGCACCTCGCCGCCTTCCCAGACGATGAAGCTCGCCTCGACCCGATAGCCGTCGCCGAGGCGCTGCCAGGCTTCCCGCGGCGAGGTGACATCGACGATGACAAGCACACGCTGCTCTTCCACGCCGAGGGCGGAGATCTTGGTGAAGCCGGCCGGTTCCACCACCCGCACCGTGCCCTGCAGGGGCGCGCCGCCCCAGCGTTCGAGCAGCACCCGGCCACCCGGCACAATGCGCACTGCGGCATTGGAAAGCACTTCTGCGGCGATTTCCAGGGTCTCCGGATTGCCCACCTCGATCAGCGGCTCGCCGGCCCGCACGGTGCCTTCGCTTTCGCGCAGCAGTTTGAGCACCCGAGCCTGGATCGGGGCGCGCACGCTCAACGTTTCGGCTTTGGCGCCGGACTGCAGGCTGGCGGTGCCGGTCAGCGCAACGCGGGCGGTATCCAGCTGGAAACGGGCCACATTGACGGCATGCTCGGCGGCCTGCTGGATGGCCTGGCTGCGGCTGGCGTTGCTGCGTGCCTGGTCTGCGGCCTGAGCGGAAAGGAAGCGTGCCGCTGTCAGGCTCTCGATGCGCAGTAGTTCCTGCTGGGCCAGCTTGTCTGCGGCACCGGCGGCACGGGCATTTTCGCGGGCTGCGGCCAGAGAAGCTTCAGCCGCGCTCACCTGCGCCGTCGCCTGGGCGCGGCTGCGCGCATCGAGCGCATCGGCGCGCACGGGTTCCAGCACGGCCAACACCTGGTCGCGGGCGACCGCGTCGCCCACTTTGAGGTCAATGCGCCGCAGATAGCCGGACATGGGGGCGGAGATCACATAGCGTTCCATCACCCGCGTCTTGGCTTCTTCCTCCACGGTGACCGCCAGCGGCCCTTTGACCGTGGTGAACGCATCCACGGGCACCGGGCGCGGCATGAAGCCATAAATCAGGCCTGCTGCCACCAGCAGACCCAGAAGAAGCAAACCGAAGCGTCCGCGCGTCATGATTTCATCCTAGCCTGTTTTCATTCCCTTGTTTTTAACACGGCCACCAGATCGAGCCGGCCCAGCCGGTACCACACCAGCAGGCCGGAAACCAGCGCCGAAATCACCACCACTGTCGCCCCGAGGGCGTAATTGCTGGGTTCGATGATCAGCGGCAGCCGATAGAGGTCGTTTGTGAAGGCGAGTACCAGGATGCCGCACAGCCCGACGCCGACCAGAAAGCCCAGCGGGATGGCGATCAGGGTGAGCAGGCCCAGTTCGCCCAGCAGGATGTAGGCGATCTCGCCATGCGTGAAGCCCAGCACGCGCAGGCTCGCCAGTTCCCGGCCTCGCTCGGAAAGCGCCAGGCGGGCGCTGTTGTAGACCACGCCGAAACCGATCGAGCCGGCGAGCAGGGTGGCGACCATGTTGTAGAAGAGGACGAATTCGCCGATGGTGTCGTAAAAACTTCTGACGGCGGCGGCATTGGCGATCATGCCGAGGACGCGCGGACGCTTGTGTAGTTCGGCGTAGACGGTGCTTTCCATGCCCGGGTCGAGATCGAGATAGGCTCCGGAAACCACATTGCCTTCGCGCAGCAGGGCGTTCAGCGAATCCTGCTGCATGTAGGCCGACACGCCGAGATATTGCTGGGTGATGCCGAGCACCGGCACCTGGCGTACCGGCCGGCTGCCTTCGAGCACTTCCACCGTCAGCAGGTCGCCGGGTTTGACATGCAGGATCTCGCGCGCCAGATGTTCGGTGAGCACCACGCCGTCGGGCGGCACGCGAATCGGCTGCAGGGCGGCATTCAGCGAGCGGTGCAGTTCGCCTTCCGGCTGGATGCCATAGACGGCGGAGCGATAGGAATAATGCTGGAAGCGCAGGATCGCCGGCACGTCGCGAAAGCCCTCGACGTGGCGGACGCCCGGCAGGGCCTGCAGTTCATGCAGCGCGCGGCTGCCGGTCGGCTCGATGAAGGTGACCGCCAGGTCCTCGCGCGAGGCCTGGCGGAACTGCACGTCCACCATGAAATCAATGGCCCCCTTCTGGTAGTTGCCGACCATCATCAGGCCGCAGGCGCAGGCGATGCCGAACACCGTGAGCAGCGATTTCACCGGGCGCCGTTCGATGTTGCGCAGGATCATGCGCGTTGGTTGGGTGAACCAGCGTTGCAGGCCGATGCGCTCGAATACGGTGGCGCGATACAGCGCCGGTGTCTCGGCGCGCATGCCCTCGGCGGGCGTCAGGCGGATCGCGCGGTGCACGGCGAAGAGGGTGCCGCTCACCGCCGCCACTGCGCTCACCGCCAGGGCGATCAGGATCACCCCGGTTTCGAGCCGATAGTCGAGATAGGGAAAGCGGAAGGTCGTCTCCATATAGACGTTGGACAGACCCTGGCCGAACCAGGCGCCGAGGGCCACGCCGCCCGCCACCCCCAGCAGCACCAGCAGCATGACCAACTTCACGTAGTGCCCGCCGATGGCCAGGCCGGAATAGCCGAAGGCCTTGAGGATGGCGATCTGTTCGCGCTGCAGGGCGACCAGTCGGCCCACCACCACGTTGAGCAGGAAGGCCGCCACGCCGAGGAAGATGGCCGGGAAGATGGTGGCCGTGATCTGCAGTTGATTCAGTTCCTCGTTGATGAAGCGATTCGAGAACTGGTCCTTGCGCGCGTAGGCTCCCGTGCCACCGTAAGTCCCCAGCAGCGCATCCATGCGGTCGATGACCTCCTGTACCGGCGTGCCCGGGGTCAGGCTGAGCGTCGCATTGTTGAAGGCCCCTTTCATGCCGTAGGCGGCACCCAGCGCATTGCGCCCCATCCACAGCACGCCGTAGCGCTTGAAGTCCGGGAACATCGAGCCGGGGGCGATCTGGTAGACATATTCGGGCGACACCGCCACGCCGACGATGGTCAGCTGCTTGCGCTTGCCGTTGATGATGGCGCTGATCTTGTCGCCCGGATTGAGCCGGTGGGCGTCGGCAAAAGTGTCGGAGACGACGACCTCGTCGGTGTTGTCGGGCTGCACCCAGCGGCCGCGCTTGAAGTGCAGGGTGTTGAGCAGGGGCTCCGTCCCGTCGGGCAGGGAGAACAGCAGCCCGGTGATCGGATCGGTGAAGCCCGCCACTTCCAGCTTCACCCCGGCGCGCACCCGGGTCTCGACCCGCTCGACGCCGGGAATGGCGGCGAGCCGTGCGGCCACTGACTCCGGCGCGCGCTTGAGGTTGACGAAGGCATCGGCGAAGCGGTAGTCGCGATAGAAGCGGTCGCGGGTGATCACCAGCGAGTCGTAGGTGGACAGCGACATCACCAGCGTCGCCACGCCGCCCATGATCACCGCCGCGATGGCCAGCACCTGGCCGCGCATGGCCCAGAGATCGCGGAACAGCTTGAGATCGAGGGCCCGCATGGCGGCTACCAGCTCAGTTCGCGCGCGGCCTTGCGGGTCGCGTTGGTGCGGATATCGACGATGTGGCCGTCGGACAGCCGGATCACGCGGTTGGCCATGTCGGCGATGCCGGCGTTGTGGGTGATCAGCACGGTCAGCGTGCCGAGCGTCCGGTTGGCATTTTCCAGGGCCTCCAGCACGACCACGCCGGTTTGCGAGTCGAGGGCGCCGGTCGGCTCGTCGCAGAGCAGCACCGCCGGCTTCTTGGCGATGGCGCGGGCGATGGCCACCCGTTGCTGCTCGCCGCCCGACATCTGGGCGGGGAAATGGTCCAGCCGGTCCCCCAGTCCGACCATCTGCAAGGCTTCTTCGGGGCGCATCGGCGCCGTGGCGATCTCGGTTACGGCGGCGACGTTTTCCCGCGCGGTTAGGCTGGGAATCAGGTTGTAGAACTGGAAGACGAAGCCGACGTGCTCGCGGCGGAAGCGCGTCAGATCATTCTCGGTCGCGCCGGTCAGCTGGTGGTCGAGATACCAGACCTCGCCGCTGGTGGGGGTGTCGAGGCCGCCGAGGATGTTGAGCAGGGTGGACTTGCCGCTGCCGGACGGACCCAGCAGCACCACCAGTTCGCCGGCGACGAGTTCGAGGTCGATGCCGCGCAGCGCCGGCACCTCCACCTCGCCCATCTTGTAGACCTTGGTCAACCCGCGTGCGCTGAACACGCGGCCACCAGCAGCCGCAGGTTCATACCTGTGCACATCGCCCGCCGAAACCGTTCCAGCCGCAAACCGAGATATGCCCCCCATCTTTTTCCGCCTCCGGTTTTATTGTGGCAGAACTGTCGGTGTCCGAAAGGAGTATTCTTGGTTGGCCGGCCGTCGTGCCGCGAGTCCTGGTTCGGCAGGAGCCGGTGGAACACCAAAGCGGAGGGCTATCAAGATGAAAAAAATCACCGAAACCACTGCCAGCAAAGACCCCGCGCGCATCATCGAGCGTCCGGACGGCTTCTACTGGCAACGCATGGAAGGCGACGAGGAATTCGGGCCTTTTGCCACCCTGAGCGAAGCAGTTGCTGACTCGGAAGGCGCTGATGCGGATTTTGAAGTCGGCGAATCGCTCGAGGAAGCCGAGGACGAGATCGGCATCGCCGACTGGATCGATCCGGAAACTGGCGCACCTGCCGAGGAATCCGTTCCCCACCTCGAGGATCACTGAGCGACGGCCTGCGCGGGGCGCCTGCATTGCGCAGGCAACGCAACTGAACGGGGATTTCTCTTGCAATCGATCCTGCTTGTTCTACGTTGATAGCGTAGGGCTTGGAATATATAGAGTCCACGCCAACTGTAGCGGTGGAGTCGATTGTTAATTAAAAGAGGAACGGATCATGAACATGAGATCAGATCTGCCCGGTTTCCAGCCGGTGCGCCGTGACCAGTTGCGTCCGGAACGCGTCCATGACACTTACAAGCTCCAGAAAAAGCTGGCTGAGCCGACGGTTTGTTCGGAATGCGGCGCTGTCTATCATGCCGGGCGCTGGGCGTGGGGCGCGCCGTCGGGGGGCGCCGAGCAGGTTGTCTGCCCGGCCTGTCAGCGCATCCGCGACGACTATCCGGCCGGCTATGTCGAAGTGGGCGGCGAGTTCTTTGCTGCCCACCGGGAGGAGATCATCAGCCTTTTCCGCCATCATGAAGGCCGGGAGAAGGGGGAACATCCGCTCGCCCGCATCATGACCATCGCGGACACCCCGACGGGTGTGCTCATCACCACCACGGATCTCCATCTGGCACGCGAACTGGGCGAGGCTCTGCACCACGCCTATCAGGGTGATCTGGCGTTCCACTACAACGAGGCAGAGAACCGCCTGCGGGTGCACTGGCAGCGTTAGCAGACCCATTCGCGGATGGCGTTGCTGGAGACTGCCATGAATGACCGCGCCGCCATGCTGCGGGAGATCGCGGAAGAGGTTGCGTATACGCGTGCCGAAATCGGCAAGGACGCACTGGATGCGCAGGTGATGGCGGCCATCGCCAAGGTGCCGCGCGAAGAGTTCGTTCCCGCCCCAGGCCGGCTCTACGCTTTCGTCAATGGCCCGCTGCCGATCGGGCATGGCCAGACCATTTCGCAGCCCTACATCGTTGCGCTGATGACCGATCTGGTCGAGCCGCGACCCGACAGCGTCATCCTCGAAGTCGGCACCGGCTCGGGCTATCAGGCGGCGGTGCTGGCGGAGATCGTGCGCCAGGTGTATAGCATCGAGATCATCCCGGCGCTGGCGGCGTCGGCCACTGAGGTGCTGGACCGGCTCGGCTATGCGAATGTGCTGGTCAGGCATGCCGACGGCTATCAGGGCTGGGCGGAACATGCGCCCTTCGACGGCATTCTCGTGACAGCGGCTGCACCGCACATTCCGCCGCCGCTGATCGAGCAGTTGAAGCCGGGCGGGCGGCTGGTGATTCCGGTTGGCTTGCCGGGTCGTGTCCAGCAGTTGCAGGTTGTCGAAAAACGCGTGGATGGCACCACGCGAATCCGGGACGTGCTGCGGGTCGCCTTTGTGCCCTTGACCGGGATTTGCGAAGCAGAGCGCGTGTAGCGGGCCGGCCTACTTCAGGATCGCGACACCCTTGATCTGCGCATGAACGTCCAGCCCCGGCTTCAGGCCGAGCGCAGCGACCGACTTGTGGGTGACACGGGCGAGGACCGCCGTACCGCCGAGGTCGAGCCCGATCACGCTTTGCCCGGGGCTGGTGGTGGCAATGCTGACGACCCGGGCGGGGAGGATGTTGATGATGCTGGTGCCAGTTTGCGGCGCCAGCGTCAGGCTGACGTCGCGGGCGAGCACCCGGACCCTGACGCGCTGGCCGATGGCCGCCGCTTGTCGCGCCAGGCTCAGCCGGCCGCCGGAGAAAGTGACTTCGGTGAGCTGGTAGGCCTCGTCGTGGCCGCTCACCGTCGCCTCGATCAGCGCGCCGGCTTCATTGCCCTGCGCCAGCGGCAAGTCGACGCGCGCCATCAACTCGGCTGGCGCACCTGCCGCCACAACCTGGCCGGCTTCCAACAGCAGCAGATGATCTGCGAGCCGTGCGACTTCCTCGATGGCGTGGCTGACATACAGCACCGGGATTTCCAGGCTGTCGTGCAGGCGTTCCAGATAGGGCAGCACTTCCTGCTTGCGCGCCTGATCCAGTGCCGCCAGCGGCTCATCCAGCAGCAGCAGGCGCGGGCTGACGGCCAGCGCACGGGCAATCGCAACGCGCTGTCGTTCGCCGCCCGACAGGCGCTCGGGCTTGCGCTGCATCAATGGCCCGATGCCCAGCAGTTCGACGACTTCGTCGAGGGACACCTGCCGCGCCGCCGCCGGAATGCGCTGCAGGCCATATTCGAGGTTGCGCCGCACATCGAGGTGCGGGAACAGTCGCGCGTCCTGGAACACATAGCCGAGCGGCCGTTCGTGGGGCGGCATGAAAGTGCCGGCGTCCTGCCAGACCGCGTCGCCCACGGTAAGTTGTCCGTCCGCCGCCTTTTCCAGTCCGGCGATCAGCCGCAGCAGGGTGGTCTTGCCGGAACCGGAGGGGCCGAACAGCGCCGTCACGCCGCGCATCGGCAGGCGCACATCGACATCCAGGCTGAAGGCTGGATAGCGGTGCCGAAAACGTGCGCTCAGTGCGTTTGCGGAGCCGTTCATGAACCAAACGCCACCACGCGGCGATTGAAGGCATACAGCACCAGCAACGTCACGAAGGAAAAGCCCATCAGTATCAGTGCGAGTTCATGTGCCAGGCCATATTCCATTGCCTCGACGTGATCGTAGATCTGCACCGACACTACACGCGTCTGCCCGGGAATGTTGCCGCCGACCATCAGCACCACGCCGAATTCGCCCACGGTATGGGCAAAGCCGAGCACCGTCGCGGTAATGAAACCGGGCCGCGCCAGGGGCAGGGCCACGGTGAAAAACCGGTCCCATGGCCGCGCGCGCAGCGTGGCCGCCGCTTCGAGCAGGCCGGGGTTGATGGCAGCGAAGGCATTCTGGATCGGCTGCACGACGAAGGGCAGCGAATAGAACAGCGAGGCCACCACCAGTCCGGTGAAAGTGAAGGGCAGGGTGCCCAGCCCCAGCGACTGGGTGAATTGGCCGACCGGGCCGTTGGGGCCCATCGCCACCAGCAGGTAAAAACCCAGCACGGAAGGCGGCAGCACGATCGGCAGGGCGACAATCGCCTCGATCGGCGGCTTCAGCCACGAGCGGGTATGGGCCAGCCACCACGCAATCGGTGTGCCGATCAGCAGCAGCAGGATGGTGACGACCGTCGCGAGCTTGACGGTCAGCAGGATGGCGGTGAGGTTGGCGGCGTCGGACATGGGCAGGCGCGGATATTAACGTGAATAACCCAGCGTTTGCGCCGGGGACGCCAGGGGCAAGGGGAGCAAAGCACCCCCTCGCAGCAGTCGCGCCGCCGGGCCGCCCCAAGGCGAGACGGCACGCGGCGCCAGCCGCAATCCGCGCCCAAGCATGAGCGGGGGCTCCCCGTGACAAACGAGCGCAGCAAGCTGTTAAGAACCCCCCGCGAGGGGGGCGAAGGGGGGCGGGCGTTACATTACCGTCGGTAGCCGTAAGACTGGATGATTGCCTGCGTTGCGGGTTCGCGCAGGAAGCGCAACAGGGCGGTGGCGGCAGCATTGTCGCGGCCGGGCAGCAGCAGCACCGCATCCTGGCGGATCGGCTGATGCATGCCGGCCGGCACGACCCATGCCGAGCCGCCGGTGAGCCGGCCGTCCTGCATCACCTGCGAGAGGGCGACAAAGCCGAGCTCGGCATTGCCGGAGGCGACAAAATGGTAGGTCTGGGCGATGTTTTCGCCGTACACGAATTTCGGTTGCAGGGCGGTGGCCAGCTTCAACTTGCCCAGCGTTTCCAGCGCCGCCGCGCCATAGGGCGCCAGTTTCGGGTTCGCCACGGCCAGGTGCTTGAAGCCGCCGTGCGCCAGCACCGCGCCCTGGTCGTCCACCAGACCCGGTCGTGCCGACCACAGCACCAGCGTGCCGATGGCGTAGGTAAACCGGCTACCGGCGACCGCATGGCCGTCATGTTCCAGCATTGCCGGCACAGCCACATCCGCCGACAGCAACACATGAAATGGCGCGCCGTTCCTGATCTGCGCGTAGAACTTGCCCGAAGCGCCGAATGCGAGCTGTGCCTTATGCCCGGTGGCCTTCTCGAATTCCGTCGCTATGACCTTCATCGGCGCGGCGAAGTTGGCCGCGACGGCGACATGGACCTCCGCGGCGCGGGCAAAGTGTGATAGTGCCAGCAGGGCAAGAACAACAATGATGGTACGGCGCATGGACGACTCCGGCCCTAAAGGTTGTGCAAGTTATTATTGGTATAACATGATGCGGACGACCTGCGTCAGGTCCTGTCAAAGTCCAGCTTTACTTTCTCCACGCTGTGCCCGGCAATTTGCCCCGCATCGTGATGGTTGAATCGTTGCTATCGGTGCTCGTCATTATGATACTGCCTGATCACCGTATCATTGGAAAGCGTCCTATGACTTCAGAGATACACCAGCCATTTGCTGCCAGCCGCGTCTGGAGGACACTTTTGGGCTGGCCGCGCTGGCTGGTGTATGCCATGGCTGTCGCGCTTACCCTGGCAATGCTATTTGTCCAGGCAATGATAGCGTTTGACTTCGATGATCACTCGCTGCTGATATTGCTCGCGCTCCCCATAATCATTAGCGCACTGTTTGGCGGCCTTGGACCTGGTCTGCTTTCAACCACAATTGCCGCCGTTTCTGCGGCCTGGCATTTGCCCCCGGCAGGAATAGGTATTGCTCTCTCGCATGACCTTTTTCTATGGTCCACTCTGATCACAAACGGTGTTCTTGTCAGCATACTGGCCGAGCTGCTCCATCGCGCGCACCGGCAGGGTGAGGCAGCCCGACTGGCACAGGCTGAAAAATTGCACGCCCTGCAACTGCTTGCTGCCATCACCACGAGTTCCACCGATGCGATTTTCGCCAAGGACATTGAAGATCGCTTCATCGTCTTCAATCGGGCATCGGAGCGCCTGACGGGCAAGTGTGCCGAAGATGCCCTCGGGCGGGATGAAATGGCCCTGTTCCCCCCCGAGATAGCCAGAAACCTGATCGCCGATAACCGCCGGGTCATGGTTGAGGATCGGGTCATCACCTTCCAGGAAGTTTTAGTCACTCCCAACGGGCCGCGTACCTACCTGACGACCAAGGGGCCGATGCACGACGCTGGCGGCACGGTTATCGGCATGTTTGGCACAGCGCGCGATATTACCGATCTCAAGCGGGCCGAGGCCGAGTTGCGCAAGCTTTCCCTGGCGGTGGAGCAGAGCCCGGAGAGCGTTGTCATCACCAATGTGGATGCCGTGATCGAGTATGTGAACGAAGCTTTCCTTCATGTCACCGGCTATGCACGCGAAGATGTCATCGGCCAGAACCCGCGCCTGCTGCATTCCGGCAACACCCCACCCGCGACCTACCGCGCCATGTGGGAAGCACTGAGCCGCGGCAAGTCCTGGAAAGGCGAATTCCACAATCGCCGCAAGGACGGCAGTGAATATACCGAGTTCGCCATCGTCACCCCGATCCGCCAGCCCGATGGGTGCATCACCCATTATGTTGCCGTGAAAGAGGACATTACCGAGAAGAAGCGCCTCGGTGAAGAACTCGATCGTCACCGCAACCATCTCGAACAACTGGTCGAACTACGCACCGTGCAGCTGACTATCGCACAGGGGCGGGCTGAAGCCGCCAATCAGGCCAAGAGCGTCTTCCTCGCCAACATGAGCCACGAAATCCGGACGCCGATGAACGCCATCATCGGCCTCACCCACCTGATGCGGCGTGCCGGCGCCACGCCCGAACAAGACCAGCGGCTGGAAAAGATCGATGGTGCAGGGCGGCACCTGTTGTCGATCATCAACGACATTCTCGACCTCTCCAAGATCGAGGCTGGCCGGTTGCAACTTGAAAGCACCGATTTCCACCTCTCCACCATCCTCGACAATGTCGCCTCCCTGATCAGCGAGCAAGCCCGGGCCAAGGGTCTCACCATCGAGGTGGATACCGACAGCAACGTTCAGGTCTGGCTGCGTGGCGACCCCACCCGCTTGCGTCAGGCCCTGCTCAACTATGCCAGCAACGCCGTCAAGTTTTCCGAGCAGGGCGCAATTATCCTGCGCGCCAGACTGCTTGAAGACAGCGGCGACGAACTGCTGGTGCGCTTCGAGGTACAAGATAGCGGGATCGGCATTGCCGCCGACAAGCAGCGCGATCTGTTCCAAGCCTTCGAGCAAGCCGACGCTTCGACCACCCGCAAATACGGCGGCACCGGCCTCGGCCTGGCCATCACCCGGCGCTTGGCCCAACTGATGGGCGGCGCGGTGGGAATCGAAAGCAAGCTTGGCGAGGGCAGCACCTTCTGGCTGACCGCGCGGATCGGTCGTGGTCTCGGCGTGTTGCAGACGGCAGCGGCGGGTGAGACCGATGTCGAGACCCAACTGCGCCAGCGCCATGGTAATGCCCGGTTGCTGCTGGCCGAAGACAACCTCATCAACCGCGAAATAACACTGGAACTGCTGCATTCGGTCGGACTGGCTGTGGATTCCGTCGAAGACGGCCGCGAAGCGGTGGAACAAGCGCGCGCGCAACCCTACGATCTGATTTTGATGGACGTGCAAATGCCAGAAATGGATGGTCTCGACGCAACTCGCGCCATTCGCGCCCTGCCGGGCTATGCAACGATTCCGATCCTGGCCATGACGGCCAATGCCTTCGACGAGGACCGCCGCAATTGCCTGACGGCGGGGATGGACGACTTTGTTCCCAAGCCGGCGGCCCCTGCTGTCCTGTTCGCAATCTTGTTGAAGTGGCTGAGAAAGCCGCAGGCCCAACCTGGCGGCATGGCCAAGCACTGACGTGCCGGGCAACATGCCGAAGCAATAGTTGGCGCTGGCGGGTCAATCAGGCGTGCCGCGATTCGGCAGGGTCAGCCGGAACCGGACGCTGCCATCCGACCAGGACGCCTCGACTGTGCCGCCATGCGCGGTGATGATGGACTTGACGATGGACAGCCCCAGTCCGGCCCCATCGCCATCGCGTTGTCGTGAAGGGTCGGGCCGATAAAAACGGTCGAATAGACGCGGCAAGTGCGCGGTGGGTATTTCGTCTCCGGGGTTTTCAACTGTGAGGCTGGTGTAATCGCCGTGGGCGGTTAATCTGACGGTGACGGCATTGCCGTGCGCCGTATGACGGATTGCATTGGATAACAGGTTGGAAATTGCCCGGCGCAGCATCAATCGGTCGCCGGTGACTGCCGGGGCTGTGCCTGCCAGTGCCAGGTGGACGCCGCGTTCCTCTGCCCACGCCTCGAAGTATTCGAAAAGCTCTTGAATCTCCTGGGTCAAATCAACCCTGGTGTTGCTTGGCTTCAGTTGGCCGTTATCGGTCTTGGCCAGGAACAGCATGTCACCCACCATCTGCGCCATGCGCTCGTATTCCTCCAGATTCGAGTAGAGGATTTCCCGGTACTCTTCAATGCTTCTGGCATTGGAGAGGGCAACCTGGGTCTGCGTCATCAGGTTGGTTATCGGCGTGCGCAACTCGTGGGCGATGTCCGCAGAGAAATTGGCAAGCCTGCCAAAAGATTCCTCGATGCGCTCCAGCATTTCATTGAAGGAGGCGGCCAGTTCCGCCAGCTCGATCGGCACCGTTCCCGGAGATAGCCGGACGTTCAGCCGGTCTGAAGTGGTCTGCCGGATCTCCGCTGTAATCCGACGCAGCGGTGCATGACCCCGTTGCACCACCCACCAGACGACGACAAATGCAATCAGGATGCTGCCCAGGGCGGTAAGCCAGAGTGCCTGGTGAAACCCCGCCAGGTAGCTCATATGCATGTCCATGGATTTTGCCACCAGGACCAGAAACGGCCGATCCGCAGCAGCTGGATCCATGCCGAGCTTAAGCACCGTGCCGCGATAATGATGCCCGGCCGCACGCCAGGTTTGCAGTGTTGCCGGGTCGATCTGGTCGACCGGTGCGACGGCGTGGAGTTGTGCGCTCAGGCCAATGTCGGCGCTGGAAAAGACTGGCCGGCCATCGGCGCCGGCGACGTGCAGGAATATTCCGTGATGGCCGACCGAGGCTTCGGCAAGCCGCTTTACTGTCATGGGCAGCGCAGCCACATTACCCCGGCACTCCAGCAAGGCATCCTGGGTCGAGTGCACCAGTACTGCCAGTTCTGCTGCATCGAGTTCCTTGAAGTGGTTTTCGATGGAGCGCTGAATCAGCCAGCCAAATGCGAGAAACGCCAGTGAAATCAGGACACCGAGCGAAACCGTCAGGCGCAGCGCGAGCGAAGCTGGCCGCCGCATGGTGGTTTCAGCGCTGTTCCGGCTCATCGAACAGGTAGCCCATGCCACGTATCGTGTGGATCAGCTTGGGCGCGAAACCGTCGTCGATCTTCGCGCGCAGGCGCCGGATCGCGACATCGATGACGTTGGTGTCACTGTCGAAATTCATGTCCCAGACCTGCGAGGCAATCAGGGAGCGGGGCAGCACTTCGCCGTGCCGGCGCATCAAGAGTTCCAGCAGGGCGAATTCCTTGGCAGTCAGGTCGATGCGCTTGCCGGCACGCGTGGCGCGGCGTTTCAACAGGTCGAGGGAGAGGTCGGCGAGGCTCAGTTGCTCCGGTTCCACGGTTTTCCCGCGACGCAGCAGGGTGCGGATGCGGGCGAGGAACTCCGAAAAGGCAAAGGGCTTGACGAGATAGTCGTCCGCCCCGAGTTCAAGTCCCTTGACCCGGTCCTCGACCTGGTCGCGAGCCGTTAAAAACATGACGGGCATTTCCTGGCCGGCCTGGCGCAGGGCCGCCAATACCGCCCAGCCATCGGCGCCCGGCAGCATCACATCGAGCACCACCAGATCGTAGCTTGCGGTGCTCCCCAGATGGATGCCGTCAATGCCGTTACGGCACAGGTCGACGACAAAACCCGCCTCGACCAGCCCCTTTTTGAGGTAATCGCCGGTTTTCGGTTCGTCCTCGACAACCAGGATCCGCATCGCATTGTTCTCCTTGATTTCCCCAGGGTTCGATTGTGCATGATGACACCGAATTACCGGGCGCATTACGGAAATGTAATCTTCCTGTCAGGTTCCGGACCAGCGGATTTTCCTAGTATGACCTTTGCCTAATGCGGAATGTCCCGCTCACAGAGAACCCTGATGGAAGGAACAACATGACACCAATTGGTAGCCAAATCATGCGCCCCGGCCTATCGCGCCGAAAATTTGTCCAGGGGCTCGCCGCGGGCGGCGCCTTGCTGGGACTGGCCCCGGCCATCCGTCCGGCATGGGCGCTGGCCGCAGCTGGCGAGGCCAATACCCTGTCCGGTACCGAGTTCGATCTTGTCGTCGGCCCGCAGCCGGTCAATTTCACCGGAGCGCCGCGCATCGCAACCGCGATCAACGGTTCCGTTCCCGGCCCGACGCTGCGCTGGAAAGAAGGCAGCGCCGTCACGATTCGCGTCACCAACCGCCTGGCCGAAACGACCTCGATCCATTGGCACGGCATCCTCCTGCCCTACCAGATGGATGGCGTGCCGCATATCAGCTACCCGGGCATCCCGCCCGGCGCAACTTTCACTTACCGCTTCAAGGTGCAGCAGACCGGCACCTACTGGTATCACTCCCACTCCGGATTTCAGGAGCAAACCGGCATGTACGGGGCCATCATCATCGATCCTGCAACGAGTGAGCGCAATGCCACTGAACAGGACTATGTCGTGCAACTTTCTGACTGGACCGACGACGATCCCATGACCGTTTTGGCCAACCTGAAAGGGCAGAGCGACTATTACAACCAGAACCGGCCCACGGTTGCCGACCTGCTTGCCGATGTGTCGACAATGGGCGTGGCCCAAGCCCGCGAAAAGCGCGAGATGTGGAATCAGATGCGCATGAGCCCCACCGATTTTTCCGACATCTCGGCGAGCACGTTCACCTATCTAATGAATGGCACGACGCCGGCCGGCAACTGGACCGGGCTGTTCCGACCGGGCGAGCGCATCCGTTTGCGCTTCATCAACAGTGGCGCGGCGAGCTTTTTCGATGTGCGCATTCCCGGCCTCAAGCTCACCGTAGTGGCTGCCGACGGCCAGCCGGTCGATCCGGTCACGGTGGACGAATTTCGCATCGCGCCGAGCGAAACCTATGATGTCATCGTCGCCCCCGGCCAGGATGAGGCTTACACCATCTTTGCCCAATCGCTCGATCGCAGCGGCTATGCGCGCGGCACGCTGGCACCGCGTCCCGGCATGGCGGCGGCGGTTCCCGCCGTCGACCCACCGGTCTGGCTGGAGATGCAGGACATGATGGGTGATATGGGTGGCATGGGCGGCATGGCAGGCATGAGTGGTATGGCAGGCGCGTCCGGCCATGACATGCACAGCATGCACAATATGCCCGCTGGCCAGATGAACCACGGCGCTGCCGTGCCGCCGCCGGTTAGCGTGCGCCACGCGAGCACCGAGTATGGGCCCGGTGTCGATGCCCGCGTCGACACCCCGCGAGTCAATCTGGACGACCCTGGGGCAGGCCTGCGCAACAATGGCCGCCGCGCACTGAGCTATGCTGACTTGCATACCGCCGGGGGGGCCATCGACAAGCGTGATCCCGAACGGGAAATCGAACTGCACCTGACCGGCAACATGGAGCGCTATATCTGGTCGGTCGATGGCCTTGAGTATGGCCGGTCGACGCCGATCCGCTTTCGTCTGGGCGAGCGCCTGCGCATTGTCATGGTGAATGACACGATGATGGCGCATCCGTTCCACCTGCATGGCATGTGGAGCGACCTGGAAAACGCTGCCGGGCAATTCCAGGTCAGAAAGCACGCCATCAGCGTCCAGCCGGCGCAGCGCATCACCTATGCGGTGACGGCCGACGCGCCCGGACGCTGGGCCTTCCACTGCCACCTGCTGTACCACATGGCTACCGGCATGTTCCGTCAAGTGGTCGTCGTTTGAGCGCCCCCATCGAGTAACGGAAAGGAATCGCAATGAATATTCGCATGAATCAAATCGGCATTTCACTTGTCGCAGCACTGGGTGCTACGGGCGTGCTGGCGCAGACGGCCGCCACCATGCCGGAAATGGACCACTCCAGCCACAACATGATGCCCGGCATGCAGGGTGGCGCCATGCCCGCAGCAAAGCCGGCCACGCCCGCGCAGCCGGCCATGGCGCCGCAAGAAGGTTCATCCATGACCGGCATGCAGCATGGATCATCAGACAAGGGCACCCGCTCGCCGGATTATTCGGAGGGGCAGGATTTCGGCCCACTGGGCAGGGAGAAAATGGCCGACGATCTCAACTTCTCCCAGTTTGTCGTCGAGCGACTGGAACATGTGCGCGACCGCGACAAGCAGACATTGACGGTATACGACGCCAGGGCCTGGATCGGCGGTGATTACAACCGCCTGGTGGTCAAGGCGGAAGGGGAGGTCAAGAGTGGAAGAATTCAGGAGTCGCGCACGGAACTGCTGTGGGGGCACGCGATCGCCCCATTCTGGGACACCCAGCTGGGCATCCGGCACGATGATGGGGGTGGCCCGGGGCGTACCTGGGCTGCGGTGGGCATCGAGGGTCTGGCGCCCTACTGGTTCGATGTGGAGGCGACTGCCTATTTGGGCGAGAATGGCCGGACCGCACTAAGGCTAGGCGCAAGTTACGAGGCGCTGCTGACCCAGAAGCTCATTCTACAACCACGGTTCGAAGCGAACTTTTACGGCAAGGCCGATCCCGCGAACGAGATCGGTTCGGGTCTGTCATCCACGAATGTGTCACTGCGTCTGCGTTACGAGGTGTCGAAAAAATTCGCCCCCTATGTCGGCGTCGAGTGGAGCAACAAACATCGCGGCACTGCCGACTTTGCCGCAGCCGCCGGAGAGCGGACCCGGGATACGCGCCTGGTGGCCGGCGTGCGTTTCTGGTTCTGATACGCTGAACCGGATGCCCTGAACAGAACCAGGTATTCATTGACAGGGAGAGGAAAGATGAAAAAATTATTGTTGGGACTTTTCGCGGCACTCGGTGCGCTTGCGGCGACCGGCATTGCCGCTGCTGCAGCCATTTACTATCTTGGACTCATCGATGTTGCCGCGGATGCGCCGCACAGCCCTCTGGTGTATGACCTGATCGAAGGTGCGCGTGAGCGCGCCATTGCCCGGAGCAGCAGCGACATCAAGCCACCCGGCGATTTGGCCAACCCGGAACGGGTGCGGCGCGGCGCGGGAAACTACGCGGCAATGTGTGCGGATTGTCATTTGACGCCCGGAGTGGCGAACTCAGAGATTCGCCTCGGGCTTTATCCGACGCCCCCCGACCTGACCCGTGTTGCTGCTGCGGGGCAATCTGCCGATACGGTTGCAGCCCGCCAATTCTGGATCATCAGACATGGCATCAAGGCATCCGGCATGCCGGCCTGGTCAAAGGGCGGCATGGATGACGCCTCCATTTGGGATCTGACGGCTTTCCTGGGGCAGTTGCCGGCGCTTTCTGCCGAACAGTATTTGAATTTGGTGGCGATCAGTGACGGGCATGCGCATCACTCTGCCATGATGGGCGATCCGGCTGCAGTAGCCGCTCAGCCGCATGACGACAAGCCCGGTGCCAAGCCGCACAAGCATTGATTATTTGTTGCCGGCCCATATATTCTCAAGTCATTGACACATCAACCAGGAGACATCCATGAGCACCCAGAGCATTGCCTTTGAAGTGGCACTTGATAACGCCCCCTACGAAAAAGCCATCGAACTGGTGACCGCCGCCCTCAAAACCGAAGGCTTCGGCATCCTGACCCGGATCGATGTGCGCGCCACGCTGAAGGAAAAAATCGATGCCGACTTTCGGCCCTACGCCATCCTTGGCGCCTGCAACCCCCCGCTCGCGCATCGGGCACTCTCGCATGACGCCGTGGTCGGCCTGATGCTGCCCTGCAATGTCACGGTGGAAGCGACGCCGGCCGGTGGTTCAATGGTGCGTATCGCCGATCCGGATGTCTTTCTGCAGGTCGGCGAGTTCCGCCATGACAAGGAGTTGCAGGCGATTGCAAGCGAGGCACGCGAACGACTCCTGCGGGCCGTCAGTACGCTGAACGCCAGCAAGTAAGGCTTTCGGCAGCAAGGCTTTGACGCCGGCCCACGGGCCGGCGTTCTCATTGGCTTTTCACAAAACCTCACGGTAGAGCCGGAGAGGCGAAGCAGTGTGCGCTGCAAGGGCGTGCGCAGACCGAACATGACAGAAATGTCATGTTTGCGTCAGCTTGCTGTGGGGAGGCGTTGCGCATACTGGCAACAACCTCACTCAAGGAGCTTCGCATGAAATTACCCTTCCGCACGGCTGTCTTTCTCTCCATGCTGGCACCCGTCGCCTGGGCGGCAGCGCCGCTGCCCCCGGTGCATGTGTATAAAAGTCCGGCCTGCGGCTGCTGCGGCAAATGGGTTGATCACATGAAAGACAGCGGCTTTGATGTCATCACCCACGATACCCACAATGTTGTCGAACACAAGACGCGTCTGGGCGTGCCGGTGGCGATGGGCTCGTGCCATACGGCCGAGGTCGGCGGATATCTGGTCGAAGGCCACGTGCCCGCGACGGATGTGAAACGGCTGCTGGCGGAAAAGCCTTCCGCCAGGGGCCTTGCCGTACCGGGCATGCCGGCCAGTTCGCCCGGCATGGATAGCCCGCGCAATATTCCCTACGAAGTCGTGCTGATCGGAAAGAGTGGTGCAACGACGACCTACGCACGCCATTGAAAAAGAATTCAGGAAACAGCTTGATTAATTTTCTAACAACCAAGGAAAGGAACCACCATGAATACGAACACTCTCTCCCGCAGAGCAATGCAAATCGCGCTGGCCGTTGGCCTGGCAGCACCTCTGGCCCTGTTTGCCGCAGGTAATGCCACCCATCAACCCGGCATGGCACAAGCGGCAAATGTTCCCGCCAATGCGATGCCAGGCTACCAAGGACAAATGCAGGGCCGAATGCAGACGATGCAGGCACGCATGCAGGCCATGCAGAGCATCACCGATCCGCAGGCACGCATGCCGCTGATGCAGGCACAGATGAAGGACATGCAGGAAGTGCAGGCCATGATGAAGGAGGCCAACGCGGGTTGTCCCATGGCTGACGGCAAGGGCGGCGTGGGCCAGATGGGTGGCGCGCAGGGCGGCATGATGATGGGCGGCGGCATGGCGGCTGGCGTGGGCAAGGGCGGTGCAATGCCCATGCCGAACATGCCGGCGACGCCGGCAAAGTAAGGGCATTTCATCTCATCCCTCGCTGGCGTGATGCGGGTGAGGGTTGAGCTGCATAGCTATTTCAATGAACTCACAGGAGGCGGATCATGTATGGAATCGAACATGGCATGGGCTGGGGACTGGGTGGCTTTGGCATGCTCCTGGTCTGGCTGGTCCCGATACTGCTGGTCGTCCTGCTGGTGCGCGCTTTCATCGGGCGGTCGGCCGGACCGGATGACACGCGGCCACGCAAGACCCCGCTGGAAATGCTCGACGAGCGTTATGCCCGTGGCGAGTTTGAGCGCGACGAGTACCTCAAGCGACGCGGCGATCTGGCGCATTAGTTCGCACATGTCACGGTACCGGTCAGCTGCGGCCAGACTTCAGCCAATAAGTCTCGCGGCGAGTCACCCATGCTGCTTTGGCTGAAACACCTGCGCGACAGTTTCCGCGCCTGGCGCAAGCGCAATGCGGCAGCCCACGCCGGGGCAAAACCCTCAGCGTGCTGCTCGGCGCCACCGCCGGGTGCAGGTAGCAGTACCGATCACCCCCTGTAATCCTGCTGCAGCGCGGCTGTTTGCCGCGCCCTGTTCCAGGCAGGATTGTCCGGCGCTAGTTGTCCGGTGCTAGCATTCGCCCCCTCTTATGCGCATCGAACAACTCCGTCAGCGCTTGCACGACCACGGCGCCAGGCCCTGCCATGCCGCGCGCGTGCTGCGCGCCTGGCTGCAGGCCCTGCCGCTCGACAGCGGCCCGGTGCCTGCCGATCAATATTTCCCCTTGCCGGTGCGCGCCGCCTTGCCCGCCCTTGCGGCGGAGCTGGCAACGCTGACGCGCCTGCGTGACGAACATGCTGGCGAGGACGGTTCCGCGCGCCTGCTGGTCGAACTGGCCGATGGCCAGACGGTGGAAAGCGTGTTGCTGCCGAAGGATGGCGTATGCGTGTCGACCCAGGTGGGTTGTGCGGTCGGTTGCGTGTTCTGCCTGACGGGGCAGGGGGGTCTGCTGCGTCAGCTCGACAGCACGGAGATCGTCGCCCAGGTAGTGCTGGCGCGGGCGCGGCGCCCGGTCAGGCGCGTCGTGTTCATGGGCATGGGCGAGCCGGCGCATAACCTGGACAACGTGCTGGAGGCCATCGAACTGCTCGGCACGGCGGGCGGCATCGGCCACAAGAATCTGGTGTTCTCCACCGTCGGCGACCGGCGCGTGTTCGAGCGGCTGCCACAAGGACCGGTCAAGCCGGCGCTGGCGCTGTCGCTGCATTCGACCGACGCTGCGCTGCGCGCGCGCCTGCTGCCGAAAGCCCCGCGCATCGATCCGGCCGAGCTGGTCGCACTGGGTGAAACCTACGCCCGCGCCACCGGCTACCCGATCCAGTATCAATGGACGCTGCTCGATGGCGTCAATGACAGCGACGCTGAACTCGACGGCATCGTCCGACTGCTGCAGGGCAAATACGCCGTGATGAACTTCATCCCCTACAACGCCGTCAGCGGCCTCGCGTTCCGCCGCCCCGCTGCGGAGCGCGCCGCGGCGATGTCGCTCCACCTCTACCGCCACGGCATCCTGACCAAACTGCGCCAGTCGGCCGGGCAGGACATCGACGGCGGCTGTGGTCAGTTGCGGGCGCGGGACGCGGTCCCGCGCCGCGCCTGAAAGTCGGCTCTGGCGGGACGGCGACATGACCCAGAACAAGTCATGCGCACCATGCGCTCAAGGTCAATAAGCGTGTCTTTATCGCATGTCCATGTCAGAGAATCCCGCCGAGCAACAGCCAGCCACCCCAGGCCATGAGTCCCAATCCGGCCAAGTGCGCGACAGGTATTTCTTGCGGGGCAATCTTCTCGATCAGTACGAAAGCGGCAATGGCGGCCACCCAGAGCAGGTTCATCACGCCACCCACAAACAGCAGCGCCATCAACGCCCAGCAGCAGCCTGCGCAGAATGCACCGTGGCGCAAGCCCATTACCAGCGCGCCACGGTGGCCGTCGCGCCATTCGGTGAGGAGAAAGCCCAGCGGCGAGCGGCATTTTGATAGGCAGGCGTGCTTGAGCCGGCTCCATTGAAATGCCCCGGCCGCGACCAGCAGCAGGCCACCCAGCATGGGGCTGGTGCTGACCATCATCGGCGAGAGCAGTGCGGCCTGGTGCAGCCACCACTGGGCCAGTGTTGCGGCCAGGCTGAAGGTGCTCCAGACGATAGCGTAACCAGCCAGAAAAACCGCAGTCGGCACAACGGCATCTCCATTTGCCAGACGATCACGTTGCACGGTGGTGAAGGTGAGAATCATCGGCGAGGCGGAAGGCACCATCATGGCCACCATCATCACCGCCCACATCAGGAACATCAATACGAAATCGACCGCCCCCCAGGGTTGCCATTGGGGCATGGCCATGCCCGGCATCTGCATCTGCATCGGCATCGCGGCCATGCGCCACGCCAGATATATCAGGTAGGCCCAGGACAGCGCGGTAATGCCGGCGAGCCCGGCCAGCACGATACGCCGGTCGCGGCGGTAAATCGCGTTCACATCGATGGCCGACATTCAGGAACTATTCCAGCTGGTGAGGTAGCGTAGCGATGGGCCACTTGTGATCTGACAGAAGCGAGGCCGGCAGCCTTGTGCCGGCCCCTGGTCAGACCTATGCACCCTGATAGGTGAACGGGGAGTGGAAGCCGTTCTTGTTGCTGAACTGCCAGCTCAGGCCGTGATCCTCGTAACGCACTTCTTTCGATCGTGACGCCACTGCGGCGTGGCCGGGTGCGATGCACAGGGGGTGGTTGCTGATGGTGACCTCCGCGCCGCCCTGGCCCTCGATGCTCTCGATAGTGGCTGCGCCGATTTTCCCCATATCAAGGGTGCGTTGTTTGCCTGTGGCGGCAAAGGTCATCGGCACGTTCTTCACGCCAATGACCTCGCCAATATTCGCAGCCAGCAGGGCGGGGTGCCCGCCAGCTTTGCCGCCGAAGATTTGCGTCAAGGCATCGCGCTGGGCTTCACTGGCCTTCTCATCCAGATAGAGCGCGACCTTCCACTTCACCTCGGCCATGTGGCCGGGCGAGTGCACCGCAAGGGCTACGTTCAGCCCGTCTACCTTGACGTCGCCAAAGTTTCCCTGGTCGACATGCCAGGCAACGAGAGCGGTACATTCTTCAGCAGTAGGCGCGCCGAGGAACACACACGGACAAGCCACATCACAATTGCAGGCTTCGAAGTAACTTCCTTTCAGGTTCCATGTTGTCATAACAAATCTCCTCTGTGGTCGGTCCTTGAATGCGACCTGTAAATTTAGGGTACGCCGCTGGAGCATCCTGTTCAACGCTGTTGTCATCATGGTCATTCCGAGCAGTTCTGCAAGTCATCAACTTGTATGCATGCCGCCGCTAAGGCCAGCGTCTGAGTGTCGAATGACAGGCACACTGCAGCCGTATCCCATCAGGATGCTGGCGGGGCACGCGACGAATCTGGCACAATCGCCCCCCATACGACGATGCCGACAGGTAGAGACCATGAAATTTGTAATCAGAACTTTCTTCCGCACCCTGCGGGTTGTGATCGGCCCGTTCATGCTGCTGTGGGAATTTGTCAGGCGGCCCAAGGGGCTGGTGCGCCCACCGGCGCTACAGCAGCAGGTCGATCAGGCCTGCCGCAGCCTCGTCCTGTACCAGTTCAGGACGTGTCCGTTCTGCATCAAGGTGCGGCAGGAAATGCGCCGCCTGTCACTCGACATCGAATTCCGTGACGCGCAGGAAGACCCACAGAATCGCGCCGCCCTCTTGCAAGGCGGCGGGCAGGTCATGGTGCCCTGCCTGAAGATCACCGACCCGTCCGGTTCCAGCGAATGGCTGTACGAATCCGGCAAGGTCATTGCCTATCTGCGCGGGCGTTTTGCGGCGGTCTGAGCCAGCCTGCTGCCGAATTGCCGGACGCAATACGCCGAGAACGGTGAACCGCACTTCACGATATCGCTCGTCACCTGACGTCAGGCAAGCCGCACATGATTGAGAAAATTGTCGAAATCACCCTGCCCATCTTTGTTGTTGCACTGATCGGTTTTTTTTACGCCCGTGCCGTCAAGCCGGATTTGGCGGGGGCCAACAAACTGGTGGTGGATATCGCGCTGCCAATCCTGATTTTCACTTCCCTGTCCACCAAGGAGTTCAACCCGCAAACGGCAGCACTATTCAGCGCTGCCGCCGTCTTGCTGATCGTGCTGAGCGGCTTGCTGGCCTACCCCTTGAGCAGGTTGTCCGGCGCATCCTGGCGGGCTTTGCTGCCGTGTGTGATGTTCACCAATGTGGGGCCGGTCGGCATCCCCCTGATCGTGCTGGCCTATGGTCCGGCGGGCCTGGCGCCGGCCGTGGTGCTGCTGGTGCTGTCCAACATCCTGCACTTCACGCTGGGTGCGGGTCTGATGAGTGGGCGCGTCGATTGGCGCATGGTCTACGCCAACCCCCTGGTGTGGGCCACGCTGCTGGGCATTGGCTTTTCCCAGTTGCAATGGAGCCTGCCCAGCTGGGCAGGGGCGCCCCTGAACATGATCGGCAGCATCCTGGTGCCCATGATGCTGCTGTCCCTGGGCGCCCGACTGTCATCCAGCCAGGTCAGCGATGTCAAGGTCGGGATACTGTCAGCCTTGATTGTGCTGGGGACACGGCTGGTCGCAACATGGCTGATACTGCAATTTCTGCCTTTGCACGGCATTGAACGGGGCGCCCTCATCCTCTTTGCGTGCATGCCCGCTGCCGTGTTCAATTTCATGCTGGCGGATCGCTTTCATTGCGAGCCCAACAAGGTGGCCTCCATGGTCATCGTCGGTCACGTCGCCAGCCTGGTTTGCCTGCCCCTGGGCATCTGGCTTGCATTCATGTGAGTGCGCAGCAAGTCGCTGAATGCGCAAGGACGTCAGGTTCCCTTAGCGGGATTCCAGCAGCTTGACCAGGGTATGCAGGACCCGATTGGCAGGTGTCGGGATGCCCAGCGCCTGGCCTTTGGCAATCACGTAGCCGTTCAGATGGTCGATCTCGCTGCGCTTGTGGCGCGCCAGATCCTGGGCGGTTGATGAAAGCTGGGTCGGCATGGTGCGCGCGATCTTCTGCACGGCCTCCCACATGTCGCCGGGAACGGTGACGCCGGCACCCTGTGCAACATCAAGACACTCCTGCACGACAGCGCGCATTACTTCTTCCACGCCTTCACCTTGAGTGAGGCGACCATAGGGCAGTTGCGTGATCGCGGACAGGGCGTTGTAGGCGCAATTGAGGATCAGCTTGGCCCACAGCGCACCCATTATGTTGGCGGAGATATCCACCGGGACTTCTGCAGCGGCAAACAATTTCACCAGTTCCGCGCTGGATGCCGACGCGCCGATGACCAGTTCGCCGCGGCCATGGTGCTTGACCTGGCCGGCCCCGGCCATTTCGGTGGCAACGTAAACCACCGCAGGAATGACTTCGCGCTGCAACAGGGTTTGCAGCCGCTCGGCATTATCCACGCCATTCTGCAAGGTCAGGATTACCGCGTCAGCATCAAGATGCGGGGCCATTTCCGCAGCGACGTGCGCGGTATCGGTCGACTTGACGCAGCAGAGCACCAGCTTCGCTCCCTTGATGGCGCTGGCTTCGGTGCTGGCTTGAACCGGCACATGCGCCTTGAATGACTGCGTATCCATCAGCAAGCCGTCGCGACGGACCGCCGCCACATGCTGTGGCCGGCCGATCAACACCACCTCATTGCCGGCACGCGCCAGCATGCCACCGTAGTAGCAACCCACTGCACCTGCGCCCATCACCGCTGTCTTCATCTTCTCATCCACCTTGTTCAAGTTGGCGAGTATTGTGGGTTACCAACTGCATGCCAAGCCCGCTCTGCAGGGGAAACCGCCAAAAGCATAACAGTAAGCATGCCACGAGCAAGGCTGGAATGGTGATGGCAAAACGCGAACGCTACTCAGCCAAGAGCAATTGTTGTGCTTTTGACGAAACCTGATGGGCTATATTCTTGGCAAAAGACAAACAGGCGAACCACCCACCCATGCATGCCAAAGCATGAGAAAACGCAGCGAACAGAAAGTGAAACAACAGTTTGCCACGCCGCCCGCAATCTTCGTACTACCAATGCTTGGAAGTCTGCGGGACGCGGACGCCTACAAACCGACCAACTCGGCATGCACTCCCGTATCTTTTACTTTCAACAAGATGTTTTTCCCGCTCGTGCATTCCGGATTGTATGCCACCAACATCAGATGCATATTTCCTGACGGCACGCCAGCGCTGATCACGCATTCATCTGTCCGTACTGCCTCTCCCAATTTCACCAGTGCTTCTTTGGAAAGCGACTCGTCAATATGGACAAGAACATCCGCAATTGAGAATTCCATGATGCAACCCCTCTCTTGGTGTGTGAAATATTTCTAATACCAGTATAGGTCACTAGGTTGCTGTGTCTGACAGATTTGGGACTCGATCCGCCAGCCAGGTTGCAGCGGTCATTGGGAAAAGTCGGCGCTGGCGGGACGGAGTGCCCCGCAGCGGGTATGAAATGCCCCGCATGGGGTACGACGCCAACCGGGGCAATGCGCGCTAACGCACAAAGAAAATCCAGGATTCGACAGATAATAATAGGGTAACTGACGTGCGATGCTTCCGCCCCGCGCTGCGGGTGCCGATCGCGATTGATGATTTGCACAAGGTGTATGGAATCGTTTCCCCTGTGCAGGTAAATTACCGACCATGAACAGCAGAATAAAAACGGAGCGTTAAACAATGATTTTCGGTCCCGGGTATTCGCTGCAGGCAACTGCGGCTCTTGCACTGTGCCTGAGCTTTTTCTCTGGGTATGGGGTGGCGGCAGACGCCGACCTGCCCATCCTTGCAGCTACAGTGCCGGTGGCCAATGGCGGAGCGGGGTTGGGCTTTGCCTCGCGGTTTGAAGACTCGCCCTATCGTGGTGGGGGGACGCGCCATGATTTTGTTCCGCTCTATTTCTACGAGGGCAAGCATGTCTTTCTTGAGGCCTCGCGTATCGGTCTGAAACTCAATGAAACACCCGAATCACGTTTCGACGTGTTCGTCAGTTATCGTTTCGAGGGCTTCCCGTCCGACCTGATCCCGGCGAGCCTGGCCGGCATGGCCACGCGTGAGCCGGGAGTGGATCTGGGACTTGCTTATCAACAACGCAAACCGTGGGGCACGCTGTTTGGCGAAGTGCTGAGCGACGTCGCCGGTGGATCGGGCGGCCACGAAGTTCGGTTTGGCTACCGCCATGACTGGACAATCGGCAAGCTGCAGTTGCAGCCCCAACTCGTATTCGCCGCGCGCGATGCCAAGCTGAATAATTACTACTATGGGGTGCGGCCGGCCGAAGCGACGCTGACGCGCCCTGCCTACGAACCGGGCAGCGGGGTCAATGTCGAGCTCGGCTTGTCTGCGTCGTACCCACTCTCCGAACGCTGGCGGCTGATTGGTGGCGTATCCGCCAAGCGTTGGCCGTCAGGTGTGCGCGCCAGCCCGGTTGTCGAGAATCGCACGCAACTTGCCGGGCAACTCGGCCTGGTCTACGATTTTTCACCGAAACATGACGCCTGGCCCGAGGGTCGGCCGCTGGTCGTCAAGGCGATGTACGGCAAGGCCACCGATTGCGATGTGGCCAAGGTGATGCTGCTCAAATGCTTTTCCACCAATACCATTGACCAGACGCGCATTAGCTCGATTGAACTCGGTCGCCCCTTCATTGAGCGCCTGAACGGCTGGCCGCTCGATTTTGTCGGCTACGTTGGTCTCCTGCACCACAACGAACGCGGACTGCAGGATGACATCTGGCAAGCCAACATTTATATGAAGGCTTATTACTACGGATTTCCCTGGAGCGAACGCGTGCGCACCCGCCTGGGCTTCGGTGTCGGCGTCTCCTATGCGGAGCGCGTGCCTTTCGTCGAACAGCGCGACCAGGCGGCACGCGGACGCAACAGTTCAAGGCTGCTCAACTACCTCGATCCGAGCATTGACTTCAGTTTGGGTGATCTGATCGGCGCGAAGTCCATGAGAGAAACCTATGTCGGCCTGGGTGTGTCACACCGCTCGGGCATATTCGGCTCCTCACGCCTGCTCGGCAATGTGAACGGGGGCGCGAATTACATCTATTCCTACGTGGAGTTTCGCATGTAGTTGCTGTCAGGGCATGTGGCGGCGCGAGCTCAGTTGCCTTTGATAATGATGGCCGCATCATTACGATTCAATAACCGGGGAGTGAATCAAGATGCAAACGCTAGCCGGCATTACCAACGTCGCCCATGTCATTCAGTTGGCGGTCGCCCCGGTGTTTTTGCTCACGGGGGTCGGGGCGATTCTGGCCGTGCTGGTCAATCGCCTGGGCCGGGTGGTGGATCGCTTTCGCGCCCTTGAGCAAAACCTGCCGGCGGTGAAGGAGGCTGCGCTGGTTTCGGTGCAAATCGAAATGGCCAATCTCACGCAGCGTGCCCGCATGATCCACTGGGCCATCGGATTGTGCACCGGCTGCGCGTTGCTGGTGTGCCTGGTGATCGCCACCCTCTTCGTCGGCTCGATAGCGAATGTGGAGATGCCGGCGGTTATCGCGATCCTGTTTATTCTGGCCATGCTCGCGCTGGTCGCCGGGCTGGTGTTCTTTTTGCGCGAGATCGCCCTGGCCAAGGGCAGCATCCATGTAATTCCGCGCTGACGGTTGCACCGTCGGACCGGAAAGCCCGGTACCCGACGTCGTCGGGTACCGGTTCCCAGATTACTTCTTCTTGGCGGCCTTCTTGCCGGCGACGGCGGTCTTGAAGGTGGCGCCAGCGGTAAAGCGCGGCACGGTGGTGGCGGCGATTTTCAGGACAGCGCCGGTGGCCGGATTGCGGCCGGTGCGCGCGGCACGCTTGGAGGGCTTGAAGGAGCCAAAGCCGACCAGTGTCACGCTATCGCCCTTGGCGACGGCCTTGACGACGGTGGCGATGGTGGCGGCCAGTGCCTTCTCGGCATCGACCTTGGTGATATCGGCAGACTTGGCGATGGCTTCGATCAGTTCGGATTTATTCATGGTGTCATTCCTGTGTGAGTGATGGATAAGTGACTGGACGGCGGAAATCTTCTTTGTCTTCGGTAACCTCTTGATTGCCAATTCGACCCGCAATGCATCTGAGCGCGAACCGACGGGAGAGGATGCTACCAAGTGCAAGGGCATATGTGAACGGGTGTAGCGCGCGCCTTTGCCGGAAAGATGCTCACGCCAGCGGCGCGCGACGTCGGTGGTGACTCCGGTATAGAGGGAACCGTCGCTGCATTCGAGGAGGTAGAGGTACCAGAGAACGTGGGACATGGGCTAGATTTTAGGGTGTGTTCTGAATCATCCGGCGGATGATTCAGAACACACCCAAGTCAGGCGACGCTCCGCCCCACGCCAACAGCCGACGGAAAAAGTCGGCGCTGGCGGGACGGCGTCAGCCGGATCGCCACCAGCATTGGGACGGCCTCAGGTCTCCTCCGCCACCATCCGCGTCGAGCGCCGCACACCTGGGCGGCGTGTCTGGCGCACGAATTTCCCCGGGCGGCCGATCGGGCAGTCAGGCAGGGATCAGTTCCCAGTAGCAGACCTGGTTGCGTCCCTTTGCCTTGGCGCATAGCAAGGCGTGGTCGGCGCGCCTGAAGTTGCCTTCCAGGTCTTCATCGACATCCATCACGGTAATGCCAAAAGAGGCGGTTATCTGCAAGCTTTGACCTTCGCTGATGGGGATGGCGAAGTCGGCAAGGTCTTCGCGCAAGCGGTTCAATATGGCCATGGCGTTTTCTGGCCCGGTATCGGGCAGGCAGATCATGAATTCCTCGCCCCCGTAGCGGAAAAAGCTGTCATAGGGGCGAATCTTGTCCTTGATGAAGCGTGAGACGGCCCGCAACACGTCATCGCCAGCACCGTGGCCATGGGTGTCATTTACCTGCTTGAAGTGATCCAGATCCATCAGGCTCAGGCAGCAGGGCGCCCCGGAGCGGCGTGACCGTTCAAGCTCTTCGCCCAGGCGCATGCTCATGGCGTGCCGGTTCCAGGCGCCGGTCAGGTGGTCTACCGTGCAGATCTGGCTGATGATGTGGTTCTGGCAGCTGACCAAGGCCATCTTGAAGTCCATGGCCACCTCCATGAAGTGCTCATAGTCCACGGAGGAAATGGCTTGTCCCTGCTGATGGGCGAGCAGCAGCTTGCGGGCAGCGTCATGCATGTCCTGATGGGGGCTTTCCATGCCATGCAGGGAATATTCACTGTTGCGCAAATACTCCGGCAGGCTGTAGAACCACTTGCCGAAACAGCACTGGCGATACGCATCGACAGCCAGGTCGCCGGGTTTCGGCGCTTCGGCGCAAATCAGCGTCCGATGCAGTTCCTTCAGCCAATGCAGGTGCTTCGACAGGGCGAGATCCAGCTCGCGCAGTATGGAGAGGGCATTTTGCAGCAGTGAGACGGTGTTATTGCTCTGGTTTTTCATGTGCCCCCCGTGCTTTCCGGATCAGTTCCCCTCAGGCACCATCTTGATGGCTCCGCAGGGGCACTCGGTGGCGCAGATGCCGCAGCCCTTGCAGTAGTCGAGGTTGAACTTGAAGCGCTTGCCGGGGCCGAGCTTGATCACGGCGTTGTCGGGGCAGACGCCGTAGCAGTTGTCGCACTCGAAGCAATTGCCGCAGGACATGCAGCGGCGCGCCTCGAACAGGGCATTGGTTTCGTCCAGCCCGCCCAGCACTTCGTCGAAGGTGGATTGGCGGCGGATGATGTCGAGCACCGGTCGCATGGTTTTCGGTGCGTCAGAGTAATACCAGGGGTTCATGCGTTCGAAGGTGGCCAGTTCATGGCGCGGTGGCGGCACCCAGGTCTCGCCGCGCAGCCATGAATCGATGGCGCGCGCGGCCAGCTTGCCGTGGCCGACCGCCACCGTGACGGTGCGCTCGTTGCCAGCCATGTCGCCCCCGGCGAAGACGCCCGGATGGCCGGTCATCATGCCGGCATCGATCTCGATCATTCCCTTGTTGACGACCAAGCCCGGCACGTTATCCAGCAGGGAGAGGTCGGCGTCCTGGCCCAGCGCCAGCACCACCGAATTGGCTTCGATGCGCTCGAACTCGCCGGTTGGCTGCGGGAAGCCCTTGTCGTCGAGCGCCATCTTCTCGACCATGATGTCCCCGCCGTCCTCACTCATGCCGGCTTCCTTGATGGTCGTCAGCCACTTGATCGAGATGCCTTCCTGCAGCGCCTCTTCGACCTCGAAGTGGTGCGCCGGCATCTTTTCGCGGGTGCGGCGGTAGACGATGATCGCTTCTTCCGCGCCGAGGCGCTTGGCGGTGCGCGCCACGTCGAGGGCGGTGTTGCCGCCGCCATAGACCACTACCTTGCGGCCGAGCAGCGGTGCGGATTCGCCTTCCATGTCGCGCAGCACCGCGACGGCATCGAGCACCTTGCAGGCATCGCCGGCGGGGATGTAGGCCCGCTTGGCGATGTGGGCGCCGACGCCGAGGAACACGGCGTCGAAGCCGTCTTTCATCGCCTCGAGAACGTTGGTGACCTTGGTCTGTAGCTGGATTTCAACGCCGAAGTCGGTGAGTCGCTTGATTTCGGCGTCGAGCACCTCGCGCGGCAGGCGGTATTTGGGAATGCCGAAACGCAGCATGCCGCCGGCCAGCGGGCCGGCCTCGTAGATCACCGCCTGGTGACCCATGCGCGTCAGGTGATAGGCCGCGGACAGGCCGGCCGGGCCGGAACCGACGACCAGCACGCGGCGGCCGGTGGGGGGGGCGGCCGGCGCGAATTGCCAGCCATGTTTGTTGGCTTCGTCACCGAGAAAGCGTTCGACCGAGTTGATACCGACTGCCGAGTCGACCTGCTCGCGGTTGCAGGCACCCTCGCAGGGGTGGTAGCAGACGCGGCCCATGATGGCGGGCATGGGGTTGTTCTCGACCAGCGAGCGCCAGGCTTTTTCGTAATTGCCGCTCTCGGCATGGAACAGCCAGCCCTGGATGTTTTCGCCCGCCGGACAGGCGGCGTTGCAGGGCGGCAGCCGGTCGACATACTCGGGGCGCAGCGTGCGCCATGAACCGGTCAGGTTGGCCAGCGATGAACCGGGGTCGAGGGTGATGGCGAAGGGTTTGTCCATTTAGCGGGTTCCTTGTTCAAGGAGGCCGTAGCGCTTGATGTTGCGGTCGGCCTGCGCCTGCAGGTGGGCGATCACGTCTACCTTGGGCTGCTTGCCGAACAGGTGTGCGTAGCGCTTCTGCGGTTTCAGATAGTCCTCCACCGGCAGCGGGTGCCGTATCGCCAGCACCGACTTTATCTCGCCGTACTCGGCCTCGAACACCGGGAAGGTGCCGGTTTCCTTGGCCAGCCGCGCCATGCGGATGGTGTCGTGCGCCGCCGTGCCCCAGCCGAGCGGACAGGGGACGAGGATGTGGATGTAGCGGGCGCCGCGGATTTCCATGGCCCGCCGCACCTTGGCTTCCAGATCACGCAGGTCGGCCACGGTGGCGGTGGCGACGTAGGGAATGTCGTGGGCCAATGCAATGGCCGGCAAAAACTTGCCCTGGCCGAAGACGTTGCCGGGCGCGCTGCCGACCGCCGGCGTGGTGCTGGTGCGCGCAGCCGAAGGCGTTGCCGACGAACGCTGCACGCCGGTATTCATGTAGCCGCCGTTGTCGTAGCAGATGTAGAGCACGTCATCATTGCGCTCGAACATGCCCGACAGGCAGCCGAAACCAATATCCGTTGTTCCGCCGTCGCCGCCCTGGGCAACGACGCGCGTCTGCGTCTGGCCCTTGACCTTCAGCGCCGCGGCGATGCCGGTGGCCACGGCAGCCGTGTTGCCGAAGAGGGAATGGATCCACGGAATCTGCCACGAGGTCTCGGGGTAGGGCGTCGAAAACACTTCAAGACAGCCGGTGGCGTTGGCGGCGATGACCTGGCCGTTGGTCGCTTCCATGGCGGCGTCGATGGCGTAGCGCGCGCCCAGCGCCTCGCCGCAACCCTGACAGGCGCGGTGGCCGGAATTGATCGAGTTGAAGCGCTTGTCGCTGGATTGCACGCTGCGCTCTTCGGGCGGCAGCAGGCGGTTGCCGACGGTGAAGGTGCCGGTCTGGTAGAACTTGACGGGTTGGAATGACATAACGGTCTTCCTTTCCTTTAGCGTGAAAAACGCAGCGTTTGCGCCGGGCCGTCCCAAGCAAACGCGGCACGCGGCGCAGCCGCAATCCGCACTTGCGCTGGAAATAGTGCCCCGTGATACACGAGCGCCAGCGAGCCGTTTGGAACCCCACGCGAGGGGGGAGAAGGGGGGCGGGCCATCAGTAGTTGCGTGCGGCGACGACGCCGACATCGCGCAGCAGTGCTTCTGCCACCGGGCCGCTCTTGCGGTGCGCCTTTTCACGTTCGAGCTGGTTGTTGACCACTTTCCAGTCGAGGTCGAGGAAGGTCACCGGATCGATGTTGTCCATTTCCGCCTTGCGGAACACGGCGTGCAGTGACTTCTTGGTGATGGCGCGACCGCCGAGGCCGGCGATCACGGTGTAGCCCTTGAGGCCCATGCCGGTGACGGCCATGCGCACGTTGGTTGCGACAATGCCGCCGATGCCGATGGCCAGGCTCTTTTCGAGCACGACAAAACGCTTGCAATGCTGCAGGGCGGCCGCGACGCCAGCGAGCGGGAAGGGGCGAAAACAGGTGATGCCGAGCACGCCGATCTTGTGGCCGCCATTGTCACCCTGGCGCATCTCGTCGATGACATCCTTGATGGTGCCGAGCACCGAACCCATGGCGATGATGATGGTTTCGGCATCCTCGGTGCTATAGGTGTGCAGCAAGCCGCCGGAATCGCGGCCGAACACCGCCTTGAACTCGGCGGCATAGGCGGGGATCAGCGTCAGTGCTTCCATCTGCTTGGCATGCGCGAGATAGCGCACTTCCATGAAGGCTTCGGGGCCGACCATCGCGCCAATCGAGACCGGTTCGGCCGGATCGAGCACTTGGCGCGGCGAGTAGGGCGGCAGGTAGGCATCGACCTGTTCCTGCGTCGGCATATCGACGCGCTCGTAGGCATGCGTCAGGATGAAGCCGTCCATGCAAACCATGATGGGCAGCGACAGTTCCTCGGCCAGCCGGAAGGCCTGGATATGCAGGTCGAGTGCTTCCTGGTTGGTCTCGGCGAACAGTTGCAGCCAGCCCGAGTCGCGCTGCGACAGGGCATCGGAATGGTCGTTCCAGATGTTGATCGGGGCGCCGATGGCGCGGTTGGCCACCGTCATGACAATCGGCAGGCCAAGGCCGGAAGCGTTATAGACCGCTTCGACCATGTACAGCAGCCCTTGCGAGGCGGTGGCTGTGTAGCTGCGCGCGCCGGCGGCGGAGGCGCCAATCGCCACCGACATCGCGGCGAATTCGGATTCGACGTTGATGAATTCGCTGTTGGTGAGCGAACCGTCCTTGACCATTTCGCCCAGTGCTTCGACGATGTGGGTCTGCGGTGAAATCGGATAGGCGCAGATCACTTCGGGGCGGCACAGCGCCACGGCCTCGGCGACGGCGCGCGAGCCTTCCATTTGCTTAAGCATTGGCAACTTCCCCCATTTCTCCGCGGACGATCTGATAGGCCTCGGTTGCCGCAGCGATATTGCCGGCGGCCACCTTGCCGGAGAAGCGTTCCTCGATCGCCTTGATTACCGAGGCCAGCTGGATGACGTTCGAGATGGCGGCAAAGCCGCCCAGCAGCGGCACGTTCGGCACGGGACGGCCGACATGTTTCATTGCCAGTTCGGTGGCGGACACGGTGCGCAAGCGGGCCGGATCCCAGACCTTCGCCAGATCGGCAAGCCCGAGTTCCGCGTAGCTCTTGCTGGTGTTGATGAGGATGTAGCCGTTGTTCTTGAGGCCGGAGAAGACATCGACCTGGTGCAGCAGGGTCGGGTCCTGGATGATGATCGCATCCGGCTCCATGATCGGCTCGCGCAGCCGGATTTCCTTGTCGTCGATGCGACAGAACGCCACCACGGGTGCGCCGGTACGTTCGGAACCAAAACTCGGAAAAGCCTGGGCATGGCGCCCTTCGTCGAAGGCGGCAACCGAAAGCATCTCCGCCGCTGTTACTACGCCTTGGCCGCCCCGGCCGTGAATGCGAACCTGGAACACGCTGTACCTCCTGACTGCCAATCGCCGACAATCGAACAGACCGGCTAAAAGATAACCTTCGTATTATCCCCCATTCGGAGTGATCCCCTCAAGAGGGCAAGAGGCGTGTTCTTACCGGCTGGCACGCAGCACGGCCAGCGCCGCCTCGTAATCGCAGGCGTCGATGCGGGCGCGCAGTGCGGCCGCTGTCGCCGTGCCCAACCCGGCACGCAGGAGCGGCTCTGCGTCCCGCGCCAAATCGTCGGCCGCCATGTCGCCGATGGCCAGAAAGGCCGCCAGCCGGTCGAGCACTGTCGCCAGTTGCTCGGGATCAACGGCAGCGGTCGACGGGAGATTTTGTGGCAGCAGGCGAATCGCGTTGATGAGTTGCGCTAGTGCGGTGCCAAGTGCCGCGCAGTGTTGGTCTATCTCGGCGCGCCCGGATTCATGGGCGATGGCGGCATGGAGCGCCGTGGCAGCCTCTTGAACCGCTGTCGCCCCCAAGTTGCCGGCCGAACCTTTCAAATTGTGGGCCAGACGCTTGGTCCCTTCCAGGTCGTCGGCCGCCAGTCCGCTGCTCAGGTTTGCCGCGTCCTGGTCGTGGCTGTTGGCGAACAGGGTCAGCAGCCGGACAAATTTCGTCGCATCGCCGCGCACCATGGCCAGGCCGCGCGCCAGATTGATGCCGGGGATGGCGGACAGGTACTGCAACTCGGTATCGGCAAAAGTCGGCGTTGGCGGGACGGCGTCAGACGGTCCGCCGCGTAAATCCGGGGCGGCGGGCGCCGCCCCAGGTTGCGACAACCACTTGTAAAGCGCCGCATACAGCATTTCAGGTTCCACCGGCTTGGCGACAAAGTCGTTCATGCCCGCCGCTTCACAGGCGCGTCGATCCTCTTCGAAGGCGTTGGCCGTCATCGCCAGGATGGGGGTGTCCTGCCAATGCGGCAGGGCGCGGATCGCCCGCGTGGCATCCAGACCATCCATGTGCGGCATCTGCACGTCCATCAGAACCAGGGCGTAAGGTTGGTGTTGTGCCAGCGCCAACGCCGCGCGACCATCTTCCGCCGCATCCACCGCCAGCCCGACACCATGCAGCAGTTCCAGGGCCACCTCGCGGTTGATCGGGTTGTCTTCCGCCAGCAGCAGCCGGGTGCCAGCGTAATACTGGCGCAACAGGGTTTCGGCATTGCGCGTCGCCGTTTCCTCTGCCGGAACGGCCGGCATGATGCCGTGCCCGCGCCGCAGGCAGGCGGTGAACCAGAAGGTGCTACCGACGCCCGGCGTGCTGTCCACGCCGGCGTCGCCGCCCATGATCTGCGCCAGCCGCCGGGTGATGGGCAGGCCGAGGCCGGTGCCGCCGTATTGGCGGGTGGTGCTGGTGTCGACCTGTTCGAAGGGGTCGAACAGGCGGGCCAGGTCGGCGGCGGCGATGCCGATGCCGGTATCTTGCACTTCGAAGCGCACCAGAAGTGCGTCGCCCTGTTCTTCCTGCAATTTGGCGCGCAGGCTGATGTGGCCCTGTTTGGTGAATTTGACGGCGTTGCCGGCGTAGTTGAGCAGGGCCTGGCGCAGCCGCGTCGGGTCGCCGCGCAGCCACAGGGGCACGTGGTCGTCGTCAATGTCGATGATCAGACCCTTGGCCTGGGTGCTGTCGGCAATCATCGAGCGGACGTGGTCGAGGACGGTGCCGAGGGCAAAGTCGCTTTCTTCCAGTTGCAGTTTGCCGGCCTCGATCTTCGACAGGTCGAGGATGTCGTTGATGATGGCGAGCAGGTGCCGGCCGGCACTGTCGATCTTGCCCAGCCGGTCGGTCTGTTCCGGCGAGGCGCCGGCGCGGCGCAGCAGGTGGGTCAGGCCGAGGATGGCGTTCATCGGCGTGCGGATTTCGTGACTCATGTTGGCGAGGAACGCACTCTTGGCCCGGTTGGCCGTTTCGGCCTGGGTCTTGGCGATGCTCAGTTCGGTGGTGCGCTGCAGAACCAGTTCTTCGAGATGATGGCGGTGCAGGTCGAGTTCGACAGCGTTGCGCTTCTTCTCGGCGATGTCTTCCTTGACCGCGACGTAGTGGGTGATGGTGCCGTCGGGCTGGCGCAGCGGGGTGATGATGGCGTATTCGACGTATTCGCTGCCGTCTTTCTTGCGATTGATGAATTCGCCCTGCCATGATTGGCCGTGGGTCAATGCGTCCCACATCGCCACATAAGTTGCCGCAGGCGTCTTGCCGGATTTAAGGATGCGGGGGTTCTGGCCCAGCAGTTCCTCGGCCGCATAACCGCTCACCTGCTCGAAGGCGGTGTTGATATATTCGATGTTGCCGTCGAGATCGGAGATGACGATGCTCTCGGGACTTTGCTCGATGGCCAGCGAGAGCTTGCGCAGGTTCAGCTCGGCCGCACGCGCGGCGCTCTGGTCGCGGAACACCAGCACCACTCCGGTGACTTCATTCGTTTCACCCGCTGCGCGAATTGGTGCGCCACTGTCGGCGATGGGCAGTTCGCTGCCGTCGCGGGCGATCAGCAAGGTATGGTTGGCCAGGCCGACGATCTTTCCTTCGCGCAACACGAGCCGTACCGGGCTTTCCAACGGCTGGTGCGTTTCTTCATTGACGATGACAAAGACCTCCTCCAGCGGTCGCCCGCGCGCCTCGTCGAGCGTCCAGCCGGTCAGCTGTGCCGCGATCGGGTTGAGGAATTCGACATTGCCGGCGGCATCGGTGGCAATCACCGCATCACCAATGCTGTTGAGGGTGACGCCGAAGCGTTGCTCGAGCAGACCGATGGTCTGCGCCTGCTCGGCCTGAATCAGGGCGGTGCGCAGGTGCTGCTGGCGCCAGAACATGAAGATGAGCGCACCGGCTGTGCCAATCGCCAGTAGCATCAGGGCCAGGCTGCTTGCGCCCAGTTGCCGCAGCCCGGCCGTCACCTCCGCCTCGTCGATCTTGGCCAGCAGCATCCAGGATGTGCCCGCCACCGGATGGGCGGCCAGCAGCGTCTCCACGCCGCGATAGTCCGGGCCGGCATAGATGCCGGTGCCGTGCAACACCGCCTGGACGGCGGGGCGCAGGCGTTGATCCATGGGAATGCCGAGACTCATCGGTTCGCCCTCGCCATTGTGCATGCCGGTGAGATGCATCAACTGGTCGCCGTCCTGGCGCACCAGCACGATCTCGCCGCTGGCCGAGGGGCGCGGCCAGGCAGCGATCAGCGGTAGCAGGCCCGGCTCGGTGTTGATGCTGTAGAGCAGTACGGCCTGCGGGGGGCGCTCGGGCGTCGCCGGGTTGCGCACTGCGGCGAGAAAGCCGAGGTGCGCATCGCCATCCTGATGGCGGTGCAAATCGAGTAGCAGGGGAGCGTGGTCTTCGAGTTCCTTGGCGATATGCGGGCGCAACATTTCGGCGTCATGCTCGACCTGGCCGACGGCAAGGAGTCGCTTGCCCTGCATGTCCAGCAATTCAACGCCGGCGTAAGCAGGATCACTCAGCTCGCTTGTGAGGCGGTCGTGGAGTTTTTCCTTGATCTGCGGGTCGCGACAATCCAGCCAGGCACGGACGGCCTCGGCAAAAAATAACCCGGTGGCGCGCCCCCGCATGTACTTGCGTTCCGCCGCCAGCCAGTTTTCGACCTGGCGGGCCTTGAGTTCGGCCACGGCGGCGAGTTCCTCGTGGCGATCGCGCAGCAGATCTTCGGACAGCGCCCGATAAAGAAAGCCGCCGGCGGCGATGATCGCCACGGTAAAGGCGAGAAATATCGCCAGCAGCGTGCCGCCCTGCACGGCGCGGGTGGCGGTGCCAGGGTCAGGCGTCCGCATGGCGCTCGGCGATGGTCACGAAGGCGTCGAAAAGTTGGCGAGGAAGGCGTCGGTGATGTCGGGATCGAAATGCGTGCCGCGTCCGGCCGCAATGATGTCCCGCGCCTCCTCGAAAGGCATGGGTTTCTTGTAGACCCGCCACGAAATCAGGGCATCGAAGACATCGGCCAGTGCCATGAGCCGGGCCGAGGGCGGAATCGTCTCGCCTGCCAATCCGTCCGGGTAGCCGCTGCCATCCCATTTTTCGTGATGCCAGTGGGCGATTTCCTTGGCCAGCATGAGAAAAGGCAAAGGTTCTCCGCTCGCTGTCTCGGCGTGCTCGATGGCGTCCGAACCGAGCCTGGCGTGGGTCTTCATGATGAGCCATTCATCGGCGGTGAGGCTGCCGGGCTTGAGCAATATGTTGTCGGGGATGCCGACCTTGCCGATGTCGTGCAATGGTGCGGAGCGCGTCAGCAGTTCGATGTTGTGTTCGGAAAGAAAGTCGGCAAAACGCGGGTGGTCCCCGAGTTTTTGCGCCAGCAGGCGCACATAGGTCTGGGTGCGCAAGATGTGGTTGCCGGTCTCGGGGTCTCTTGTCTCGGCGAGGTTGGCCAGCGCCAGGATGCTGACCGCCTGGATGCGCTCGTTTTCGGCCATGCGCCGCGCGATCTCGGCTTCGAGGAAGGTGTTTTGGTCCTTGAGCCAGTCACGGGCGCGCTTGAGTTCGAGCTGGGTCTTGACGCGGGCCAGCACGATCGGCGGTTGGTAGGGCTTGGCGATGTAGTCGGCGGCGCCCTGCGCCAGGCCGTGCTGTTCGTCGGCGGTATCGGCGAGGGCGGTGAGAAAAATGACCGGAATGTCGCGGCTGGCCGGGTCGGCGCGCAACCGGTCGAGCACCGCGTAACCGTCCATCTCCGGCATCATCACGTCAAGCAGAATAAGATCCGGACGCGGTTCCTGCAGGGCATAGCGCAGGGCGGTTGGCCCCGAGTTGGCAGCCCGCACCCGGTAGCCCGCAGCGCGCAACAAAACACCCAGCACCGCCAGATTTTCAGGCATGTCATCGACGATCAGCAAAGTGGCTAAGCTCATGGCAGTGGCAAGAAGTTCGTCAGTGTGCAGGGGATATTCCATAGGATATATATGGAACAGGTAATGATCGCACCTTTATCCTGGATTGTGCCATCACAAATATCAATAAACTGCTTGTCATGCTGATTGTCCGGCCTGCCAGGATGTCCAGCACAGGGCTACCGGGAGGCATGCCGCATTGTGTAAAATCGCAGATTCCTGACGGTGTTCGTCGGGAATCGCGACAAGCGGCATTTTGCAGTTCCCGACCGGAGGAAACAAACCATGGCCACCGACAATAACAGCGGGGCGCCCCTCGACGCCGACAGCCAGGAAACCCGCGAATGGCTGGACGCCCTTGAGGCGGTCATCGAACAGGAAGGCCCGGAGCGTGCGCACTTTCTGATCGAGCGTCTGGTCGAGCTCGGCCGCCGCGCCGGCATCAACCAGCCCTACTGCGCCAATACCGAATACGTCAATACCATCCCGGCCGACCATCAAGTCATCGCGCCGGGCGACTATGCCATCGAAAACAAGATCCGCGCCTACGTGCGCTGGAACGCGCTGGCCATGGTGCTGCGCGCCAACAAGGGCGGCTCCAACCTCGGCGGCCATATCGCCAGCTTCGCCTCGGCCGCGACCCTCTATGACGTCGGCTTCATCCATTTCTGGCGCGCGCCGACCGAGCAGCACGGCGGCGATCTGGTGTTCATCCAGGGCCATTCGGCGCCCGGCATCTATGCCCGCGCCTTTCTACTCGGTCGCTTGAACGAAGAACAGCTTGACGGTTTTCGTCAGGATGTCGACGGCAAGGGGCTGACTTCCTATCCGCACCCCTGGCTGATGCCGGATTTCTGGCAATTTCCCACCGTGTCGATGGGCCTCGGTCCGTTGCAGGCCATCTATCAGGCCCGCTTCATGAAATACATGCACGATCGTGGCCACGTCGACGCCGCCGGCCGCAAGGTCTGGGCCTTCATGGGCGACGGGGAGATGGACGAGCCGGAATCGATGGGCGCCATCGGCATGGCCGGACGCGAGAAGCTCGACAACCTGATCTTTGTGGTGAACTGCAATCTGCAGCGCCTCGATGGCCCGGTGCGCGGCAACGGCAAGATCATTCAGGAGCTTGAAGGCGATTTCCGCGGCGCCGGCTGGAACGTCATCAAGGTCGTCTGGGGCGGCTACTGGGATACGCTGCTGGCCCAGGACAAGAAGGGTCTGTTGCGAACCCGCATGATGGAGTGCGTCGATGGCGAATACCAGACCTTCAAGTCGAAGGACGGCGCCTATGTGCGCGAGCACTTCTTCAATACGCCGGAATTGAAGGCGATGGTTGCCAACTGGACCGACGACGATGTCTGGCGTCTCAATCGCGGCGGCCACGACCCGCACAAGGTGTTTGCCGCCTATCAGGCCGCCATGAATCACACCGGCCAGCCGACCGTCATCCTCGCCAAGACCATCAAGGGCTACGGCATGGGCGAGTCGGGCGAGGCGCAGAACATCACCCATCAGCAGAAGAAGATGGGCACCACCTCCATTCGCGCCTTCCGCGACCGTTTCAAGCTGCCGATCAGCGACGACGAGCTGGAAAATCTGCCCTATCTGAAGTTTGCCGACGGTTCTCCAGAACTCGAATACATGCGCGGGCATCGCATGGCGCTGGGCGGCTACCTGCCGCAGCGTCGTCGTGCCGTCGAGCCGCTGCCGGTGCCGGCGTTGTCCGCCTTCGACGCGCTGCTCAAGGCGACCGGCGAGGGGCGCGAGATTTCCACCACCATGGCTTTCGTGCGCATGCTCAACGTGCTGCTCAAGGACAAGACACTCGGCCGCCGCGTAGTGCCCATCGTCCCTGATGAGTCGCGCACCTTCGGCATGGAGGGCATGTTCCGCCAGTATGGCATCTGGAATCAGCAGGGCCAGAACTATGTGCCGCAGGACGCCGACCAGTTGATGTTCTACAAGGAGTCGAAGGACGGCCAGATGCTGCAGGAAGGCATCAACGAGGCCGGTGCGATGTCTGACTGGATCGCCGCCGCCACCGCCTACTCGACGCATGGCGTGCAGATGCTGCCCTTCTACATCTTCTATTCGATGTTCGGCCTGCAGCGCACCATGGATCTGTGCTGGGCGGCCGGCGACTCGCGCGCCCGCGGTTTTCTCGTCGGCGGCACGGCCGGACGCACCACGCTCAATGGCGAGGGCCTGCAGCATGAGGACGGCCATTCGCATGTGCTGTCGGCGACGATCCCCAACTGCATCTCCTTCGACCCGACCTTCGCCTACGAACTGGCGGTGATCGTGCAGGACGGCCTGCGCCGCATGGTGGCCGAGCAGGAGGACGTGTTCTATTACCTGACGGTGATGAACGAGAACTACGAACATCCGGCGATGCCGGCGGGCGCCGCACCGAACATTCTCAAGGGCATGTACCAGTTCCGCAAGGGAGCCGCCAACAACGGCCCGCGCGTGCAACTGCTGGGCTCGGGGACGATCTTCCGCGAGTCGATCGCCGCCGCCGCGCTGCTGAAGGAGGACTGGGGCGTCGAAGCCGACCTGTGGAGCTGCCCGAGCTTCACCGAACTGGCCCGCGACGGCCACAACTGCACGCGCCATCATCTGCTGCATCCCGACGCAGCGCCGTCGGTTTGCCATGTCGCGAGCTGCCTTGGCGATACGCGTGGCCCGGTGATCGCGGCGACCGATTATGTGCGCCTGTTTGCCGAGCAGATCCGCCCCTATGTCACCGCTGGCGGCCGCCGCTATGTCGTGCTCGGCACCGACGGTTTCGGTCGTTCCGACACGCGCGAACAGTTGCGCCATTTCTTCGAGGTTGATCGTTACTGGATCACTCTGGCTAGCCTGCGCGCACTGGCCGACGATGGTCAGATCGAAGCCGCCAAGGTTGGCGAGGCCATCAAGAAATACGGCCTCGACCCCGATAAACCCAATCCCGTGAAAGTCTAAGGAGTCCGCAATGATGGAAGTCAAGGTTCCCGACATCGGCGACTTCAATGACGTGCCGGTGATCGAGGTGCACGTCAAGCCCGGCGATGTCATCAAGGCCGAAGATACCCTGATCACGTTGGAATCCGACAAGGCGACGATGGACGTGCCTGCCCCGGCCGCCGGTACGGTCAGGGAAGTGAAGGTCAAGGTTGGCGACAAGGTTGCCAGGGGCACGCTGGTGTTGCTGCTCGATGCCGCTGCTGGCGCGCCTGCGGCGACGCCGGAACCGGCAACAGCGCCCGCGCCAGCCAAGGCCCCTGCCGCCGCCGCCGCCGCCGTCTTGCCAGCGCCGACTTTTGTCGCACCGGCCGCCGAGGGCGAGGTCTGCGATTTGCGCCCGACCGAGGCCGAACCTACCACGGCCCCGCAGCGGATTACCATGCCGACGCCGGGCGCCACCGCGACCGAAATCCAGGGTGGCAAGGACCGCATCCGGGCGCACGCCAGTCCCTCGGTGCGCCGTTTTTCCCGCGAACTGGGCGTCGACATTCTCAAGGTCAGCGGCAGCGGGCCGAAGGGCCGCATCACCCAGCAGGATGTGCAGAATTTCATCAAGAACGTGATGAGTGGAGCGGCTGCACCGTCAGCGCCCGCTGCCACTGGTGGCGCCGGTTTGAACCTGCTGCCGTGGCCGCAAGTCGATTTCGCCAAGTTCGGCCCCGTCGAGGTCAAGCCGTTGTTGCGCATCAAGAAGATTTCCGGCCCCAACCTGGCGCGCAACTGGGTGATGATCCCGGCGGTCACCTATCACGAGGACGCCGACATCACCGACCTCGAAGCCCTGCGCGTGCAGCTCAACAAGGAAAATGAAAAGGCCGGCATCAAGGTCACCATGCTGGCATTCATGATCAAGGCCGCGGTGGCCATGCTGAAGAAATATCCCGAACTGAACAGTTCGCTGGATGGCGACAATCTGGTTTACAAGAACTACTGGCACATCGGCTTTGCCGCCGACACGCCGCACGGCCTGATGGTGCCGGTGCTGAAAAATGCCGACCAGAAAGGCGTGTTCGAAATTGCCCAGGAAACCTCCGATCTGGCGAAAAAGGCGCGTGACGGCAAGCTGCCGCTCGCCGACATGCAGGGCGCCACCTTCACCATCTCCAGCGTCGGTGGCATCGGCGGCACGGCGTTTTCACCGATCGTCAATGCGCCCGAGGTCGGCATCCTCGGCGTCAGCAAGTCGAGCATGAAACCGGTCTGGGATGGCAAGCAGTTCGTGCCGCGCCTGATCGTGCCGCTGTCCTTGTCGGCCGATCACCGTGTTGTCGACGGCGCGCTGGCGACGCGCTGCAATGCCTATCTCGCGCAACTGCTCGGCGACTTCCGGAGGGTAAATTTATGACCCCCTTCCCCCCATCCCCCTTCCCAAGGCAGGGGGTGACTCAGGTTCGCGGGCTACGCCCGCTCCATTGCGTTGACTCGCTGCCTCCTTGGGGCGGCCCTACGGAGGCAGCATGAGCCCCACAGTTGAAGTCAAAGTACCGGACATCGGCGATTTCAAGGATGTGCCGGTCATCGAGATCCACGTCAAGCCGGGTGATGTGGTCAAGGCCGAGGATGCGCTGATCACGCTCGAATCCGACAAGGCGTCGATGGATGTGCCGAGCCCGGTGGCCGGCACAGTCGAGGCCGTGAAGGTCAGCCTGGGAGACAAAGTCGGCGAAGGTGCGCTGATCGCCCTGATAAAAGTCGGTGCTGGCGATACGGCGGCAGCCGCTCCTGCGTCGGCCGCTCCGCAGGAAATTGCACCCCCCCGGCCCCCGGCTCCCGCCACTACTCCCGCAGCGGGTAGTTACAGCGGCAAGGCCGATATTGAAACCGAAATGCTCGTGCTTGGCGCCGGACCCGGCGGTTACTCGGCTGCCTTCCGCAGTGCCGATCTCGGCATGAAGACGGTGCTGGTCGAACGCTACGCCACGCTGGGTGGCGTTTGCCTCAATGTCGGCTGCATTCCATCCAAGGCGCTGCTGCATGTTGCGGCGGTGATGGATGAAGCACAGCACGTGAGCGTTGCCGGGGTGAGCTTCGCCGCACCGCAGGTCGATATCGACAAGCTGCGGGCGCACAAGGCCAGGGTTGTCGGCAAATTGACTGGCGGACTTTCCGGCATGGCGAAGGCGCGCAAGGTCGAAATCGTGCGCGGCTATGGCCACTTCCTCGACGCCCATCATCTCGAAGTCGAGACGACCACCGGCGCGGCGCAGGAGAAAACCGGCGAGAAAAGAGTCATCCGCTTCGCAAAGTGCATCATCGCCGCCGGTTCGGCGGCTTTCCATCTGCCGTTCATTCCACGCGATCCGCGCATCGTGGACTCGACCGGTGCACTCGAACTAAGCTTTGTGCCGCGGAAGATGCTGGTCATCGGCGGCGGCATCATCGGCCTGGAAATGGCCACCATCTATTCGACGCTGGGCGCGCAGGTCGATGTGGTCGAGATGCTCGACGGCCTGATGCAGGGGCCGGATCGTGATGCGGTGAAGGTGTGGGAGAAGCAGAATGCCCAGCGCTTCGACAAGATCATGCTGAAGACGAAGACGACAGCGGTCGAGGCGAAGGACGATGGCCTCTGGGTGACATTCGAGGGCGCCGCAGCGCCCGCCGAACCGCAGCGTTACGACCTGATTCTGCAGGCTGCCGGGCGCAGCCCCAACGGCAATAAGATCGGGGCTGCCAAGGCGGGGATTGCGGTCGATGCGCGCGGCTTCATTCCGGTCGACAGCCAGATGCGCACCAGCGTGCCGCACATATTTGCGATCGGCGACATCGTCGGCCAGCCGATGCTGGCGCACAAGGCCGTGCATGAGGCGCATGTCGCCGCCGAGGCCGCCGCCGGACAGAAGGCCCATTTCGATGCGACGGTCATTCCCGGTGTCGCCTACACCCATCCCGAAATCGCCTGGGTCGGCCTCACCGAAGAGCAGGCGAAGGCAGCCGAACGGCCGGTCGAGGTGGCGAAATTCCCCTGGGCGGCTTCCGGCCGCGCCATTGCCAACGGTGCCGAATATGGTTTCACCAAGCTGATCTTCGATGCAGAAACCCATCGCGTGGTGGGTGGCGCGATTGTCGGTCCCAATGCCGGCGACATGATCGGCGAGATTGCGCTGGCCATCGAGATGGGGGCCGATGCCGTCGATATCGGCAAGACCATCCATCCGCACCCGACGCTGGGCGAAAGTATCGGCATGGCGGCTGAAGTGGCGCACGGCAGTTGCACCGATCTGCCGCCGCAGCGCAAGCGCTAAACTGCGTGCATCCATTGTAAGGCCGAGGAGACAGCATGACCCAGGACGAACTCAAACAGCAGGTGGCCAATGCCGCCCGCGATTACGTGGCGGAAACCGCGCCGGCGGGCAGCATCATCGGGGTCGGCACCGGTTCGACCGCCAATTTGTTCATCGACGCGCTGGCGAGCATCAAGGATCGGATCGGCGCGACCGTCGCCAGCTCCGAGGCGACGAAAAAACGTCTGGAAGGGCATGGCATCCGGGTGCTTGACCTGAACGAGGTCGACAGCATGCCGATCTATGTCGATGGCGCCGACGAAATCACCGGCAAGCTGGCCATGGTCAAGGGCGGCGGCGGCGCCTTGACGCGCGAAAAGATTGTCGCGGCGGTGGCCGATAAATTCGTTTGCGTCTGCGACGACAGCAAACTGGTTGAGTCGCTCGGCAAGTTTCCATTGCCGGTCGAGGTGATTCCGATGGCGCGTGCCTACGTGGCCCGCGAAATCGTCAAACTGGGTGGGCAGCCCCGCCTGCGCGCGGGATTCGTTACCGACAACGGTAATGACATTCTCGATGTGCTGGGTTTGCGGATCGCCGATCCGGTGGCTTTTGAAACCGCATTGAACGGGATTGTCGGCGTCGTCACCAATGGCCTGTTCGCCTGTCGTGGCGCCGACCTGTTGCTGCTGGCCACCCCGCACGGCGTCAAGCACATGACGCGGTGAGCGCAACACTATGCTGGTGACGCGGCGACTGCAATAAATCCGTCATCAAAAAACCGTAAACTTGATGTAATACTTGTCGATTCTTTCAGGAGCGCCGTGTCATGACCGAACATATCCTCAAACAGTTCGATACCGAACTGGAAGATGTCCGCAGCAAGGTACTGCGGCTGGGCGGGGTGGTCGAGCGCCAGATCATCCAGGCCATGACGGCTTTGCGCAACGCTGATCTGACCCTCTGCGAGCAGGTGATCACTGGCGACCACGAAGTGAACCGGCTGGAGGTCGAACTGGACGAAGACTGCGTCCACATCATCGCCCGGCGTCAGCCGGCGGCCCGCGACCTGCGCATGATCATGACGGTGGTCAAGACGATTACCGACCTTGAGCGCATCGGCGACGAGGCCAAGAAGATCGCCAAGAAGACGCGTGCCATGTACTCCAGCGACATTGCCTATGTGCCGCGCATCGAACTGCACCATTCCGCCGACACCGTTGTCTCGATGTTGCGCCAGGCGCTTGACGCCTTCGCCCGTGCCGACTGCTCGGTAGCCGCGGAAGTGGCGCGGCGCGACAAGGAGGTCAATGCCGAATTCAAGGCGGGCATGCGCCAGCTGATCACCTTCATGATGGAAGATCCACGCACCATCTCGCGCGCGCTGGAACTGCTGTTCATCGCCAAGGCGATCGAACGCATCGGCGACCACGCCAAGAACATCTCGGAGTATGTGGTTTACATGGAAAAGGGCCGCGATGTCCGCCACCTCGGCCTGGCCGGGCTGGAACGCGCAATGGAAAAAGACTGATTTTTGATAATGGAGTTAACGGCGCAAAGTTGCTCGTTTAGCCTATTAATGTAGCCTTTCCGCCGGGCCGCCCCAAGGAAAGGCGGCACGCGGCGCCAGCCGCAATCCGCACCAGAACCAAAATCGGCGCGCCCCGTAATATTCGAGCGCAGCGAGCAATAGTAACCTCCCCGCGCGGGGAGGCTGGGAGGGGCGGGTCTTCTATCAGCTTCGCGGCGGAACGAAGCCACCGACCTGATCGGCGCCGGCGCCAAAGAAATGCTTCTCGACCTGTTCGGCAAGATACTTGCGATGCTGGGCATCGGCCAGGTTCAGGCGATTTTCGTTGATGAGCATGGTTTGCAGGCGGATCCACTGTTGCCAGGACTCTTTCGAAACATTCTCGAAAATCCGCTTGCCCAGTTCGCCGGGCATCGGAGGAAAGTCTAGACCGTCGGCTTCGCGGCCGAGTTTCACGCAATTGACAGTTCTTGTCATGGGGTAATCCTTCAGTCTTTAAAAAATGCGATTTTACAGGGACTTCACGAGTACCTTCGAGCGCCGCTGAAAGTTGTAGAGTTCACGCCGTGCCTTTGGCAAGGCATCCAGCCCGGCTTCGACAAAGCCGCGCTCGGTGAACCAGTGGGCGGCGCGCGTGGTCAGCACGCAGAGGCGCTTGATCTTCAGCGCCTTGGCGCGCGTTTCGAGATGGCGCCGTAACTGATCGCCGAAACCGGCACGCTGGTATTCAGCTAACACCACGAGACAGGCGAGTTCGGCAACCGCCGGTTCACCACGGACGCGCGGCAGCGGATAGAGCGCGGCGCAACCCACCACCACGCCATCATGGTCAAGCAGGGTGAAGCGGGAGATTTCCATCTCCAGGCGTTCGCGGCCGCGTTTGACCAATGTGCCATCCGCTTCCAGCGGCGCGATCAGCGCCAGCACGGCAGCCACGTCGTCCGGCGTTGCTTCGCGCAGGCGCGCCAGCGGGGCGCGGGTCATCACAGTGCCGACACCATCGCGCGTGAATAATTCCATCAGCATCGCGCCGTCCATTGCGCGGTCGAGAAAATGGACGCGGCCGACGCCGTTGCGACAGGCGCGCATGGCGCCCGGCAGCACGCGGGTCACCTCGGGCGACTGCTTGATTTTCTTGGCGAGCAACTGCTCGCATTCCTCGACGGTCAGCGCATCAATGTGGTGGCCCTTGCGGTCGACCAGTCCCGGCGCGTCGCCAAGAAAAATCAGCTTGTCGGCCTTGATGGCGACAGCCACCGCCTCGGCAACTTCTTCCCAGGCGAGATTGAAGATGTCGCCGGAGGGCGAGGCGGCAATCGGCGTGATCAGGACGACGTTTTCCTGCGAAAGATCGGCGCGAATTTCATCCGCTTCGACCTTGCGCACCGCGCCGGCGAACTGCATGTCGACGCCATCCAGCACTCCGACCGGCTTGGCGGAGATGAAATTACCGCCGGTGACGCGCAGAAAGGCGCCCGCCAGTGGTGTGTTCGGCAGTCCCTGCGACAGCAGCGCCTCGATCTCGATGCGGGTGACACCCATTGCCCGCTTGACGGATTCGAGCGTCGCGGCATCGGTGACGCGCAGGCCCTTGTGAAAACGCGGCTCCAGCCCCCGTCCGCGCATCTCGGCGTCGATCTGCGGGCGGGCGCCATGCACCAACACCAACTGGATGCCCATGCTGTCGAGCAATGCGATGTCGTGAATCAGTGCCTGGGCGACGCCGGTCTGCAGGACTTCGCCGCCGAAGGCGATGACAAAGGCGCGGCCGCGAAAGGCGTGGATGTAGGGTGCCGCCTGGCGTACCCAGGCTACCAGGCGGGCATCCGTCAATGCGTTGGTTTCAGTTTCTGCCATGCGTCAGCCCTTCTTGTCGCCTTTTTTGCCGCGGCATTTTCCCTTGGCCGGGGTAGCTGCAGTGGTGGGTAACGTGGCATCGAGTGCCGCCTCGAGCCGCTCGCAGATGGTGCGGATCACCTTGACGCGCGCATAGCCCTTGTCGTTCGCCTCGACCAGCGTCCACGGTGCCAGGCCCGAACTGGTGCGATCGACCATGTCGCACACGGCCTGGTGATAGGCATCCCATTTCTCGCGGTTGCGCCAGTCTTCGTCGGTCAGCTTGAAGCGCTTGAACTCGATCTTCTCGCGCTCCTTGAAACGACGCAACTGCTCGTCCTTGCTGACCTGCAACCAGAATTTGATGACGATCGCGCCGGCTTCTGAGATCTCGTGCTCGAAGTCATTGATCTCGGTGTAGGCGCGCAGCCAGTCGGCCTCGGCGCAGAACCCCTCGACGCGTTCGACCAGTACGCGGCCATACCACGAACGGTCGAAGATCGAGAAGCGGCCGATCCGCGGCACATGCCGCCAGAAACGCCACATGTAGGGCTGGGCGCGCTCTTCCTCGGTCGGCGCGGCGATTGGCACGATCTGGTAGTTGCGCGCGTCCATCGACGCGGTAACGCGCCGGATCGCGCCACCCTTGCCGGCAGCGTCCGATCCCTCGAACACGCAGATCACCGAATGCTGTTTGAAGCGCGGGTCGCGCACCAGTTCGGAGAGTCGCCCTTGCCACTTGGCGAGCTGGTTATCGTATTGCTTCTTCGTCAGCGTGTGTTCCAGATTGAGCTCGGAGATGACGTCGCGGCCGTCGATGTTCGGCAGTATCGGCGGCGCCACCGGGGTCACCTGCTTGTCGGGATCGGCAAGGCGTTGGCGGATGGCGTCGAGGATAACCTTGCCCGTGGTGAGCGAACGGTAGCGATCATCCTCGCCTTCGACGATGATCCATGGCGCCCACGGCGTGTTGGTCATGCGCAGCACATGGCCGACCACTTCCTGCAGCTGGTCGTAGGTCTTGAGTCGGTCCCAGTTCCATTTGGTGACGCGCCAGGCAGTGTGCGGATTTTTCTCCAACGCCTTCAGGCGGCGTTTCTGGCCGTCTTTGGTCAGGTGGAACCAGAACTTGAGCACCAGCGCACCTTCATTGACCAGCATCGCCTCGAAGCGATTGATCTGGTCGATGCGCTGATCCATCTGCGCCTGCGTCATGCCGCCGTCGATGCGATCGTGGATCGGGCCCGAATACCAGGAACCGGCGAAGATGCCGACCCGTCCCTTGGGCGGCAGCGCGCGCCAGTAGCGCCACATGTAGGGGCGTTCGCGCTCCTCGTCGGTCGGTTCGGAGAAGGCCAGCGTCGAGATGAAGCGGGGATCCATCCATTCGTACAAGACATTGATCGTTTCACCCTTGCCGGCACCGTCCTGGCCGCTGACCAGCACGACCACCGGGATCTTCTTGTTTTCCTTGAGGTCGAATTGCGCCTCAAGTAGATCGGCGCGCAGGGTGGTCACTGCTTTCTTGTAGGTTTCCTTGTCCAGCTTGTGGCCCAGTTCTGCGGATTCAAACATTCGTTGCCCTCATTGCAAAGAAACGGTATTGGCTGGTTTTAACGCCAGCGAATGTCATGCAAAAACTAAAAATCACCCCATATGGCCTGCATTGCCGCCAGTACGGCGGCGCCGGCGGTCTCTGTGCGCAATATACGCGGTCCCAGCCGGATCGGCTGAAAGCCGGCGGCTTGCGCAGCCAGCATTTCCCCTTCCTCCCAGCCGCCTTCCGGGCCGATCAATGTAACCAGCGGTGTCGAGGGTTTGGCCAGCTCGTGCAGCGCGATGCCGGTGTCAGGTGATAGCAGCAGACGTAGCGTGTTCTGCCCCTTTGTCTGGGCCAGATAGCGGGGTAAATCAAGCACCGGTGCGACCACGGGCACCTGATTGCGGCCACACTGCTCGCAGGCGGCGCTGGCAATGTTGTTCCAGTGGGTGATGCGGCGGTCCATGCGCTCGCCAGATAACCTGATCACGCTGCGCTTTGCCGCCACCGGCTGAATCGCCGCGACTCCCAGTTCAACGCTTTTCTCCACTACCCAGTCCATTTTGTCACCGGACGGCAGGCCCTGGGCCAGGGTGATCTGTAAGGGGGATTCCCGGTCAGTCGCGTCGAAGGATTGCAAGGCCACGCGCATCATCCGGGACGCCGTCCCGCCAGCGCCGACTATTGTTGCCTGCCATTCGCCGCCGCGGCCATCGAAGAGAATCAATGGTGCGCCCTCTTTCAGGCGCAGTACCCGAATTGCATGATGGGCCGCTGCCTCGGGCAGATCGACCTGCGCGCCCGGAGCAAGGGGAAAGGGACAATGGAAGCGCGGTATCATGGGCTGATTATTTCACAATGCTCCCGTGTTAGAGGCGCCTGCTCATGAAAATCCCCGCGCTTTCCCGACTATCCCGGCTCAAGAAGCTGGCGCTCATCCTGATTGGCCTGAGCCTTGCCACCTTGTTGTTCCTGTGGCTCGCCCTGCCGCGCATCGTCCAGTCGCAGGCGGAAAGAATCGTCGCCGAAAAGACCGGCCATCGCCTGAGCATGGAACGGCCGGAATTCAATCCTTTCGACTTGCGCCTGCGCGTACCCAAGCTGCGTCTGACGGAGCCTGACGGTAAGCCGCTGCTGGCCTTCGATGAATTGCTGGTCGACATTTCCATTACGAGCCTGTCGCAGCGCGCGCTGGTTTTTGACGCCATCAAGTTGAGCAGCCCGGAAGTGACGCTGGTCGAACTGCCCGCGGGTGGCCTCAACTGGCTGCCTTTCATCAACGCGCTGAAAGACAAAGAGGCCAAGCCGGATGCTGAAATGCTCCGTCTGTACGTTCATAGCCTGGTGCTGGCCGGCGGTCGCCTCGATTTTGCCGATCAGCGCACTGCGCCCGGTTTCGCGGCGCGCCTGGAACCGCTGGACTTGAATTTGAGCGGGCTATCCACTCTGTCGGGTGATACAGGGCAATTCAAGATTGCGGCTCGCACTGCGCTGGGTGCCAAGATCCTGCTGCAGGGTGACATGGCGCTGAACCCCGTGACGGCTACCGGCACCTTCAATCTGGAGGACCTGCAACTGGCCCAGTTGGCGCCCTATCTCAAGAGTGTGCTGTCAGAGACACCGCAGGGAACGGCCGCGCTGTCCGCCAGTTATCGGGTCGGCAATGACGGCAACAAGCTGGCTGCGACTATCGATCAGATCACCGCAAAACTCTCCGTACTCCGCTTGCCGTTGAAAGAGCCGGCGGGGGCCGTCGTGGCCATTGAGCAGATCGAACTACAGGATGGGCGCTTCGAGCTGGCGAAGCAGGAACTCACAGTCGGCGCTGTCCGGATCGGCAACGGCAAGCTGGAACTGCCGAAAATCGAATCCCCACCGCAATTTGCCACCTTCACGCTTGAAAATGCACGTATCAACCTGGTCGAACGTCTGGCGACTCTTGGCCAGGTCAAGCTGACAGATGCCCGCGTGTACGCAACCCACGATGCACAGGGGCAGATCGACCTGCTTCACGCTGTCAAGACCAGACCGGCTACGCCACCCGCAACTGAACCAGCGTCTGGCACAACGCCCTGGCGCTACCGGCTCGACGCGCTGGACGTGGGGAATCTGAATGTTGTCCTGCGTGATACCAGTGTGCAGCCCGCGGCCGATCTGGCACTGGAAAACCTTAGGCTGAAGGTCGCCGGGGTGACAGATGATCTTACGGCGCCCTTGCCTGTCCGGCTCGCCTTTGATATCAGGGAAGGCGGGCGTTTCGAAGGCGAAGGCAGCGTCATCCCCGCTTCTTCGTCGGTCGATTTCAAACTCAAGCTGACCGACCTGGTACTCAAACCAGCGCAGCCTTATCTGTCGAAAAAGGCGCATCTGACAATTGCCGATGGGCGTTTTTCCAGCCAGGGTCATATTGGCTACAGCGCCGCAAAGGGCGTCGACTATCGCGGTGACTTCACCCTCGCCAACCTGCGCCTGAACGAAGCAGGGGGCGACAATTTGATCCTCGCCTGGAAAACACTGGAGAGCCGTCTGATATCGCTGAACGCGCAGCAGCTCAAAATGGACGAATTGCGGGTTGACGGCCTGAATACCCGGCTGATCATCGACAAGAACAAGAACAGCAACATCAAGAAACTGATCAAGCCGGCTGCCATCGATGCGGCGCCACCCGCCGCCGCAACAACTCAACATGGCACGCCAGCCTTCCGCTTCGACATAGACCGGATTCGCTTCCGTAACGGTGCCATGGATTTTGCCGACCATTCGCTGATCCAGCCGTTCGGTACGCGCATCCACAAATTGCGAGGCAGCGTCAACAACCTGTCCAGTCGCCCCGGTGCGCCGGGCCAGGTGGAACTCGATGGCGAGGTGGACGAATACGGTCTGGCGCGCGCCGTTGGAGAGGTTGACCTGTTCAACCCCACCGAATCCATGGATCTCAGGGTGATTTTCCGCAATGTCGAAATGTCGCGACTGACGCCTTACGTGGCCACTTTTGCCGGCCGCAAGGTCGAGGCCGGCAAACTTTCGCTCGATCTGCGCTACAAGATAAAACAGCGCCAGTTGCAGGGCGAAAACCAGATCGTCATCCACCGCATGATCCTCGGCGAACGCATTGAAAGTTCAACTGCCGAAGACCTGCCGCTCGATCTGGCCATCGCCATTCTGCAGGACGCGGATGGACGCATCGAGCTTGAACTGCCGGTTGCCGGCAACCTCGACGATCCCCAATTCGACTATGGCCTGATCGTTCGCAAGACGATCAGCAGTGCTCTGGGCAAGATTGTCACCGCCCCATTCCGTGCGCTGGCGGCTTTGTTCGGTGGCGGTGAACAGGCTGACAGCATTGCCTTCGAGGCTGGTGCGGCACAGCTCACGCCGCCTGAACGCGAGAAACTGGTCCGCCTTGCCGAGGTTCTGGCCAAGCGCCCGGGCCTGGTCCTGGCACTGGGCGCAAACTATGCCGAGGCAGATCGCGTTGCGCTGCAGGGCGTGCAATTGCGTCGCGCTGTGCTGGCGCGCGCCGGCCAGCAGGTGGCAGAACGCGGTGACCCCGGCCCCGTGTCGACGCGTCAGCCGAAGGTGCAGGCTGCGCTGGAGAGCCTGTTTGCCGAGCGCATCGGGGCAACCTTTCTGGAGGCCCTGAGAACCGGTTTCCTGCGCGCCAACCCGGACCTGAAAGAAGAGGGCGCGAGCGGAAAAATGATCTCCAGACACTCCGGCCCAGCGTCGGAGAGAGCTGCTCCGGGTGAAGACAGCACTGCACAGAACGCCACGCAAACCAGCGGCGCGGATTTTCATGGCGTCCTGTTCGAGCGTTTGCGCGCGACGGAGGTGGTTACGGATGAGCGCCTGCAAACACTGGCGCAAACGCGCGGCAAGAACATGATTGAAGCGCTCAAGGCTGCCGGCGTGGCGGACGAGCGCCTGCAAGCATTGGCGCCGGAAGCCAGCGAAAGCAGGGACGGCGAGATACCCGTCAAGCTGGTGCTCGAAGCGGCCAAGACTGGCAGCAAGGCAAATTGAAATATCAACACATCATGAGGAGAATACGCCATGGTTAGCACCCCCACCCCCGTCTGTAACTTCGGCTGGCCAGCCGTCGATTTCAACCTGCCCGGCGTCGATGGCCGGCACCACAGTCCTGCCACAGCGCGTGGGCCGAATGGCCTGCTGGTGATGTTCATTTGCAACCACTGCCCCTACGTCAAAGCGGTGCTCGACCGCATCGTGCGTGACACCCGCGAACTCAAGACGCTCGGCATCGGCAGCATCGCCATCATGAGCAACGACCCGAAAGAATATCCGGAAGATTCCTGGGGCAACATGATCAAGGTCGCGCGCACTTTCGATTTCCCCTTTCCCTACGTGCTCGACAACACGCAGAAGGTTGCCCAAGCCTATGGTGCCGTGTGCACGCCGGATTTTTTCGGGTTCAATAGCAAGCTTGAATTGCACTATCGCGGCCGGCTCGACGAATCGCGCAAGGAGGCTGCACCGCCTGATGCGCGCCGTGACCTGTTCGAGGCGATGCAGTTGGTCGCCCAGACCGGAGAGGGGCCGCGCGAGCAGATTCCGGGCATCGGTTGTTCGATCAAATGGAAGAATTAAACGCCCGCCCCCCTTTGTGCGCCGTTGGCGCATCCCTCGCTTTGCTCCGGACCGCTGCTGCGCAGCGTCCTGCGGCCTGCGGCCTGGTGCCCCCTCGCGGGGGGTTCTTACCGGCTCGCGTTGCTCGTTGCTCACGGGGCGCTTCTTTGGGCGGCGGAGCGGGTTGCGGCTGGCGCCGCGTGCCGCATTTGCTTGGGGCGGCCCGGCGCAAACGCTGTATTTTCACGTTAATTGAACACTGACTTGTTCGCCCACCGAGGCGCCCTTGCCCATGCACCGTTGGCGGAGCAGTTGCGTCCCGCCACGCTCGATGAGGTGATCGGGCAGCAGCATTTGCTTGGCCCCGGCAAACCACTGCGGTTGGCGTTTGAATCGCGTACCCCGCATTCGATGATTCTCTGGGGGCCGCCGGGGGTGGGCAAGACCACGCTGGCGCGGCTGATGGCCACGGCTTTCGAGGCGGAATTCATCGCCCTGTCAGCAGTCCTTTCCGGGGTGAAGGACATCCGTGCCGCCGTCGAGCAGGCCGAACTGACGCTCGCCCAGAACGGGCGGCGCACGCTACTGTTCGTTGATGAAGTGCATCGTTTCAACAAGTCCCAGCAGGACGCGTTTCTGCCCTTCGTCGAACGGGGCCTGCTGACCTTCATCGGCGCCACCACCGAGAACCCCTCTTTTGAAGTGAACTCTGCGCTTCTCTCGCGCGCAGCAGTGTATGTGCTGAAAAGTCTCACGGCGGAAGAGTTGCAGCTGCTATTCGCGCACGCGCAAGCGCGTGCTTTCCCCGATCTCGAATTTTCGTCCGAGGCGGTGGAGCGTCTCGTCGCCTATGCGGATGGCGATGCGCGGCGCTTGCTGAACGTGCTGGAAACCCTGCGCACGGCGGCGGCGTCAGCCAAATTTCCGGATGATCGCCGTCTCGTCAGCGCCGACTTTCTGCAGGCGGCGCTGGCGGCCGACCTGCGGCGTTTCGACAAGGGCGGCGATGCCTTCTATGACCAGATTTCCGCCCTGCACAAGTCAGTGCGCGGCTCCAACCCGGATGCGGCGCTCTACTGGCTGGTGCGCATGCTCGATGGCGGTGCCGATCCGCTCTATATGGGGCGGCGCATCATCCGCATGGCCAGCGAGGACATCGGTCTCGCCGATCCGCGCGCCCTGCGCATCGCGCTCGACGCGGTGGAAACCTACGAGCGGCTCGGCTCGCCGGAGGGGGAGCTGGCATTGGCCAACGCGGTGCTCTACATGGCGGTGGCGGCGAAATCGAATGCCGGCTATCTGGCTTATGGCGCCGCGCGCAAGTTTGTCGCGCAGGACACGAGCCGGCCGGTGCCGGAACACCTGCGCAACGCGCCGACCAAACTGATGAAGGAGCTGGGTTTCGGCAGCGCATACCGTTACGCGCACGACGAACCGGAAGCCTACGCGGCGGGCGAAACCTACTTACCCGAGAACATGCCGGGCATCAATTGGTATCGCCCCACACCGCGCGGACTGGAACAGAAGATTGGCGAAAAACTCGCCCATCTGCGGACGCTCGACGCGCAACATAAAAAGCAGCAGAAGGACTGATCACTGCTCGGGGTGATTGGCGACAAACTGACGATAGGCGCGCCGGGCAGCCCTTAGCGCTGTGGTATGACCGCCGCTTTTGGCGTCGTTGATGGCGTTCTTCAGCAGCTCGCGCAATACCTCCACACCATCCTCCGATTGCGCCAGGCAACAGGCCAACTCTGCCGCAGTGGCGAACGGCACATGTTCCAAGCCCGCGATGATGGTCACCTCGTCCTCGGTCAGATCGCTGTAATCAAGGCATTCCTTGATGGAGATCACAGGTATTCCCCATAAAATAGCCAACTTCAGCAACACATCCTAATCTCAGTACACCAGATCAGTTTTTCAAGGACATTTCAATGCTCGACATTCAATTGCTGCGCAACCAGCCCGATTTGGTTGCGGCCGGACTGGCCCGGCGCGGGGCCGCCATTGACCTGGCCCCCTTCGAGGCGCTCGAGGCACAACGCAAGCAGGTGCAGACGCAGACCCAGGATTTGCAGGCCAAGCGAAATACCCTGTCCAAGCAGATCGGCATGCTCAAGGCGAAGGGCGAGGATGTTGCGCCGGTAATGACCGAAGTGGCTGGCTTGGGCGATGCGCTGAAGGCCAATGAGGACAAGCTGGCAGTATTGCTGGCCGAACTGGATGCCTTCGTCGCACAGGTCCCCAACCTGCCGCATGAGAGTGTGCCGGAAGGCCGTGATGAAACTGCCAACGTCGAGGTGTTGCGCTGGGGAACACCGCAGGTCTACGATTTTCCACCCAAGGATCATGTCGAGCTTGGCGAAGGGCTGGGCGGGCTGGATTTCGCCGCAGGAGTGAAGATCGCCGGCAGCCGCTTCACACTGATGAAGGGCGAGATGGCGCGGCTGCATCGCGCGCTCGCGCAGTTCATGCTCGACACGCATACACGTGAGCATGGTTACACCGAAATCTATGCGCCCTATCTCGTCAACCCGGACAGCATGTTCGGTACCGGCCAGTTGCCCAAGTTCGAGGAAGACCTGTTCCGTGTCGAGCGCAGCGACGGCAGTCATTTGTACCTGATTCCCACCGCCGAGGTGCCGGTGACCAACATCGTGCGCGGTGAGATCCTCGACACCGCCAGCCTGCCGCTGAAGTTCGTCTGCCACACGCCCTGTTTCCGCTCCGAGGCGGGCAGTTACGGCAAGGACACGCGCGGCATGATCCGCCAGCATCAGTTCGACAAGATCGAAATGGTGCAGATCGTCGCGCCAGAACTGTCCTGGGAGGCCCTTGAGGAACTGACCGGCCATGCCGAGACGATCCTGCAGAAACTTGCACTGCCCTATCGCAAGATGGCGCTGTGCGCAGGTGACATGGGGTTCTCGGCGGCCAAGACCTACGATCTCGAGGTCTGGCTGCCGGCGCAGTGCACTTACCGCGAAATCTCTTCCTGCTCCAACTTCGAAGCCTTTCAGGCGCGCCGCATGCAGGCGCGCTGCCGCGACAAAGGCGGCAAGCCGCGGCCCCTGCATACGCTCAACGGTTCCGGTCTGGCGGTCGGCCGTACGCTGGTCGCGGTGCTGGAGAACTATCAGCGTGCCGACGGTACGGTGGTCGTGCCCGAGGTGCTGCGCAGCTACATGGGCGGGTTGGAGCTGCTGAGCTCGGGAACCTGACTGTTCTGGTTCAGGCCGCGCAGCTTGCGCTGCAAGGACCCGCCCAGGCTGGGAGGCGTGTGGATGGGTTCGAAGCGCGACAGCACATCGAAATAATTGCGCACGTTCTCGACCAGGATCACCGCCTCGCCACCGCGTGCCCGACCGCTTTTCAGTCGGGTGTAATACTCGGGCCGCGCCATCAGCGGCAATACCTGTTTCATGTCGTACCAGTCGTCGGGATCACGCTTCAGGCCCGGGGCAAAAGCCCGTGCGCCGTTCATGTGACCCATGCCCAGGTTGTAGGCGGCCAGCGCGAACCAGAGCCGATCGGGATGCTCGATGCCGGCCGGCAGGTCATCCCGCAACATTGCCAAATATCTGGCACCGGCATGAATGCTCTGGCTGGGGTCAAGCCGATTGGTGACCTTGAGTCGGTCGGCGGTATCTTCGGTCAGCATCATCATGCCGCGCACCCCGGTGGGTGAGGTGGCGAGCGGGTCCCATTTCGACTCCTGATAGGCCAGCGCCGCCAGCAGGCGCCAGTCGATGCCGGTGATTTCCTGCGCCGCATGAAATTCCTGCCGGAATGTCGGCAGGCGGCTGCGTACATGTTCGAGGAAAACTTGGCTATCGCGCGCATCCATGCGGCGGATGTGACCGAAATAACGATCATTGAGGCGGCGCAGCAAGCCTTCCTGTCGGGCGGATTCGATAAAGCGCGTGGCGCAATCGATCAGGGTGGGACTGGCGGAAGAGATGGCCCAGACATAGGACAATTTTTCCGGAAGTTCGAAAGCGATGGCCAGATCAGGGTAATAGTTCGATGCCACGGCAAAGTGCAGTTCGGTACTGGCCACCAGTTCATGGTGGCGGCGGGCGACGCCGCCCAATAGCTCCAGTTCGTTGATGTCGGCACGCTCGACGATCACGGGCGGCGGCTCAATGTTCATGGCGCGCAGCACCTGCGCCTGCAATGCGCCGGCGGGAACAGCGATTTCGCGTCCGGCCAGCTTGGTGGCGCTATCGACGCGCAGGGCACTGGCGTGCTGGACGATCAGTTGGCGCGTTTCAAGCAAGGGCGGGCTATAGATTAATTGCGGATCGTCCCCCGCCGCGGGAACGGTGGCGCCCAGTGTTGGTACGGCTACGGCCAGATGCACTTTTCCATTGCGCACCATCTCCAGGAGGGCAGGATAATTCGGCGCAACGACGTAACGCAGCTTGACGCCCAGCACCTCGGCAAAAGCTTCGGCCAGATCGCGGCTGAAGCCGTCCATTCCCTCACTGGGCGGCGCAGCTTGCTGAAACACCGGATCGGCTGGCAAGCCGACGACCAGCGGCTGCTCCGGTCCCGGTGGGTCGAGGCGCGTGCAGCCGGCAAGCAGGATCAGGGCAACGGGAATAATCAGGCCAAACCACAGCCGAAGAGTGCGAATCATCAATTCTTCATGCGCTGGAGGAGGCCGCATTGTGCCACGCAAGTGCGGCACGGTTATAATCGCGCTCGCCGGAGGGGTGGCAGAGTGGTCGAATGTACCTGACTCGAAATCAGGCGTACTGCAAGGTACCGTGGGTTCGAATCCCACCCCCTCCGCCAATTGCCTGTACCGCCTGACCTGCATCAAGGACAGAGTTGCAAAGGCGCCGCACACTGTGCGGCATGACTTCCCTGATGAAAATCGTCGCACACCCGCTCTGGCTGGTTGGCTTCCGCCCCTTTTTCGCCCTCGCCTGCCTGGCGGGCCTGAGTCTGCCGCTGTGGTGGGTGTTGGTGTATACCGGCGCCGTCCCGCCAGCGCCGACTTTTGTTGGCCCTTTGCAGTGGCACGCCCACGAAATGTTCTACGGCTTCGGCTGGGCGGCGCTGGGCGGTTTTCTGCTGACCGCCAGCAAGAACTGGGTGGGGGTACGTGGCTGGCACGGTGGCGCGTTGATCCTCCTGGCCGCTGCGTGGGTTTTCGACCGCATTGCCATGAGCCTGGGTGCTGGCTGGCCACCCGAACTCTTCTGGCTGGCGCACGGCCTGTTCCAGGCAGCAATCGTCGCCATGCTGCTGTGGACGCTGTTTGTCCAGCGCGTGCGAGAAAACAACAGCGACAACTACTTCTTCTGGATCATCCTGCCGCTGTTCCTGCCGGCCAAGTTTCTCATCGTGCAAGGCGACTATTTCGCCCTGGGCTGGAGCATGACGCTCGCGCTGTTTCGCGTGGCGTTCCTCATCATGCTGGAACGCACGCAGGTGCAATTCATGCGTGGCGCCTTCAAGGTCGATATCCTGCGCAATCCGCACCTGGACCTTGCCATCAAGTGGCTGGCGGTGATCCTCGTTTTCGGCCAGTTACTGCCCGCCATACTCACCGGGACGCTTGAATTTGTCCTCGCGCTGCTGCTGCTGGGCCGCTTCGTTGGGTGGTATCCACGCAAGGCATTTACGCGGCTCGATATCGGCATCATGTATCTGGGCTACTTGGCTATCGTCACGCAACTGCTAATCAACGCCATCGGTCAATTTGTCGATTTGCCTTGGGTCGGCAGCGTCTCCGCACATGTATTCACTGTCGGTGTCATGGGGTTGATCCTGCCGGCCATGATCGTGCGCATCTCCAAGGGACATACCGGGCGCAACGTCGTCTTCGAGCGCGCGGATAAACTGGTGTTGTGGATTATGCTGGGAGGTTTCGTCGCGCGCGTCGTCGCGCCGCAATTTTATCCGGCCGGCTACACGATGTGGTTGCATCTCGCGTCCGTCTGCTGGCTCGTCGCCTTCGGATTGTTGCTGTGGCGCTACTTGCCATTTTTGCTGACGCCGCGCGTCGATGGCAAGGCGAACTAAAAAGTCGGATCGGGCGCAATTCCCGTAGCGATCGCTTGATGCGGCAGGCGTGAAGCGCTAAGCAGGCACATAGGAGGCCTGCAGGCAGGGTTTGCTGGGTTGCACCCCTACACCGAAATTATTCTTTTCCGTTTGAGCGCAGTGCCAAGCGGCGCTAGCCGGCGTTGTGTCTTCAAGCGAACAGGAGCGGGTTTCCGGAGTTGTGGCGTCGACGCAATCGACCCTCAGGAACTTTTGCTACATGACTATGCATGCAGCGAAGGCGTTCAGTGCCGGCGGCGCTGTGGGGCGTTCGGTGTGCGGCCTTCAATGTGACGGAAATTGATGCGCCCCTTACTCAAATCGTAGGGAGATAATTCGAGGGAAACCTTGTCGCCAGCGAGAATGCGAATGTGATGTTTGCGCATTTTGCCTGCGGAATAAGCCACCAGATCGTGACCATTATCCAACTGCACGCGAAAGCGTGAGTCAGGGAGCACTTCAAGTACTACACCATTCATTTCGATAAGTTCTTCCTTAGCCATAAGCATGCCTCCATGGAAGATTGAAAATAAAAAAGCCCGGCATGCGCCGGGCTTTTCCGGTAAGGCGGCGCTAATCTTTAGCGCATGACGCATGCGTCATGCCGTCAGTACTTAGTCGGCCGCGTTAATGTTCGACGCCTGCAGACCCTTGGGGCCCGTGGTAACGTCGAAGCTGACCCGCTGGCCTTCTTTCAGAGTCTTGAAACCCTGGCCTTGAATTGCGGAGAAGTGCGCGAAAAGGTCGTCGCCACCGCTTTCGGGTGTGATGAAACCAAAACCTTTTGAATCATTGAACCACTTTACAGTACCTGTTGCCATGTCTTGAATATCCTAAAAAAACAAATAAAGGGGCGAACCCCGGAGGGACGATAGTCAAGACGGCTGGGTGATGAAGGTAGAAATACTGCGGGAGCCGCGGGTACTGAACCGAACAACAATGACACTGCTTGAAAATCGCTGGCGCGAACTATGCACTGGATTTCAGATTAATGCAATGAATATTTCCCTGCATGGCAAAGTACAGCGTCTTGTTTTATAAATGCATTGGGGCTATATTGGCTCGAAGGAGTCTGTTTCGGATCTTGTCTATGGCTGCCACTTCTTCTATTGCGGGTTCGCAAACTGTTACGCAAAGTGCGCTGCAGGAGTTGCGGTTGCAGCAGGCCAGGCAGAATGCCGGGAGGGCTGAACAGGTTGCCCGCTCCTTGCAGCGGCAGGCCGCTGATGCACAGCGCGATGTGGACCGTGCCGAAGCGAGTGCCCGGTCTCTAGCGGTGCAGTCGGAACAGGCGCAGAATATTGCGGGCCGGGTTCGACAAGGGTTGGCGGCTCTCAGGTCCGTCGGGGAGATGCAGTCGCGGTTGTCTGCTACCGTCGATCAAGTTAGTGTTCAATTAGGTGTTGTGCCAGTGACGAATGAGAGTGCAGAAGTGACCTCGGCACCCACGCCAGTTATCAATACATCCGGGCAACTTACGGGGACTGTAGTGAACACCACGGCTTGACTGGTGAGTTTAGATGGAGGTGATATGGCGATCAATAGTGTGAGTTCAGCGAGTAGTGCAGTTCAACAACAGCAGCAGCAACTCCAAGTGGCGGCCAATCAGGCACAATTCCGGACGGTCGAGGGTTCGCGCCCTGATGGCGATGCAAACAGAACCCCCCCAGCACAGACAACAGCCAGGCAGCCTGAGCCGGTGCAACGCATGCAGCAACCCGAACAGATCGAGCGTCCGGAGCCACCCAAGCCTGTGATGAATGCGCAAGGGCAAAAAACAGGTACCATCATTAATACGACTGCCTGATGGTGCGGTTGGTGCGTCCATATATGAATAATCGCCGGGTGCCGGATGGGTTTTTCCGGTGACCCGTTTTAGTTGTTCCTAATCAAAAAACCATACCCCGAGGAGTTAATGCCATGAATAAGTCTGAACTTATCGAAGCCACTGCAAAGGCAGCTGACATTTCAAAAGCAGCAGCTGAGCGCGCGCTTTCCGCCTTGATCGATGCAGTGGTCAATGCGGTCGCCAAGGGCGACGCCGTCACTTTGGTTGGCTTCGGAAGTTTCAAACCAGTTAAACGTGCTGCTCGTACTGGCAAAAACCCCAAAACCGGCGAAGCGTTGAAAATTGCCGCTACTACCGTACCAAGATTTTCTGCTGGTGCGGGTTTCAAGGCTGCCGTTTCCGGCAAGAAGGCCGTGAAGAAAAAATAAGCTGCTTAATTTTGCCGGCAGTCGTTGCCGGTAAACTTTACTTGCCATGAAAAAGCCAGCCCGCAGGCTGGCTTTTTTTTGCCATGAAGAAAGAGACTTACTTCTTCACTTCAGCCGGTGCCATGGCCGGAGCAGCGCCTTCGGTCGGCTTGGCGGCATCAGCCGGAGCAGCAGCGGGAGCCGCAGCGGCATCGGCAGCAGGTGCGGGAGCCGGTGCCATGGCCGGAGCCGGGGCAGCAACAGGTGCGGGAGCCGGAGCCGGAGGAGCTTCTTTTTTGCCACAGCCAGCAAGAGCAAGAGCGGTCAAGGTCAATACGAGGAGGGAGGCTTTCATGGAAGGAATCCTTTAGAAATGTTCATGGGGTATCGTTTGGCATTTAGCCAACGAGGATCGCATATTAGTCCATTCTAACGTGTCTGGCTAGCCCATCGGAAGCGTCCCGCGGGACGGAAGTTTACGCACCAAATAGCTGCGTGGACGGATGGTGCAGGGCCCTCACTGATCAAGGCTGAGCTTTTCCTTCAACCAGTTGAACGTCCAGAGTAGCGCGGCTTCCAGATGGCAAGCCGCTGCGGGGCTCAATCCGGCACCCAGTTCGAAGCTTTCGCCCCGAATCGCGAGCAGATGGCACGGCGGCGGAGCTGCGCCGTAGAGATCGACATAAACTTGCATCACTGCTTCAGGGGTGATGGCGTGGGTACTGAAACTGGCGTCGTGTGCTGGCGCAAGCAGGCTCGTGCTGAAGGGTGCTGCGGCAGAAAAACTTGCATCGACGAAGAGGATGCACTGGCGGCCTTGTATGTCGAGCGCGTTTTCCACCTGCAACTGGAAGTCGGTAAGGCATTCGACACCCGGCAAGCCGAGCGACTCGATGCGTTCGATGAACAGCGGCCCGAGCGCATCGTCGCCCCGGCTCGGATTGCCCCAGCCGAAAATCAATATGGGTGCTGTCAAGATGTATCTGGCTCAGGACCTTGGACAACTGTCGTTCATGTTGCGTGTCATACGATCGATCGCCGTCCCGTCAGCGCCAATTAATTCAACTTCCAGCGGCATCTTCCCGAGAGCATGGGTGGCACAGGAGAGACAGGGATCGAAACAGCGAATGGCGACTTCGATGTGGTTGAGCAGTCCCTCCGTCAATTCGCGACCGTCGAGATACTGTTTTGCCACAACGCGGATCGCCTCGTTCATCGCCTGATTATTGTGGGTGGTCGATACGATGAGGTTGGCGCGGATGACCTGATCGTGCTCGTCGACGCGGTAATGGTGGATCAAGGTGCCGCGCGGGGCTTCGATGACGCCGACGCCGCGCTCTTGACGTTTACCGCTGGACATCAGTTCCTTGCCGCACACATCGTCGTCGTGCAGCAGATCCTTGATCACCTCGGCGGCATGCAGCATCTCGATCATGCGCGCCCAATGGTAGCCAAGCGTGGCGCCCGTCGCACTGCCATTATCGAAGGCCATGAACTCGCTGCGCTCCTTGTCGGCCAACGGTGTCGGAATGAAATCGCATTGCGTTACGCGCGTCAGCGGACCGACACGATACCAGCCGGTATCCGACGAGCCCATCGCGTTGAAGAAGGGGAATTTCATGTAGCTCCAGGATTTCACGTCCTCGGAGATGACGTCCCAGTAGCGGCTGTAATCGAAATGGTCGAACAGGGTGCTGCCGTCGGCACGGCGTGCACGCAAGCCGCCATGGTAAAGATCCATGGCACCATCGGCACGCACCAGTCCCATGTTGTGGGCGCTGATGCGGCCGAAGCTGTTGTAGAACTCCAGATGCTGTTCGAACAGTTGCTTGATCAGGTTCACTGCATCGCGGCTCCAGGCGATCATCTGGTAGATGTCCTTCTGCAGCGTGGCACGTTCCTCGGCGGTCAGTGACTTGTTTACCCCGCCGGGAATCGAACCGGTGCCGTGCACCCGCTTGCCGGCTGTCATGCGAATGATTTCCTGACCGTACTTGCGTAGTAGCACGCCTTTCTTGGCTATGTCCGGATGCGCTGCGATCACGCCGACGATATTGCGGTGTGCGACATCGGAGTCGAAGCCGAACAACAGGTCGGGTGAGGACAGGTGGAAGAAGTGCAGGGCGTGCGATTGCAGAATCTGGCCGTAATGCATCAACCGGCGGATCTTTTCGGCGGTCGGCGTGAGTGTTGCCCCGACGATCATGTCCATTGCCTTCGATGCAGCCAGATGGTGCGACACCGGGCAGATGCCGCAGAGGCGTTGCACCATTACCGGCACTTCCCAGTAGGGACGTCCCTCGATGAATTTTTCGAAGCCTCGGAATTCGGTGATGTGCAGGCGCACTTGCTGAACATGGTTGTCGTCATCGAGTAGGAGGGTGACCTTGCCGTGGCCTTCGACGCGCGATACTGGTTCGATGGCGACGCGTTTGAGGTTCTCGGGGTGGCTGGCGGTTTCCAGTGCAAAGGGCATTGGGTTTTTCCTCAATCGTAACGAATCAGGCCGTGGCCGAGGCGTGGCGTGTGTCCGGCAAGCAGGTCGGTGAGAAATTTCCAGATGGCATCACCCGATGGTGGGCAGCCCGGCAGAAAGTAATCGATATTGACTACTTCATGGATCGGATGCACATGGTTGAGCGGTAGCGGCAGTTCAAGATCGTTAGGAATCTGCGTGCCTTGCACAAGACCCTCTTCAGTGACGTACACCGCGGCGAGGATGTCACGCAGGTCGAGGTGATTGCGTTGCGCGGGTAGACCGCCATTCACTGCACAGGCACCCAGCGCAATCAGGATCTTGCAGTTGGCGCGAAATTCGCGCAGCACATGCACGTTTTCCGCATTGCAGACGCCACCCTCGATAATGCCGATGTCGCAGGGGCCGCAATGCTTGATGTCAGTGAGCGGTGAGCGGTCGAATTCAATGAATTCGAGCAGTTCGAGCAGGCGCTCGTCGATGTCGAGAAACGACATGTGGCAGCCGAAGCAACCGGCCAGGCTGGTGGTCGCCACCCGCAATTTGACTGGTTTGCGCGGGGCGTTCATGACCGTCCTCCCGGACCAGGCATGACCGGCTTGAATTCGTCAACATGGGCGGAGATCGGTGCGTCGTCGAAGTGACGTTGACCAATGGGCACGGCGAACCCCATGCGCTTCGGCAGGATCACGCCCACTGGACAGACCTGCGCGGCCTTGTCGGTGAGGCTGAAGTTGGTGTCGGCCAGTCTGCCGGATTCGGCATTGACCACCAAGTGTTTTTTGATGCCGCGTCCGGAGAGGGCGAAAACGAATTTGCCATCGACCTCGGTGCTGGCGCGGATGCACAATTCGCAGAGGATGCATCGGTTGAAATCGAGCAGCACGTCAGGGTGTGAAGCATCCACTGGCCGGGTGGGATACATGAGGTTGAAGCGCGGCGTCATCACGCCCAGTTCATAACCCAAGGCCTGTAACTTGCAAAAACCACTTTTTTCGCAGGAAGGACAGAAATGGTTGCCTTCGATCAACAGCATCTGCACGAGGGTGCGGCGCTTGTCGAGAATCTCGGGGGTGTTGCTTTCCACTTCCATGCCGTGGGCGGCTGGCGTGGTGCAAGAGGTAGCCGGGCGTCCGTTGATCTTTACGGTACATAGCTTGCAGCTGCCATGTGGCCGGAACTCTGGGTGGTAGCACAGATGTGGAATGAACACGCCAGCGCTCAGCGCGGCCTGCATCACGCTCTGGCCTGGGGTGAAGGGAATTTCCTGGTCATCGAGGATAAAAGTATTGGTCTCGCTCATTGGGCGATCTCCGATTGCGTTTCCAGGTGCGCGCCGGCGTCGTCGCGACCGGTCATCTGCCGGGCTTGCGACAAGGCGGCATCGAGGTCGAAGGCGGGCACGAATTTGAGCAGTTTGAGGCGACGCTCATAGGCCGGGCGAAACTTCTCCAGCGTGTAGAGCAGGGGATTACAGGCGGTGTGACCCAGGCCGCAATGAGCGGTCGTCTGCAACAACCGGTTGAGATGGAATATCTCGTCGATATCGGTACGCGTGCCATTGCCATCGGCAATCTTGTCGACCAGGTTTTTCAGCAGCGTGGTGCCGACCCGGCACGGCGTGCAGAACCCGCAGGATTCGTGGGCGAAGAAATGCACGAAGTTACGTACCACCTCAAAAATGTCGCGCTGCTGCCCGAAAACCATGAAGGCGCCAGCGGTGGGAACATCGCCGAAGGCGATGCGCCGATCGAATTCGTCCCGGTTGAGACAAATGCCCGATGGACCGGAAACCTGCACGGCTTGAGTATTGTGGGCACCGCATTCCTCCAGTACCTGACGCACCGTGACGCCGAATGGATACTCGTAAATGCCTGGCCGCTCGCAATCGCCTGAGACGGAGAGGATCTTGGTCCCGGTGGACCGCGCACTGCCGAAGCTGCGATACCAGTCGCCGCCCTTTGCCGCAATCAGTGCTGCCGAGGCAAATGTCTCGACGTTATTGACGACGGTCGGTTGATTGAGAAAGCCGTTGGTGACGGGGTAGGGCGGGCGGTTGCGCGGCACACCGCGTTTACCTTCCAGCGACTCGATCAACGCCGATTCCTCGCCGCAGACATAGGCGCCGGCGCCCAGATGTACCTCAATGTCGAAGTTGAAGCCCTCGCGGCCCAGAATGTTCTCGCCGAGCAGTCCCAGTTTGCGGCGTTTTGCCAGAACGGCATTGAGCGGTTCCAGCAGATAGCGATACTCCCCGCGTAAATAGACGAAACCCTTGTTGGCGCCGATGATGTAGGCGGCAACGGTCATGCCCTCAAGCACCAGATCGGGCTGGCGCGTCAGGAGCACACGGTCCTTGAAGGTGCCGGGCTCGCCTTCGTCGGCGTTACAGACGACATAGCGGGTGCGTCCCGGTGCGTTGTGACAGGCTTCCCATTTCAGGCCGGTGGTGAAGCCGGCGCCGCCGCGACCGCGCAGGGCGGACTTCTTGATTTCATCCAGTGTCGCCGAGGCCCCGATGTCGCTGGCCTGCATGGACTCATGCCATGAACGCTCGCTGAAGGAGGTTTCAACCTCGGTTGCCGCACCGCGCGCAAAGCTGATGCGCAGCGCTTCTCCGGGGGGCATGGTGTTGGTGAGCAGAATGTCGGCGCGGCGAATGTTGTCCTCGATCTTGAACCATTCAGCCGGCCATTCGGTAATCGGCGTTTGGTTGTGGATCAGTTCCACCATCTGATCGATCCGCTCCGCTGTCATGTGCGTGATGGCACGATAATTAACCAAGATGGCGGGACCCTGATCGCACATGCCGGTGCAGGAGGTCGTGTCTACACTGACCAGACCATCAGCCGAGACGCGGCCAGGTTCGAGCCAGAGTTTTTTGCACATGGCCTGCATCAAATCCATGTTGCCAAGCATGCGGTCGGTGATGTTGTCGCTCCACAGCACGCGGTAGCGACCGAGTGGCGTGGTATGAAAGAAACTATAGAAACCGGCGGTGCTCTCCACTCTGGAGCGGGGCCAGTTGATGCCTGCTGCGATCGCGGTGAGGGTTGCTGGCGAGAGCCAGCCAAGCTCCTCCTGCGTTTCGCGCAAAATCTGCATCAGGCGCGTGCCGTCTTTGCCATGACGGACCAGCACTTCATTGATTGCATCGGTATCGTTCATGTGTTTCCATTCAAAAAACACGCTAGACCATCGGGGCAGGCTACTCCATTCACGCTACTGAATTTTGCGCTGGATCAAATGAAATATATCGACGAATTTCGTGACGGCAAGTTGGCGCGTGTCCTGGCGACGGCGATTGCAGCGGAGGCTAGGCCAGACCGGCGCTACGCCTTCATGGAATTTTGTGGCGGTCATACGCATGCGATTTCGCGTTATGGTGTCAGTGACCTTTTGCCGACCAACGTGCGAATGGTGCATGGACCGGGCTGCCCCATTTGTGTGCTGCCGATTGGCCGCATCGATATGGCCATTGCGCTGGCGCTCGAACATGATGTGATCCTGTGCAGTTATGGCGACTGCCTACGCGTGCCGGCCTCTGATGGCTGCTCGTTACTGAAGGCCAAGTCGCGCGGCGGCGATGTGCGCATGGTGTATTCAGCGGTGGACGCCTTGAAGATTGCCCGTGAGCAGCCTGCGCGGCAGGTGGTGTTTTTCGCCATCGGATTCGAGACCACGACGCCGCCGACGGCAGTGGTGATCAGGCAGGCTGCGGCAGAAGGGCTGAAGAATTTCAGTGTGCTCTGCTGCCACGTGCTGACTCCCGCTGCGATTGTCAGCATCCTCGAATCACCCGGGCTGAGCAAGGCTGATGTGGTGCTACTTGATGGTTTTATCGGCCCGGCGCATGTGTCGACGGTGATCGGCAGCCAACCCTATGAGGGGTGCGCAGTTAAATATCGTAAGCCAGTGGTCATTGCTGGCTTCGAACCGATTGATGTGATGCAGGCGATTCTGATGCTGATCCGGCAGGTGAATGAGGGACGCGCCGAGGTGGAAAACGAATTCACGCGTGCGGTGACGCGCGAAGGAAACCGCAAGGCGCAAGATCTCGTCGCTGATGTGTTTGAGTTGCGCCCCAGCTTCGAGTGGCGCGGTCTGGGGACAATAGCGGATTCGGCGCTGGCAATCAGACCGTCATATGCCGGGTTTGATGCCGAGCGGCGCTTTGCGCTAGTCTATCGTGCCGTAACTGATCACCAGTCATGCGACTGCGGGGCCATTCTCCGCGGGGTCAAACAGCCGCGCGACTGCAAGCTGTTCGGTACTGTGTGCACCCCGGAAAATCCGGTCGGCTCCTGCATGGTTTCATCGGAGGGAGCCTGTGCTGCGCATTATACTTACGGACGCGCTACGCCGCAGAACACCAGTGAGTCGGTGAACGGATAAACGGCGCTGGCATCTTGAGGATGCCAGCGCCGTTCGGCAACTGCGCGAACCGCGAAGGGTCGAGGGTTCAGAGACCCTTGACAGCTGCGGAAAGACGGCTCTTGTGACGTGCTGCAGCGTTTTTGTGAATGATGCGCTTGTCAGCGATGGAATCGATGATGCACTGCGATTCCTTGAAGACGGCCTGGGCGGCAGTCTTGTCGCCAGCAGCAACAGCCTTGCGCACCTTCTTGATTGCGGTGCGTAATTCGGAGCGCTGACTCATGTTCTGGGCGCGGCGCTCGACAGCTTGACGGGCGCGCTTGCGGGCTTGTACGGTATTGGCCATGTGTTATTCCGGCTAAATGATCGTTATTGAGTGATCGGTGAAAAGCGCGAGATTATAATGCGGGCTGCGCGCCTTTGCAAGGTGCTTTTAGTTCCGGCGCAGGGTGAGTTTGCCTGCTTTCACAGGCATCAGCCTTTCCTGCAACTTCGCTTTCCTTTTTGGTGCTTTCCCGCTTCGTTGCGCCCGGAACCGTTACCATCGCAGAATGAACCTGCTTCGCACCCTTGCTACGGTTAGCAGCATGACGCTGTTGTCGCGCGTTCTCGGTTTCGTTCGCGACTTCGTCATTGCCCGCACCTTCGGCGCCGGCATGCTGACTGATGCCTTTTTTGTTGCTTTCCGGCTGCCCAACCTGTTGCGCCGGCTGTTTGCCGAGGGGGCCTTCTCACAGGCTTTTGTGCCTCTCTTGGCAGAGTATCGCAATCAACGAAGTGCAGATGAAACCCGCCAACTCGTTGATCGCGTCGCCACCCTGCTGTTTATGATCGTACTGGTGGTGGCGGCACTCGGCGTGATCGGTGCGCCACTGCTGATCTATGCGACGGCCCCCGGTTTTGTGCCAGATGCGGACAAATTCGGGTTGACGGTGACGCTGACCCGCATTGCCTTCCCCTATATCCTGTTTATGTCCATGGTCGCTCTTGCGGCCGGGATACTCAACACTTGGAGCCGTTTCGCGCTGCCGGCCTTTACGCCCGTATTGCTCAACTTGTCCTTTATCGGCATGGCACTGTTCGCCGCGCCTTATTTCGACCCGCCGGTGCTGGTGCTGTCTTGGGCGGTGTTTCTTGGTGGCTTGTTGCAATTGGCAATCCAACTGCCCGCCTTGCGCCGCATCGGCATGTTGCCGCGCTTCGACTTCGCGCCGGGCGATCCTGGGGTCAGGCGGGTGTTCAAGTTGATGGCGCCCGCCGTGCTGGGCGTTTCGGTATCCCAGGTGTCGCTGCTCATCAATACCATCTTCGCTTCCTTCCTGGTTGCCGGCAGCGTGTCATGGCTCTACTACGCCGACCGGTTGATGGAGTTTCCGGCCGGTCTGCTGGGCGCGGCGCTGGGCACGATCCTGCTGCCCAGTCTTGCCAGAGCTCACGCCAGTGACGATCCACAGGCATTTTCCGCCCTGCTTGACTGGGGGCTGCGCCTGACCTTTATGCTAACCCTACCAGCGGCCGTCAGTCTTGCCATGCTGGGCGTCCCATTGATCGCCACCCTGTTTCAGCATGGCGCGTTCACCGCTGCCGACGTTCTGCAGACCCGGCTGGCGCTGGTGGCCTATAGCATCGGCCTGACCGGCATGATTCTGGTGAAGATTCTGGCGCCCGGCTTTTATGCGCGCCAAAACATCAAAACGCCCGTAAAGATTGCCTTGCTGACCCTGGTGGCGACTCAGGCGATGAACCTCGCCTTCATCGTGCCTTTCAAGCACGCCGGCTTGGCGCTGTCCATCGGGCTGGCCGCCTGTCTGAATGCGGCCCTGCTCTACTATGGGCTGCGCCAGCGCAAGCATTACACGCCCAGTCCTGGTTGGGGGTTGTTCCTGCTCAAGATCATGCTGGCACTGGCTGTATTGGTCGCCACGCTCTGGTTTGGCATGGGCAAGGAGGCCGACTGGCTGGTTGCACCTGCACTTGAGCGTGTGGCGCGGCTTGCCGGCCTGGTGGGAGCCGGAATGGCGGTCTACCTGGCAGTTCTTTGGCTGCTAGGATTTCGTCTGAACGACTTTCGCCAGCGCGGATCTACCTGATCTGTCTTTGCCGTTCCGGTTGTTGTTGGCGGGTGCCTGCGCCGTCCAATATTGCAGGCGGCGGACCGCCCAGCGCCGACTTTTGGTTTCGGCCGCGCCATTGCGCTTAACCGGCTCAAGCCGGTCAGCCTTCGCCAAATGTCGGGATAAAAATCTGCCTACTCGCCGTCTCGCCAGTCCCACGGGGATTCCCTTCGGTCACGCCGACTTTTGTAACTGGTCTCATACAAAAAAAACGGGCAACCCGAAGGTTGCCCGTTTTACTTACTGCTATTAATTCAGAATCACGCAACCAGCGGCACGATCAGCAGTGCCACGATGTTGATGATCTTGATCAGCGGGTTGATCGCCGGGCCGGCCGTATCCTTGTAGGGATCGCCAACGGTGTCGCCGGTAACGGCCGCCTTGTGCGCGTCCGAACCCTTGCCACCGAAATTGCCTTCTTCGATGTATTTCTTGGCGTTGTCCCAAGCACCACCGCCGGTGGTCATGGAGATCGCCACGAAGATGCCGGTAACGATGGTACCCATCAGCACGCCGCCGAGAGCACGCACGCCTGCACCAACGCCGTCCACTTCGGGCATGAGGAAGTTCATGCCGAGGGCGACAACGACTGGCACCAGTACGGGCAGCAGCGAGGGGATCATCATTTCCTTGATGGCGGCCTTGGTCAGCATGTCGACACAGGTGCCGTATTCCGGCTTGGCTGTGCCTTCCATGATGCCCTTGATCTCGCGGAACTGACGACGCACTTCGACGACGATGGAGCCGGCGGCGCGACCGACGGCTTCCATGCCCATGGCGGCGAACAGATAAGGCACCATACCGCCGATGAACAGGCCGATGATGACTGCGGGGTCGGACAGGTCGAAGAGGAACTTGACACCCGGCTTGAAGGCTTCAAGCGCGTGAGTAAAGTCGGCAAACAGCACCAGCGCGGCCAGGCCGGCGGAACCGATCGCGTAACCCTTGGTCACTGCCTTGGTGGTGTTGCCCACGGCGTCGAGCGGGTCGGTTACGTCACGGATTTCCTTCGGCAGATTGGCCATTTCAGCGATGCCGCCAGCGTTGTCGGTGATCGGACCGTAGGCGTCAAGCGCAACGATGATTCCGGCCATCGACAGCATGGAGGTCGCAGCGATGGCAATGCCGTAGAGACCGCCGAGCAGGTAGGACGACCAGATGGCTGCGCAAACGGCCAGAACCGGCAGTGCGGTGGAGCGCATCGAGACACCAATGCCGGCGATGACGTTGGTGCCGTGGCCCGTCGTCGAAGCTTGCGCGATGTGACGCACCGGGGCGTACTCGGTTGCCGTGTAGTACTCGGTGATCACGACCATCAGACCCGTCAGCACCAGACCAATCACCGCTGCGCCGTAAAGACGTAGATGACCGCCGCCGCTGATGCCCATGACGGCATCGAGAATGTTGTCGGGGAGGAAGTAGGTGGTGATCGGGTAGAAGGCGATCAAAGCCAGGACGCCAGCGACGATCAGGCCCTTGTACAGCGCGGTCATGATCTTCTGGCCAGGCGTATATTTGACGAACATTGCACCGATGATCGAGGCGATGATCGAGAAGCCGCCCAGTACCAGCGGATAGATCACGGCCTGCTGTTCGAAGCCCTTGAGAATCAGCGCGCCGATCAGCATGGTGGCGATGATGGTCACGGCGTAGGTCTCGAACAGGTCGGCAGCCATGCCCGCGCAGTCGCCGACGTTGTCGCCGACGTTGTCAGCGATAACAGCGGGGTTACGCGGGTCGTCTTCGGGAATGCCGGCTTCGACTTTGCCCACCAGGTCGGCGCCAACGTCAGCGCCCTTGGTGAAGATGCCGCCGCCCAACCGCGCGAAGATCGAGATCAGCGAGGAACCGAAGCCGAGGCCGATCAGCGGATGCAGGATCTGGGTCATCGGGACATCGCCCATGGTCGACTTGAGGAAGGCGTAGTAACCCGCGACGCCGAGGAGACCGAGGCCGACCACCAGCATGCCGGTGATGGCACCGCCCCTGAAGGCGACGTTAAGCGCGGCGTTGATGCCTTGCTTTGCGGCCTCGGCGGTACGCACGTTGGCGCGCACGGAAACGTTCATGCCGATGAAGCCGGCCAAGCCAGACAGTACTGCGCCCAGGATGAAGCCGACTGCCGTGGCAGTACCCAGGAACATCCAGATCAGCACCGCCAGTACTGCGCCGACCATGCTGATGGTGGTGTATTGACGCTTCAGATATGCTTGCGCACCTTCTTGAACCGCTGCGGAAATTTCCCGCATCCGGTCGTTGCCGGTTGCCAGCCCAAGAATCCACTGGGTAGAAATTAGACCGTAGGCAATAGCGCCAACGGCACAGACCAACGCAAAAATCAGACCTTCTGACATGACATAGACCCCCCTGTTTCCAAAATGAAATGTGATGAATTAAAACTGAACGAGATTAAAGCTTGAACTCCGGCAACTTTCTTGTCACAGCAACGTTCTTCAACGTTACATATTTTGGCAAACCATCTGCGCCATAAGGCGGATAGTCCTCACCTTTCATCAGTGGCGCGAGGTACTCGCGACACTTGGCGGTGATGCCGAAGCCGTCCTTGGTGATGAAGCTCTTTGGCATCATCTTCTCGACGTTGGCCACCTTGGCCAGCGGCGCCATGCCAACTTTCCATTTATATGGCTTGTTCGAGGTCCGTTCGACGGTCGGCATGACCGAATTATGGCCTTGGAGAGCGAACTCGACTGCTGCCTTGCCTACGGCATAAGCCTGGTCTACATCCGACTTGGAGGCGATATGACGTGCCGCGCGTTGCAGGTAGTCTGCGACGCCCCAGTGGAATTTGTGTCCCAGCGCATCTTTCACCATGTTGGCGACAACCGGTGCAGCGCCGCCCAACTGGGCATGGCCAAAGGCATCGCGCGTACCCTGCTCGGCGAGGAACTTTCCATCCGGGTAGTGGCAACCCTCGGAGACGACGACGGTGCAGTAACCAAATTTCTTGACCAGACCATCGACCTTGGCGAGAAACTTCTTCTGATCGAAGAGCACCTCAGGGAACAGCACGACGATCGGCAGTTCTGTTCCTTCCGATGAGGCCATCGCTCCGGCAGCAGCGATCCAGCCGGCATGACGCCCCATCACCTCGAGCACGAACACCTTGGTCGAAGTCTTGGCCATCGAGCGTACGTCGTAGGTCGCTTCCAGCGTGGACACGGCGATGTACTTGGCGACTGAACCAAAACCGGGACAGTTGTCAGTAATCGGCAGGTCGTTGTCGACCGTCTTGGGTACATGGATAGCCTGTAGCGGGTAACCCATGGCCTTGCCCAGTTGCGACATCTTCAAACAGGTGTCAGCAGAGTCGCCGCCACCGTTGTAGAAGAAATAACCGATGTTATGGGCTTTGAATACCTCGATCAGGCGATCGTACTCGCGCTTGTTGGCTTCCAGGCTCTTCAGCTTGTAACGGCATGAACCAAAGGCGCCGGACGGCGTGTGGCGCAGGGCAGCGATAGCAGAAGCAGACTCCTTGCTGGTGTCGATCAGATCCTCGGTGAGCGCGCCGATGATGCCGTTTCTGCCGGCAAAGACCTTGCCAATCCGGTCCTTGTGCTTGCGCGCAGTCTCGATCACGCCACAGGCCGAGGCGTTGATGACGGCTGTAACGCCGCCCGATTGTGCGTAGAAGGCGTTAATCTTCTTGGCTGCCATGAATTAGCTCTCCCGTGGCTTATTTCAAAGCGGAGAAGGCATTGTCGCGAATGTCCTCGACCTTGCCCATGCCATTGATCTTGCGGTATTTGGGTGCGCCGGCGGCACCGCTTTCGGCCCACTTGGTGTAGTAGCCGACCAGCGCCTCGGTCTGCTGGTGATAGACCTCAAGACGCTTCAACACGGTTTCTTCCACATCATCGGCGCGCTGAATCAGCGGCTCTCCCGTAACGTCATCCTTGCCTTCGGCCTTGGGCGGATTGAATTTGATGTGATAGGTGCGACCCGAGGCGACATGCACGCGGCGACCGCTCATGCGACCGACGATCTCGGCATCCGGTACGTCGATTTCAAGCACGAAGTCGATGGCTACGCCAGCATCCTTCATCGCATCCGCCTGCGGAATGGTGCGAGGGAAACCGTCGAACATATAACCATCCTTGCAGTCGGCTTCTTTCAGGCGATCCTTGACGAGGCCGATGATGATGTCGTCGCGCACCAGGCCGCCGGCATCCATGATCTTTTTGGCTTCAACGCCCAGCGGGGTGCCAGCCTTGACTGCGGCGCGCAACATGTCGCCGGTGGAAATTTGCGGAATGCCGAACTTTTCCCTGATGAAATTGGCTTGGGTGCCTTTGCCGGCACCGGGTGGGCCCAATAGAATCAAACGCATGCGTGTCTCCTCTGTTATCGTCCGTTTGCGATGGTTATCTGCTAAACCGGCGAATTCTCCCACTTCTGACAGGAGAATTCCCTAGATTTTATCTATTACAGGATAGCTGTCCTGATTAGTGCGGTGCAGCAAAAATGGCCCGCACCCGCGTTAAATCCTCCTGCGTATCGACGCCAGGGGAGGGGGGATGGGTACAGGTTATAACCTGAATGGCGAAGCCGTGCCAGAGTGCGCGTAACTGTTCCAGTGCCTCCCATCCTTCAAGGGGCGCCGGATCAAGGGCGCCATACTGGCGCAAAAAGTTTACGCGATAGGCGTACAGGCCGATGTGCCGTTGTGCAATGAAGTTCGCCGGGAAACTGTCAGCTTGTTTGGCAAATCCGTCACGGTGCCAGGGAATCGGTGCCCGCGAAAAATACAGTGCGCGACCGTTTTCAGCCGTTACTACCTTGACGACGTTGGGATTCATGAACTCAGTGATGTCGGTGATCGTGTGCGCAGCGGTGGCCATGGCAGCTGCGCGATCGTTTTCCAGCGCTCGTGCCACGGCGGTTATCACGGTCGGATCGATCAGTGGCTCGTCGCCCTGCACGTTAACCACGACCGCATCTTCCGGCCAGCCGAGCTGTTGAGCAACTTCGGCAATCCGATCGGTTCCGCTCGGGTGATCTGCGCGCGTCAGCGTCACGGCATGACCATGCGCGGCAACAACGTCCCTTACCCGAACATCATCAGTCGCAACAATGACCTCGCTGGCGCCACTGGCAAGTGCTGCTTCCACCACCCGCACGACCATGGGCTTGCCGGCAATGTCGGCCAAGGGTTTGCCGGGCAGGCGCGTCGAAGCGTAGCGGGCCGGAATGACGACGCGAAACGACATCAATAATTATTCTTCCGTCGGAGTGAGCTGGCGGGCCTCGTCTTCCAGCATCACCGGAATGTCATCCTTGACCGGGTAGGCGAGTCGACAAGGCTTGCAGACCAGTTCGGCCTGGGGCTTGCGGTAATCGAGCGGGCCCTTGCAGAGCGGGCAGACGAGGATTTCAAGCAGACGGGGGTCCATCGATTTTCTCCAGAACAAAGTGGGCAAGGTCGGGTTCGATGCGGGCTTCGACCGGTAACACCCAGATCGGCAGCGGGGTAAGGCCGGCGCATTTTAGCGCGTCCTTTTCCGTCATCAGGATCGCATCGCCAGCAAAGCTTAAATCGGTGCTGGTGTAGTGGTGGTGATCGGGAAAAGCGTGGGCTACAAAATCCAGACCCAGCGCTGTCAGATGGTCGAAGAAGCGCTGTGGTTCGCCGATGCCAGCGACTGCATGAAGTTTGCAGCCGGTCAGGTCGCTCGCCATACAGGTGATGCCCGGATCTTCGAGGCGATGGAAGCGTTCGCCAGCCAGTTGCATCCTGAATACAGGTACCTCCGCTACCGGGGCGCTTGCCTCCCCGTTCAGTACGATTGCATCTACTGACCCAAGGCGACTCGCCGGCTCGCGCAACGGGCCAGCCGGGAGCGGCCAGCCGTTCATCAGGCCGCGTCGGTCGATCACGGCTATTTCAACAGTGCGCGCCAGGCGATAGTGCTGCAGGCCATCGTCGCAAAGTATCAGGTCGCAATCAGGATTTTCCGCTAGCAAGGCTTGTGCCGCCGCTACGCGATCTGTGCCGACATAAACCGGGCAGTTGGTACGCTGCGCCAGCAGCAATGGTTCGTCGCCCACGTCGGACGCCGTAGCGCCAGCGCCGACTTTTCTTACCGCCATACTATTGCCGCCATAGCCGCGACTGACAATGCCTGGTTTGCGTCCCGCTGCAGTCAATTGTATTGCGAGCCACAGTGTCAGGGGTGTCTTGCCCGCGCCGCCGGCGATGATGTTGCCGACGACGATTACCGGCACTGGCAGGTGCACGGTGGTTAGCAGACCCAGCTGATAAGCGGTACGGCGTAAGCGTGAGAGTAGGGCAAACAGCAGACCGAAAGGCCATAACGCAAGCGCAGCAGGCCCGCGCTTGCGCCAGAGGCTGGTCAGGGCATCACTGCTGCGTTTGCTGGGTGGCAAAGGAAATGTGCGAAAGGCCGGCGTTCCGTGCGGCCTGCATGACGTCGATCACGCTCTGGTGCGTGGCCTTGGCATCGGCGTTGATGATGATGACCGGTTCGCGTGCCCCTTCGGCGGCGCGGCGCAACACAACACCAATCGCCTCAACGCCGCCGGTCACTGGTAGCTTGTTCACCAGCACGCTGCCGCTGGCGGTGACTGCGACATCGATGTCGTTGGATTTGTCCTGTTGCGACTGAACGTCAGCAGTCGGCAGATTTATTTCAAGACCGGCGAATTTGGAATAGGTCGTGGTGACCATGAGAAAAATCAGGATCACCAGAAACACGTCGATCATCGGGATCAGATTGATCTCCGGTTCGGCGCGGGGACTGCCACGCTGGAAGTTCATGATGCCTCCGCCGGGCCGCCCCAAGGAGGTATCCGCCCACCGGTGGGGGGTAGCGAGCCGGTTTTGCGAGCGTGGGGGGCCATTGTTACTTGCGTTCCCCGTGCAGTAACTCGATCAGCTTCAAGGCTTGCAGCTCCATTTCAATCACGCAGCTATCGACAAACGCACGAAAATGCCGGTAGGCGATCATCGCCGGAATGGCAATGATCAGGCCAAACCCGGTGTTGTAGAGCGCGATGGAAATGCCATGCGCGAGTTGCTGGGGATTGTGACCGACGCCGGTGGCCGAGCCGAAAATCTCGATCATGCCGACGATGGTGCCGAACAGGCCCATCAGCGGTGCCATTGAGGCGATGGTGCCAAGGGTAGTAAGGAAACGTTCAAGTTCGTGGGCCACGCCGCGGCCGGCTTCCTCGACGGCATCCTTCATTATTTCGCGGGAACTGTTGTTATTCTTGAGACCTGCCGCGAGGATGCGCCCGAGTGGCGAATGGGCATTCAGCCGCGCCAGAAATTCTTCAGTGATCCCGCCACGCTGATATTCGGCAATGGCGCTTTGCAAGAGGCCGGGCGGTACGATTTTGGCGCGCCGCAATGCCGTGCTGCGCTCGATGATGAGTGCAACGGCAATGACGGAAGTTATCAGCAGAAACCAGATCGGCCAACCGGCAGCCTGAATGATTGAAAACACGGGCAGTCCTCCCGGACACTACTAGCAGAGCCAGCACTTTACTACGAACCGGGACAGGCCATGTTGCGTCGGCAATGCGGAAAAACAGCGGTTTCCCCCCTGTTGTCTTCGCTTGAAATGAAATTCTGCGCCAAGTCTGGCGCATACAATGACTGCATGGATTCCGCCCCGGATATTGCCAATATTGTTGATGACTGGCTCAGGCAGTTTGCTGCCTATCCCGCCGCGCATGCTGCGCTGGCACCGGTTGCTGTCTTTCGCGAAATTGGCGCACCAGCCGATCTTTCCCTTGTCGTGCCAGCCCTTGCCGCGCTGGCTGCCGAGGCGTTGGCACGTGATCGTACGCTCTGGATCGTCACTGCCGACGATAGCCTGCTGCCCGATATCTCCAATGCCCTCGACCTGCGCTTGAGACCGCTTTGTCTGGTCCTGCCGGGGGCCGACTACGCTGGCAGCATTGCCCTGCGCGCCACTCTGTCGCTTCTGAAAAGTCGCCTGACGCGGGCTGCCGAGGATAGCAAAGGCCCGGCCTGGGCCGCCATGCGTACCCGCCTGCGCGTTGATGATGCACTCTGGCGCTCCTGTCTAGCCTGGAGTGCACGCGGACTCGACCGCGAGACGCCGCCAGCGGCAATCGGCAGCCTGTTTCCGGTGCGCATCGGTCCGTGGGCATTGGCCGAGCGCCTTGCCGCTCCCGCCGATTGGGTGATGCTGATTCAATCCGGCCAGTTACCGGAAACAGTCCGTACGCCATGGCCAGATGCAAGATGCACCCTGATGCTCGCCACAGGATTTGTCAGTGGTGTAACCAGTCTGGTTGTCGTTGATGAAGCTATCCGTCTACGTGCCGAAATCGAGGTGCTGGGCCAGGAATTGGCGGAAATGGAACTGGAACTCGCCACTGCGCAAGGCGAATTGGCCGGATTTACCGAGCGCTACCACGCGCTGATCGCCGGACGGATAGCCGACCTCGATCGCATTCAAGCCGACTTGGCGCAAGCCAAAATGCAGCGCACCCCTGACGACCCGGCCCTTGATATGGCCGCCCGACAAGCTGCGGCACGTGCTCAACAAACTCGCCGCGAAAGCGCCGCCTATGGTAACCGCGATGCCAGTGGCGAACACTCAACGGAACAAGTTTTTAAACCCAGTAACGACCTGAAAAAGCGCTTTCGCCAGCTGGCGCAAAAAATTCATCCTGATCGTGCCTGTAATGAAGCTGATCGGGCTTGGCGCACCCAGCTGATGAGCGAGGCCAATCGCGCCTACCGCGCTGGCGACATTCGTAGTCTGGATGAGGTATTTGCTCTCTGGCTCGAAGGTCAGCACGGTAACCGATCAACGCTGTCGGGTGCCGTCCCCTCAGCGCCGACTTCCGCAGGCGTCGATGCGCTGGCTGCCGAGGTGACAAGAATCCGCCAGCGCCTTGTCGCCATCACTACCGAACTCGATCGGCTCTATGGTTCGAAACTCTACGAACTGTTTGCCGCTGTACGCGTCGCCGCAAAACAGGGGCGTGACCTATTGCAGGAAATGGCCCAACGGCTGGACGGCCAGATAGAGCAGGCCAATAACGAACTGGACCGGCTGGATCCAGTCGCGGTGAGTTAAAGCAGGATTTCCAGACCCTCGCGCCCCAGCATGACTTCGCAGCCGGGCTCCGGATGGCGACTCATGGCTTCTGCAAAAACTCTTTCCAGTTCATCGTCACTGCGGGTTGGTTCGTGGTGCGTGCAAATCAGTCGTTTGGCGCCAATGCGCTGCGCCAAATTTATGGCATGGTCAAAAGAACCATGCCCCCAACCGATCTTTGGCGGATATTCGGCCAGTGTGTAGGCTGTATCGCAGATCAGCAGATCCAGTTCACCTAGGGCGGCATACAGTTCGGTGTAACGGTGGTCGATCATTGCCTGATAGTTGGCGTGCTCGGGGTCATCGGGGGGGTAGATGTTGGTCCACGGTTCATGGTCACCGGTGAAAAACATCGATCGGCCATTGCACGCGACGCGGTAGCCCAGGTTGGGGACCGGATGGTTGAGCAGCACGGGTGTCACGGTCGCATCACCGACGCTGACGGGATTCCCCACGGTGAGCGTTTCATATTCAACACCGGCACGCAATTCCGCTTCGCGAATCGGGAAGTAGCTATATTGCATTTGTACATTCATCACCTGCTCGATGCCCTGCATCGAAACAAGATCGTAGGCCCCATGGATCCGTACCGTGTTGCCCGGAATGTAGAGCGGGACAAAGAAGGGGAGTCCCTGAATATGGTCCCAGTGGGTATGGGTGATGAAAATGTTCGCGGTAATGGGCAGGCGCGCGAGCAGAGTTTGTGCGAGAGGGAAAATGCCGGTGCCGGCATCGAGGATGATGAGATTGTCATCGTCGCTACGCACCTCAATGCAGGTGGTGTTGCCACCATAGCGCACCGTACGGGGTCCTGGCGAAGGGATCGAGCCACGGACGCCCCACATGGTCACTTTCATTGTTGCTCCTTCATTTTTCCGTGCCAATCTGCGCGAAGGCCTGAGCGTCGTTAACGATTTTCTGCAGGTCACCCAAAGCGGTGATTACCGTTTCGATGTTCTCGCCGAAGCGGGTAGGCAGTGATGCCAGCTCTACTTCGCGCCAGGGATTGCCAGAATCGCCGAAGGCAAGCTTGCGACAGATGGCATCAGCCATGCGCAGGCAATCGAGCATCGCCGAAGGTGCCGCATCGGTGGCATGATGGTCGCGAATGCAGTTGACGAGCGGCTCGGCAAATTTCCATTTTTTTGCCAGCAGCGCTCCGACAAAGGCGTGGTCGGCACCGATGACCTCGATCTCGGCTTCATAGAGCGGCTTGCCGCAGTCGACGGTAATCGCCAGAGCCTTCATGAATTCGCCGACCATGAACTGGGCAAACACCACCTTGCCGAAGTCATGCAGTAGTCCGGCGATGTAGCAATCACCCGGATCGGCTTCAGCGCGTGCATGTTTCTCGCAAAGCAGGCGCGCAATCGAGGCCACCGAGAGTGAGTGCAGCAGATAGCGCTGGATATCGAAGCCGGTCGTATTGAAGCGGGGCAGGATGCCCACAGCCGCAAACGACAATGCCAGATTCTTGATGGTGTTGATGCCCAGATAGACGACCGACTGGCCAACCGAGGTGATCTTGTTGGGCAGGCCGTAGTAGGCCGAGTTGATAACGCGCAAAATCTTGATGGTCATCACCGGGTCCTTTTCGATGACGCCAACCAGGTTTCTGGGCAGGCAGTTGATGTCGCGCGTCATTTCCAGAATCACCTGCACGCTTTTCGGAAAGGCAGGCATGCGCTCGACGGCGGTGGTCAGCTTGCGTTCGAGTTCCAGCGTCAGTTGTGGCATCGGGGGAGACAGGTTTGAATGAAGCTGTCTCGATTATATCGGCAGGAACGGTCAGACTGCCGCTACCCGATCGTAATACCGCGCACGATAAAGCAAGCGGCGCTGGTCGGGGGTTTCGGTAAATCGGCTGCGGTCGTGCAGCACGTTGTTGCAAACGAGCCCCATGCCTGGCTCCAGTCGGCCTTGCAGTGCCCACGTCGATGTCGCGAGGATGCGTGCCAACGCAGTAACGGCAGCTTGGGTCAGCGGGTCGCAGTGCCAGAAAATGCTGACCGTGCGCGCCGTATAGCGCATATGCAGAAAACCGGCACTGTCGACCGAAAAGACGGGGCCGGGTTGTGCCGGACGTGCCACCCCTTCTTCGCTCATGCGCGGAGGGATGGTCATGGCGTCGGGGGCCGTCAGTGCGCGGATGAAATCCGGGTTTTCGTCGCGCAGCAGAATGTAGGCGATTTCGTGGTCGAGCAACTGGTTCGCTCCCCCGGTCGCCGCGCTGTGAACACAATGCAGCAGAAGACCGCGAATGGTGCGCTCGGGAGGGTTGTAATAGCCGTCGGTGTGCCACTTGATCGGCTTGTCCGTGTAGGGAATGAACTCCTTGCGCTCGCCACGCTCCGCAGCCCCGCTCACCGAGATCGGTGAAACTGCATCATCGTCGGTGAGCCAGTGGCTGTCGATGCGCAATAATCCAAGTTGGGCACCGAGTTGGCGCGGTATCTGTTTGTCGGGGTCAGTGCCGGTTTTACCGACATAAACAGTCATGTTGCAGCTGGCATTCAGGTCGCTAAAGCGTTGACGCTCGGCTGTTTGCAGAATGCGCGGATCGTCGATTTCGACGACGATATCCGCCAGTCGCCGGGGGGCAGTATCGAGCTTCCGCTCCCGCCACTGCGCGTAAGCTTGTGCATCGGCAAGATCGAAGCAGCCTGACATGCTCTTTCCTTGGGCGCTCCTGGCGCCGTCACCATGATGGCAGCGAGTCGGCAAGCGCCGTCCCGCCAGCGCCGACTTTTATTTTTCGGGATGAAACAGCCCGGCCAGAGTCTTTTCCAGTAGCTTCAAGGCTTCTGGCGCCTCGATGTCCATGGCCTGATCGACGACCCAGAGCTTGTCCTTTTCCGGTAAACCCTCGCGCAGGCAAGCGGCAAAATAACGCTTGAAGCCGAAGTCCGGACCGTCCTTGCCATAGCCGAATTCTGCGTAATCAACACTGCGCCGATTGAACAGATCGAGGAAATGACGCGCCGATTCACCTGGTTGCGCCTCACCCAGCAGCATGTGGCGGTTCTCCTCGACCATTTCAGCCAATTTCTTGGCTAGCGCGGTAGTGAAGGCGACCCGTTCATCCGCGCCAAGGTCGCGGTAGGCGATGCGGTCTGCCGACTGAGCCAAAAACACCGTGAATTCGCACATGAAGTCGAAGTAGGGGCGGCCTATGTCGATATCGTAGTCGGCGCTACGCATGCGCTTGATGGCCTCGATGGCGAGTTTCCAAGCCAGAACTGCCACGACGCCGGCCAGTACTGCCGGAGTGCGTGGCTGGCCGGCGTGAAAGCGGGAACGGATTTTGATGGCCATCTCAGACTACCGCCGTCCCGCCAGCGCCGACTGTTGCGGATAGATCAGTAACCACCTTTGCCTTTTGGCTGCGGCAGGCCGGCCACGCGGCAACCCTGCTTGGCGGCGCCGCCGTCCGGAAACAACTCGAACAGGAGTGCGCTGTCGGCATGGGGCATGTCGCCCTCGTCCTGCAGGCCCTTGATCAGGTTGCGCAAATTCGGGGTGTGGCCGTCTTCCTTGAATTTTTCGCGCAGAAAATTTATGACTTTCATGTGGTCGTCGGTCAGCTGTATGTTATCGGCGGCCGCAATAGCTTGCACCGCCTCTTCGCTGTAATCCGGCTCCAGCAGATAACCGTAATCGTCTGCTTCTTTTTCGACACCATTGATGACGTAGCTCATGGGCTCCTCCTTTGACTGTGGGTTGGATTGTGAAAAATAATTCAGGTTTTATTCTAGCGTTCCTACGGCGGCCATTGATTTATGGGGAACAAAAATTCCGCAGCCGCGCTTGCGTTCATCGCCGAGTCCATGCCTCTGTATTTTCAGGGTGGCATCGGCACCGAGTCCGACCAGCATGAGGCTGAAGCCGTTCAGGGTACCGGCAGAAGTCTGTGCGCGTTGCGATTTGCCGCAGATCAAGCGCGGCGCCATGTCCAGAGCCGCCAACTGTTGCTGGCAGATCGTCAGAAAATCGACCTCGCTGACCGGCTCGTTTGCCAAACTCGCCGGGGAAATGGAAGAAAACGTGACAAACCGGGCATAGAGAACTGAGGTATGCGTTAGCTCGCGCACGTTGGCAGCGCCTATCTCGATCTTGTTGGCGCCCAGTTGCAAATTGGCGCCTGACAGCGCTCCGCTGGCAGTGTCAGCCTGTTGGCGAGCAAGACGCAAAGCCAGACGCGAACGGCGTGAGAGATACCATTCGCCATTGCCTGGACTGAGTCCTGACAGCAGGTGCATGCCCGCCAACGGGTCGCCTTCCATCCAGGGCAAAATGCTGCGCACTTCAGCCCAGAGTGCATCGACATATTCGAGGGGCACTGCATAACCCTGCAAGGAAAATTGCAGATCGACGAATTGTTCTGCTGGGTCGGTCAAAAGGGAATCCACTACAGTTGTTCTTTCGCCGCTTCCAGCTGCTGCTTCGACCATAGGGCCATCACTTCGGCCCAGCGTCCGGCGGTCAGCGGGTCAATATCGAAAATGGTAAAGCGGGTTCCCTCGCGGATGCGCAGGCGCAACAAAGGCATACCGCCACCCTGGAATTCGAACTGCTGCAATTCGATCTCCTGATTGCCGATGGGCACACGAAATTTGTCTAAGCTGGTAATCTTATTGTCCACGATATAAGGTTCACAAGGCAGTTAGAAATTTCTGGCAGCCAGCAAAGATTTGCCAGCAGCCCCGGGTAGCAACTACTGGCCGACATATGGGGATAGACTATCGCATCGCAAGGTGCAAGTAACCATTCCCTGGTGGGAGTGAGGGAATCTAACCCTTTCGGGTAGGTTCACTTAACCCATCTAAAAGGGTTAATCTACCCTCCGGAAGTATGGCGTGCGGACCGGATCAAACCGACAATGCTCTGCAATCCGGTTCTGGACGCATGCCACGCGATCAGTTCCCCAACAGCCACAAATAAAGGAGACAACATGGCCAAACAGCCTCATGCAACCCCCTTACTAGACGAACTCGAAAAAGGTCCCTGGCCGAGTTTTGTTACGGGTTTAAAGCGTCTCGCCAAGGACAAGGATTACGTCGTCGATGTGCTCGGTCACCTCGAGCATTCCTACAAAACCCGCAAGGGCTACTGGAAGGGCGGCACGGTTGGTGTGATTGGTTATGGCGGTGGTGTTATCCCCCGCTTTACCGAAATCAAGAACGAAAAGGGCGAGGCGACCTTCAAGGATGCCGCCGAGTTCCATACAATTCGAATCATGCCGCCAGCGGGTATGCATTACGATACCAGCACCCTGCGTCAGCTCTGTGATGTTTGGGAAAAGTTCGGCTCCGGCCTGATTGCCTTGCACGGCCAGACAGGCGACATGATGTTCCAGGGGTGCACCAGCGAGAACGTGCAACCAGCCTGGGATGAATTCAACAAGCTGGGCTTCGACATGGGTGGTGCCGGCCCGTCCGTGCGTACCATCATGTCCTGCGTTGGTGCTGCGCGCTGCGAGCAGTCCTGCTACGACGAAGCCAAGGGCAACTATCTGCTGACCAACCGCTTCCTCGATGACATCCATCGTCCGGCACTGCCCTACAAGTTCAAGTTCAAGCTCTCCGGGTGCCCGAATGACTGTATGAACGCCATCCAGCGTTCCGACATGGCCATTATTGGTACCTGGCGCGACAACATGCGCAGCGACGAAACGATGGCTCGCGCCTGGTTCGCCAAGCATGGCATGAATGAACTGGTGAACGACGTCATCAGCCTGTGCCCGAGTCGCGCCATCCAGATCAAGGATGCCGGCGCTGTCAGCAAGGATGCGCACATCACCAGCGTCAAGGTCAGCGACAGCCAGTCCCTCGAAATCAACAACAAGGACTGCGTGCGCTGCATGCACTGCATCAACGTCATGACTGGCGCACTGGCCACTGGCAAGGACAAGGGCGCGGCAATTTTGATCGGTGGCAAGAGCCATCTCAAGATCGGCGCACTGATGGGCACCCTAGTGGTTCCCTTCATGAAGCTGAAAACTGACGAAGACTACGAGAAGCTTACCGATCTGGCGCAGACTGTCATCGATTTCTTTGCCGAAAACGCGCTGGAGCACGAGCGCACCGGTGAAATGATCGAGCGTATCGGCATGGCTAACTTCCTCGAAGGTATCGGTCTTGAGGTCGATGCCAACATGGTGTCCAGTCCGCGCTCGAACCCCTACGTCAATACTGGCGACTGGGACGAGGAAGTGGCGCGCATGAACGCCAAAAAAGCGGCTGCCTGACCGTAACGATAACGAAATAAGAGACGGAGAAAATCAAAATGGCTCAAGCTCCACAAGCGCGCAAGCCTGTCGAGGGGTTCCTCGACAACAAGAAATTTCTGCACCCGAAATTCGTCGCCAACTATGGCAACTGGAAGTGTCATGACCGCCCGCGTCCAGGCGTTTTGCACCACGTCTCCCATTCGGGCGACGAAGTGTGGACGGTCCGCGCCGGCACCCAGCGTCAGATGGATCACTACACCATTCGCAAGCTGTGTGACATCGCCGACAAGTTTGCCGAAGGCTTTGTTCGCTTTACCATTCGTTCCAACATCGAGTTTTCGGTGTCCGCTGCAGATAAGGTTGCACCGCTGATTGCAGAACTGGAGAAGAATGGCTTCCCGGTAGGCGGCACAGGTAACTCGGTATCGATGGTTTCCCATACCCAGGGCTGGCTGCACTGCGACATTCCGGGCACCGATGCTTCCGGCGTGGTCAAGTCGATGATGGACTCCCTTTACGAGGAGTTCAAAAACGAACAGATGCCCAATCGCGTGCGTCTGTCCACCTCCTGTTGCGAGATCAACTGCGGCGGGCAAGCTGACATCGCGGTCATCATTCAGCACACCAAGCCGCCGAAAATCAATCACGAGCAAGTTGCCAACGTCTGCGAGCGCCCGACAGTGGTTGCCCGTTGCCCAGTTGCGGCGATTCGCCCGGCGCTGGTCAATGGCCGGCCTTCGCTTGAAGTTGATGAGAAGAAGTGCATTTGCTGTGGCGCCTGTTATCCTCCTTGCCCGCCCATGCAGATCAACGATCCAGAGCATTCAAAATTGGCGATCTGGGTTGGCGGCAAAAACTCCAATGCCCGTTCCAAGCCGACCTTCCACAAGCTGGTCATGGCAGGCCTGCCGAACAACGCCCCGCGTTGGCCTGAGGTAAATGAGGTGGTCAAGAAGATTCTCATGACCTACAAGGCGGATGGACGGCCTTGGGAGCGCATGGCCGACTGGATTGATCGCATTGGCTGGCCCCGTTTCTTCGAGAAGACCGGTTTGCCCTTCACCAAGTACATGATTGACGATTGGCGTGGTGGGCGCGCAAACCTCAACGCTTCGGCTCACTTACGTTTCTGAGGACGGCGCCGCGATGAAGTTTGCAATTTTGGTAAGCGAAGGGCCATATACTCATCAGGCCACCGACACCGCCTTCCTGTTTGCGCAGGCGGTGTTGGCCAAGGGTCACGAGATATTCCGCGTGTTTTTCTATCACGATGGCGTTTATAACGCCACGCGGCTGACTACTCCGCCGCAGGATGATCGCAACATCGTCAAGCGCTGGACAAAGCTGGCCGAGGAAAACAACCTCGATATGGTGGTTTGCGTGGCAGCAGCACAGCGGCGCGGCATCGTTGATGATGGTGAAATGAAGCGCAACGGCAAAGATGCAACCAACCTGGCGGAGCCCTTCCGCATCTCTGGTCTTGGCCAGTTGATCGAGGCGGGCATTCAGGCTGACCGTCTCGTTGTGTTCGGCGATTAAGGGGGCGTACCATGACTACAAAGCAATTCATGATCGTCAACCGCAAGGCACCTTACGGCACCATTTATGGATGGGAGGCACTTGAGGTTGTACTGATCGCCGCCGCCTTTGAGCAGGATGTTTCGATGGCTTTCCTTGATGACGGTGTTTATCAGCTCAAGAAGGGGCATCAGACCAAGGGCATTGAAATCAAGGCGTTCGAGAAGACCTTTGGTGCGCTCGAGGACTACGATGTCACCAAGATCTACGTCGACCAGGAATCATTGACGGAGCGTGGTCTCACCGCTGATGATCTTACTATCGCTGTCGAAGTGCTCTCCCGTGCCGAAATCGGCAAGCGGATGGAAGAGCAGGACATCGTCCTGTCGTTCTGAGGAAAAACACATGTTGCATATCATCAACAAGTCCCCGTATGATCGCCCGGCACTCGACTCGGTGCTCAAAACAGGCGAAGGCGCGATCCTGCTGATCGAGGATGGTGTCTATGCCGCCGTCAAGGGTGGTGCAGTCGAAGCCAAGATTAAGACTGCTTTGGGCAAGTTCAAGATTTATGCCCTGACGCCTGACATCGACGCGCGCGGTATTGCTGATCGCGTCATAGATGGCGTTACACAGGTTGACTACGCTGGCTTTGTCGACCTCGTTGCTGAAAACAAGACCAGTCAATCGTGGCTTTAATAGAAATAAAGATTACTCAAGGAGAATAAACATGGCAATCGAAGTTAATGGCAAGTCATACGAAACCGACGAAGAAGGCTACCTGGTCAGCCTTGGCGACTGGAATGAAGAAGTTGGCAAGTTCCTTGCCCAGCAAGAAAGTATCAACCTGACCGATGCGCACTGGGAAGTCATCAACTTTCTGCGCGATTACTATACCGAGTTTCAGATCGCCCCTGCGGTGCGTGTGCTGACCAAGGCCATTGGTAAGAAGCTCGGCGCTGACAAAGGTAACAGCCAGTACCTCTACGAACTGTTTCCTTATGGCCCGGCCAAACAGGCGTGCAAAATCGCCGGCCTGCCCAAGCCCACTGGTTGCGTTTAAGCATTCTTGTGGCCAGCGGGACAGCGTAGTGCGCAGTTCCGCTGCTCAGATTTTATGACGTGACACGGTAACAGAGTAACTGCTCAAGTTAGCTGGCAGTAATTCATGCCGGGTTGAGTCACGGGTTCGATCGCAATATTCGCCGTGGTGCACTACCAATGACAATGTTCTTCGCGATCCTGTTTTACCTCGCCTTCGCGATTTTCATCGCAGGTGTAGCTTACAAGATCTACGATTACGCACGAACGCCCGCCCCCTTGTCGATTCCGACGACGCCGGCGCCGATTACCAAGGGAGGCGTTGCCTTCCGCATGTTTCGGGAAGTGCTGTTCTTCGAGAGTCTATTCAAAGGTAACTTGTGGATTTGGCTGTTTGGTTGGCTGTTCCACATGGCCCTCTTCCTGGTGCTGATCCGCCACCTGCGCTATTTTACCGAGCCGGTTTGGGGCTGGGTCGCCTTTCTCCAGCCCTTCGGCATGTATGCTGGTTTCGCCATGGCGGCTGGCCTTGCCGGTCTTTGGGGGCGGCGTTTCCTGGTTGAGCGAATCCGCTACATTTCGACACCATCCGATCATTTGATGCTGGCCTTGCTGTTGCTGATTGCCCTGTCCGGTCTCGGCATCAAGTTTCTAATGCATACCGACATCATCGCAGTCAAAGTGTTTTTCCTGGGTCTCATGATGTTCGATATCCAGCCGCTGCCGTCGCATATCGGTCTGTATGTCCATTTGCTCCTTGTTGCCCTGTTGATGATAATTTTCCCGTTCAGCAAGCTGCTGCATGCTCCAGGCGTATTTTTCAGCCCGACCCGCAACCAGACAGACAATCCCCGCGAGGTTCGCCACTTGGCACCGTGGGCCGCCCAGATCGAGAAGAACTGACATGGCTGATCAAGCATTCAAGATTCCTGAGTACCGCGAGTACCCCACTATTCCCGCTCTGGTTCCGGGCTCGATGGCGCACTCCAAGCCTTATATCGCCAACGAGAAGGTCCAGGCAGATATGGGCTTCCCCGGTAAGCTCGTCGATAATTGGGAAGAAAAAGCCATCGCGAAGTTTGGCGAGTTGCTCGGTAAATACCGTTCGCTCAAGGTATTCATGGACTCATGTGTGCATTGCGGTGCTTGTACCGACAAATGCCACTACTTCATCAGTACCGGTGACCCCAAGAACATGCCGGTTGCGCGCCAAGATTTGATGCGCAGTGTCTACCGCCGTTATTTCACCTTGCCCGGAAAGTTGTTCCCGAAACTTGTCGGCGCGCGGGATTTGACGAAGGATGTACTGGACGAGTGGTACTCTTATTTCTGGCAGTGCTCGGAATGCCGTCGCTGCTCAGTGTTCTGCCCCTATGGTATTGATACTGCTGAAGTTACCATGGCGGCTCGTCACATCATGGACACGGTAGGTCATAGCCAGAAATATTGCAACGAGATTATCGTCAAGCTCAACAAGATCGGCAACAACCTCGGTTTGCCAGGCCCGGCGCTTGAAAATACGCTGGAAGGTCTTGAAGAAGACGTAAAAGAAGAGTCTGGTGTCGATGTCAAGTATCCCCTTAACGTCAAGGGTGCAGAGGTTTTGCTGGTCACCCCCTCTGCAGACTTCTTCGCTGAACCGCACATCGAGAGCCTGATTGGCTACGGTAAAGTCTTTCACGCAGCAGGTATTTCCTGGACGCTTTCGTCCTATGCCTCAGAGGCTGGCAACTTCGGTCTATTCAATGGCAGTTACGAGCATATGCGTCAGGTCGCCATTCGCGTCCGCGATGCGGCATTGGAACTTGGCGTCAAGCGCATTGTCGTTGGCGAGTGTGGCCACGCCTGGCGCGTCGCGTATGCCTTCTGGAATACGCTGACCGGTCTGGGCGCGGGTGCCAAGGATCCCTTTGCCATAGAGCTGCAAAATCAGCTTGACCCGCGCTATATGCAGCCTTCGCATATTTGCGAATTTACCTGGGACTTGATTCAGCAGGGGCGACTGAAGTTCGACAAAGAAGCCAATGATCACCGCATCATCACCTTCCACGACTCCTGCAACGTCGCGCGCGCTTCGCGCATGGGTAACTACCCTGGCGGACAATTCGAGATCCCGCGCAATGTCATCAAGGCGGTGGCGAATAATTACGTCGAGATGGCTCCCGACACGATTTGCGAGAGCACCTTCTGTTGCGGCGGCGGCGGCGGTGTGCTGACCGATGACCTGATTGAGCTGCGCGTCAAAGGTGCATTCCCGCGGATGGAAGCTTTGCAGCAAGTAGTTGATGCGAATGGCGTCAATTACATGGCCACAATCTGCGCCATCTGCAAGGCGCAATTCACCAAGGTGCTGCCTTATTACAATTTTGATATGCGGCTGGTGGGTGGTGTGCACCAGTTGGTCAGTACTGCCATCCGCCTTGGCGATGAGCAGTAAATCGCAAACAACCATACAACAATTACTACGGAGACGATAATGTCAGCGACTACTGAAATCCAAACCGAAAAGTTGACCTTCCGCAAATACAAGGAAGGTGATTCGCTTCAATACAAGCGCATGCAGGACAAGATCTTTCAGGCCAGCTGGTCTTACAAGTGTCCTACTTACGTTCAGTCCACGCCACCTTGTCAGGGCTCTTGCCCGTCTGGCGAGGATATCCGCGGTTATCTGAATATCGTGCGCGGTGTCGAGAAGCCTCCGGTTGGTGCAGACGGCAAGCCTGTCATGCCGATGGAAGAGTACGCCTGGCGTCGTCTTACCGAAGCCAACCCGCTGCCCGCGGTCATGGGGCGCGTTTGCCCGGCGCCCTGCGAAACCGGCTGTAACCGCAACCAGGTTGAAGATCACGTTGGCATCAACTCCGTCGAGCATTTCCTCGGCGAGTATGCAATCAAGAATAACCTGCAATTCATCAAGCCTACCAAGCTTACTGGCAAGAAGGTCGCCGTACTTGGCGGCGGCCCAGCCGGTCTGTCGGTAGCCTATCAGCTTGCCCTCAAGGGCCACAGCGTCACGATCTTTGACGACCATGAACATCTCGGTGGCATGATGCGTTACGGTATTCCAGGATATCGTACGCCACGCAATGTTCTCGATGCGGAAATTCAGCGCATTATCAACCTGGGTGTTGAGGTCAAGCTGAATACCAAGGTAGGCGTCGATCTCCCCATGGAGAAAATCCACAAGGACTTTGATGCCGTGTTCCTCGGTCTTGGTGCTCAGGGTGGCCGTGCCCTGCCTGCCGAAGGCGCAGACAATACCCCCAACGTCGTTACCGCAACTGCATTTCTCAAGGCCTATAACGATGGTCGTCTGAAGGCCGTCGGCCGCAATGTTGTTGTCGTAGGTGGTGGTGATACTTCGATGGACGTTGCAACTGTTGCCCGTCGCCTTGGTCATATTGAAAATGCCAAGCCGACCGATTTCGAAAGTGCTATCGCCGGACAAATGGCGCAGGACGTTGCCGATATATCGATGCGCAAGGGTGCCGACGTTGTCCTGACCTCGGTTTTCCCGATCGACAAGATGCTGGCCAGCAAGGGTGAGTTGGAGCACGCCCAGTCCGAGGGTATCGACATCATGGGCGGCTGGATGCCGGTTGCCGTGGTCAAAGATGCAGATGGCAGAGCCACGGCACTGCGCGTCTGCCAATGTGAAGCCAAAATGGTCGGCACCAACCTCGAGATCAAGAAACTCGAAGGTACGGAAAAAGATCTACCGGCCGACCTGATCGTTTCAGCCATCGGCCAGACGCTCGACCTCACCGGTCTTGAGGAATTCAGCAACGGTAAAGGCGGCCTCAATGCAGACCGTAGCTATCAGGTGCAGGGCAAGCCCGGCGTATATGCCGGTGGCGACGTACTGCGGCCGCATCTGCTGACTACCGCAGTAGGACATGGCGCCATTGCTGCTGACGGCATTGACCAGTTCCTGATGAGTGGCGTAGAAGCCGGCCGCCGTCCCAAGATTGACGTGCATGTATTCGACCTGATGCGCAAGTATGTCGAAAAGGGCATTGCCGTCGAGGAAATCAAAGAGCCGTTGCGCGGTACGAGTGACTCAAAGGGGGCGGTGCACAACTACGACAACCGGTCGGACCGTTATGTGATTACCCATAAAGAATTGTACCTCGGGCACTTCCAATACACCCCGCGCAACATGCGCCACATTACGCACCTCAACAAGGAAACGGCGCTGGGTAACTTCATTGAGCGGCTTGATCCGCTCGACGATAAGCAGGTCGTTGCGGAAGCCAAGCGTTGCATGAGTTGCGGCCTGTGCTTCGAGTGCGACAACTGCGTGGTGTATTGCCCGCAGACTGCTGTCAGTCGTGTTAAGAAGACCGAAGCAACCACGGGCCGCTATGTAACAACCGACTACTTCAAGTGCATCGGCTGCCATATTTGTCGCGATGTTTGCCCAACCGGCTACATCCAGATGGGTTTGGGCGAGTGACAAGGTTTTTGGGTCGCGAGAGAATCAAGTGAATCAAGGGGATGGGAGACTGATGGTGCGACTGCTTGCGTTGATGGCTTTTCTGATAATGGGAGCGGTCGCGTCACTTGCGGCACATGCCGCTGGTGTACCCAAGCCGATGGTGAAGGTTGAAGGTTCCGGCCAGTGTGTTGCCGCGACTGAGGAAATGCGCCTTAACCACATGAACATGCTTGGTCATCAGCGTGACCGTACCCTGCGTCAAGGTATTCGCGGCGAAAAGGCCAGTCTCATTGGCTGCGTCAACTGTCACGCCAGCAAGACGACCGGGTCTGTACTCGGCAAGGATGGTTTTTGTGAAAGTTGCCATTCCTTCGCTGCCGTCAAGGTAGATTGCTGGCAATGCCACCAACCCAAGGCCGGTCACAAGACTGCGGGTGCCAATGGTGCCGCTGGAGCAAAACAATGACTGAACCTAACGATAAATCCCGCCGCGGTTTTCTCGGCGTAGCCGCTGTCGGTGCTGCCGGCCTGGGCGTTGCGGCAATAGCTCCGGGTTTCCATCTGATTGAAGTTTCGCAAGCCGGCGCGCCCGGCGCTGGCGTTTCGAACAAAGTGCGCTGGGGCATGCTGATTGACACGACCAAGTGCGCGAGTGACTGCAACGCCTGCGTCAAGGCATGCAATACAGAAAATGGCATTACTGAGACGGTCAAGGATCCGCGGCAAGGTTCGCAATGGATTCGCAAGCTTGATCTCAAGGATCCCAAGAGCGGTTTGACTCACTCCTTGCCGATGCTGTGCCAACATTGCGAGCATCCGCCATGCGTTGATGTTTGCCCAACCGGCGCCTCGATGAAGCGTGCCGACGGTATCGTGCTGGTGGATAGGCATACCTGTATCGGCTGCCGTTACTGCATGCTGGCTTGTCCCTACAAGGCGCGCTCTTTCGTGCATATACCGCTCACCGAGCAAAATCCGGAAGTGCCGCGTGGCCAGGGTTGTGTCGAGTCATGCACCTTCTGTGTGCAGCGCGTCGATAAAGGCCAGATCCCGGCTTGCGTTGAAGCCTGTGCCAATGCTGAGCATAACGCCATGCTTTTTGGAGACCTTAACGACCCGAACAGCGAAATAGCGCAACGTGTTGCCCAGGTTAAAACCACCCAGGTTCGCGCTGACCTCAAGCTTAATGTTGGCGTGCGCTACCAAGGAATCTGACGGCCATGATGATCCAGCAACAGACTCAAACACCAGATAACCCCGCTTTTTATCCCGCACTGGCTATCGGCGGCCTGATCAGCGCGATCGGCGTTGCCGCTGCGTTTTATATGGAACACATGGGACACCATGTTTCCGGCATGAACAACCAGGTGTTCTGGGGTCTGCCGCACGTCTTCGGCATTTTTCTGATTGTCGCCGCATCGGGGGTTCTCAACGTCGCCTCGATTGGCTCGGTCTTCGGCAAGAAAGCCTACAAGCCACGTGCGCCACTGTCCGGTTTGCTGGCGATTGTCCTGCTCGCTGCTGGTCTTGCCATCATCATGCTCGATCTGGGCCGCGCCGATCGCGTCCTTATCGCGGCAACGCACGTCAATCTGACGTCGGTGTTCGGCTGGAACATGATCCTTTATCCGGTATTCTTCGGTCTGGTTGGGCTGTACGTATGGACCTTGATGGACCGTAGCATGAACCGCTATTCGAAGGCTGCCGGTGTTTCGGCCTTTATCTGGCGGTTGGTCATGACTACCGGTACCGGCTCGATCTTCGGCTTCATCATTGCGCGGCAGGCATACCAGTCGGCAATACTCGCCCCGATGTTCATCATCATGTCCTTTGCCTGGGGCCTGGCGATCTTTCTGATTGTGCAGGAGACCATGTATTCAAGGGCCAACATGGAACTGCACCCGCAACTACGCGCACGCATGAAAAATCTGCTCGGTGTGTTTGTCGCTGCCGTCTTCTATTTCGTCGTCGTCTATCATCTGACAAATGTCTATTACGCCAAACAGACGGAATTTGTGCATTTCATCCTGGTCAGCGGCGGTATCTTCCCATTGTTGTTTTGGGGTGGGTTTGTGTTGATGGGCACCATCGTTCCCCTGTTGCTGCTATATGTACCCAGCTTCAGCGAAACCAAGGGTTCCGTGACAGCAGCCTCTTTCCTGGTCATTGCCGGCGGCCTTTTCCTGCTCTTCGTCTTCATCATCGGCGGTCAGGCATATCCGCTGGACATGTTCCCGGGCATGCAGGTGTCCAGCAGCTTCTTCGATGGCAAGATCGACAGTTACACACCGAGCTTGCCGGAAATCCTGTTGTCGCTGGGAGGCGTCGGGATTGCTTTTACCGGCACGCTGCTGGGCGTGCGCGTACTCAGATTCATGCCGCAGGACGACGCTGCCAAGCTGAAGTCTGCCGGGTATCTGCACGATTGACCATATCGACGGCGGAGCGCCAAAGCGTTCGCAACGTTTTACATGCATCGCTTTCTCGTCTCCGCCGCACACAAATCTTCCGGTAAGACCACACTCAGTATCGGATTGACAGCTGCCTTGCAGCGTCGTGGACTGACTGTGCAGCCCTTTAAAAAAGGGCCGGACTATATTGACCCGCTCTGGCTGGGACTCGCGGCCAAGCGTGGTTGTCGCAATCTCGATTTCTTTCTCTCGCCACACGACGAAATACGCGCGCAGTTCGCGCATGGTCATGATGCCGATGTCTGTCTGGTCGAGGGCAACATGGGGCTCTATGACGGTTTGGCACTGGATGGCAGCAACAGCAATGCTGCACTGGCGCGCTTGCTAGATTTGCCGGTAATCTTGGTACTTGATACGCGCGGCATGACGCGCGGCATTGCCCCGCTGATTCTCGGTTACCAGGCGTTCGACCGGAATATTCGCATCGCCGGGGTCATCCTTAACCGCTTGGGCGGGCGGCGCCACGAAGAAAAACTCCGCAGCATCATCGAACACTACACGGATGTGCAGGTGATTGGCGCCGTTCAGGAGGACGCTCAGCTCGCTCTGGTCGAGCGCCACCTTGGCCTGATGCCGGCCAATGAATCTGCCGAAGCGGAACATCTGATTGACAGCATTGCGGAGCGGGTTGCCAGTCAGGTCGATCTTAACCGGTTGTTGGCGATCACTGCCACGGCAGTCTCTTTGCCAGAGCCAACAACCGTTCCGGCCGCCAGCGAACCACCGCTGCGGATTGCCATTGCCCAAGACGCCGCCTTTGGCTTTTATTACACCGACGATCTTGAAGCACTAGTCGCGGCCGGCGCGGAACTCGTGCCGTTTGATACGCTCAAGGATAAGTGTCTGCCCGCTTGCGATGCTTTGTTTATTGGTGGCGGCTTCCCGGAATCCTTTCTCGACGAGCTCTCTGCCAATACTGAAATGCGCACAGACATTCGCGGGGCCATTCAAGGTGGCTTGCCAACCTACGCTGAGTGCGGCGGTCTGATGTATCTGGCCAACAGCATCTCCTGGCATGGCAAGACCCAGCCGATGGTCGGAATTATTGACGGGGTTGTGACGATGCACCAAAAACCGGTCGGCCGCGGTTATGTGGTCCTGGAGCCGGTGAGCGATCATCCGTGGCATCCGACTCCGCTATCCAATGAGATTGGCGCGCTGCCACAAGTCCATGCGCACGAATTCCACTATTCCGGTCTTGAAGGTCTACCGGATAACACCAAATACGCATACGCCGTCAAGCGCGGTCATGGCGTCGATGGCAAGCACGACGGCATCGTGGTGTACAACTTGCTTGCTTCTTATGCTCATCTGCGTGCCACTGCCGGATGCGACTGGCCATCGCGTTTCGTGCAATTTGCCCGCAGCTGCCGGGCTCACCCATCTTCTTGAAGGACCGTACCATGTTCAATCTGACTTCTACCGCTGCCGAACAGATCATTCATGCCGCTGCAGAACTTGATGACCCGCAAGAACTTCCTTGCTTGCGAGTAGCTGCGAAAATTGAAGATGGTGAAATCACTTATGGCATGGGTTTTGACGAAGAGCGTGAACATGATGCGGTGATCGAGGTCGCAGGCGTGACATTGCTGATATCTCCCCCTAGCCAAGCGTTGCTGAAGGGCACCACGCTCGATTTCGTCGAGTTCCAGCCGGGGGAATTCCAGTTCATTTTTATCAATCCGAACGAACTACCCCCCGCCGGGGGTGGCTGCGTCAGTCGTAGTAATGGCTGCGGATCTTGCGGTAGCACTGGCGGCAACGGTGGTGGAGGATGTGGCTGAGATGACGATTTTGCTTGCCGATTTTCCTACCCGTGGTGCGACCGTTCCCGGAACGGTCTATCTGGTCGGGGCAGGTCCTGGCGATCCCGAACTGCTGACAATGCGTGCGTTGCGAATTATTAGCGAGGCGGAAGTGCTCGTTTACGACAACCTCGTTTCGCAGCCGATTCTCGATCTGGTTAATCCGGCGGCAGAGCGGATGTATGCCGGCAAGGAACGCGGCAACCACGCCGTGCCGCAGGAGGATCTTAATCTCCTGTTGGTCAAGCTTGCCCGGCAAAACAAGCGGGTGGTGCGCCTGAAAGGCGGCGACCCCTATACTTTTGGTCGCGGTGGTGAAGAGGTCGAAACCCTCAAGGAAAACGGCATCCCCTTCGAGGTGGTTCCTGGCATTACCGCGGCTGCCGGAGTGGCTGCGTATGCCGGCATTCCGCTCACCCATCGGAATTACGCGCAGGCCTGTGTTTTCGTCACCGGCCACCTCAAAGACGGCAGCATGAACCTCGACTGGCCAGGGCTGGCACGCCGCCGCCAGACCGTCATTATCTACATGGGTCTGCATGGCCTGCCGCATCTGTGCGCGCAGTTGGTCGCCCACGGTCTGCCGCCGGATTGGCCTGCCGCCATCGTGCAGCAAGGCACGACGCCTGATCAACGCACCGTCACGGGAACGCTGGCCACGCTGCCTGCGCTTGCCGAGGCGGCGCAACTCAAGGCACCAACATTGATTATTGTTGGTGAAGTGGTCAGGCTGAAAGACCGGCTTGCGTGGTTTGAGCAGGGATAACCCGACTAGCGACTGACCAAGCTAGCTGGGGTGTCTGTCGCGGCAGTTATTTCTGCACTCATTTCGGCAAACAACGCGAGCGTCTTTTCTGCCTCGTCGGTATCCAGCTTGTTGAGGGCGAAGCCGACGTGGACGATGACGTAGTCGCCAATGTTCACGCCGTCGACCAGCGCCAGCGAGATTTCCTTGCGCACGCCACTCAGATCAACAATGGCGGTGTCGGTGGAAGGCAGTTCAACGACCCGGGCGGGAATGGCTAGGCACATGTTATGCCTCCGCCGGGCCGCCCCAAGGAGGCATGTGCCCCCCGTGGGGGGGGCAGCGAGCCGGGTTTGCGAGCGTGGGGGGCCATTTATGATTTCTCCAATTGGTGCAGGGCGACCCACGCTTGCCCCAGCGATAAACCGCCGTCGTTGGGGGGGAAATTACGGGCCTCGACAAAACGTAATCCACGTGTTGGCAGGGTACTGCGCAGGGCAGAAGACAACAAGCGATTCAGAAAACAGCCGCCGGCGGCGACAACAGTTTGCAGACCGGTGCGCAGTCCCGCCTGTACAACCCAGTCAAGCAGTGCAGCGGCCAGCGATGCATGGAAGCGTGCTGCCATCAATCCTAACGCTTGCGGTGGCGCTGTGGCCAGCATTGTCAGCATTGGACGCAGATCAAGCGTACCGTCCGTCGCAATCCGCCAGCCATTCATCAATGGCGTAGCAGTGCCATGGCGTGTTGCCAGACCTTCCAGCAGCATTGCGGCTTGCCCCTCGAAGGCGTTGCGCCGCCGCAGGTCCAGCAGGCCGGCCGCCGCGTCGAAATAGCGACCGGCACTGGAGGTGGTCGGGCAGTTGATGGTTCGTTGCAGCATCTGTGTCACCGTGGCGGCAGCCGGCTCGTCGGAAAAGCGCGGGGCAATTGTTTCACCTTGCCCGAGCAAATGCAGGGCTGCGGCGGCCATGCGCCAGGGCTCGCGCGCTGCGACGTCGCCGCCGGGCAGGCTCAATGGCATGAAATGTCCGAGCCGCTCGCAGTGCGCTCCGTCGACGCGCAGCAATTCGCCACCCCAGGCCATGCCGTCACTGCCCAGGCCGACCCCGTCGAGCGCCAGCCCGAGCACGGGAGTGGCGATGCCATGTTCGGCGCACACCGCCGCGATGTGCGCGTGGTGATGTTGTACGCCGATGGCCGGAATGCCATGCTCGGCCGCAAAGCGAGCAGCAAAGCGGGTTGAATGAAAATCCGGATGCAGGTCGTGCACGACGGCTACTGGCTCGATTTCGAGAATATGCAGCTGATGGGCGATGGTTTCCTCGAAAAAGCCGCAGGTAGCCGCGTTGTCGAGATCGCCGATATGCTGCGTCACAAAGGCCTCGTTGCCGCGCGTCAGGCAAACCGTGTTCTTGAACCAGCCGCCGACCGCCAGGACGGACGGACCGGCTTTGGGCAATTTGATGGCGCGCGGGGCATAGCCGCGCGCCCGGCGCACCAGGGCCGCGCCGCGGCGCACGCTGTCGTCGCAACGCACGGTGATGGCGCGGTCGTGCAGCAGGTAGGCATCGGCAATCCTGGCAAGGCGGGTCAGGGCCTCGTCGTTGCCGATCACCAGCGGTTCGCCATGTGGATTGGCGCTGGTCATCACCAGCGCCAGCGGCGGTGGTTGGTTCAGCCATGCCGTGCCCGCCGGGCGGCCGGCAGCTTCGTGAAACAGCAGGTATTGAATCGGGGTGGCCGGCAGCATCAGCGCCAGTTCGGCAAGGCCGGGCGCAATGCCGGGTAACTGTGCATCGGTGTCGGGTGACTTCGGCACCAGCACTACAGGGCGTTCCGCGCTTTCCAGCCAAGCTCGGTCAGCGTTGCCTAATGCTGCAAAAGTCGGCGTGACCGAAGGGAATCCCCTTTTCGGGACTGGCAGGACGGCGTTTGCACTGGCCACCATCACGGCAAACGGCTTTTCCTCGCGCTGCTTGCGGTCTCGCAAGCGGGCTACAGTTTCGGAATTTGTTGCATCGCAGGCCAGATGAAAACCGCCCAGTCCCTTGATGGCGACAATTTTTCCCGCCTGCAGCAGCGCCAGGGTCGCGGCAACTGGATCGCCCGGCAGGGCAGTGCCGGTTGCGTCGAGCAAAGCCAGGTGTGGGCCGCACGCGGGGCAGCAGGTGGTTTCGGCATGAAAGCGCCGATCGGCGGGGTTATTGTATTCGCGCTGACAGTCTGGACACAGTGGAAATGGCGCGAGACTGGTCTGGGCGCGGTCATAGGGCAGTCGGTACGTCACCGTGAAACGGGGGCCGCAGTGCGTACAGGTGATGAAGCTGTGGCGCCAGCGCCGATTGTGCGGATCGAACAGTTCGGTGAGACAGGCAGCACAGGGCGCGGTATCGTGACCGATGGCCGTCATCAGTTGGCCACCGCCACTCATGGTGATGGTGAAGTCGCTGTAGCCAGTCGGTTGTGCCGTTTGTGCGTTGACCGTGTCGATACGTGCCAGCAGGGGCGCATCGCACTTCAGGCGGCGGAGCAGTTCTGCCAGCGCCCCGGCATTGCCCTCGGCGTGCAGGTCAACACCCTGTGCGTCATTGCGCACCCAGCCAGCGATGTTGAGTTCGTTTGCCAAACGCCAGACGAAGGGCCGAAAGCCGACGCCTTGGACGACGCCGGTGACGCGAATGTGTGCCGCTTCAGTCACGCACTTGTGCTGCCAGGACACCTTGCCTGATCCAGGCCAGCCAGTCCGTCATTCCCGCACCGCTGGTGGCCGACACTTGCAGTATTTCGATGTGCGGATTGACCCGTCGTGCGTTGGCGATGGCTAGCTCGGTGTCGAATTGCAGGTGCGGCAACAGATCGCATTTGTTGAGCAGCATCAGCCGCGCGGCACGGAACATGTCCGGATACTTGAGCGGCTTGTCCTCCCCCTCGGTTACCGAAAGAATCACCACCTTGCCAGCTTCGCCAAGGTCGAAGGCGGCGGGGCAGACCAGGTTGCCGACGTTTTCGATCATCAGCACGCTGTTTCCAGCGAGCGGCAATTTTTCCAGGGCGTGGCCGACCATGTGGGCGTCCAGATGGCAACCCTTGCCGGTGTTGATCTGGACGGCCGGGGCGCCTGCGGCATGGATGCGCTCGGCATCATTGCTGGTTTGCTGATCCCCTTCGATCACCGCAACGGCGAGCTCTCCGCCCGCGGCATGGAGGGCCTCGATGGTTTTGACCAGCAGCGTGGTTTTGCCGGAGCCGGGGCTGGAAACCAGGTTCAGCGCGAAAATGCCGCGTGCGGCCAGCCAGGCGCGGTTTTTGGCGGCATAGCTGTTGTTTTTCGCCAGAATGTCCTGCTCGAGCTTGACGCGGCGGCCGGAGCCGGGGGTGTAGGCATGGTTGGGGGCATGGCTGTGCGTCGTGCCATCAGCGTGGGTATGGGTGTTGCCTGCGTGGCCATGGTCGTGGTCATGCAGTGGCTCGCCCGCCACCCTCGTTTCACCTTCTCCGCATCCGCAGGTCGTACACATAGAGTTACTCCACTTCAAGGTCGATGACGCGCATCGACGTGCCACCGATGACTTCGACAGAATAGGCGCCGCAGAGTTCGCACGGGTCGTACACGGCAGCCAGCGCGCTTTCCTGTCCGCATTGCTGACAGCGTCCGCGTCCCGGCGTTGCGATGATGTCGAGGCGCGCGCCGGCTGCCGGGCTGTCCTGCATCGCCAGATCGAAGCAGAATTCGAAGGCCGACTGTTCCACCCCGGAAAGTTGGCCGATCTCCACCCGCACGCTGTGCACCCGGGTGAAACCATCGCGCAACGCAGCCTCTTCAATCAACTGGCGAACGCCCTCAACGAGCGACATTTCATGCATCGGCTAATCCGGTATATATGCATATAAAATATATGGAGGTTAATTGTAGACTGGAAAGGCAAGTGGCGGGGCTGCCGGCCGGTAGCACGCTGTCCGGAGTCTGTACAGGCCTTGAATTTTCACTTATTATGGCTTCCCGCAGAAAGTACGGCGGCCACTTTAAGGGCCGCCGTCTTTTTTTCTGATCATGAATCACCGTATGTTGCGGACGTTTATTTCGCGGAGTGAAGCATGTCGCACCTGATGAACAACTATGCCCGGCAAGACGTGGTGTTTACCCATGGCACCGGCAGCCAACTGTTTGACGAACAGGGCCGCCGCTACCTTGACGGGCTGGCCGGCATTGCCGTGAATACGCTCGGGCACAACCACCCGCGCCTGGTCGCTGCTCTGACTCAGCAAGTCACCAAACTGATCCATGTCTCCAATGTATATCGCATCAAGGAGCAGGAAGTGCTGGCCGATCGCCTCGCGGCGTTGTCCGGCATGGATGAAGTGTTCTTCTGCAACTCCGGTTGCGAGGCTAACGAGGCGGCGATCAAGCTGGCGCGCTTGTTCGGTCACCAGAAGAATATCGACCAGCCCGCCATTGTCGTGATGGAGCAGGCCTTCCATGGCCGCACCCTGGCGACGCTGTCGGCGACCGGCAACCGCAAGGTCCAGGCCGGCTTCGAACCCTTGGTGCCCGGTTTTGTGCGCGTACCCTTTGCCGATCTGGCGGCGATCGAACAGGTCGCAGCGAATAATTCAAATGTTGTCGCCGTCCTGTTTGAGCCGGTGCAGGGCGAGGGCGGCATTCGCGTCGCCGACGATGACTTCTTGCGCGGCCTGCGGCGCATTTGCACCGAGCGTGGCTGGCTGTTGATGGTTGATGAAGTGCAATGCGGTATTGGTCGCACCGGCATGTGGTTTGCCCATCAGCACGCCGGCATCAAGCCCGATGTGATGGCCCTGGCCAAGGGTTTGGGCTCGGGTGTGCCCATCGGCGCCTGCCTGACGGCGGGTCCGGCGGCTAATGTATTCAAGCCAGGCAATCATGGCTCGACCTTTGGCGGAAATCCTCTGGCGTGCACCGCTGCGCTGACAACATTGGCAGTGCTGGAAGAAGACCAGTTGCTGGCCCGGGCAACTGCGCTCGGTGAGCGCATGATCGTGCGGCTGCGCGAGCGGCTGGCCGACCTGCCGGCGGTTGTCGAGATCCGTGGCAGCGGCCTGATGCTCGGCATCGAACTGGATCGCCCCTGTGCTGCTCTGGTGGCGGCCGGATTGGAAGCTGGCATATTGATCAATGTCACCGCCGACAAGGTGGTGCGCTTGTTGCCGCCGCTGGTGATGACCGATGCCGAGGCCGACGAGCTTGTCGATAAACTGGCTGTGGTGCTGAAAGTCTTTCTAGCTGGCTGAGATTTTCCTATGACAACCCCAAGACATTTCCTGCAATTCAAGGATTTCAGCCGCGCCGAGTTTGAGTACCTGTTCGAGCGCACACGCCAGATCAAGCAGCAATTCAAGGCCTACCAGAAGTATTGGCCGCTCACCGATCGCACCCTGGTGATGATCTTTGAGAAAGCCAGCACGCGCACCCGGCTGTCCTTCGAGGCCGGCATGCATCAACTCGGCGGCACCGCGATCTACCTCAATACGCGCGATTCACAGCTTGGCCGTGGCGAGCCGGTCGAGGATGCCGCCGAGGTGATTTCGCGCATGAGCGACATCGTCATGATCCGCACCTATGAGCAGGACATCATCGAACGCTTTGCCGCCCATTCGCGGGTGCCGGTGATCAACGGCCTGACCAACGAGTACCACCCCTGCCAGATCCTTGCCGACATCTACACCTACGTCGAGCACCATGGTTCGATTCAGGGCAAGACCGTGGCCTGGATCGGCGACTCGAACAACATGTGCAACACCTGGCTGCAAGCCGCCGAGGTGCTTGATTTCAACGTTCATGTGTCGACGCCGCCCGGCTACGAAGTCGAGCCCGAGCGCGCCGGTCTGTATGGTACCGACCACTTCGAGGAGTTCGCCGATCCGATGGATGCCGCGCGCGATGCCGACCTGGTGACCACCGACGTGTGGACCTCGATGGGCTTCGAGGCCGAGAACGAGGCCCGCTGCAAGGCCTTTGCCGACTGGCAGGTCGATGGCGACATGATGAAGGTCGCCAAGCCGGAAGCCTTGTTCATGCACTGTCTGCCGGCACATCGCGGCGAGGAAGTTGCCGCCGAGGTGATCGACGGGACGCGCAGCGTGGTCTGGGAAGAAGCCGAAAACCGGCTGCACGCGCAGAAGGCCTTGCTCGAATTCCTGTTACTTGGCAGACTGCAATCATGAAGCAATTACCTGCTCTGTCGGTGTTTATCGCCTTGTTTTGCGCCGTATTGCCAGCGCCGACTTTTGCCGCTGACACGGACCCGCGTCAGTTCGTGGAGATGGCGCCCGAAGCGCGCGCCACCCTGCGTGCCGAGATGCTCGACAATCAACTGGCGCTGCATCAGATCATCGGTGCGCTGGCCGAAGGGAAGTATGCCGAGGCTGCCGCCATCGCCGAAAAGGAACTTGGCATTGGCGCGATGGGCAAGCATCGCAAGCTGCCATCGAATGCCCGTCCGGGCATGTACATGACGGATGAGATGCATGCCATCGGCCGTGCCTCGCATGTCGCCGCCAGCGATTTCGCCAAGGTTGCCACAGCGGGTAATCCTGCCACCGCACTGAATGCGCTGCAGGGCATCACCGGCACCTGCGTCGCCTGTCATCGCAGTTACCGCACCCAATAATCTTTTTCGGGAAACAGCAATGAACCAAGCCAAAAAAGTCGTCCTGGCCTATTCCGGCGGCCTCGATACCTCCGTCATCCTCAAGTGGCTGCAAGACACCTACCAGTGCGAAGTGGTGACTTTTACCGCCGATCTCGGTCAGGGCGAGGAACTGGAACCGGCACGTGCCAAAGCGGTCAAGCTCGGCATCAAGCAGAAGAACATCTTCATCGACGATCTGCGTGAAGAGTTTGTGCGCGATTTTGTCTTCCCGATGTTTCGCTGCAATGCCATCTATGAAGGCGAATATCTGCTCGGCACCTCGATCGCCAGGCCGCTGATCGCCAAACGCCTGGTCGAAATCGCCAGAAAGACCGGCGCCGACGCCATTTCTCATGGCGCGACCGGCAAGGGCAACGATCAGGTGCGCTTCGAACTGGGCGCCTATGCGCTGATGCCCAACGTCAAGGTCATCGCGCCGTGGCGCGAATGGGATCTGTTGTCGCGTGAAAAACTGCTGGCCTATGCCGAGAAAAACGGCATTCCCATCGAGATGAAACACAAGAAGGGCGGTTCGCCCTATTCGATGGACGCCAACCTGCTGCACATCTCTTTCGAGGGCCGGCACCTCGAAGATCCATCCGCCGAAGCCGAAGAGTCGATGTGGCGCTGGACGGTCGCCCCGGAAAAAGCGCCGGCCAAGCCGGAGTATCTCGACCTTGAATTCGCCCATGGCGATCTGGTGGCGATCAACGGCAAGAAAATGAAAGCGCACGAGCTGCTGGCGGAGCTCAACAAGCTGGGCGGCAAGCATGGCATCGGCCGTCTCGACCTCGTCGAGAACCGTTATGTCGGCATGAAGTCGCGCGGCTGCTACGAGACGCCGGGCGGCACCATCCTGCTCAAGGCGCACCGCGGCATCGAGTCGCTCTGTCTCGATCGCGAAGTGGCGCATCTCAAGGATGACCTGATGCCGCGCTACGCCAGCCTGATCTACAACGGCTACTGGTGGAGCCCGGAGCGCAAGGCCCTGCAGGTGCTGATCGACCACACCCAGCAGGCTGTCAATGGCTGGGTGCGCGTCAAGCTCTACAAGGGCAGTGTGTCGGTGGTGGGCCGCGATTCGAAGACCGATTCGCTGTTCGATTCGACCATTGCCACCTTCGAGGACGATGCCGGCGCCTACGACCAGAAGGATGCGGGCGGCTTCATCAAGCTCAACGCCCTGCGCATGCGCATTGCAGAAAATGCACGCCTGAAGCGCAGCGCCGGCGGGCGGGCCAAGGCGGACAGCAAGGCGAGCAGCAAGTCACGCAAGGGTTGACGGTTCTTCCGGGCATGCCAGGTACGCTGTTTGGTTTTACCGAGGCGCAGGTCGCCGAGTTCGGAGTGACCTTCGGGCTTGGCGCCTTCATCCTGTACATGTTGTTCATCATCGGCGAGTTGGCGTATCGCTCGAAGGCCGGCAAGATCGGAACTTTCGCGCTGTTTTTCGTGCTCGCCTTCGGCATGCTGGGTTTTATCGCCAAAACGATTATCGAAAAATTGTGGGGAATTTGAGGTGACACAGATGGAAAATCAATTCGACAATGTTGCCGTGATCAAGAAGGCCAATGTCTACTTTGACGGCAAGTGCGTTAGCCATACCGTGCAGTTTGCCGATGGCACGAAAAAGAGTGTCGGCGTGATCCTGCCGGCCACGCTGGTCTTCAACACCGGGGCGCCCGAGGTCATGGAAACCGTTGCCGGCGCGTGCCGCTATCGCCTCAAAGGGGCCGACTGGAAAGTCTGCGCCGCTGGCGAGTCGTTCGCCGTGCCGGGCAACTCCTCCTTCGACATCGAAGTGACGGGCGAGCCCTACCATTACGTTTGCCACTTTGCTTAAAAGGAAAACGCGATGCCCTCATTCGACATCAGCTCCGAAGCCGATCTGGTTGCCCTGAAGAATGCGGTCGATGTAGCGGGCCGCCACATTGGCAATCGCTACGACTTCAAGGGGACCTCGGCCAAGGCCGAGCTCAACGAGAAGGACAAGCTCATCACGGTGTTTGGCGATTCCGAGTTCCAACTCAGTCAGGTCAAGGACATCCTCTTCCCGGAGATGGAAAAAAAGGAACGCGAAAGTACCAAGCGTCTCGATATTGGCGCCGTGCAGAGCGTGTCCGGCAACAAGGCCAAGCAGGAACTGAAGATCAAGACCGGAGTCGAGCAGGAGCTGGCGAAGAAGATCGTCAAACTCGTCAAGGACAGCAAGCTCAAGGTGCAGGCCACCATTCAGGGTGACGCCGTGCGCATCACCGGCGCCAAGCGCGACATGTTGCAGGATGTGATCGCCTTGGTGAAGCAGGCGATTACCGACTATCCGCTGCAGTACGGCAACTTCAGGGACTGAGCAGCGACATGGCGCTGGTACAGTGTTGCCTCGCCCTGATGTTGTGTGCCTGGAGTTTTGGCGTGATGGCGGCCGATATTGCCTTGGTCGGCCTGATGTCCGGCAAGGCACTGGTGGTGATCGATGGCGGCAAGCGCCAGACCCTGGCGGTGGGAGCGACGACACTCGAAGGGGTGAAATTGATGACCATCGAATCCGGCGCGGCTGTTTTCGAGATCGACGGCAGGCCACGGCGCGTGGCACTCGGCCAGAGTGTGGTGTCCACACCCGGTGCCGAGCGGCCCGCCACAACCCTGATAGCAGACTCGCGTGGCCACTTTGTGGTACCTGGCAGCGTCAATGGCGTGCCGATGCGTTTTCTGGTGGATACCGGTGCAACCTTGGTTTCCTTGGGAGCAGCAGATGCCCGCCGGGCACGCATCGATGCATCGAAAGGCACGCCCGGCATGACCATGACTGCGAATGGTCCGGCACGTGTCTGGCGGGTCAGGCTGGAGAGCGTCAAGCTGGGCGGTATCACGCTGCGCGATGTCGAAGCCTCGGTGCATGAGCAGGACATGCCGGTGGTGCTGCTCGGCATGAGCTTTCTCAATCGAATGGAAATCCACCGCGACGGATCTGCGATGACGCTGACGCAACGCTATTGAATGGCCCCTCGCGCGCACTATTGTTCGCTGCCTCCTTGGGGTGGCCCGGCGGGTAGCTGACCATGCAGCTGACAGTGGAATGGCTGCGCCACCGATGCTCCGCTGAACGACCACAGATCGTGGTGCACGAGGCGCCCGTGGCAACGGGGTCGCCGGTAGCCGCTGCGGTGCTGATACCGATCGTGAATCGGCCGAGCGGCTTGACTGTTCTGCTCACGCAACGTACCGCCCATTTGCGCGATCATGCCGGGCAGGTCTGTTTCCCAGGGGGGTGTTGCGAGCCTGTCGATGTGTCGGCGGTGGCGACGGCGCTTCGCGAGAGCCATGAAGAGGTGGGGATTGCGCCGGACCAGGTTGAGATCCTGGCAAATTTGCCCGATTATTTCACCAGCACCGGCTACAGGATTACGCCGGTGGTCGGCCTGGTGACCCCGCCGCTCAATTTGCATCTCGACGATTTCGAGGTGGCCGAAGTGTTCGAGCCGCCGCTGGAGTTTCTCCTCGACCCGGCGAGTTACCACCAGCACGCGCTTGAGCGAGACGGTACGATTCACCAGTATTGGGCAGTGCCATGGCAGGGGCGCTTCATCTGGGGGGCGACTGCGGGCATGCTGGTCACGCTGCGCCAGTGCCTGTTTGCGCAGGATTGATAGCGGCATCGCAACGGTGCGGTTGCAGGGAGTGTGATATCTTCGACCTGCCAGTTTCCCGCTATCAGCCATGACCTTCCTCAGCATTATCTGCGCTCTTGTTCTCGAGCAGCTCAAAGCGCTGCCCATACAGCGTATTGCGCTCTGGCAGGGGCGTTACGCTGACTTTCTGGAGCGTCAGTTCAACGGCGGCGAGCGGCAACATGGCACCACAGCCTGGGTGCTGGGGGTGGCATTGCCTGCGCTGGTGGTTCTGTTACTGCATGGAGCCCTGGATTCGGTTCACCCGGTGCTGGGTTTCATAGCCGCCGTGGCAGTGTTATATCTGACCATGGGATTGCGCCAGTTCAGCCATTTCTTCACCGATATCCAGATGGCTTTGCGCATGGGCGAGATCGAGCGCGCCCGTCGTTTGCTGGAAGAGTGGCGCGGCCAGAGTGCGGCACGGCTGAATTCAACAGAGATTGCACGCCTGGCGATCGAGCAGGGGATCATCGCAACGCATCGTCATGTGTTTGCGCCGTTGCTGTGGTTTGTGGTGCTCGGACCGGCAGGTGCGGTGCTTTACCGGCTTGGATTGAGCGTGATGCAACGTTGGGCGACGTCAATCACGCCTGATGCAGACCGCTCTTTGTCTGCCAGTGCCTTTCCGCGTTTTGCCCAACAGGCTTTCCAGGTGCTCGACTGGCTGCCGGCGCGCCTGACGGCGGTGACCTTCGCCATCGTTGGCGATTTCGAGGATGCGGTGTATTGCTGGCGCACGCAGGCCAGCCAGTGGGCGCAGGCGGTCCCTGCGGAGCAGGGCGCCGATATGGCCTCCGGAATACTTTTGTCCAGCGGGGCTGGCGCGCTTGGCGTCAAACTCGGCCTGCCCTTGCCTGATGAGACAGGCATCGACGCCCGGCCAGAACTCGGCTTGGGCGACGATGCCGATATCGAGCATCTGCAAAGTGCGGTCGGCCTGGTCTGGCGCGCTTTGGTGTTGTGTCTGTTGTTGTTGGCCTTATTGACCGTGGCAAGCTGGGTCGGGCCGTAATTCATCAAAACAAGGAGTGGAATAAAAATGTCAAATAATGAAGTCGTTGTACTGAGCGCGGTGCGCTCCGCAGTGGGGGCCTTTGGTGGCTCACTGAAGGATCTGGAACCCGCCGAACTGGGTGGCATGGTGATCAAGGAAGCGATTGCCCGCGCCGGGGTCGATGCCAAGCAGGTCAGCTTTGCCACGGTCGGCAACTGCATCCCGACGGAAGCGCGCTATGCCTACGTTGCGCGGGTCGCGACGATTCAGGGTGGCATGTCGATGGACTCCACCGTGTTCGCCGTCAACCGCCTGTGCGGTTCGGCCCAGCAGGCCATCGTCAGTTCGGCACAGGCCATCATGCTGGGCGATGCAGAATATGCGCTGGCGGGCGGTGTCGAAGTGATGTCGCGTGGTGCTTATCTGTTGCCGGCACTGCGTTCCGGCGCGCGCATGGGCGATACCCAGGCGATCGACGCCATGGTGGCCGTCCTGACCGACCCCTTTGGCGTTGGCCACATGGGCATCACCGCGGAAAATCTGGCCACCAAGTGGGGGATCACCCGCGAAGAACAGGATGCTTTTGCTCTCGAGTCGCAGACGCGCGCCGCCAAGGCTCAGGCGGCTGGCTATTTCAAGTCGCAGATCGCCCCGATCACCCTCAAGACCCGCAAGGGCGAGGTGGTATTCGATGCCGACGAGCACCTGAAGCCAACCACCACCCTCGAGATGCTGGCCAAGATGCGCCCCGCGTTCAAGAAGGATGGCACCGTCACCGCCGGCAATGCTTCCGGTATTAATGACGCCGCCGCCTTTCTGGTGCTGGCCGATGCTGCCAAGGCTGCGGCTGCCGGTCACAAGCCGCTGGCCCGCCTGGTGGCCTATGCCATTGCCGGCGTGCCCAACGACATCATGGGCGAAGGTCCGATTCCCTCATCCAAAACCGCGCTGCAAAAGGCCGGACTGACGCTCGACCAGATGGATGTCATCGAGTCGAACGAAGCCTTCGCTGCCCAGTCCATCACCGTCGCCAAGGGCCTCGGCCTCAATCCGGTCAAGACCAACCCGAACGGCGGCGCCATCGCCATCGGCCACCCGGTCGGTGCTACCGGCGCGGTGATTGTCACCAAGCTGCTGCACGAGATGCTGCGGGTGAATGCCCGTTACGGCATGGCCACCATGTGCATCGGTGGCGGCCAGGGCATCACGACGATCTGGGAAAAAATCTAAAAATATAGACCCGCCCCCTCCCGGCCTCCCCTTCGCGGGGGAGGTGACTGTTAGACGCGCTGCGCGCGCTTGTTACGGGGAGCCCCCGTTCATACTTGGGAGCGGATTGCGGCTGGCGCCGCGTGCCGTCCGGGCTTGGGGCGGCCCTGCGCCCGGACTGCTGTTGTATGGTGGTTTTGACGCCGTCCCGCCAGCGCCGACTTTTGAAATCGCTCAGGGTGCGTTGGCGTAGGATTCCTTGGCTTCGCGTGCCGTGGCGGCCTCTTCTTCGGAATAGGCCTTGCCGGACCACATCATGCTGTAGGCGATTTCTTCGTTGCCGTTCTCGCACAATTCCAGCACCTGCTGGAACAGCGGCTGGAAGGTCTTGCTGCGGTGCGATGCCTCGTGCTCTTCAAACGAGCGCCAGAAGGTGATGATGAGCGCCTCGCGGTCCTTGAGCTTGCTCTTGACTGCTTTGCCGATGGTGCTGCCTTCGTTGGATACCTGGCCACTGTTCAGGACGACCATGCCGCCGACAAAGCCGGTGTCGGAGTGATAGGTCTTGACGTTCTCGCAAAGCATGGCAACGCGCTCTTCGAGATCATCGACGGTAAATTCTGGTTTAAGGATGATGCGATTGACGGTGACAATGCCGTCGCTGTCGAAGCCGGGAATGAATGACATCACTATGCTCCTTTACGGTTGCGTGATGACTATGAAATGGTGGCGTTCTGTTAGAGTTCAAGCCACAACAAACTTAAGTGCACAACATGAACGAGTCCGATTTTATAGAGGAAACGCTGGCAAGCGAGCAGGTTTTCGACGGTCGGCTGCTCAAGGTGTTTGCCGACAAGGTGCGCCTGCCGGATGGGCGTGAAACGGCCCGCGAAATTATTCGGCATCCCGGTGCGGTGGTGATTATTGCCGTGCTCGACAACGGCAAACTGCTGTTCGAGCGGCAGTTCCGCTATCCGCTGCGCCGCGTGCTGCTTGAAATGCCGGCCGGCAAGGTCGATCCGGGCGAGCACATCCTCGATACCGCGCGCCGTGAGTTGCGCGAGGAAACCGGTTACAAGGCAGCGCTGTGGCGTCATCTGGGTGTCATGCACCCGTGCGTTGGCTATGCTGACGAGCGCATCGAAATCTTCTGGGCGCAGGGCCTGAGTTATGTTGGCGCAGAGCTCGATCATGACGAAATTCTCGATGTATCGGAACTGGCCATTGCCGATGCGCTGCTCGCCGTGCGTGACGGCGAAATTACCGATGCCAAGACCATCACGGCCCTGATGTGGGCCGAGAAAACATTGTCTGGCACATGGCCTTTGCCGCTCTAAGGAGTGAACCTCAGGCCAAGCTGCCGAGGCGGTAGAATGCGCTGCATGCAGAATAGACCGTCGTCCAGCTGGCTGCGACAATTGAGGAGCAGAATTTCATGAATTCCACCCCCGCGCCCCATGGGGCAGTGCCGGATGTGGATAGCGACGAGCGCACGCGGCTGCTTGCGCTCAACGTTTTTTCCGAAGTGTCGGCGGACCTGGTCGATGAAGATGATGTCGAGGAACTGCTTGGACGCTTCCTTGGCACCATGCTGCGCCTGGCCAAGGCTAGCGCAGGTGCCGTGCGCGTGCTGACGACCGATGGCAAGCATTTGCGGCTGGTGGCGGCGCGCGGCTTGCCGCACGAGGTGGTCGAACAAGAGCGTCTCGTGTCGATTGATTGTGGTCAGTGCGGTGTCGCCGTGCGCGACAATCATTGCCGTTACGAGATCGACCTGCACGCCTGTGCGCTGCGCACCAAGCATCCATATTTCGATCGTGACTGCAAGGCGATGGTGGTTGTGCCGTTGCAGCATGGCAACAAGTTGCTGGGTGTTTACAACCTGTTTTTGTCCGAGCGCTTCGAACTGCCCGAGGAACTGGTCCTGTTGTTTCGCTCGATTGGCGAACACCTGGGCATGGCAATTGAAAACACGCGTCTCAAGCGCGAGAATCTGCGCATCACGCTGATGAACGAACGGCAGATGATGGCCGCCGAAGTGCATGATTCACTGGCGCAGGCGCTGTCCTACATGAAAATGCGCATGGCGTTGCTGGTGGATTCAATCCAAGACTGCGATGAAGAAAAAGCCGGCAAATACGCTGGCGATATCGGCCAGGCGCTCGACGATGCTTACATCCAGTTGCGTGAATTGCTGGCGCAGTTCCGCAGCCGCATGGATCCGCTGGGTCTGCAGCAGGCGCTGAAGCGGCAGGCGGACAGTTTTTTTGATCGCACCGGCATTGCGCTGGAATTCGACAATCGCGTTGTCGACCTGCGCCTGTCGGTCGATCAGGAAGCGCAGGTATTCTTCATCGTCCAGGAGGCGCTGGCCAATGTCAGACGTCACTCCAAAGCCACACAAGCCTGGCTGACCCTGGAAGGCACCTGCGATCATTACATGATCACGGTGGATGACAATGGGCGTGGCGCCCAGGGTTTTTTCCCGATTGCCAACCGTACCGGTGATTCAGACGAACTCCCTTATGAGCGTGACCACTTTGGCTTGTCGATCATGCGTGAGCGTGCCCGTCTGGTCGGTGGCCGCGTCGAAATGGTCAACCTGCCGGAGCGCGGTTTTCGTGTGCGGCTGACTTTCCCGGCGATCAGCCCATCCAACCCCAAGGCAGCGGTATGAACGTTACAAAACCAATCCGTGTTGTGCTCGTCGATGACCATACCTTGTTTCGCAAGGGCCTTGCGGAGTTGCTTGAGCAGCGCAGTTCGATCCATATTGCCGGAATTGCCGGTAATGGCGACGAAGCGATGGAACTGCTCAAATCGATTGAAGCAGACGTCGTCATCACCGACCTCAACATGCCACCACACGGCGGCCTGGCGCTGTTGCGAAAAATTCGCGCCGAGGGATGGAAGGTTCCGGTATTGGTATTGACCGTCAGTGACGCCAAGGATGACTTGGCTAATGCGATGAGCGCCGGGGCTCAGGGTTATCTGCTCAAGGATATGGAGCCCGACGACGTCGTGGATGCCGTGCAGCGTGCCGTGCGTGGTGAAACGGTGGTGGCGCCGGCCATGACCCTTAAGCTGGTGCACTTGCTGCAGGGCGGATCACAGCCGCCCAAGGTTGAAGCCTTGCAGCAGCTGACGGCGCGCGAGCGCGAAATTCTCGAGCACCTGTCGCGTGGTTTGTCGAACAAAGCCATCGCACGGGAACTGGATATCAGTCACGATACCGTCAAGCTGCATGTGCGTCACGTTCTGGCCAAGCTCAATCTCACTTCGCGTGTCGAGGCTGCCGTATTTGCTGTCGAACAGAAGGCCGCGCAGCAAGCAAGATCTTGATATAGGCACACTGGCAACGGCCCCCGATGCCTCACATGAATTGACTGCGCCTCCCTGGGGCGGCCCGGCGAAGGCAAACCCGCCATGCTCGACATCCTTTACCGCGACGATCAGTTGATCGCCATCGACAAGCCGGCTGGCCTGCTCGTCCATCGCAGCGACATCGATCGTCACGAAACGCGCTTTGCCGTGCAACTGCTGCGCGACCAGATCGGCCGCCGCGTGCAGCCGGTACACCGGCTTGACAAGGGCACTTCCGGCGTGCTGCTGTTTGCCTTCGATGCAGAAGTGGCGCGGGAGATGGGGCGCCAGTTCGAGGGCGGTGAAGTCGACAAGACCTATCTTGCAGTGGTGCGTGGCTGGCCGGCGGAGTCCGGCGTCATCGACCACGCACTAACCCGCAAACATGATGACTATGGGCGGAAACTTCCCGCAGCCACAGCCCAGCAGGCGCTCACGCATTACCGGCGTCGGGCAACGATCGAATTGCCGGTAGCCATCGACCGTTACCCGAACTCACGCTATGCGTTGGTTGAACTCAAGCCACTCACGGGCCGCTACCATCAGTTGCGCCGCCATCTGAAGCACATCAGCCATCCGATCATTGGCGATGCCACGCATGGCAAGGGTTTGCACAACCGTTTTTTTCAGCGCGAGTTCGGCTGCCACCGTCTGCTGCTGGCCTGTATCGGGATGATTTTCCGCCATCCGGTCAACGGCGCAAGAATTGCCATTGACGGCAACCTGTTGCGCCACCGGGCAAAAGTCGGCGCTGGCGGGATGAAATGCCCCGTAGCGGGTACGGCGGGTACGGCGCCGGATCAGTTCGTGGCGCTGCTGGATCGCTTTGACTGGAGCCAGGCCATTGCTCCGTGTCCTGCGGCATAGCCGCTGGCAAAGCAGGCGGTGAGCAGATAGCCGCCGGTCGGAGCTTCCCAATCCAGCATTTCGCCGGCGCAGAACGTGCCGGGCAGGGCGTTCAGCATCAGCCGGTCATCGAGTGATGAGGCCATCACCCCTCCGGCAGTGCTGATGGCCTCATCGAGTGGGCGCGGTGCGTCAAGTCGCAGCGGCAGCGCCTTGATCGCGGCAGCCAAGCGCGCCGGATCAGCGTAGTCGTCCTTGGCCGCGCATTCACGCAGCAAACCGGCCTTGACGCCGGCAATGCCCGCGCGGCTTTGCAGATGGCTGGCCATCGAGCGTGCGCCGCGCGGATGGGCGATTTCCCGCGTCAGGCGTTCCAGCGTCTTGCCGGGGGCAAGATCGAGCTGCAGCTTGGTGCTGCCGTGCGACTCGATAGCATCGCGCAATGGCGCGGAGAAGGTGTAAATCAGGCTGCCCTCGATGCCATGCTCGGTGATGACGAAATCCCCTTGTCGCTGTGCATCGTCAAATGTCGCCACCACCGATTTGACCGGTTGGCCGGCGAACTTGGTGCGGAAATGTTCGCTCCAGGCAATTTCGAAACCGCAATTTGCGGGCTTGAGCGGCGCGATGGCCACGCCGCGTGCTTGCAGCAACGGAACCCAGGCGCCGTTGGAACCCAGTTTCGCCCAACTGCCGCCGCCCAGCGCGAGGATTACTGCCGTACCGCCAGTCCCACGGGGATTTCCTTCGGTCACGCCGACTTTCTGTTCCCCTGTGGGCGTGGCGAAACGCAGGGCGCCATCCTCATCCCAGCCCAGCCAGCGATGCCGCATGTGAAAACGCACCCCGGCGGCGCGCAGCCGGGAAAGCCAGGCGCGCAATAACGGTGCGGCCTTCATTTCGGCCGGGAACACCCGACCGGAAGAACCGACGAAGGTATCGACACCCAGGTCGCGCGCCCAACTGCGCAAGGTCACGGGGCCAAAGCTGGCGAGCCAAGGCCCTACCCAGTCGCGTTCCTTACCATAGCGGCTGACAAAAGTGTCCAAGGCTTCGGCATGCGTGAGATTGAGGCCGCTCTTGCCCGCCATGAGGAATTTGCGGCCAACCGAGGGCATCGCGTCGTAAACCTCGACACTCAAGCCGGCCTGGCTCAGCACCTCTGCCGCCATCAAGCCGGCCGGCCCACCGCCGATGATTAGCCCTTTTCTTTGCATGGCTGACAGTCTACTTGACACGTCTGCGATAATGCTTACCTCCGTGGCCAGACTGGCCTGTCTTTACCACCCGTAATAAACGGGAGCCCCCATGACCGAAACTATCGAATCCTTTGCCGCGCTGCAATTGCCCGCGCCCCTATTGACGGCCTTGGCGGCCGTCGGCTACGAAACCCCGACCCCGATCCAGGCGGCCTGTATCCCGCATTTTCTGGCGGGGCGCGACATCCTTGGCGAGGCGCAGACCGGCACCGGCAAGACGGCAGCCTTCGCGCTGCCGCTCCTGGCACGACTCGATCTTGCCAAAAAGATGCCACAGGTGCTGGTGCTGACGCCAACGCGCGAACTGGCCATCCAGGTCGCCGAAGCCTTCCAGAAATATGCCCACAACATGCCTGGTTTCCATGTCCTGCCGGTGTATGGCGGGCAAAGCATGGTGATCCAGTTGCGTGCGCTGTCGCGCGGCGTGCATGTCATCGTCGGCACGCCGGGCCGCATCATGGACCACCTCGAGCGTAAAAGTTTACAGCTCGAGAACCTCACAACACTGGTGCTCGACGAGGCCGACGAGATGCTGCGCATGGGCTTCATCGAAGATGTCGAATGGATCCTCGAGCATACGCCGGCGACACGCCAGACCGCGCTGTTCTCGGCGACCATGCCCGCACCGATCCGCCGCATCGCCCAGCGCTACCTGCGCGATCCTCAGGAAGTGCGGATACATTCTGCTACCACGACGGTGGCGACGATTCGCCAGCGCTACTGGCAGGTGCGCGGCGCGGACAAGCTCGAAGCGTTGACGCGCATGCTCGAAGTCGAAGAGGATTTCGAGGCCGCCCTGATATTCGTGCGCACCAAGCTGGCGACGGTCGACCTCGCCGAAAAGCTGGAGGCGCGCGGCTACGAAGCCGCGGCACTGAACGGCGACATGACGCAGGGCCTGCGCGAGCAGGTGGTCGAGCGATTGAAGAGCGGCAGCCTCGACATTGTCATCGCCACCGATGTCGCCGCGCGCGGGCTGGACGTGCCGCGTATCAGCCACGTCATCAATTATGACGTGCCCTACGACACCGAGTCCTATGTGCATCGCATCGGCCGCACGGGCCGTGCCGGGCGTCCCGGCAATGCCATCCTGTTTGTCGCGCCGCGCGAGATGAGGATGCTCAAAGCAATAGAACACGCCACGCGCCAACCCATCGAGGCGATTGGCCTGCCGACGCGCGGCGAGGTGGCCGAGCGCCGCATCGGACAATTCAAGCAGCAGATCGTCGACGTGCTCGCCGAGGAAAACCTCGAGTTCTTCTTCGAAGTGGTGCGGCGCATGGAAAGCGAGGACAACCTTGCTGCCCGCCAGATCGCCGCAGCATTGGCTTTTCTCGCACAGCGCGAACGGCCCTTGCAGCCCCCCGGCTTTGATGTGCCAGTGGCACCTGTATTTGCCGCGCCGCTGCGGGCCGAGCGTCCGGCTTCATTTGAGCGTCCGGCCCCCGCGCGTCCCGATGGCGGGGATCGTCCCGAACGCCCGGCGCGCGAGCCACGGGCTGACCGCGAGGAGCGTCCGGAACGCAAGGAGCGCCCCGCACCCCGCAATTTCAGCAGCAGCCAGGTGGTGCGCTATCGCATCGAAGTCGGCAAGAACCAGGGCGCGCTTCCCAAAGAAATCGTCGGTGCCATCGCTAACGAGGGCGGCATCGAGGGCAAGCTGATTGGCCAGATCAACCTGTTCGACGACTACAGCACCGTCGAACTGCCCGAGCTGCCACCCGAGGTGCTCGATATCCTGCAGCGCACCCGCGTGCGCCAGTTGCCGCTGAAAATACGTGTCGCGGCGGCGGGCGAGGGTGAGTCACGGAGTAGACCGCCGGCCAAACCACGCTGGGAAAACGACCGCGCACCGTCAAGTGAGGCGCGCGAGCGCCGTCCCGCCAGCGCCGACTTTGGGCGCGCCAGTGGGACGCCAAAGCCTGCCGCCCGCGCCGAGTATGGACGCGGTGAAGGGACGCCCAAACCTGCTTTTTCCGACAAGCCGCCCTATCGTAGCGAAAAGAAACCAGCGCCGCGCGACACCGGCGGCAGGACGGAGCGAGGCGCTCCGCCAGCGGGCAAGCCGTTCAACAAATTCTCCGGCAAGCCGAAAAAACATTGATCCGGCGTAACCACTCAGGTTAACGTCAAGGCCTGTCGTAGAGGGTGCGACGAGCAGTTTCGATTCGGCTTATTGCGACCCGCTCAAGAGGCGTGGTTCGATCAGCGCGGTTTGTGCGCCATCGCCCGCGGTGAGCCAGATCTGGCCATCCTGGATCGTGCATTGCAACTGCAGGTTGCGTGCGGCCAGTGCAGCAAGGGCGCTTGACTGCTCGACGTCCAGTGCGAAGACGCGCAGGTTATCGAGGCGCGCCAGTGCGCGACTTTCCTTGCCCCACCAGATATCGGCAGCCTTGCCGCCGTAGACGATGACCACTACCTCCCTGGCGCGTCCGGCGGCCTTGCGCAGCAGACGTTCGTCGGGTAGTCCGACCTCGATCCAACGCTCGATCTCGCCGGTATAGCTTTTCAACCACAGCGCAGGTTCATCGTCGGTTGATAGACCGCGGCCGAATTCGAGGCGCTCGGCGGCAAACATCAGAAAGGCAAGCAGGCGCACCATCATGCGTTCGTCGGTTTCGGACGGGTGGCGCGCCAGTGTGAGCGCGTGCTCACCATAATAGGGGCGATCCATGTCGGCAATGCTGACCGACACCTTGAAGATGGTGGATTTGAGTGCCATAGGGAGTGAGGCTGCGGTTTGGTGTTGTGGACACCGGTGAACGTGAAGAGGCGGCGCATTCTACATGGCCGCCTCTCCCCGTTTTCAGCGCTGCTGCCGACCTGGGTCGGAGCGGCTAGTTTTGTCTTACTCCTTGATCACAAAGCTGCCGTCTTTTGCCACGGTGATGGCGGCGGCAAAAGACGGCTGTTGATGCCGGAGTTTTTCAGAAGATTGTGTGCCATCTCGGCCCGCATCCCTCCCGAGCAGTGCATCACGACGTCTTTGTCCTTGGGAATTTCGGCAAGCGTCAGGTTACGAAGCACCAGCCCGTTGCCAGGCAGGCGAGGGCGGTGCCGCGACTGGCGCCCCAGTCGCCCAATACCCAGCGTGCGCAGGCTTGTCCATCGAGCATGTGGGTATGTTGCCCTTGGTGGTGCGTATGACCGTGGATCAGGGTGCGAACCTGGTGCTGGCGCAGCATGGCGGCGACGGCGGCGGGATTCACGTCCATGATGGCCAGCGGCTTGATCTTCTTTTCGCGCTCACTACTAGCCCGTAGCGCCTCGATTTCTGCCTTGCGCACGCCAAGCGGCTTGGCCAGAAACTGGCTGCGCCAAGCCGGGGCGCGAACCTGGCGACGAAAGATCTGATAGTCGGCGTCGTCGGTACACAGCAAGTCGCCGTGGGTGAGCAGCGTTGGTGTGCCGGCAATGTCCCGGATGCAGGGGTCGGCCAGCAGGGTGAGGCCGGCGGCGGCGGAAAAATCATTGCCGATCAGGAAGTCGCGATTGCCGGCCATGAAGGAGACTGCCACGCCGGTATCGGCCAAGGCGTGCAAGGCAGCGACGATCCGTGCGTTGAACGGGTCGTCCAGGTCATCGTCGCCGGCCCAGTAGTCGAACAGATCGCCGAGGATCGTCAGGCTGGCAGCAGAGCGGGCCGGGCTGGCGAGAAAGGCGAGGAAACGCTCCGCCGTGGCCGGATCGTGCGGTGAGAGATGGATGTCGGAAATAAACAGCGCCGACTTGTCGTTGCTGCTGGACATGAAAGTCGGCGCTGGTGATACGGCGTTGAATCGGGCTCAGGCGACGACTTCGGCCTTCTCGATCACCACATCCTCGACCGGCACGTCCTGGTGAAAGCCCTTGTTCCCAGTCTTGACGTTCTTGATCTTGTCCATGACATCCAGACCTTCGACAACGCGGCCGAACACACAGTAACCCCAGCCCTGGCCGTCTGGCGCGCGATGGTTGAGGAAGTCGTTGTCGGCGACGTTGATGAAGAACTGGGCGGTGGCGGAATGCGGGTCACCGGTGCGCGCCATGGCGACCGTACCGCGATCGTTCTTCAGGCCATTCGCAGCCTCGTTCGCGATCGGCGCGTTGCAGGCCTTTTCCTGCATGCCAACGCCGAAGCCGCCACCCTGAATCATGAAGCCGTTGATGACGCGATGGAATACGGTGCCATCGTAATGGCCTGAATTGACATAGGAAATGAAGTTCTCGACGGTTTTCGGGGCCTTCTCGGCATCGAGTTCGAGGGTAATGACACCGTGGTTGGTGGTGAGCTTGATCATGTGGTTTCCTTATTTTTTCAGTTCGATCAGTTGCGCTGATTCGATGACGATGGGGGTGGTGGGTACGTTCTGGTGGCCGGCCGCGTTGCCAGTGGCGACCTTGCCGATTTTCTGCACGACGTCGAGGCCCTGCACCACCTTGCCGAACACGGCATAGCCCCAGCCATCCCGCGAAGGATAGTCGAGTGCGGCGTTGTTGGCGAGGTTGATGAAGAACTGGGCCGAGGCCGAATGCGGATCGCCGGTGCGTGCCATGGCGATGCTGCCAGTGACATTCCGCAGGCCGTTCTTCGCTTCATTCTGAATCGGCGCGCGGGTGGGTTTTTGCCGCATGTCAGGGGTGAAGCCGCCACCCTGGATCATGAAACCATCGATCACACGATGGAAGGCGGTGCCGTTGTAATGGCCGTCCTTGACGTATTGCAGAAAGTTTTCAGTCGTCTTGGGCGCTTTCTGGGCGTCGAGTTCCAGCACTATCACGCCCTGGCTGGTCTTGAGTTCGACCTGCGGGTTGGCGGCGTGCGCAGAAAGCGCGAGACAAAATGTGGATAGCAATACCAGCAGTTTATTCATTGAGAGACTCCGGGGTGAAATCAGAATGACGTCTATGCGACAAGACAAGGTGACGCCTATGCGGCAAAAAAAAGGTTACGCCTATGCGGCGTCTTCGTGAACGATCTTCCAGCGCCCGTCTTCCTTGATCCAGTACTGGCGCTTCTGCATCCGGTTCGACAGGTTGCTGCTCTGGTAGTCCTGTTCGAAGGTGACGACGACATACTCGTCCTTGCCGGGATTGCGGAACATGCTGATGTTGTGGGTGGCAACTTTGATCCACTGTTTGCCAGCATTGACCTTTTTCTTCTGGGCAATCCATTCAGCCAGTTTTTTGCCATCGCCAGAAAAGTCGCGCGCATAGTGGTGCGCGTAGCGCTCGATGTCGCGACTTTCCCAGTCGCTGCGCCAGGCGTCGATCATGGCGAGCAGCGACTTGCGCTCGGCCTGCCAGTCGTCGAGCGACGACCATTCGATGCTGTTGCTGATGATGACGGGCGTGGTGCCGATCTGCAGGTTCTTCGCCAGTGCGTCTAGATCGGTGTTGGCGAGGACGACACAACCATCAGAAGCTTGCGGCGGGCGCGAAAAAGTGTCGGAAGGCGTGCCGTGCAGCCAGATGCCGTGACCGTTCTTGCCCATCTTCTTGTCCCATTTGTTGGGATAGTTGATGGGGAAGGCGCCACTGCCGTAGAGATCGGGCAGTTTCTTGCGCGACAGATTGGCGGTAACGTGATAAACGCCGATGGGCGTCTTCTGGTCGCCTTCCTTGAGTTTGTCCGAGCCGAGTTTGCCGTGTGAAATGTAATAGTCGGCGACGAAACGCGGTGTGCCGTTGTCATTCTGGTAAAGATACAGGCGTGCCTTCTGCGTATCGACCACCACGGCGTGCTCCTGGTCCGGACGCATCTGCAACAGGTAGCGTGGCACCTGCGTTTCGCGCGGCTTGTTTTGGTAGGCACGCAGGCGGGCGATGGCTTCCTGGCGCAAGTCGGCGACCTGATCGGCAACCGGCGCGCCGGTCTGTGCAGCCACCTGCTGCACGCCGCCTTCGCCAAAGCTCTTGAGCAGCCGGGTGCGGGCGAGCAGCAAGTCGCCCTTGATCAGGTGGCCGAGCCGGAATTTCGGATAGGCCTTCAGCAGTGCCTCGGTCTCGTTGAGTGCGGGCTCCCAGCGATTCTTCTCGATATGCTCGAAAATTCGCGCCAACAGCGGATCGGGGCCGGAATCGGTATAGCGTGCGGGAATGCTGGTATTCGCTACCGCGCCCTGCATGCACAACAGCGTAACGCAGAGAATGCCGATCAGTTTGCGCATTGCTTTCGCAAGAAACACGCCGGGCCGCCCCAAGTGTTTCTTGGCCCCTTGAGGGGAGGACGCAGCGCAGCTGCGGCTACGGGGTGGGCCCACAAGAAACACGCCGGGCCGCCCCAAGTGTTTCTTGGCCCCTTGAGGGGAGGACGCAGCGCAGCTGCGGCTACGGGGTGAGCCTACGTTCATCCGCCGACCCGCTCCTGCTGGATCAGCCATTTGCCGTCACGCTTGACCAAAACCAGAGTCTTGGTGGAGTTTGAGTTGAAAGTGGCCGACTTGTAGCCCTGGCGAAAACGTACAGTTGCCTTGTCGCCTTCGATCTTGATGCTCAGCTTGTCGCGGCTGACATCGATCTTGCCGGGCTTGCCGACCCGCTGGGTGCGCTCTTCTTCCCATTCTTTGCGCGACTGACCGTCGGAGGTCTGGAAGTCCTTGGCGTAATGCGCAAGATAGCTGCTGACATCCTTTTTCGACCAGGCGGCCAGCCAGCCATCGACGGCGGCGGTGATCTCGCTGTTGACGTCAACGGCCTTGACGGGTTCAGCCTTCGGTGCAGGTGCGAGAGCTGGCGCAACTACGGGAGCCGGCACCGGCTTGACTTCGGCAGGGCGGGCAACGGGAGCCGGGGCTGGCTTGGTATCAGCGCTGGCGATCACGACGGGCGTCGGTGGGGTGACGGGTGTTGCAGCGGGTGGCTTGACCGGGGTGACCGGAGTGGACGGAGCAGCAGGCTTGCTTTCCGCCGCTTTACCCTTGCCGGCTTTTGCACCATCGACCAGATCGCTGATCATCGCCAGCTTGGTCTGCGCCGAAGCATTGGATGAATCGATCTGCAGCGCCTTGCCGTAAGCCTGGCTGGCCAGGCGCGAATAGATGTCGCCCAGATTCTCGTGCGCGGTGGCGTAGGCCGGATGAGTGCGGATCGCCAGCTCCAGTGCCTGCTTGGCTTTGTCGTACTGCTTCTGCTGGGCGTAGATGACGGCCAGGTTGTTGTACGGTTCGGGCAGATCGGGATAGTCTTCGGTGAGCTTCTGGAAGACCTCGATGGCCTCTTTTTGCTTGTTCATCCCCGTGAGGATGATGCCCTTCAGAAAGCGCCCCTGCGCATCTTTTGGCTTGGCGGAGAGATGGCGGTTGACCTGCTTGAGCGCTTCGGCATGCTGGCCGGACTTGAGCAACTGGCTCGCTTCGCTGTAACTGTCGGCACGCACCGGCAAGGCGGTCAGGCTGACTACAGAAAGCCCCAGGGCCAGGACGAAGGCTTGCGCGCTGAGTCGAAAACGAAAGGTGGTCGAAGACGCGGCGGTCGGCAAGGCAGGCAAAATTGACATTTTATGCTGGTCAGTACTGAAAAATTCAACGTATCATTCTAACAAAGATGCGCAGCCCGACGCGCCGTTCGGGCTGTGTCTAAAGCCCTAATACGACACTTTTACCTCCCTTTATGCGTTTTCGCCGGCCAATCCAACATTCGGCCCCACCCCCATGCTGAAAATCTACAACACACTCGCCCGCGCTCTGCAAGAATTCACGCCCATCGAACCCGGCAAGGTGCGCCTCTACGTTTGTGGCATGACGGTGTATGACTATTGCCATCTCGGCCACGGCCGGGTGATGGTGGTGTTCGACATGGTGGTGCGCTGGCTCAAGGCCAGCGGGTTCAAGGTGACCTATGTGCGCAACATCACCGATATCGACGACAAGATCATCAAGCGTGCCGCCGAAAACGGCGAAACGGTGCGCGCGCTGACCGACCGCTTCATCGCTTTCATGCACGAAGATGCTGCCGCGCTGGGCGTACAACCGCCCGACCACGAGCCGCGCGCCACCGAATACGTGCCACAGATGCTCGATTTGATCGGCGCGCTCGAAAAGAACGGCTATGCCTATGTCGCGGCAAACAGCGACGTCTGCTATTCAGTGCGCAAATTCGCCGGTTACGGCAAGCTTTCCGGCAAGTCGCTCGAAGACCTGCGCGCCGGCGAGCGCGTCGATGTCATGGCCGGCAAGCAGGACCCGCTCGACTTTGTGCTCTGGAAACACGCCAAGGCGGAAGAGTCGGACGAGGTGAAGTGGCAATCGAACTGGGGCACGGGCCGCCCTGGTTGGCACATCGAATGCTCGGCGATGAGTTCGCAACTGCTTGGCCCGCACTTCGACATCCACGGCGGCGGGCAGGACCTGCAGTTTCCGCACCACGAAAACGAGATTGCCCAATCCGAAGGTGCAATGGGCTGTGATGAGAACAATACCTTCGTCAATTACTGGATGCACAACGGCTTCGTGCGCGTTGACGACGAAAAAATGTCGAAGTCGCTCGGCAACTTCTTCACCATCCGCGACATCCTCAAGAAATACGACGCCGAAGTGGTGCGATTCTTCATCCTGCGCGCCCACTACCGCAGCCCGCTCAACTACTCCGACGCCCACCTCGACGACGCCCGCGCCGGCCTGACGCGGCTGTACACAGCACTGAAAGGTTTCGATGTCACGTCGGCAGTCGACTGGAATGAGGGCCATGCGCGCCGCTTTCACGACGCCATGGACGACGATTTTGCCACCCCCGAAGCCGTCGCCGTGCTGTTTGACCTCGCCAATGAGCTCAACCGCGACAAGGACCCCAAGCTGGCCGCGCAACTCAAGGGCCTCGGCAACGTGCTGGGCCTGCTGCAGCGCGATCCGGTCGAATTCCTGCAGGCCGCCCCGGCGGCAGAAGAAGGCCTGAGTCCGGCAGCAATCGACGCAAAAGTCGGCGCTCGCAACACGGCGAAAAAGGCGAAGAACTTTGCCGAAGCCGACCGCATCCGCGAAGAACTCAAGGCCGCCGGCATTGTGCTGGAAGATGGTCCGCAGGGGACGACCTGGCGGCGGGGGTAGCTTTTCTCCCCTCTATTTGAGGGCGCCGTATCACCAATCCCGAAAAAGGGATTTCCTTCGGTCACGCCGACTTTTCAAATGCCGCTCAGGCGCCCAGATGCACCGGAATGCACCGCGCACCAAAGGGCTTGTCGAACTGCCCGAAGCGGCCGGCAATCGCCGTGCCGCAGTGCTGGCATTTGCCGGTGGCGTCCAGCCGATAATTGAGGATTTCATACCAGTCGCGTTCGATGACGGCCTGACCACAGCCGGGGCAAGTCGTCGTGTCGCCGCTGCGGTTGTGCACGTTGCCGGTGTAAACGTAGCACAGCCCTGCCTGCAGGGCGATCTCGCGGGCCTGGGTGAGCGTCGTGGGCGGGGTGGCGGTGGCGTCAAGGAGTTTGTAGTCGGGGTGGAATGCCGAGAAATGCAGCGGTACGTCGGGGCCGAGTTCTTTGTAGCACCAATCGGCCAGCGCCTTGATTTCGGTCGCGGAATCGTTCTTGCCGGGAATGAGCAGGGTCGTCAGTTCGATCCAACAGTCGGTTTCGTGATGCACCATGGCGATCAGGTCGAGCACCGGTTGCAGGTGGCCGGCGCAGAGCTTGAAGTAGAACGCGTCAGTGAAGGCCTTGAGGTCGATGTTGGCGGCGTCCAGTTTGGCGTAGAACTCGCGCGCCGCCGGCAGGTACATGTAGCCGGCGGTGACCGCGACGGTCTTGATGCCGAGGTCGTGGCAGGCGTCGGCTGTGTCCATGGCGTATTCGGCGAAGATCACGGGGTCGTTGTAGGTGAAGGCGACGCTTTGCGCGCCATAACGCTTTGCCGCCTGCGCGATGTCTGCCGGGCTGGCACTGTCCATCAGGGTGTCCATCTCGCGTGATTTCGAGATGTCCCAGTTCTGGCAGAACTTGCAGGCGAGGTTGCAGCCGGCGGTGCCGAAGGAGAGGATGCTGGAGCCGGGGTAGAAGTGGTTGAGCGGTTTCTTTTCAATCGGGTCGATGCAGAACCCGGAACTGCGGCCGTAGGTGGTGAGCACCATCTGGCCGCCCTGATTGGCACGGACGAAGCAGGCGGCGCGCTGGCTGTCATGCAGTTTGCAGTCGCGCGGGCAGAGGTCGCACTGGATGCGGCCATCGGGGAGTTTGTGCCACCAGCGGGCGGGTGAACCCGTTAATTCCTCTCGTTCTCTTTCCATTTCTGTACCTCGTAGCGGTAGAGCTTCACCTCCGGCGACCAGAAGTCGGTGGCGAACCCGGCTTTTTGCTTGAGGTGGTTGAAAAACTGACTTGGCTCGGGCAGTCCTTCCCAAACCTGCGGCAGGAATGTGCCGCGCTTGCCATGGCATTCGAAGATCACACCGTCGATGTTCGGTCGCAGTTGGCGCAGCGCGTCGGCTTCGTCGCTGAAGTGCAGTTCGACGGGCGGGGTCAGCAACGATACTTCGACGCGTGCGCGAGCGAAGTCATCGTGCGGGAGCGGATTGAAGCGTGGATCGCGGAAGGCGGCAGCGCGGGCGTTTTCGCGCACATCGGCGTCGAGCGGCCGCCAGGCTTCCAGTGAACCGATGCAGCCGCGCAAGCATCCGTCCAGCATCAGTGTGACGAAGGTGGCGCCGGGTTGTGCGAGTGCTGGGTGCTCTGGTTCGGCTTGCGCCGCTTCGCCGAATTCGCTGCCGATGGCGTTGCGGGCGCGGACCAGTAGCGCGGTGCCGAGGGTAGCGCTTGCTTCGTCAGGCATGGCCGGCTGCCGTGAAAGCGAAACTCGCATAGCCGACGACGCGCGACTTGTCGCCGGCGGTGTCGCCGGAATTGCGCAGGTCGAGCAGATGGGGCTGCAGGCCGCGCCGCTGGGCGACCTCGATCAATCCGTTGATCGGTGTCGCGCCGCAAGCCTGCTCATGGTCGAGGAGCAGATGCAGGTGCATGATTTCGTCGGCGGTGTACTGGTCGCGCCGCTGGGCGTCGGCGTAGGGGTGGTAATGCGAGAGGTCGGAACTGATGACAATCAGTGTTTCCGGCCCGCCCCACAGCAGCTCCAGCACTTCGGCAACCTCGTCGGGGGTCGCATAGCCGACGGCAAAAGGCACCAAGCTGAAGTCGCCCAGCACCTGTTGCAGGAAGGGCAGTTGGACTTCCAGCGAATGCTCGTCGGCATGGGCGTCCTCGAGCCGCACCACCTGCTGCAGTTGCAGTGCCTGATCAATGGCTGCACTGTCGAGCGGCACCTTGCCGAGCGGCGTGGCGAAGAAGCGGGACTGCGGCACGGCCAGCCCACGCACGGCAACGCGGTGACAGGGGCCGAGGAGCACGACGCGCCGTATAGTTGCCGCGTGCGGCGCGAGCAGTGCAAATGCGCTCGCCGCGACCGGGCCGGAGTAAACATAACCGGCATGCGGCACGATCAGCGCCTTGGGCGGCGCTGCTGCAAAAGTCGGCGCTGGCGGAACGGCGCCAAGCATGGCACCGACTTCCTGGATGAGGGTGGCGGGCTCGCCGGGATAGAACATGCCGGCAACGGCCGCAGTACGGATATTTTGCGCTTCCATGGCGGCGATCCTTTCTGGCCGTCCTTGCGATCGGGCTGAGAAGAGCGAACTCAAGCCAACAGGGCAATGCCTCCTACAAATCCTAGTCCAATTATTGCCATTCCGGGCAGTATTTGAAGTGCCAGCCGCTTGCCGCCGATGGCGACGACCAGGCCGGATTTGAAGATCAGGTTCGCCAGGCTTGCCAGCCCGATGGCGATGACGGCGGGCGTGGCGGTCAAGGTTTCCTGGTTGAACAGGCGCAGTGTCGAAAGGGTGATGGCATCGACGTCGGTCAGGCCGGAGGCGAGCGCGACGAGATAAAGCCCCTGGCTGCCGGCGATATCCTGCAGCCAGGCGGAAAGCAGCAGTACGACGCCGTAGAGCAGTCCGAACGACAGGGCGGTGAAAATCTCGGTCGGATTCTTTACTTCCGGCAATGGCAACTGGCCGGCAGCGGTGAGGGTGCGCCATTTAAACAGCGCAACGACCAGGCCAAGCAGCAGGCCGCCCCCCAGCACGCTGGCCAGCGGCACGAACAGGCTTGGCGCCAGCACCAAGGCGACAATGCCGAGCCGCACGGTGACGACCAGGTTGGCGATCAGGATGACAAGTGTGGCTGTATCAGTAAGCCCAGCGTCGGCACGGGCGTGGCGGGCAAACACCATCGTGGTGGCCGTCGAGGACACCAGGCCGCCGAAAAAGCCCAGCAGCGGGGCGCCGTGTCGGTTGCCGACGAAGCGCAATGCGGCATAGCCCGCCAGCGAAAGGCCGGAAATTAAGACCACCATCCACCAGATCTGGTGTGGGTTGAGTGCTAGGTAGGGGCCAAAATCGCGGTCCGGCAGAATCGGCAGCACGACGAGCGAGAGCACGGCGAATTGCAGGATGGAAAGCAGATCCTTGTGCGTCAGGCTGCGCGTCACGACCTGTAGCTGTCCCTTGAAATAAAGCAGCACCGTCGTGGTGATGGCGATCATGACCGCCAGCGTGGCGTGGCCATACCAGACCAAAGCGCCAAGCCCGTAGCAGAGCATCAAGGCGACGACCGAGGTGGTGCCGGGATCGCCGTCGTCCTGCGGGTCGCGGGCGAGCGCCACAATCATCATGGCCGCCATCATCAGCAGACCCACCGCCAGCACCCAGCCGCCGGATTTTTCGCCGAGCATGGCGGCAAGACAGCCGAGCATCGCTGTCAGCGCGAAGGTGCGCAAGCCGGCTTTTGCGTCCGGTTTGCGCTCGCGTTCCAGACCGATCAGCAGGCCGATGCCGAGACTCACGGCAAAAGCTTGCACATTTACGTAAGCGGCGGGCTCAAATTCGATCATGCAGGCATTATAGAATCGGGCCATGACTTATTTCGCATTGGTTCCCGCGGCAGGCGGTGGCGCGCGATTGGGTGGTAACTGCCCCAAGCAATATCAGCCGCTGGCCGGTCAGCCACTGATTCGCCATGCTTTGGCGACCCTGGCTGTCGTGCCTGCCATTGCGCGAACCTTTGTCGTGCTGGCACCGGATGATCGGTACTGGGACGGGTTTGACTGGAGTGATCTGGCAGCGCGCCTGACGGTGCTGCGCTGCGGCGGTGCAACACGCGCGGAAAGCGTTGCCAACGGCCTCAAGGCCATGACGCACGTGGCATGGCCTGGCTACCCGGTGACGGCTGAAGACTGGGTGCTGGTACATGACGCCGCGCGTGCCTGCCTGACGCCGGCGCATGTCGAGAAACTAATTGCCGAAGTTGGCGATGACCCGGTCGGTGGCCTGCTCGCCGTGCCGGTAGCCGATACTCTTAAACGCGCGCACACTTTGACTTCACAAGGATGTCGTGTGGCGACCACCGTGCCGCGTGAACGACTCTGGCAAGCCCAGACACCGCAAATGTTCCGTCACGCGCAACTCATCGATGCACTCCAATATGCCCCAGCGGTGACTGACGAGGCCAGCGCCATCGAGGCGCTCGGTCTGCAGCCGCGCCTGGTCGAGGCAGATGTCACCAATCTTAAAGTAACCTACCCGCTCGACCTGCAATTGGCCGAATGGATTCTTCAGAACAGGAAACGCTGACATGGACATCCGCATCGGGCAGGGTTACGACGTGCATCCGCTAGTGCCGGGACGCGCACTTATTCTTGGCGGCGTGACAATTCCCCACTGCATGGGCCTGCATGGGCATTCGGATGCCGATGTCCTGCTGCATGTCATCACCGATGCCTTGCTGGGCGCAGCTGGACTGGGAGACATTGGCCGCATGTTTTCCGACAGCGAGGCGCGCTGGCAGGGCGCCGACAGCCGCGTGCTGCTGCGCGGCGCACTCGACGCAGTGCGTGATGCGGGTTGGCTGGTGGGCAACGTCGACTGCACGGTGATCGCCCAGGCGCCGCGCATCGCGCCCTATGTCGAACAAATGCGCGCGAACATTGCCGCCGATCTCGGCATCGCACCGGATCGCGTCAACGTCAAGGGCAAGACCACCGAGCGGCTCGGTTTCGTGGGACGCGGCGAAGGTATCGCCGCCGAGGCCGTCGCTCTGCTGCAGCGTGCCTGAATCAACGCCTCTACGGCGGGTATTCTTTGCCCTTTGGCCGGATGCGGCCGCGCTTGATGCACTGGAAGCTGCCGCTGCCGCTGCGACCGGATGTTGCGGTGGACGGCGCATGCGCCGCGAAAATATGCATCTGACGCTGGCTTTCATTGGTGCTGTTTCACCTGCCCAACTGGATGATTTGCTTAATCTCGCCAGCGAATTACGGGCAGAGCCTTTTGATCTGACGCTTGATCAACTGGGCTGGTGGCCACGTAACGGCATTGTTTGGGCGGGCAGCCGAGCAGTGCCGCCCTGCCAGCGCCGATTTTTCGATGAATTGTCGCGCGATCTAATTGCCAGGGGTTTTACGGTCGATGCTCGCGCGTATTTCCCCCATATCACGCTGCTGCGCAATGGGCGTTGCAAAGGTCTGGCAGAGTTGGGGAAGCCAATTGGCTGGCGGGTGGATGCCATAACCCTCGTTGAGTCCTCCCTGCAAGCTGCTGGCTCCAATTACAAAGTGTTGGCACGTTGGCCGCTCCTTGAGGCAGCCTCCGGAGATGAGGCATGTATGCAATAAGTTTGAGCGCCGCAGGTAGATAAATTTGGGTTTCTGGCGATTCTGTTCTAGCTTTAGAGTGTGCCAACGATATTCTGGCGCTAGTATCTTTTTTGGTATTTCTATTGTTTTTCTAATCATTCCAATGAGTTAGAAAAAAAATGGTGATGGTTTTTAAGTGCAGTGAAAATATTTTGAAATATTTGAGGGGGAGTTGTTGACGCATCGAGATCGATACGTATAATGCGCCCCTCTCGCTGCTGGGTGGCGACTGATCTTTAACAACTAAACAACCGATAGGTGTAGGTGCTTGCTGGGTTTAGGCGAGCGACACGTAGGCATGCCGAGATCGAAGGCATGG